>Ga0183260_10000078_pt1 | contig 65340 bp, 55 predicted proteins | sample AntDrymUQ4972206_2_FD_129768 | JGI IMG/M metagenome (GOLD analysis project Ga0183260, IMG submission 129768) | Polar desert sand microbial communities from Dry Valleys, Antarctica - metaG UQ497 (22.06) (version 2) (version 2) | ecosystem: Environmental > Terrestrial > Soil > Desert | place...
GGGGAGAACCAGACCGTGCGTTCGAGTGGCTGGAGCGGGCCATCGAGCAGAACGAACCCAGCCTCGGATCGACTGCAGTGCATCCTGTGTTTGTCAGCCTCCACGCCGACCCGCGCTGGCTACCCCTGTTACACAAACTGGCGCAGGCACCCGAGCAGCTGGCGCCGATCCAGTTCAAGGTGACGCTGCCGGAACTGGGCGAGGTGAAATGAGACTCATCGCCGAACTCAAGCGCCGCAACGTCTTCCGCATGGCGGGCCTGTATCTCGTCGCTGCCTGGCTGATAGTGCAGGTCGCCGAGACGCTGCTGCCACTTTTCGGAACGCCAACCTGGGTGCTGAAGGCACTGGTGCTGCTGCTTGCGCTCGGCTTCGTGCCGATGCTGGTTTTCGCCTGGGTGTTCGAGTTGACCCCGGAGGGGCTCAAGCGCGACGGCGAAGTCGCGACTCCGGCGGCGCTCACCCCGCAGAGCGGGCAGCGGCTGAATGGGGCGATCATTAGCCTCCTGGTGCTGGCACTGGCGTTCTTCGCCTTCGAGCGATTCGTGTTGCTGCCGCAACGCGAGTCCGCTGCTCGCACCGAAGCGGCGCCGACAGCGGCGCAGTCGAGACCGCAGTCTCCGCGCAGCGACGCCGACCCCAGGTCGATCGCAGTGCTGCCCTTCGCCAACATAAGCGCTGCGGCCGACAACGACTACTTCTCGGACGGCATGACCGAAGAGCTGCTGAACGTGCTCGCCGGCGTGCCGCAACTGAAAGTCGTCGCACGGACCTCGGTGTTCCGGTTCAAGGACAGTGCGGCCGACGTGCGCGCGATCGGTGCCGATCTCGGTGTCGCGCACATCGTCGAAGGCAGCGTTCGGCGCGACGGGCAGAACGTACGCATCACCGTGCAGCTTGTTCGCGTCCTGGATGGCTTCCATGTCTGGTCGAGGACTTTCGACCGCCGACTCGAGAACGTATTCGCGCTGCAGGACGAAATCGCGCGGCAGGTCACCTCGGCGCTTTCGAATTCGTTGGGCGTGGTGTCCGCAACGCCGGCGCGCACGCCCGTCGATCCAGCCGCTTTCGATTTCTATCTGAAGGGCCGCTCGCTGCTGCGGCAACGCGCGGAACTGCCCACCGCCATCGAGCACTTCCGGCAGGCCGTGAATCTGGCGCCCGAATTTGCCGCCGCATGGTCGTCTCTCGCGCTCGCCCACGAGGTCCTGTACTGGTACGAGCAATTGGATCGCGTCGAGTCTTTGGAAGCACTCGCGAAGGCAGCCGCTGCCGCAGCGCGGGCCGCTGCGCTGGCGCCCGATTCGGCCGCCAGCGAGCATGTGCAGGGCAACGTGGCGCGCGCGCGTTTCCGCTATGCGGAGGCGGAGCGACATTATCTGCGAGCCATGCAGCTCGATCCGAGCTATCCGGACGCTCGCGAGGATTATTCGGAACTGCTCTATGTCGTGGGCCGCATGCAGGACTCCGCGCGCGCGAGTCGCGAGCTGGTGACACTCGACCCCTACTTTCCGGTCGGCTGGATGCGCCTGCTTGTTGCGGCCATCGCGCTGGACGCGGGCAATGAGGTGCGCGAGGCGGATCTGCGACTGCGCAACATCGCGCCGGGCAATTACATGGCCTGGTTCGGATCCCTCCATCATGCGCTCGCCTATGGGCGTCGCGACGACTTCGAGAAAGCGCTGGTGCAACTCGAAAAGCAGCGGCCCGAAGAAGGCAGGACCGTGCGCGGGTTGCTGCCGTGGGTGTTCCGCGAAGCCGAGCCGTCGCTCAAGTCCGTGCAATCGGCCTTCGCGAAGCTGCCACCGGGCGACCCCTCCATCTACCTAATTGCGCGACAGGACGTCGAAGGCTACAACCGTCACATGGCGTCGGTCGGACCCATGGATCAGACGTACTACTTCGGCGATATGTATCGGAGCAAGCCCATGGGGCAAGCCATGCTGCGCGATCCGCGCGTCAAGGCGCGGCTGGTCGAGTACGGATTCGTGGCCTACTGGCGCGAGAAGGGTTGGCCGGCCGGATGTCGCGCACTCGGCGACGATGACTTCGAATGCGGCCTCGACACCGTCGCGGTAGCGCCATGAGCCGTCCGCGATCTAACTCTGCCCACTCGACGGACTGATGCTGATGCGCTACCGCCGACTCCGCGAGCAACTGCGCGACCAGAACTGGACGGCCATCGGCATCGACCTGGTCATCGTAGTGGTCGGCGTCTTCATTGGCCTGCAGGTGGCCAACTGGAACGACTCGCGGCGCGAGGCAAAGCGCGGTGACGAGTGGTTCCGCCTGAACCTGCCGCACGAGGTTCAAGCGGCGGTCTCGGCAGCGTGCGGCGACAAGGTTGTCGCCGTCGGCGACTACGCCGGCATCGGCAGCTCGATCGACTACCTGTGTTCGACCGGCCTGTCCCCGGAGGAGATCGCCGCTGCTGCCGCCATCCTCCGGGCAGATACCGAAGTGGTGCGCCTGCTGCGTCTGCGCGTTGCCAACGTCGAGACGAACCTGTCCAACCTGTCGAACGATTTTGGGGACATGCGCGACGGTCTGCGCGCGACCACCGGGAAGGCGCAATGAGCCTGCTCGCCGAACTCAAGCGCCGCAATGTAATCCGCATGGCGGGGCTGTACCTGGTTGGCGCATGGTTGATCGTGCAGGTGTCGGAGACGGTGCTGCCGGCATTCGACTTACCGGGCTGGCTCGTGCTGGCGATCGGCTTCGTGCCAGTGCCGTGCCCTACGCCTTGCTTCGTCTTGGCGATCCGGGGCGTGCGCTGGTGCTGACCCAGGAGCAGCAAACCGGCAACGACGGATTATGGTTGCCGATACTTTGGGGCTCATACGGACGCGCTGCGCGCGCCACACCCGAGTTCAAGACCTTCATCCGCCGTTTCGGACTGGTCGAGCTCTGGGACAACTACGGTGCTCCTGACGGTTGCCACAAGAACGACAACAGCGACTACGTCTGTGAGTAACCCATGACTCTGCTCGCCGAACTCAAGCGCCGCAACGTGATCCGCATGGCGGGGCTGTATCTCGTCGGCGCGTGGCTGGTCGTGCAGGTCGCCGAGACGCTGCTGCCAATCTTCGGCACGCCGCCCGAATTTCGCATTTGCTGAGTGTGTAGAATGCTGTGTAGGAGGTGACACATGGCTACCAATCTGGCGATCGATCCCGAGCTTCTCGACCGCGCCCTGAGCGTCAGCGGCAAGCGTACAAAAAAGGCGGCCGTCACCCTCGCCCTGGAGGAATTCATCGCCCGCAGGGAACAGCATCGAATACTGGAACTGATGGAAAAGCTGGAGTGGAGCGAGGACTACGACTACAAGCGTGAACGTCAACGCCGATGACCCTGCTCGTCGATACCAGCGTGTGGTCGCTGGCGTTCCGCCGCGACGCTCCGCCGAAGGTGCCGGAAGTGGCGGAACTGCGCCGCGCGCTGACACTCGGGGACGCCGTTGTCAGCACTGGACTCATCTTGCAGGAGTTGCTGCAGGGTTTGACCGGCCCGCGGTCGCGGGCCGATCTGATCGAACGCTTCGCGGCCCTGCCCCTGGTGGTCCCGGATCGAAGCGATCACATCGAGGCAGCCGCACTACGCAACCAGTGTCGTAGTCTGGGAGTTCAACTCGGCACCATCGATGCGCTGCTCGCCCGACTCTGCCTGCGTCACGATCTGACGTTGCTCACCACCGATCAGGACTTCGCGCACGCCGCGCGGCACTGTCCGCTGCGCGTCTGGCAATCGACTTCGTGACCTGCCCATGAATCTCATCGCCGAACTCAAGCGTCGCAACGTGATCCGCATGGCGGGGCTGTACCTCGTCGGCGCGTGGCTGATCGTGCAGGTCGCGGAGACCTTGCTGCCGCTCTACGGCACGCCTGCCTGGGTGCTCAAGGCGCTGGTCCTGCTGCTGGCGCTCGGCTTCGTGCCGGCGCTGGTGTTCGCGTGGGTGTTCGAGCTGACGCCCGAGGGATTGAAGCGCGATGCCGACGTCGCGCCCGAAGACTCCATCGGGCCACGCACGGCGCGCCGACTGGACCAGCTGACCATCCTGGGATTGATCGCAGTGGTGGCGCTGATCGCGGCCGATCGTTTCTGGCCTCGCGCCGCCGTCGCCGCTAGCGACGAAGTTGCTGTCGTGCAAGCCGCCGCCAAACCGGCCGAGGTTCCCGCGCCCGCTGCCCCTCGGTCCGGCAAACGCCTTGTCGCCGTGCTGCCATTCCGCAACCGTAGTGCATTGCCCGCGGACGCGTTCTTCGCAGAAGGCATCCACGACGACCTGCTCACGCAGCTGTCAAAGATCGCGGCGCTGCGTGTGATCTCGCGCACGTCGATGATGCGATACCAGGATTCGAAGCAATCGATTCCGGAAATCGCGCGCGAACTCGGCGCCGCCGTCGTGCTGGAGGGCGCGGTGCAGCGAGCGGGCGCCCAGGTGCGGGTCAACGTGCAGTTGATCGACGGGGCCAGCGACGAGCACCTGTGGGCCGAGAACTACGATCGCGCGCTGACCACCGACACGCTTTTCGCCATCCAGGCTGACATCGCCCACGCCGTGGCCAAGGCCATGCAGGTGGTGCTGACGCCGTCCGAAGCCGGCGCGCTGGCCGCGGGGTCCACCGCCAATCTCGAAGCGTACGAAGCCTTTCTGCGCGGCAAACTGCTGGCGAAGATCGTCGGGCTGACGGAGCCGCGGCTGCAGACAGCGATCAAGTCCTTCGAGCACGCCATCGAGCTCGACCCGGGATTCGCCGACGCACATGCTTGGAAGGCTCGCGCGCAACTCACAGGCTTCTGGTACGCACTGGGGTCGAGGTCGCAACGCGAGGCTGCGCGGGTGAGTCTTGCGCAGGCGCAGCGACTGGCGCCCGACGCGATCGAGACGCTGCTGGCGGGGGCCTACCATCACTACTGGGGGCAGCTCGATTACGCGCGCGCCGACGCCGTACTCAAGCGCGTGCTCGAGCGCGTCCCGGACAATGCCGAGGCCTGGAAACTGCGCGCCTACGTCGCGCGCCGTGATGGACGCTTCGACGATGCCCTCGAGAACCTGCGGCGTTCGCTCGCGATCGACCCCGTCGATCTCGAGGCGCTGGGTGACCTGGCCCACACGAACTCGTCCCTGGGTCATGCCGCCCAAGCCAAGGCCGCGCTCCTAAAGGCGCGTTCGTTGGGCGCGGATGTCCGTACCTACACCTTTCTCTTTCGCGAAAGCCAAGGTGACGTGGAGGGGAGCTGGGCCGCCATCGACGGGCCCGACGGAGCGCTTGCGGTGACTCCGTTCCGGGCGGCGCTCCTGACCCGCGATGCCGCCCGCATTGCCTCGGCGCTGTCGCCAGGGTTGTGGCCGGTCGATCGCCGCATCCCGCCGGATTTCCCGGAAGCCTATGCGCTGGCGCAGGCCGAGGGACTACTCGTCACCGGCAAGCGCGACGAGGCCATGCGCATGCTCCGCGACATCCATGCGCGAATGCAGTCGCGGCCGGATCCCTATCCGGCCGGCTGGTTGCAAAACGGCTACTATTTTCCGTGCGACCTGCCCGGGATGCTCGGCGACCTCAAGGGTGTTCGCGCCGCCGAACGCCATTACCGCGAAACCGCGCCGGACGACGCCTGGGGCGCGCGCGATTACCAGCTCGCGCTCGCCATCGCCTTCGCGCGTGCCGGCGATCCCGACCGCGCCCTGCATTACCTCGAGGCTATCGCCGCGAAGTTGGGGCCGGCCAGTTACCTGCGTTTCACGATCCAGCCCGGACTTGACTCCGTACGCGCGCATCCGCGCTACCTGAAGCTCAAGACCGCCTACGAAGCCTGGGCGGCACGGCAGGCCGATGCGTAGCTTCATCGCCGAACTCAAGCGCCGCAACGTGATCCGCATGGCGGGGCTATACCTCGTCGGCGCGTGGCTGATCGTGCAGGTATCGGAGACGCTGCTGCCGCTCTACGACACGCCCGACTGGGTGCTCAAGGTGCTGGTGTTGCTGCTCGCGCTCGGCTTCGTACCGGCGCTGGTGTTTGCCTGGGTGTTCGAGCTGACACCGGACGGGCTCAAGCGCGATGGCGATGTGGCGCCAGGAGAATCGATCGCGCCGCAGACCGCGCGGCGCATGGATCGATTGATCGTGTTGGGATTGCTGGGGGTAGTGGCACTGGTCGCGGCGGACCGGTTCTGGCCGCGCGAGGTTCCGGCACCGGCGACGACGGCATCGAGCGGGACCGAATCCGAGGGGGCGACGAAAGCCGGGGCCGCGACGGCGGCGGCAACGACCGCAGCGGCCGCGCCGTCCACTGCAAGTGCACCTCCCAACTCGATCGCGGTGCTGCCGTTCGTCAACATGAGCGCGGACAAGGACAACGAGTATTTCTCGGACGGGATCTCCGAAGAGCTTCTCAACGCGCTGGCGAACGTCGAGGGCATGGGCGTGGCATCGCGCACTTCTTCTTTTGCTTACAAAGGCAAGTCCGAGCTCGGCGCCGGCGCCATCGGGCGGGAGCTGAAAGTGGCGCACATCCTCGAAGGCAGCGTGCGCAAGTCGGGCACGCGCGTGCGCATCACCGCGCAGCTCATCGATGCCGCCAACGATCGGCATCTCTGGTCGGAGACTTTCGATCGCGAGCTGACCGACATCTTCGCGATCCAGGACGAGATCGCCAGCGCCATCGTTGTCGCGTTGCGGGGCACGCTCACCAAGGCCGGTAGCGATCAAGCCGTTGTGGTACTTGCCGACACCGAAAATCTCAAGGCTTACGACCTTTACCTCAAGGCGCGCGAGTTGTTCATCGCTCGCAGCGATCTTGCCGAGAGCATCGCCCTGTTCGAACGCGTGGTGGCACTCGATCCAAAATTCGCGCGTGGATGGGAGGGCCTCGCCGCCGTCGCGGCGGTCGCGCCGAGCTGGGGCATTCGCGATCGCGACTACGCCGCGCTGTCGCAACAGGCCGCGGAGCGTGCGCTCGAACTCGACCCATCGCTGTCGATGCCGTGGGCGGCGCTGTCGTACGCGGAGCAGAACACGATGCCGGTGGATTGGGACAAGAGCATGTCCCTCATCGATCGCGCGATCGCCGCGGATGCGAAGAATTCAACCGCCTTTCTCTGGCGCGGCATCCACTGGACCAACCTCGGATTCTTCGACCGCGCGGTCGCGGATTACGACCGGTGCCTGGCCATCGATCCCGCCTACCCGAATTGCTCCCGTTGGAAGGCGCTTGCGCTGCTATTCATGGGCAAGACCGAAGCGGCCGTCGCCCTGTTCGAGCGCGGCGTGGAGCAGGGCTTCATCCGCAATCGCTCCGACAGCTTCGTGCCGGTGCTGTTGCGGCGCGGGGACCGGATCGGGGCGCTGATGCTGCTGAGGGAGGTTGGCGCCACGCCCGAAATGAGCCGGACCGTGCTGGCCGCGCTGGAGGCAGCAGCGCCGCGCAACCCCGATCCAAAATGGCTCGCGAGCAAAATCCCCAGCAGTCCGGACGACCCATTTCGTATCTACATGGGCGAGACCAAATTGCGGCTCTGGCTCGGTGCCTTCGACTTCGTGCCGGGGGCAGCCGCGATCCAGGCGGACGAGGTCGCGGCGTGGGACACCACGTGGCCGCAGTACCGCAACAGCCGCGGCTTCAAGCAATTGCTCGACGGGCTCGGCGTACCTGCGTACTGGCGCGAGCACGGCTATCCGCCGCAGTGCCGGCCCGCGGGCGGGCAGGACTTCATCTGCGACGAGATCCGCAAGTGAATTTCATCGCCGAACTCAGGCGCCGCAACGTCTTTCGCGTGGGCATCGCGTGGCTGGCGCTGGCGTGGCTGCTGGTGGCGATGTGTTCCTTGCTGTTTCCCGCACTCGGTCTGCCCATCCGCGCGCTGCGCTGGATCATTCTTGCGCTGGTGGCGCTGTGGCTGCCGGTGATGTGGCTGGCGTGGCGCTACGAGATGACCGCGCAGGGTCTGCGCGTGGATCGGGGGCCCGCGGGCTCGAATCCGCACAACGCGTTCATCGCCAGGCGCATTGACCAGATGACGGTCGTGGTGGTGCTCGCAGCGCTCAGCCTGTCACTGATGCGCCAGTTCATCACGCTGCATGCGCCCGCGGCGCCATCGACCATCGTGCAGACGGTTGCCAAGCCTGCGCCCGCTGCACCCGCGCGTCCCATCGGGCCGATCGATCCCCATTCAATTGCAGTGCTGCCGTTGACGAACCTGAGCCCCGCCGAAGACGACGCGTGGTTCGCAGACGGTCTCTCGGAAGAACTGCTCAACGTGCTGGCGCGCATCGAGGGCCTGAAGGTAACTTCGCGCACGTCCTCTTTCGTGTTTCGCGAGAAGACGCTCGGCATGCGGGAAATCGCCGCGCAGCTCGGCGTTGCGAACCTGCTCGAAGGATCGGTGCGCCGGCAGGGCGAGAACGTGCGGATCACCGTGCAGTTGATCGATGCGCGTAACGATCGCCAGCGCTGGTCGGAAACCTACGATCGTCGGCTGGTCGACATCTTCCGCGTGCAGGAGGAAATCTCGCAGTCGATTGCCGACTCGCTCGCGACATCGCTGGGTGTGCGGCAGGTTCAGGTGGCGACCGCGACCACCGATCTCGAGGCGTACGAACTGTTCCTGCGTGGCCGCCAGCTGTTTGCGCAACGCGGCGCCAATCTGCCGGCCGCCCGCGAACTGCTGGAACGCGCAGTTGAACGCGACGCCAACTTCGCCGATGCGTGGGCCGCATTGGCGGGCACCTGGTACGTGTGGCGAGCCTACGTGCCAGAGCCGGACGGCATCGACACGCTGTCGGAATCCCGGGCGGCGGCTGGCAAGGCGCTCGCAATCAAGCCACGACACCCCGGCGCGCTTGCCGTCAGCGCGCGGCTCGCGGCGGATTCCGGAGACCGGCTGCGACATGCGGAACTGATCGACGAGGCGCTCACGCTGGAGCCCAACAACTCGAACACGTGGCTGTGGCAGGGGCTCGGATTCTTCGAAGTCGGGCATCTGAAAGAAGCTCACGCGAGCTTCGAGCGCGCGCGGCAACTGGATCCCCTGAGTGGGCTGGGCGTCGGCTGGGTGGGCATCACGACTGGACTGCGGGGCGACTTCGCCGCCGCGCGGGTGATGTTGGAGCGCGCGCATGCGCTGGGCTGGCGCGGTCCCGCGAGCCGAGCCCTGTTTTTCATCGCGCACAACGGCAAGGATCACTCGGATCCGACGCAGCGGTTCCTGGATTGGCTGCATGACGACGAAGGCATGTCGGCTGAGCAGAGGGACGTTGCGCGATCGATTGCGCATTCGCTCGCGAGCACCGATCAACGCGCGCCGGCGCAACAGAAACTGCACGCTGCAGCGAAAGCCGCGCCGGGTCTCGAGTGGGCCACGCTGATGCAGGTTTTCGGACTCACCGACGCCGCAGTGGACCTGTCGATGCGCACCGAACCCGCGCGCACGCAGGCGCTGTTTTTCAGTGTCTGGTATCCCGAGTTCCGGAGCTTCCGCGAGCATCCTGGATTCCTGCAATTCGCGGAGCGTCATGGTCTCGCGGCCTATTGGCGCGAGCAGGGGCCACCGGATTTCTGCGTCCTTCCCACCGATGCCGTTCCGCACATGGTATGCACGCAATGACCGGATTCCTCGCTGAACTCAAGCGCCGCAACGTCATACGCATGGCGGGGCTTTACCTCTTGGGCGCGTGGCTGGTCACGCAGGTCGCGGAAACGCTGCTGCCTGCCTTCGACGTGCCGACGTGGGTGCTGCGCGCGATCATCATCGTCCTCGCGCTCGGCTTCGTTCCCGCGCTGGTGTTCGCGTGGGTGTTCGAGCTGACGCCGGATGGATTGAAGCGCGATGCCGAGGTTGCGTCGGCAGCATCGATTGCTCCGCAAACGGCGCGACGGATGGATCGACTGATCCTGGTCGGAGCGCTGGCGGTGGTCGCCGTCCTGGTGGTCGAGCGGGTATGGATCGGAAGTCGCCGGGAGTCTGCGGCGGCGATGACAGGTGCCGTGCCAGCCGCGTCCGCGCCCGCGCCTTCCGAAGCGTCCATTGCGGTGCTGCCCTTCGTCAACATGAGCGCCGACAACGAGAACAGCTTCTTCGCCGATGGCATTTCCGAGGAATTACTGAACGTCCTCAGCGGCATCGAAGGCTTGAAGGTCGCCTCGCGCACCTCGTCATTCTCGTTCAAGGGCAAGGACACTCCGATCCCGGAGATCGCGCGCCTGCTCGACGTGCGCCACGTGGTCGAAGGTTCGGTGCGCAAGCAGGGCCAGCGGGTGCGGGTCACTGCGCAGTTGATCCACGCTGGCACTGACGGCCACCTGTGGTCGGAAACCTATGACCGTGATCTCACCGACATCTTCAAGGTGCAGGAAGAAATCGCGCAGGCGATCACCAGGGAACTGGAAAGCCTTCTCGGCAAGCGTCGTGTGTCGTTGACGGCGTCCACGACAAATCTGGACGCGTACGAACGCTTTCTCAGCGGTCGGGCGCGTTTCCACCGGCGCGACGAGTTCAAGGAGGCCGTCGCCGATCTTCAATATGCCGTCGAAAAGGACCCGGAATTTGCCGAAGCCTGGGTCTATCTTGCGCTCACCCACTTCACTTCGCTTGGCTATGGCTCGCGTGCCAAACGACCGTCCCCTGCGGAGGTGGAAGCCCCGCTGCGCACGGCACTCGAACGCGCCCGGGCGTTGGTGCCGAGGGATCCGCGGGTGCTCGCAGTGGACGGGCAACTCAAGATCCGCGGCGGCGACGATCTGGCTGGGCTGCAGCTGTTAGGCGAGACGGCGCGACTGAGCGAGCGGGACTCCACGCCTGTCATGTGGCTGGGGCAGCAACTGCTGCGCGCTGGCTATGTCGACGAGGCGATCACTGCCTTGGAGCGCGCAGAACGGATGGAGCCAAAGGTGGGCATCAACCTGGGCGCTTTGTCGATTGCTTACCTGTCGGCCGGTCAGCACGAGCGCGCGCTGGAAAAAGCCACGCAGGCCGCTGAACTCGGGTGGGGGGCGGGACTCTCATTGTACGAGGCTCAACTTGCCGCCAGCGGGGAGCGCGAGCGCGCCGCCAGAATGACGGAAGCGGACTTTCAGAAATACGCGCCCGCGACAATTCGAATAGACCCGGAGCAGCGGGCGGAGCTGCATCGATGGACAACCGCCGTGCGCAATCCGACGCCAGCGAACATTGATGCACTGGACCTGCGCGCTGACGAGATAGAGGAACTCTTTATTTTCGGGCTGCACGGCGAGTTGCTGGATCGCCTGCAGCGCCAGACGCTCAACCCGCACCCACTGGATGATTCCGGATCTTCGCTGCGCATGTTCTGGCTGCCCGCCGCTCGCCCTCTGCGTGAAGACTCCCGCTTCCTGGTCATTGCCGAGCAGATGGGCCTGCTGCGCCTGTGGGAGACGCGCGGCTATCCGCCCGGCTGCAAGCGCGCCAGCGGACCCGGCGGTGATCACCTCGATTGCGCGGGCATACGGCAGTGAACTCGCCCGGCGAACTCGGAAGCCTAAACGTAACCCCATATGTAATGCTGGTACAGAGTATGGTAATTTGCCGCCTGTGAATACCGCCCGAAAAATTACGGTCGAGGTACCCGCGGAACTTCTGGCGCAGGCCCAGCGCGCTACGGGCGACGGCGTGACGCAGACTATCCGCACCGGCCTCAAGCTGGTCGCCGCTTCGCAGGCCTACGCGAGCCTGCGGCAATTGCGCGGCAAGGTACGCTTTGCGAAGACTGCGGCAGAGCTCAAGTCCGACCGGTGATCGCTGTCGACACGAGCACCTGGATCGCCTTCCTCCAGGGCGCGGACGGCAGCGACGTGCGCCTGCTCGATCGGGCGCTGGCCGATCAGCAGGTATTGATGCCGCCGGTCGTTCTGACCGAACTGCTCAGCGATCCAAAGGCCGCAGCGGATGTTGCCGAACTGCTCGCCAGCCTGCCGCTCATGGAGCCCGACATCGGCTACTGGCGCCGCGCAGGCGAGCTGCGTGCACGTGCCCTCAAGCGTCGCCGTAAAGCGCGTCTGGGCGATGCGCTGATCGCGCAAAGCTGCATCGATGGTGAGGTTGCGCTGCTCACCCGGGATCGCGACTTCAGTGCGTTCGAGGAAGCCGCTGGCCTCAAGTTGAGCATTGCGAGGACGCGGGCCTGAGCATCGGACGTTTCTGTTCGCCGAGACACACGGCTTCGCGAGTTTGGAATCGCGTTTCAGTTTGAAATGTGACGGATTGCAATGCGCGGTCTCCAGTGCGCCACGGTAAAATGGGAAATCTCAGATGTGGAAGGCCAATGCCATGCCTGCCGAACGAATGTCCGCGATTACCTGGCTGGTCGTTTTGCTGGGCGCGTTCGCGCTGTCCGGTGCGCACGCGCAGAGCACGGCGTTTCGTTACAGCGACCTGGACTTGCGCGATCCGCACATCTTCGTGTTCGTGAGCTTCTTTGGCTGCAACGACGTCACCGATACGAATACGTTCGGCGCGTCGCTCAACAGCCAGATCCAGACCCAGATCCAGTCGGACAGCAACGGCGACGGCTATCTCGATTCATCGAGCCTGGTGGAATTCCTGCCGCTCGACCAGAGTCTCGCGACCAATCTCATCGATTCCGGCAGTGCGAACTGCACGGCGCCGATGGCGACGACGAGTTGCGGGCCGATCACGTCGTCGGGCATCGCCGGGGACGCGGCGTTGATGTCCGCAGGGCAGTGCCTCTCCCCGTCGGCGGGTACCGTGCGCCCCTACAATCCCGCGATCACGTCACCCGGTGGGCCGTGCTTCACATCGCCCACGGCGAACATCCAGGTCAACCTCGGTGGGATTGCCGTGACGCTGCGCGACGCGCAGTTTGCCGCGACGTTCGTCGGCAATCCCGCGACAAGTCTCGCGAATGGCCTGGTGCGTGGTTTCCTCACCGAAACCGACGCGAACAATACCCTCATACCCGCGACCTATCCGGTCATCGGCGGGCAACCGGTGTCGTCGATATTGCCTGGCGGGCAAGGCAACTGCGCTGCGCACAGCGACGTGGACATGCATAACGGCGTGCGCGGCTGGTGGTTCTACCTCAACTTCACCGCACCACAAGTCGCCCGGTTCGTCGACAATTTCGCCGACGGTTTCGCCGACAGTTTCGAGCCGTAGTCCAGTGCCCCGCATGTAGTGACGCGTTGGTAGGTCAGCTCGGCTCGCCGACGTGACGGTACGTATCCGGGCCGTCAAGTTTCTGCGCGATCGGACCTACTTCGGCCAGCCGACTGCGAGATCGAAGGTGATGTCGCAGTTCATGTCGGTTTCGTTGAACGGCGCTTCGCGCGCCTCGGTGACCAACTTGCCCACCACGCGCGAGTCGGTGCGCGTGTCCAGCACGACCTTGCCGTTGCCGCCGTCGATTCCGGTATGCATGCCGTCGTCCGCGATGTACATGATGTTGACGAGCGTCGACATGTCGAGTTCGCCACCGTTGTGGTGGATCTCAACCCAGCCCTGTGCGATCGCATCCTTCTGCGTTTCGATCAGGTCGCCCCGTGGGCTCATGAACGTGCTCTCCGGCATCTCGGTGGCGCATTCCTTGCACGCGACCAGCGGCGCGCGATCCAGCGGTTTCGCCGTCAGATAGATGACCGAGGTGACTGTTCCTTGCTCGTGCGCATCCTCAAACGCGACGCCGTCGGTGAAAACCAGGCGCTTGCCATCGCGTTCGCAGAATCCTGCGACGCTGTCGCCGTACGCGTTGCAGGTCAGGGCAAGCAGTGCAATCGTCGTTGCGATTCGCATGTGATGAAACTCCGGATGGATTGAGTACGCAGCCCGCGTCGGGGGGCAACCGGATCACGTTTCCGATCCCATAACCTACAACGGCAAACGCCGACAGCTAGGGCCATCCTCCGCACCCAGGCAACCTCGGCATCGTGACCCGCGCATCTTTCGCACGCACTCCATCGCCGCGCTCAAAACAAGCCTGCGGCTTCGGCGAGGCGTACCTGTTCGGCGGCCTTGGCGCGCGCGGGCGCTACGGTCGCCTCGTAGCGCGGATGGTTGCGTAGCCCCGAAAGTATGAGGTCACCGTCAAGCTGGTGCAGATGCGTGAAGCGACCTTGGGCAATCGTGCGCGCCAAATCCGCAATGGCTTCATCGCGCGAGCCGAGCAGTGAATGTGCCGTGGCATCGACCCAGGGCGACTCCAGTTCGTCGATGCTGACGCCGCGGGGCGAGGCCTCCAGCACGCGGTGTAGCAGGGCGCGGCCCGCCTGTTTCTGGCCCGCCTGCAGCAACAGTGATCCGATCAGGAGGGCGTCCTCGCGTTGGTTCGCCCGAACTTGCGGCGCGGGGGTGATCAGCAGGTCGGAAAATCGTTCACGCGCAATCGCCATTGCATCCGGTGCGCGGCCCAAATTCAAAAGAATCAAGATCTGCAGCTCCGGCGCCATTCTGGGATGCATGAGTGTCGCGGCTTGCGCCGCGTCGCCGGACACCAGTGCGCTCCAGGCTTGCGCCTCTTTGACTCGCCTCTCATGGGGTGCGGCCAATGCGAAGCGAGCCACGCACTCCTCGGCCCGAGCGCCTGCCCCGAACTGGTAAAGCCCGATGCAATCCAGCACGCGAAACTGGAACGATTCGGGGTCGGCAGCTTCGTAGTCTCGCAGTGCACGCAGCGCCCCCACGAGATCGCCCCGATGCCGCGCGTGAATCGCGGCGTATAAATGCCCCGCGGGGAAGTCCGGGAAGCGGGTGGCCAACGAATCCATGGTGGCACGCGATTCCGCTATCAGGCCTGCGTTGTGCTGCGAGGTGCCAAGGTTGGACTGCACGATCGGGGAGAGGGGCTCGAGCGAAGCCGCACGCTGCAACATGGAGAGGGACTCGGCGCTGCGACCCGGTTTGCTCCGCAGATGCGCGCCGTACCAGAGGAATGCGGTGGCATAGCTGGGCGCGAGTTCAATGGCGCGCTTGAACTCCGGCTCGACCCGCTCCCTGTTTTCCGTACTGGCCAGGAAAAAGGCGAGGGTCGCGTGGGCGTCGCCAAGGTCGGGCGCGATTTCCAGGGCTCTCTCCACGTGGCGTTTCGCGCGGGCCACCAGTTCGGCGTCGTGCCGGCCATACTGCTCCAGCAGAAGGTAACTGTCCGCTGCACCGACGTACGCGCGCGCAAAACCCGGGTCCATTTCGATGGCGCGCTCGAAGTGTTTGGCCGCCTCGCGCATCTCCGACACCTTTCGGCGCGGCATCAGTGCAACACCCTGGAGGTATTCCTCGTAGGCCGCGACATTGTCCGTGCGCTTGAGAGTGAGCCGCGCTCGCGCCTGCGGCAACATCGCGACGCGCAAGGCGCCGACCACTTCGGTGGCGATCTCGTCCTGGATCTTGAACACGTCGTCGAGCTTGCGGTCGTAGCTCTTCGACCAGCGATGCGTGCCGTCGCTGACGGCGATGAGTTGCGCGGTGATGCGTACCGTTTCGCCGACGCGTTGCACGCTGCCTTCGAGCACGTTGGCGACGCCCAGCGCGCCACCGATTTTACGGAGGTCTTCGTTCTTGCCCTTGAAGGCAAACGATGAAGTGCGGCCCGCGACTTTCAGGTCAGGCACCTGAGCCAGCATGTTGAGCAGCGTTTCTGACAGACCATCGGAGAAATACTCGTTGTCCTTGTCGGCGCTCATGTTGACGAACGGCAGAACCCCTATCGAAGCGTCTTCTGGCGTCACTGGTTCTTTCTTCGCGTCATCCACTGAGGCAACGCGCGTGACGGCATCGCTCGCGACGGTGTCCGGCGTCGCCGAATAGCGCCCCATCGCGAACAGTCCCAGCGCGAGCACCAGCAAAATGCCGATCGCGACGTTGACGCGCGAACCGCCGAGACGCGATGGCAGCCCGGCAGCATCGGCTTCCGCTTGCGTCTTGAGGCCTTGCGGCGTGAGTTCAAAGGCCCACGACAGCACCAGCAGGGGCACGAACGCGAGCACGAGCACGACCACCACCGCACGCGCAATCCAGGCGGGCGCGCCGAACATCGGCAACACGGTGGCCGAAATCTGGATCAGCAACCACGCCACCACCGCGTACGTCGCGGCGACGCGCAGCACATTGCGTCGTTGCAGCTCGGCTAGAAGCGACCTGCTCACCGCCTGGATTCGGCTGCGGCGATGAGTTTCTGGAAGCGCGGATCCTTGCGAATCGGATCCCAGACAGGGCCGAATCGCAAATCGCCCGCCGTGACCCCGTTCGGCTCCTCGAGCAACGGCGTGAGTATCGCGAGGGCGGCGTCCGCGTCGCCGAAGTGCGCGTGGATCCTGGCGAGCAGGCCCTTCTGGCCCGGGACGGCCCAGGCATCGAACTGGTTGAGCGCGACGCCGCGCTCCGCCTCGCGCAGCGCGGACGCCTTGTCGCCAAGGCCTGCATATGCAACCGCCAGCGCACCCGTCAACGAGAAATCGTCCGCGGAGGGCCCCAGTTTCGCAAGCTCCAGTACACGCCGGAATGCAGCCCGTGCCTCGGCTTCATTGCCCAGCGATTGGCGTGCCTCACCGATGCAGAGCGCCAAGGTTCTTTCGTGGGTCGCATTGAGCGAGCCGGCGCGCTTTTCCTGCGCCTCGGCGAGTTGCGCAGAGAGCTCCGTGCATCGGGCGAGCAGGAGGTCGAAGCGCCGTTGCAGCCGGTAGTGTGCCAGCTGCGAACGCCACGCCGGATCGTCATTGAGCCCAGCGGGCGGCGTTGCGTCGAGCACTTGCTGAGCTGCGTCCAGATCGCCTTCGTCATGGTAAGTCAGGACTTTGGTGCCCAGGACCCTGAGGTCACCGGGCACGAACTGCAAAGCACGATCGTAGGCCACCCGTGCGTCCGGGTAGTGCCGCATTGCCCTGTGCAAATCGCCTTCAATCAACAGCAGTTGCGGATTTCGCGGATCGATCTGCTGCGCACGCTGAATGTGCCCGAGCGCTTGCGGTATTCGGCCCATGCGGCGCTCAAGAAAGGACATCGCGGCCAAGACACCCGCATCGTTGGGAAGGCGCTGCAGCGCCTGCTCGAACAGTTTGAGTGCGCCGGGATAATCTCTCAGTCCGCGATACCTGTAGTACCCCTGGGCCAATGCGGCCTCACCGGAACCGGGCCGCAGGCGCGCCACGGCCTCCGCGGCGCGTCGCACGTCGTCCAGCACCGCAGGAGTGCGGTCTATGAAGTTGAAGTACAGGAGGCTCCGCACCTGCACCAGCGCGGCCCAGGCATCTGCGAAACCAGGGTCGAGGCGAATCGCTTCCAGATAGTGATCGCGCGCACGCGCCGTGGCATCCCCAGAGTTGACGCTGCTGGCTTCGGCGCTCAGTCCCCTGAGGTACGCGTCATAGGCGGCGACGTTGTCGGTGGGTTTCAAGGCGACGGCGCGTTGCTCGTCCTGTGTGAGCTTTGCCTGCAGCGCGGTGGCGATGGCCGCGGCGACTTCGCTCTGGATGGAGAAGACATCGACGAGCTTGCGATCGTAGATCTCGGCCCAGAGATACGCGTCCGTGCTGGCCTCGATCAGCTGCACGTTGATGCGCACCGAGTCGCCGATCTTCTGCACGGTGCCTTCGACGATGTGCGCCACACCGAGTTGCCTCGCGATCTCGGGCAGGTTGTCGGGTGAGCTGGCATAGCGCTGCGTCGAGGTGTGCGAGATCACCTTGAGCGCGCCGATCCGGGCGAGCCGCGTCAGGATCTCGTTCTGGATGCCGTCGGCGAAATAGGCGTTGTCCTTGTCGGCGCTCAAGTTCGCGAAGGGCAGCACCGCGATGGACTTGGCGCTGATCGGCGGTGTGGAGGAGGGCGGTTCGCCGGTCGTGCGCGGGCTGCCCGAAGCCGGCGACGCGATTGCGGCGGGCGCGGGCCGCTCGCGTCCCACCTGCCACAACAGCCCGCCCCCGACCGCCAGCAGCAGCGCGAGGATCACGAGCTCGGTGCCGCCGAGCTTCTGCTCGCCGCGTTCGCCGTGGTACCAGGCCAGCACCAGTGCCACCCCGAATCCCACCACCGCCATGCCGAAGGCGAGGCGCATGACCATGCGCGGCCACTCGAAACTGTCTGCCGCCAGGCCCAGCGCCTGCAGCAGCACCCACGCGCCCGCGATGTAGGCCAAAGCCCACTGCGCCATCTTGCGTTGCCGAAGGCGTTGCCAGAGCTCAGCCATGGTTGCTTGCCCGCTCCTTCCCGACGGTGCGAACTTGACAGATTTTCGTGCCAATCGCAGCAAGGTCTCCCTAGCGACGCGCCTGCGTTCCCCTCGCCGGCAAAAAATGCCCACCGCAGGAAGCGAACGCTCCGCCCTCATTACGCGAAAAGCCCCGGGAATCTGCCAAAAAAAAGTGGCCCCCCTGGACCGCTTCCTCCGTGGAAGGAGGTGACACGTTGCCAACAGGGTCACCGCCATGTCCGTCGCCTCAGTACTTGTCTCGCCATATATCGGCTTCCGCCTGCCCCTGCGCGTGCGTCGCGCATGCTCGGCTCTCGTTGCAGCGGCCGCGCTCTGCGGAGCGCTGCTGCTGGTGGCAGCGCCCGCCGCCGCGCAGATCACTTTCGGGCCGCAACTCAGTGCCGCGCCGGCGAATGGCACGGCGCTGGGCGTCATCAGCGTTAGTGGCGACAGGTTGCTCATCGGCGGGGATTACCGCGTCGTGCTGGTGGTGGCCGCGAGCGATCGCCGAACCCTGGCCACGGTGCTCGACGGCGACGGCGAGTTCACCCGCAATGTCACCATCCCGAACATCGCGCAGGGTACCTACACCCTCGAGTTGACGGTCAACAACACGGTACGGGATTCCGTTTCGCTGCGCGTGCTGGCGCCGCTGGCCATCACGGTCACGCCCACGAGCCCGCGCGCGGGCTCGCTGGTCAACTTCTCGGTATCCGGTCTCACCGATGGCAGTCTCAGCCTCATCTACGCGGGCCGGACCGCGTTCGGACCAGTCAACGTCACCAACTCGACGTACAGCGGTCGCATGCGCATTCCGACCGACCGTCCGGCGTCCCTGCCCGCGAACGTGGTGCTGTCCGCGAACAACGGTGTGGGGCGACTGATCTCGCGGCGCGGGTCGCGAACGCTCAGCGTGCAGGCGGCGAACCTCAGTCCATTCGCGCGCGTGTTGAATGCCACGCCTTCGACACTCACGCCGACCCCTCGCCAGACGCTGCGAGTCACCGGAAGTGTCGGGACCAACGAGGCCACGGCCACTGATGTGACGGTGCAGCATTTCTGGACCGGCAGCGACGGGCGCACCGTTCCGATGGGCGCGGCGCAGAGCGCCGTGACCTCAGGCGGAACGTTTGACCACACGATGCGCACGCCGCAGATCGGAACCATGTCCGCGACCCAGGCGGTCGGTAGCGGCCAGATGAACACCGTCACGCAATACATCGACGCCAACGGCGTGATGCAGCACCAGGTGACTTCGTACGGCAGCATCGCCTCGACGTTCGACACCGACGCCGCCATCGACATCAATCTGATTTTGCGCGGCAGCGACGGCCTGCTCATCGAAGGCGCGCGCGTCGATCTCGTGGAGGCGGATCTCGACGCGCTGTTCCCACCCAACAGCAACCAGGGCGGCGTGCGTCTCGATGGATCGGCACGGCCGGGCACGCCGACGCAGATCAACAATCTTGCCCAGGCCTCCGACGAACTGCTGGGCTGTCCCGCCACCATCGCGCGCAAGTACACCATCGCTGGTCGCACCGAGTTCCAGTTCGGGCTCGACGTACCCAACGGGGCCTACAACGTCGACGGCAGCGGTCCGACGCCGAATCTCACGATCCAGCCGAGCACCACCTGCGTTGAGGGCTCCATCAATTCGCAGGTCTGTACTTTCTCCGATCCGGCAGGCATCGCCTTCGACGTGGTCATCAAAGCCAAGCAGGCGGGCTACGGATACCTCGACGGCACTTCGCAGAATGCGGAAATCCCGGTCGTGATCCAGACCCGGATCGATCGCTACACGGGCGCGATCACGATGACGATCAAGCGCCCCGGTTTCCCCGATGTCAACCGCGCGTTCCAGAACAGCGCCAACATCGGGTTGACCCTGCCTGCGCTCGGCACCGAAGGACTCACACTCGGCGACGTCTACTTCACCAAGTCGACACCTATCGAGTCGCCGATCGAAGTCGATGCAGTTGTCAACAACGAGGTCCGGTTCAAGTCCATCGTCGACCTCACGCCATTTCTTGGCACCAGCGCGGTGTTTTCCCCGTTGCCAGTCCGCGAGGCAACATTCCAGTTCCAGGCGGGCGCGGGCCGGCCGCTTGCTTCGGCCAGTTTCGTGCTGACCAGACCCAACGGCTCAACCCTCACCTTGCAGATGATGCGTGTTGACGGGACCTTCGACTGCGACAGCGAGGCGAACGTCGAGGCGTGGTCGGTGGCGATGCCGTTAGAGATCAACGAGGGCTTCCGCTTTCCCGGGCACATCTACAACGGGGGCACCCGCCTCACGTCGACGCGCTACGTGTCCGGCAAGGTGCGCGCGGTCGATACGGGGGGTGTCAGTGGCGAAAGCAAATTCCGCTTCACCTTCGTGCCACTCGACTCGAGTATCCGAACGTTGGCGATGGCGGGCACCCCGGGTCTGAGCATCAACACGGGTCGCCCGCATGCGCGCCGGCTGTCGGTCGTGCCTCCGATCGGCGACCGCGTGGCGCGGTCGGCTGCAGCGCCTGCTGAGTACAACCTGCCGTCCAAGACCAGCAAGGTAACCGGCGCGGCGGGCTACGACTTCTGCATTCCGAAGTCGGAAACCGTGTGCGGCGCCATCACCGCCGTTGGCTTCGAGCACGAACAGTTCAGCAAGCGGCCCGGCAGCCAGCCCGCGGACTCCTCCGCGCAGGCGACCGGCGCGGGCGGCATCGAGCACAACGCCGGCACCATGGAGAATCCGTGGGTCGAGCTGTTCAATCACACCATTCCGCTGTTCCGCTGGTACTGGGGGATCCCGGAACTGCTGTCGGCGGAAGTGTTCGCCGACCTCGCCGTGCGCGCGGAGTACCTGTTCAACGCCAAGTTCGATCCAATCGCTCCGCTCGACGCAGATAAATCGGCAGTGGAAGCGGGCGGACGGCTCGCCATCGGCGTGTTTATCGGGGTGGACATCGACGTACTGTTCGGCGTCCTCGTCGACGCGGGCGCCGCCATTTTGGGCGAAGTCAGCGCGGAGCTGGTGACGAAAACGACGCTGAGCAGCGTCACTGGCGACGAGTGCCTCAAGTTCACGCTCGACTTCAGCGGCTGGCTCGAGATCGGCTGCCCCATCCCGGGGAACTTCTTCGATCCGACGTGCTACATCCCCAACGTCGAAGAAACATTCAATATTCTCCGATCAAGCACCGGCTCGGGTTGCGGCATCTACGGCAACGCCATCGCCGCGGCCGGCAGCAAACTATTCGATCCCTCGACAAGACAGGCCGGGCCGCTGGATATGCTGGCCATGGCGCAGCCAATCACGGTCGGCAAATCGCATGGAACCCCGCCGCCGCCGGTCATCGGGCTCCCGCGTGCACAGCGCCGCGCGCTGTACCGCACGCCCGCGCTGGCGTTCGACGGCACCGGCAATCGCATGATCCTCAACCTCGACAACCAAGGCCGTCTGGTGGCGCGCGAAGGCTTCCTGCGCCAGCTCGGGTCAGCGCAGATCCTCAGCACGGGCTGGGGCATCCGTGACGTAGCCGTCAGCTACTTCAGTACCGACCGCGCCGTTGCCGTGTGGGCGGAGAGCAGCCTCGCGACGGTTCCCGAGGGTGCACCACCGCCGCAGCTCACGCGCAACAGCGCGGCTGCGGCGCAGCGCCTGCGTTACGCGCTGTTCGACGGCACGCGCTGGCTGGCGCCGGTGAATCTTACGGCGGCTGGCTTCGGCGAAGGCCAGGTCAAGCTCGCGCGCTGCAAGGCGACTTTCCTCCAACTCCGCAGCGGTTGCACCGAGAAAGTATCGCTGGTGTTCCAGCGCAACACGCGCAGGACGGTAGGCGGCGAGAAGCACATCTTCTTCTCGCAGTTCGACGGGTCGCGCTTCAGCACGCCCGTGCAGGTGGACCAATCCGGCACCTTCAACATCACGCCCGCCCTCACCTACGCCGCGGGCGAGCCGGTGGTCGCATGGGTTCGCTACGCGCCCACTGGCAATGCTCTCGATCCGGTGAAGCTCGATGATGTGGGCAACCGGTACCTGGCGATGCGCGTCATGGACGGGCGCAGTAGCGAGCAGATCGCCTTGGGCAGTTCGACACGCTTCATCGCGCAGCCGTCGATCGCGGGCAAGTTGAACGGCCAGATCGCGATCGCCTACACCACCGCCGGTGCCGACAATTACATCGGCACGCGGCAGGCACTGCGGCTCGGCCAGCGCAGTTGCGCCCTCAGCGAAACCTGCGCCTTCACCACGTGGCAGGTGCAGGACGACCACGGCCGTCCGCTGTATGTCGAGCGACCGACGCTCAACTTCAATAACGCGGGCGACGCGGTCGTGACGTACCGCGGACTTGCCGTGGGTCCGGTGCCGGGCGTGGCGGATCCGCAGGACAACCTGTTCGACGACGACCCCGTCGGCATCCAGATGTCGCGCGGCGAACTGCTGCAGGTTCGTACGCCGCTGCAACCGTCCACGGTGCGTCCACTCGCCTTGAGCGCGAATGCCGCGATGCACTTCCAGCCCGCAGCGGCGTTCGATCCGGTCAATGACGAAGTCGTCGGCCTGAGTGTTGCCGTCGAATCACCGCAGACGCGCGCGGCAGCCGCCAAGGCCGTCAGCGAAGGTGTCAGGGCGGTGGCGCAAACCGCGGTCGTCGAGCCGGGCATCCACCTGGCGATGGTTCCCGACTTGCCGGACCTTTTTGTCGAGAGCATTTCGACGCCCTCGACCAGCCTCGCGCCGGGCTCCAACATGCTGGTGACGCTGCACATTGCCAACCGCGGCAGTGCCTTCACAGTGAACGCGGACCAGACCGCGACCGTGCGCGTCTGGTGGGACGTGCCGCAGACCCGCACGGTCACCAGTGCGAGCTACGAACTGCCGAGCATCGCGGCAGGCGCGAAATCCATCCGGCTGTTGCAGGTGCCGGTGCCGGTGACGTTCGGCACCGACGAGCGGCAGACCCTGCGCGCCGCGATCGAGCTCAGTGTGGAGGACGGCGAGATCGATGGCGACAACAACGAAGGGACACTGGCCGTGGGCGGCATGCCCGTACCCACCTCGTTGATGGCAGTGAGCGCCGCCGGCACGCGTTTCGTCAACCTGGTGTGGTCCGCGCCGACCGACTCGCGCATCGCCGGTTATCGTGTCTACATCGATGACGCGAACGGCGTGGCGCAGCCATTCGGCTCGAGCTTCAACAAGGGTTTCGCTGACCTGACCGCACTGTACGGACGGCAGCGCACCTACCGGGTCAGCACGTACTCGACGCGGGGCGTCGAGTCGGAACTGTCGTTGCCCGTGATTGCCCAGCCGTCTCCCGAGGCGGTGCCGGAGGACCTCTTCGCGAACGGTTTCGAGTGAGTGGGCTTCGAATGAGTATGGTGCCATCGAGCACGCACGAAATGCGGCGCGCGCCCCAGTTGGCGCGCGCCGTGATTGCCGTCGTCGCAGGCCTGTGTCACGGTCCGGGTCAGCGATCGGGGCGGAGTTCGGGTAATCGAAGACGAAGACTTGACGGCTCTGATCGGTCGTGCGGGCCGCGGCGAGAAGGACGCGGCCGATCGACTGTTCGCGGCGGTGTACAAGGATCTGCATCGGATCGCCGCACATGTGCTGCGCAGTGCTGACGGTGGCATGCACACGACTTCGCTCGTTCACGACGCCTATCTAAAGCTGCGCAAACCGGAGGGGCTGAACCAGCACGGCCGCGAACATTTCTTCGCGGTCGCCGCGCGCGCGATGCGCCAGATCGTGATCGATCACGCGCGCGAGCGCGCTGCGCAGAAACGTGGCGGCGACTTCGACTTGCGCTCGCTCGATTCGACCGCGCTGCAGGTGGCGGCAAGTGGGCGCAGCGAAAATCTGTTGGCGCTTGACGAAGCCCTCAAGCGGCTCACTTCAGTGGATCCCGAGCTTGCGCGGTTGGTCGAACTCCGGTTTTTTGGCGGCCTCGATTTGAGTGAGCTGAGCAGCATCCTGGATCGCTCCGAGCGCTCGCTCAAGCGCGACTGGCGTCGCGCTCGCGCATTCCTGCTGGCCGGAATCGAAGCGTGACCGAAAGTCCGGACGCTTCGACGCCGGAATCCGCCGTACGTTGGCGCCGCATTGCGGCGCTGTTCGACGACCTGGTGGAGCTCGACGAGGCGGCGCGCGAGCAGCGCCTCGCGATGCTGATTTCGAGTGAACCTGACGTTGTCGCAGAAGTGGTTCGCATGTTGGCGGCGGATCGCCGCTCGACGGCGACGCTCGACGCCAACTGGCGTGTCGCGATGCAGCAGACTTCACGCATTGGCAACGATCCTCCCGCTCAGGTGGACGAGCCATCGGATCGCAGCGGCGAACTTATTGACGAGTACCGGTTGCTGCGCAGGGTCGGCCGCGGCGGCATGGGCGAGGTGTATCTCGCGGAGCGAGTGGGCGGCGATTTTGCGCAACGCGTGGCGCTCAAACTCCTGCGGCGCGGCGTCGACACCGAAGACGTGATCCGCCGTTTCGTGCAGGAGCGCAGCATCCTCGCGCGACTTGAGCATCCGGGTATCGCGCGTTTGATCGACGGCGGTGTGGCTGGGGAAGGCTTGCCGTATCTGGTGATGGAGTATGTCGAAGGCGAGCCGCTGACCGCGTTCGCGCGCTCGCACGCGCTCGATGTCGACGCGCGCTTGCGATTGTTGATGAGCGTGTGCGAGGCCGTTGACTTCGCGCATCGGCGCCTGATCGTGCATCGCGATCTCAAACCCTCCAACGTGCTGGTGGCGACCGATGGCAGTGTCAAGCTGCTCGACTTCGGCATCGCCAAGTTGCTCGATGCGGACACCGACGATGAACGCCTGACCGGCACGGGAATACGGGTGCTGTCGCCGGCCTACGCCGCACCGGAACAATTCCTCGGCGAACCCATCGGCACCGCCACCGATGTGTACGCGCTGGGCGTCTTGTTGTACGAGCTCCTGACGGACGAATTGCCGCATCAGCGCAACTCGCGTTCGTTTGACGTGCTGGCGCACGGCGTGACGCAAGAGCGCGTCGAAAGACCCAGCGCGGTCTTGCGCCGACACCCGCACATCGAAACAACGCGCCGCGCGCGCGGCATCGGAGGTGATCTCGATGTGATCGTGCTGACTGCACTCAAGCGCGAACCGGAGCGTCGATACGCTTCGGCAGCGCTGTTCGCGCAGGATCTGCGTGCATACCTCGAAGGTCGCCCGATCGCCGCGCGCCCCGACACGTTCGGCTATCGCGCGGGCAAATTCGTGCGTCGCAATCGCGTTGCCGTCGCGAGCGCGAGCCTGGTGGTAATCGCGACGCTCGCAGGTTTCGGGATCGCGCTCTGGCAGGCCGACATTGCTCGCACCCAGGCAAGACGCGCCGACCAGGAGGCGCAGCGTGCCGGGCTGCAGGCGCAACGCGCCACGGAGCAGGCCCTGGTGGCTGATCGCACCCGCGAGTTCGTGGTCGCGCTGTTCACCGATCTGAGTCCGCTGAGCGCGCGCGACGGCAAGCAACTGACGACGGAGGAACTGGTGCAGGACGGTCTCGCGCGGCTAGAGCATGAACTGGTCGACGCACCCGCTGCTCGCGCCGAGTTGCGAGTCGTTCTGGCGCGAGCGCTCGGGGGATTGGGCAACAGCTCCGGCTCGATTCCGCACCTCATCAAGGCAATTGGTGAGTTGCGTGCCTTGCACGGTCCTCGTTCCGAGCCGCTCGCCAACGCCCTCAATTCGCTGGCGATTGCCTACATGCGCGTCAGCCAGTCCGACGCGGCGCTGCCGATCGCGAAGGAGGCACTGCAAATGATGGAGAGTCTGCCCGGCGATCACCGTCAGGAAAAAGTGCAGGTGCGCACCATCCTCGGCAACGCGGCGCAACGGCGGGGCGATTTTGATGAAGCATTGACCATCCATCTCACCAATCTTGCAGATCGAAGTGCGTTGTTCGGCGAGGACGCCGTCGAGCTCGCTGCCGACTACAACAATCTGACCGTCGCCTACCTCAGCCTTGATCGGGCACGCGAAGCAGAGCAGGCCGCCCGTCGCGCGCTCGCACTGTTGCAAGCCGATCCGAAATCGCCGCGATCGCGTCAGGCATGGGTCCTTGCCGGCATCTCTGCCGGCCTCTACGCGCAGGGCCGCTACGCGGACTCATTGACCGCGACGGAAACCCAGCGCGCGTTAACAGTGGAGACCCTGCCGCTCGGTCATCAAATGCACGGCAACTGGATGAACGCCAGAGCCCGCGCTCTGGCGGCGCTCGGCAAGGCGACGGAGGCTGACCAATGGTTCTTGAAGGCAGGGCAAATTTTCCTTGCTACCAAGGAGCAGGGCCTTGGTATCAACGACGTTACATGGGGCTTTGCGCTGTTGGAGCAAAGGCGAGACTCCGAAGCCGAGTCCAAGCTCAGGGACGCCATCATCCACCTCACCGGATCGCACGGCGCCGACGTGCCGAACACGTTGAAAGCGCGCGCGGGCCACGGGCTCGCGCTGGCGCGTTTGGGTCGTGCGGCGGAAGGCCTTGCGATTGCCGAGACCGCCATGCAGATCTTCGAGAAACGCGCCCCGGTGGAGGGTGCGAAATTTGGCGAGGCCGCGCTCGCGTACGCGGAAGTACTCGCGCTCGCTGCACGGCCCGACGAGGCGCAGAGATGGCGGGTACGAGGCGTTGCAGCATTGCGGAGTGCGCTGGGTTCCGAACATCCGCAGGTGCGTGCTCTCGAGTCCACGCAGCGCCGTTGAGTCGCGGTACCGCTCCAGCGGGTTAACTCGCATCAGCGGTGCCGAGACACATCCGAGCCAGAAACCCCGCCTGTTGTCCGGAGATCATTGGTCTGCCGCTACGGAGCGTCGCGGTAAATCGTTTGCAAGGACGGACGGTACACTGACGGCCGCATTCCTCGCCCGCGGGTTTCTGCACTTGTCATTGCCCTCGCCGCTGCTCGACATATTGGGTCGTGCGCTCCAGGAAATTCTGAATCGCGCGCTTGCGCTGGATCCGGCAGCTGCTGCGCGCTTGCGCGCGTTGTCGGGGCGTTCGGTCGAGCTCACATGGAGCACCGCGGACATCGGGCTACGCCTCGCCGTCGAAGATGGCGTGGTAACTGTGGGTCCACGTCACGGGCAGGGCAGCGCGGATCTGGGCGTGAGCGGATCGCTCGCAGGGTTGTTGTCTTTGGCAGGGTTGGGACGAGGTGGCGCGGGCGCCGGCCAGCGCGTGGACATCAGTGGCGACGCCCAACTGGCGCGCGAGATCGAAAAGATCGTGCGCGATGCGGCCCCCGATCTCGAGGCCGCGTTCGCGCAGCGGTTCGGTGACACCGCAGGTCCGGTGATGGCGCGCTCCTTCACCGGCGCGTGGACTTGGGCACGCGAGAGCGCCGAAAGTTTGCGCGAGGACATAGGCGAGTATCTCGTGGACGAAAGTGGCGACGTGATCGGCGAAGTCGAGCTCGCATCTTTCAATCGGGATGTGGATACGCTGCGCGATCGCGTCGAACGACTTGATCAATCGATCGCACGCCTGCGACGGGCAGGACAGCAACGATGAATGCCGAAATTGCCTCACCGCTGTGCAAATTGCCCAGGAACCTCCCGGCGTCGAATCTGACAAGCCCCTCTCCCACCGGGAGAGGGGTGGGGGGAGAGGGTGCGAACTTGCCGAGAATTTCAATCATGACGCGCGGACTCGAACCCTCTCCCTCGATCCCACCCCGGCCCTCCGGGCGTGATTGTGCGCGCGAGCAGTGCTCGCCAGCGCACCCAATCACCCCGGAGGGAGAGGGAAGAGAAGCCGCGCCGTGAAATCCGCGCTGCGCGCATGGCGCATCGGACGCGTGTTGCTGCGCTATCGGCTCGACGATCTGCTCGACGACACGCCGGCGGAACGCTGGCTGGCGCTGGCGCGGCCGTTCGTGCCGCGAGCCTCGCGCGAAATTGCGGCACTGTCGCGCGGCGTGCGGTTGCGTTTGGCGCTGCAGGAGCTCGGGCCGATCTTCGTCAAGTTTGGACAGATCCTGTCGACTCGTCGCGACCTTGTCCCCACCGACATCGCCGAAGAACTTGCGCAGTTGCAGGATCGAGTCGCACCGTTCCCAGGCGAGCTCGCGCGCGCACAAATCGAGAAGGCACTTGGTCGCAGCATTGATGAGGCGTTTGCCGAGTTCGATACGGAGCCGCTGGCATCGGCATCGGTGGCGCAGGTGCATGCCGCGCGCCTTTCCGACGGCCGCGAAGTGGTGGTCAAGGTGCTGCGCCCGGACGTCGAACGGCAAATCGACGCTGACATCGCGCTGCTGAAACGCGTGGCAGGCCTGGTCGATCGTGCGCACCCCGCAGCGGACAAGGTACGGCCGCGCGAGATCGTCGCGGAGATCGAGTCCACTCTCGCTGCGGAGATGGACCTGCAACGCGAGGGTGCGAACGCGTCGGTGCTACGCCGCTTCTGGCTCGACTCCGACGATCTTTACGTGCCCGAAGTGATCTGGAGCCACACGGGCGAACGCACGCTGACGCTCGAGCGCGTGCGGGGCATTCCCTCGGACGACATCGCGGCGCTCGACGCGGCGGGGATTGACCGCACGGCGCTCGCAGCCAAGGGGGTGCGCGTCTTCTACACGCAGGTGTTCCGCGACAATTTCTTCCACGCCGACGCGCACGCTGGCAACATCTGGGTCGACATCGATCCGGCGCGGCGCGCCAATCCGCGTTTCATCGCGCTCGACTTCGGCATCATGGGCCAGCTCTCGAGCGAGGATCAGTACTATCTCGCCGAAAATTTCATGGCGATTTTCAACCGGGACTATCGCCGCATTGCGGAATTGCACGTGGAAGCGGGCTGGATGCCGTCGCACGTACGCATCGACGAACTCGAGGCCGCGGCGCGCGCGGTCAGCGAACCGTACTTGACTAGGCCCCTGTCGGAGATCTCGCTGGCGGAGGTCCTGATCAAGCTGTTCCGCACGGCGCAGCGCTACGAGCTGACGCTGCAGCCGCAGTTGATCCTGCTGCAGAAGACCCTGCTCAACATCGAGGGTGTGGGGCGCCTGCTGGACCCCAAACTGGACATCTGGGCGGTGGCGCGGCCGGTGCTCGAGACGATCCTGGTCGAGCGTTACAGCCCGCAACGACTCGCAGCCGAGTTCCGCAAGCGGCTGCCGGAATTCATTACGCACGCGCCCGACATGCCGCGGCTGCTGCACTCGTGGCTCACGCAGCAGGTGCAGGGCCAGCACACCATGCAGATGCGCTCGCGTGACATCGAAGCACTGGTGCGCACCGCGCGCGACGGGCAGCGCAAGACCGTGTACGCGATCGTCGGCGCCGCGCTCCTCATCGCCGCCGCCGTGCTGTTCGCTTTTCCCGTCGCGGGACCCACGCTGTTTGGCCTGCCGTTGCCGGCGTGGCTGGCCAGCCTCGGTGCATTCGCGGCGTTCAGCGCTGCCTGGCCACGACGCGACTGGTAGTGGGGGAATGGCGCCGCGACCCTGCGTTGCGGTCGGCTAGAATTTCCGGATGCTGGAAATCACGCACGACATTGCCATCGCCGAGGACGAACTCGTCGAGCGCTTTGTGCGCGCCTCCGGACCTGGTGGGCAGAACGTCAACAAGGTTTCGACCGCGGTCGAACTCCGGTTCGACGCCGCCGGTTCGCCCTCGCTGCCGGAACCGCTGCGCGCGCGCCTGCTGGCCCGACGTGATCGCCGCATCACCGATGATGGCGTCATCGTCATTTCCGCTTCGCGTTTTCGCTCGCAGGACCGCAATCGGGAGGATGCGCGCGTGCGCCTCGTGGCGCTGATCGTCGCGGCGAACGCGGTCGCGAAGCCACGCGTCGCCACCAAACCCACCCGTGCATCGCGTCAGCGTCGACTCGATGCGAAGAAAGTTCGATCCACCGTGAAACGCGGGCGCGGCAGCGCGCATCGCGAGATCGAAACGTGAGCGGCGACTGGGTCGAAGAGATTATCTCCGCCAGGACGCCGCGTACGCACGGGCGGTTCGCCCGCTGGCTCGGGCGCACGGTGTTCGGGCTCGGCGGATGGAAAATGACGGGGCAGTTCCCTGACCTCGACAAGGTCGTGATTCTCGCCGCGCCGCACACGTCCTGGTGGGACGGAATCTGGGGTATGGCCGCGAAGCTCGCGCTCGGGCTCAAGGTCCAGGTGATGGCCAAGCGCGAGCTGTTCAATCCCCTGCTGGCGCCGCTGTTGCGCGCGCTGGGCGCGGTACCCATCGATCGTGGCAACGCGCATGGCGTCGTGCCTGCCATGGCGGCACGGTTTCGGAATGCCGACAAGCTGTGGTTGGTCATCGCACCTGAAGGCACGCGACGCCGCGTGGAAAAGTGGAAGAGCGGCTTCTGGCATATCGCACGCGCCGCCGACGTGCCCGTCGTCTGCGTGTACTTCCACTATCCGGAGCGCCTGATCGGTATCGGCCCGCCCTTGACCATGAGCGGCGACGTTTCCGCCGACATGGCACGTGTGCGCGAGTTTTACAAACCCTGGATGGGCAAGAACCGAAGCACGGTGTAGCTCATCGGCGATCCGAGGGACCCGACTGGTCGTACTCACGCGACGCGAACAGGCTGGGCTCGAGTAGATCGAGGAACGCCCGTGCTTCACTGCCGAGAAACCTGCCCTTGCGCACCACTGCACCGTAGCTGCGTTGCGGAAAGTAGCGATTGAGGTTGTGGCGCGCCACGCGATCTTGCGGCGTCAGGCAGATGGCGCTCACGATCGAGATGCCGAGACCCATCGCCACGTACTGCTTGATGAGTTCCCACCCGCCGACCTCGAGCGCAACCTGATACGGCACCCCAGCCTGCTGGAACACGAGATCGATCATTCGATACGCCGTCAGGCGACGCGGCGGCAAAATCAAGCCGAACGGTGAGATGTCGGCCAGCGCTATTTCGGTCTTTAGCGCCAGTGGGTGGTCGAGCGGCGTGATCAGCACCGGATCGAATCGGTAGACCGGTTCGTAGGACAGGTCATTGGGCACGTCGAGCATCGAGCCGATCGCGAAGTCGACCGCGTCGCTGCGCAGCATGCCGAGTCCGTCCTGCCCAGTGACGTTGTGCAGGGTGAGTCGCACCTCGGGATGTTTTTCCCGGAACGCGCGGACCAGCGGCGGGAGCAGGTACTGGATGGTCGAAGCGCCGGCGGCGATGTTGAGTTCGATCGGAGCGAGCCCGCGCCGGCGTGCCGAGAATTCGCTGTCGAGCCGGTCGATGCCTTCGATCAGCGGTCGCGCCATTTCATGCAGCATCACGCCTTCGCGCGTGAGTTGGAGCCCGCGACCCGAGCGCTCGAACAGTGCCACGCCGAGTTCGCGCTCGAGCGCGGTGATCTGAAGGCTCAAGGTCGAGGCCGACAGGACCAGGCCTTCGGCGGCACGACCCAGATGCCCGAGACGCGCGACCAGGCAAAAGGCGCGTAGCTGCTTGGAGCGGTTGCCCTTGTAGTAGAGGCGCGTATTCGGGGTGCCTGCGCTGGCTGAGGTTCCCTCCTTGCTGCGCCGCCGCACCGGCACGCCCGACGGAAGTTGTGGAATGGCTCCTATTTTTTTCTTTGCAGCCATGGGCTTGTACTTAAGTTGACGAACTCAAACAATAGTATCAACACATTTGATTTGTCAAAGAGATGGGGAAAGGCATAGCGCCGCGCTTGTGGTCAGACGGCCGCGCACGTCGAACTGCAGAAAGCCGATTTCGCCGCCGAGAAGCAGGGCTACACCGGCGCCAAGCACCCACACGAAGTGGGCACCGGTTACTTCGAGCAGCTCAATACGGTGATCGCGGGCGGCGTGTCATCGCTGGCGGCGCTCGCGAGCTCGACCAAAGAAGAGCAATTCCAGACCGAGCCGGCCCCAATCTCGGAGCGGCGCATCTCCGCCGGCGGTTGAGCTCTTGCCACCGTCCCTCGTGCGGTTCGCAAGTCGAGTCGCACGAGGGACGACGCGCGTAATTTCGGAGTGACCGTGCCTGTCGAGTGTCGCCCTACTCCTTGGGCTTGGAACCATCGCCACCCAATTGCTGGAACAGGAACGCAAACGTGTCCGCCTGTTCCTCGTTCCGCTGCTTTTTGGTCGAACCGATGCCGTGTCCGCCGTCGTACTCGATCCTCAGCAGGACGGGCTTGTCGCTCGCAGTCGCGGCTTGCAAGCGCGCGGCCATCTTCGCGGACATCCAGGGTTCGACGCGAGGATCGTTGATGCCATGCGTCAGGAGTACCGCTGGATACTTCACCCCGTCCTCGATCTTGTGATACGCGTCCATCGCCAGCAGTTCCTCGAAGCCTTGCTTCGCCGTATGCGTACCGAACTCGGGAATGTTGGGCACGCCGTTGGCGGTCGTCTCTGCGCGCAAAGTGTTGTTGAGTCCAACGTTGATGACGGCGGCGCCGAAAAGATCGGGCCGTTCCGCGATGGCGTTGCCGATAAGAATGCCGCCGGCGCTGCCGCCTTGGCCGGCGAGATGGGCCGCGCTTGTGTATTTCTCCCGCACGAGATACTCCGCGCAGGCGATGAAGTCCTTCCAGGTGTTGGTTTTGGTGGCACCTTTGCCGGCAAGGTGCCATTCCTCTTCCCCCCTTCAACGATTGCCGAGATTGCGCTGGATCAACGCGCCGAGGGTAGCGGGTCCGCGCGCGGTTGGACCGAACAGGCGCAACAAAAGTGAAGGCCCCGACGGTTGGGCGAACCGCCGGGGCCTCACTGGATTCCCCCTCACCACACCGTGCGGCGGCCTGGCAGACAGTAGATACGGGAAAGTGGGCAGGGAAGTGTCATCACCGCTTGCAGGGACTATGCGGGTCCACCAGCTTCGGCGTGCGGCGTTCGCGAGTTGGGTCGACTGCAATCGCAAATGCCGTTTCGGGATCTGCGCTGTCGACTGAACTTTGATCTGCGTCTCAGGGCAGCCGCGGGAGAATCTGCTGCGCGAGAGTTTCGAACTTCGCGCGAACTGCGGCATCGGCGAGGTCTGCTTTGTCAGAGCTCAACTGGACCACGTAGTCGCCCTTGTGCACGAGCAGCGCGTCGAGCGAATCCGACCATGTGGCGCCGTCGCCAAGACCCGCAACTGTCGTGCCGCGGCGTCCCCACTCTGCGAAATACGCGGCGGCGTCTGGCCACTGGCTTGCGGTCTTGGCAAGCCGCTCAGTTGTGACGAACTTGATGCTGAGTCCGTTGTAGAGGTCGTTTGCGTCGATGTAGATGCAACTGATGTTGTCGAGGGTGCTCTCGTTGATGACATCCATCCTGCCGATGGCGCCGCCGAGCACCGCCTGCACCTCGGCGTACGTCGCGGTTTCGCACAAGGGATGCGTTGCCACCGATGACTCCGCCGCATTCGATACCGCCTCCGCGACCAGCGCTGCATCCGCTTGCGGCGGCGATGCAGGGTTGCTCGAATCCGCCTTCGGTCCGCACGCTGCGAGCGCCAGCAACACGCATCCCAGACCCAGATAGTCAGCTCGCAGACAAATATTCATCGATGTCTCTCCATCGTGTGGCGGGCGCCAGATGGCGTGGAATGTTGCTGAGGGTTACACGACAAGCGCGGCAAACGCGACATGCGGAAACAGCAGACCTCATCCCCAATCCTCTGGCCATCGCCCGCAGGGCGATGGCGCTCATCGTCGCGCGGGCCAGTGACCCGCGCGACGCTCCTCTTCCCCCCTGCGAGTGCAGGCGAGGGAGTCCGTCAGCAGCCTCTCCGCCAAATCATCAAGGACCCTCGAAGCCATTCGAGAAAATCGCCTCGGCCAGCGGACCGCAAGCCAAGGTTGCTGCCTTGCTTTGCATCACCGAATGCAGCGTGTAGCGAGCATCGGATACGGGCCGAGACGCTTGCGGATCAAAGCCAGAATCGAGCTTGAAGCGCCCATCGGCGCTGGTTGGCACGCGCTGCATCTGCGTTACGTCCAGTTCGAAGCGCCCGTCACTCAACGCGGCGTCCTGGCCTTGCTCGAGCTTCTGCTTCTCGGCATCGAGCGCGATGACCGGAGTGCTGGCCCAGGTCATCAGCAGTATCACCATGGGAATGCGCATGGCGGCGTGCTCAGCGCTTGCCAGCAACATGAGTACCCAGCACCGCTGCTTCGAGAGCAGACAGGCGCTCACGCAATGCAGAGTTCTCGGCCTCGAGCTTGGCGTTGAGCCCCTGGATGGCCGCGAGCGCCACGCCGTCCGCATCGATCGTGCTGATCGTCGTGTCGTTCTCGCCTACCCTGAATGCCGAGGCGAAATCCTGCGCCATCGGGCCGATGTGACGCACGCCATCGCCCTGCGCGATGTAGCTCCACGTGCTCATCGGCAACGCGACCACGCGACTTAAAATCGCGGAGACGTCTGCGGGTACGACCGACATTTTCAGGCGACGGTCAGAGAGGCTGCTCCACGCGCCCGCGCCCGGCGCCATCTGCACGCCGGCATTCGCATTGCTGGTGCTCGATCGGATGACGACTGCACCGTTGCTCTCGAGCGCCAGGCGAGTGAAGAAACTGGTGCCCGGCCCGTTGCGATGATCGATATAGAAAGCAGCATTGTTGAAAGGGGTCCCGAAGAACGACGTAGTCGCGCCGCCAGCGCTGATGTTAATACCCGACTGGTTCGTTGCATTCGGTGGCGGCTTGAGCCAGAAATCAGCATTTTCACCGTTGCCGGGGGTGCCCGCCAACGTGAGTTCCGTAAAGGCATCCTGTGGCGCGATATTGATGCCGACGCCGTTCTGCGCACGCACCATGAACTGGTTGGCCGCCGTGGAGGAAAAGCTGTTGATCTGATCGTCGCCGAACACGACGGAATGCGTGTGCGCCGTCTGCACGATGCCGCGCCCCGCGGTGAAGCTGTTGATGCCTCGAGCGGTGGACGCGTTGACTGCGACCGCATTGACGCCGCTTGCGGTCGACTGGTTGAAAGAAACGGCGTTACTCGCGGTCGCCGTCGAGGAATTGAACGCAGCGGCGTTGGCCGCTTCGGCCGTCGAGGAATTGAACGCCGCCGACGCGACGCCGCTGGCAGTTGAGCTGTCCTGCTCGAATCCGCCGTTCGCACGCAGGTAGACTTGTGCGCCGCCATTGGTGAAGGTGACCAGCGGAGACGCGCTGTCGAGGCTACCGACTATGCCGTTCAACACACCGAAGTTTCCGCCGGTCTCCCAACAAGTGCCGCCCAAAGTCGAGTTGATCTCCTGCCGACCCTGGAGCGGATAAAACGCGGAACTGCCCGGCGGCTTGATCTGTGCCTGCAACCACACGGATTGATCGGCGGGCAACTTGCCCGGCAGATCGACCGGCACCTGGAAGCTGCCGCCTTTCACTACCACCCGCGGCAGCGTGATCGGGAACGTGACCGGCGCGCCGCCGAATTCGGCGGTGAACAGCTGCACCTGGAGGTCGTAGGTGCCGTTGGCGGCTTTGTCGCCATCGCGCAATGAACCCTTGTAGGTCAAGGTTTCCATCGCCTGTGCGGCGGGCACCAGTGCGAGCATCACGGCGAGTGCGAGCGAGGCGCGAACCGCTTGCCGCGCGGTTCTGGAACTCGGTTTGCCACTCGACCCAGGTGCGGCACCGGAATGCGAAAAGAATCGTCGAACGCTGGACATGGACCTGTACTCCGAAATTTGGATGAGTCGGTTCGCGTGTTCAGTCGTGATCTCCACGTCCGACTCCGCGAGTCAAAACGGGTACGAAATCGCCCGCTCATGGAGGGCTACGCGAACCGGGTCCAAATCCCGACATTCGTTGTGTCGACTGCTGGAGGGGATGGAGAAGGGAGGAAACCCGCTCCCCTGCGAATGCTGGAGAGGGTCGGGGAAGGGTGAGCTTGCGGGAGGGGTTGGACAGCGGCAGAAGCTGCTGCGGCCGGCCGTCAAGGATGGCGAAAATGGGATGTGCGGACCGTTGCGATCGAGGGCAGCGTCTGCCCGCGACCGCAGATGGGCCCGCGAATGTGCCATACTTTGGTATGGCTGCCTGTATGGCTCTGTGCTAGGCTGAGTCCATGGCGCGATTCGAATGGGATGCCGGCAAGGACCAGGCCAATCAAGACAAGCACGGCATATCTTTCGCTGAAGCGCAGTTCGCCTTTGCTGATACCAATCGCGTAATCGCACGCGATCTCGATCACAGTCAGGCCGAGGAACGCTTTTACTGTTTTGGAAAAGTCGAAGACAACGTGCTCACGGTCCGGTTTACCTACCGCCACGACGTCATCCGCATTATCGGCGCCGGGTACTGGCGCAAGGGCAAGGCAATTTATGAGCAACAGAATTAAATACACGAGTGAACCCATCGGAGCGGTCGAGATCGTTGCGGACTTTCTTCCTTCCCCTGAAGACCTGGCCTTTCGCGAAGAGGGCGTAAAGATCACGCTCGCATTGAGCAAGAAGAGTGTGGATTTCTTCAGGTCAGAGGCGGCGAGGCATCACACTCAATACCAAAGAATGATTCGTCGTTTGCTGGACGCGTACGTGGAATCCAGAGAAGCTTTGACAAGCGGTGCCAGCCGACCTGCTCGCGTTCGGCGGGCACGCGGCTGAACCTGGGCATTCGTCCTCGGATTCCGGGAGCGTCGCAGGGCGTTGAACTTACGCTCGCGCCAATTGCGCCCGAGCGCCGGGCCGCAGACCAAGCGCTGCCAGCTCTACGGGAAGTGCTCGAACCCGTCACGGGCGCGCCGGGTACGGAACCCGTGCGCGTTCCAGGCGGCGGAAGCTTGCGCTTGCGTACCCCGCTGAGCGTCGCGCCCGATGCAGAGCCCGCAGCGGGATCTGAGCCGGAAGTCGAAGCCAAAGTCGAAGCGGAAGCCGAGGCCGAAGTTGAGACCGAAGCCGAAGTCGAAGTCGAAGTTACGCCGGAGCCGGAGCCTGACACAACTGAAGTTCTCGAACCCGTCACGGGCGCCCCGGGTACGGAGCCCGTGCGGGTGCAAGGTGGCGTAGGCCTGCGCCTGCGTACGCCGTTGAGCGTTGCGCCCGCTGCCGAGGTCGAAGCGGAAGCAGAAACGGAAGCCGACGCGGAATCCGAGTCAGAACCTGAAGCGGAACCTGAAACATGAGACTGCACAGCCTCAGCAAACGAAGGAGATCAAGTAGCGCGGCGACGTCGAGGTGATGTTCACGGGCCGCAATGGCAGGCTATCTGCAGACCGCTGAAGTCACTTGGTCTCTGGCAGCTGAGCCCCATACCCCGGTCTTCGCAGTGCAGGCAGCTTGCCGTGTCCCTGCAGTCAAGCCTTGATTTTTGTCGCTGGATTTACTGCCGCGGAAAGATGTCCGGTGAAAGGCTTGGATATTTCTCACCGAGTTTCTTGAAATAGCGTGCCGAATCAGCGCAATCGGGATCTTCTTCGCAAATCGGCCATTCGGGACTACCCTCCAGGTAAACCCAGCGGCCATTTTTCCTGGCGAGCAAGCCATCCATTGCTTCGTAGTGCTGCGTCCCATCCACAGACTGCGGATCGGCTACGACCCACGCCCAGTTGCCATTGACCTTGAGATGTCTGACCACAAAAACGACATCCAGGCCAGACATGTTCTTTGCGACAACCCTCAGAGCATTCGTTATTGCCTTTCTTTCCTGGCTTCCGTTAGCCGGAGTGCGGGCCTGCGTTGTTCTCGCTTGGTCAACCTTGGCTACCGGAGCACTCTGGGCGGCGATGGCCGACACTGACACCGTTGATAGGAGCAACACAAGCGCCAAATGATTGGTGTTCACGAGTCATGCCTCCCTACGAAGTTCTTGCGATGTTGGGCAAAAATGCAGAAGCGATCAAGTCGGCAAGGCTACCGGCTTCATCGGTTCAAATATTGGTTTTGTCGTACGATGACTGCTGTTCATTAAATGGACGCTCGGTAACGGAAGCGTCCTCAACTTCGGACGCCAGGCCATGAAGATTTTTGTCGCGCTCGTCGCGTTGAGCTGGACTCTTCCAGTTTCTGCCGGTTCGATTTACAGCGTTTACACCAAACTCACTGATTGCAAGACCATTCAAGTTTTTCAGGAATCCGGCGCCTCGATCAAACATTGCCCCGGCGTGGCGGGTCATCATCTGCTGGTTGAGGACGACGACGACAGGCAGTCCGTGACCATCGTCGCGCCGGATGGGAAACGGCATTCACTCCGGTATTGGGATGTCATCACTGGTGCCTTCTCGAATCTAGGGGAAAAGGCGGAGTGGCGCGTGACGGGGGCGGGGAAGGCCATGCGGCCTATCGCCTTGATCGTGCGCGTGAACGCCGATGAGAATCCCGATGCACCCAGAGAGAGGAAATCCTATCTGGCTGTCGCGAAGATGGCCGGAGACAAGATTTGCGTGACGAACCGGGTGAAGGATTCCCGCAAAGCGAATGAAGAGGCGCGGCGGGCTGCCGACGCGTCGGCAGGATCGACTTGCCTCGAATGAAAAAATTGGCCAGCGTCACGCCAGGGGGTTGATCAACCAGGGCACTTACAGTGGGAATCCGCGCAATCCGGGTCGTTCCGAGAATGGGCCTTCGGACCGGCCTTGCATGGACCAGGGCCCCTCTGCTGAAGACACGCAAATACGGGGCTTCGCGCGCTGTCAGGGCTGCATGTCCGGGTCGTTGAAGCGCTCCAGTCGCTCCTTCTCGAGCGCGTCCATTTCGTCCAGCGTCTCCTGCGCAACCGCGTCCATTTTGCGCTTGCTCTCAGCGACATCGTCGGGGATCACCACTTCCTTGCCGTCGATCATTACCTTCTTCCCGGCGATGTCTTCGCCGATTTCCCAGACGGGTGCATTGTGAGGTGGCGATCGCGGCGGCGGCGGTACCGAAGTCTGCTGGGCTGCCCTGTCGGTGCAGCCCGCCGCTGCCAACACAGCGATGAATGACACCACCGTAGTTGCTTTCATTTCTGCCCTCCATGCAAACCTGGTTTCTGGACGCAGCGCATGAGCGCGGCTCGGTACGCGACAAGTTCGACGTGACGGTTCCTGGCCGGGCCCACCTCTGCGGCCTTGCTTGCCACGGGTGCGGCGTCCCGTAGGCTTAACCGCCCTGCTGGCATTTCACCACCAGCGTCGCTTTCTTCGCGCCGTTCACGCGCACCTTTCCGCTGCCCTCAAGCGCCTTGCAACGCTCGTAACTGTCCTTGTCTTCGCACACGAAATGGCCTTTCGCTGCATCGGGTATCGGCACGCAGGTGAGATCGTTACCGGGCGCACCGCCGAGGGTCGGCATCTTGATCGGCTTGTCGGCGGCAATGACCATCGCCGTACACGTGCATAAAAGTACGGCCAAAAACGTATAAACGGTGCGTCGGTGTAAGGGCGACATGATTTAACTCCTCAAGACACAGCACGGATACCAGGGAAGGCATTAGCAATCAAAAATGGTAGCGTGTCTGCACGAACTGAAATAGGCCTCACCGTAACGCGCGTGGCACTCGTCATTGTGGAAGTATCTGGCCATCAAAGATGGACAGGCCCTTCAGCGTCTCCTGCAGGTTGCCAAGCAACTCGGCGTTCCTCTTGCGAACGATTACGTCGAACTGGTTCAGCGCGCCCCCGACCTTGCGCACCTCCACGACAGCGCCCGTGTGCGAAGCACCGCCGCCGGCCGCGCCGGCCGCGCCGGCGGCAGAGACGATGTGCAGTGGCTCGCCCCGCAACCCTCTACGAAATCTGCATCGGAACGATCACATCTGAGGCCCGATCGAGATATCACTGTCAGGGTTATTGCACGTAGCTGTATTGCGAGATCATGAATTGCTGATACATGAACCCGTACCGGTCGTACCAGTCATCATTCTTGTAAAACCTGGCCTCGCAGGCCGAGACTTCCTTTAGATTGCCCTCGAGCTTCTTGAGAAGTTCGTTGTTTTTCTTCCGCACGACCTGGTCGAAGTCGGATACCGCGCTGTTGACCGCGGCGGTTTCGACCTGCGCGCCCAACGCCGCCGCGCCGCCGGCTACATTGGCGACCCCCTGCATGAACGCCGTGCCCTGCGTCGTGATTCGATGTGTCAAGGCGTAATGCGCACGTACCCGTTCAAGGTTGATGCGAGTCTTGTTGACCGCACCGTAGGCTTTCTCATAGCAGGGTTGGCAGTCCTCGTTTTCCATGCATTTGGAGGGCACCGACGGCGCGCCAGGCGGCTGGTAATCTGGCTCGAAGGCCTCGTCCTTCTTGGACAGCGCTGGATACGCGTCCTTGAAAGCCTTCGCCAAGTCGAGCATCGACTTGGCGTCGCTGGCGCCTTTGTTTAAAGCCTTGACGTCCTTGATGTCGTTTGCATACCTGCCGTAGTGCTGGGCCTTCGCTTGAGACTCCGACGCGGCCTTGAGATCCCTTTCGGCAGCCGAGTGTTCCCACGGTTTCGCAGGCCTCTCGATGGGTAGCGGTAGGACCGCTGTGGCGGAGGTGGCATAGAACACCACAATGATGCAGACCACGGCGCGTGCTCCAGTCAAATTCAATCTATTCATGGTCATGCTCCGCGCCGCGCGTTGCGACGCATCAGGATGTAGGCAAGAAAGGCAGCTCCAAGGAGCACGAGGGCCATCAGCAGCCCCAGTTCCATAACCGAAAACGACATCGCGCCAGCCCGCGTCGGCACTGGCGCCAGCCCTGCGGCATCCTTGCGCGTCGCGGCATCGCCCGCAGGTTCGACAAAGCGGCTTGCCGGCACGGCGATGGCAGGTACGGCTGTCAAGTTGGGCTCGCCAACCCAGACCACCAATTGGTATTCGGTCGGCTGATCTGCAGTGACCCACAGCTTGAATTGATCGAATGTGCGGAACCTGAAGTCCACGCGCTTGTCGGCGCCCGTGGTTTCATCCCGATCTGGCTCATCCCAATCGCTCTTGACCACGCGCACGCGCACCCGATCATCTGCGTTGCGGGTCAGAACCGTGATGGCGACGGGCTGCGTCAGATCGGTGCCCCCCACCGCAAAACGGTGACCCGCCTGATCGGTCTCACCCTGGTAGAAGGCGGATTTGCCTTCAGGGATACGCTCGTCGGGTTGGACCTCGACCACTGTTACAGGCTGTTCTTCCACACCTTCCTCCTGCGCGCGGACTTGAGCGCTGGCGACAGCGAACAGCAGGCTGACCATGCAGACGAGTATTGGGCTTCTCATAGTTTTTCCCCGGAACCACGTTCGATATTTGCGTAGGCGCGTTCCAGCAGCGCGCGGCGTTGTTCGATGGGCATGACGCCGGCAGCTGGATCCGCACGTCGTTCCTGACGGTGTTGAACTGTATCGGCGAATCCGATCAGGGCGCCGGCAATCCGGACGTTCATGGCTTCGCCTCCGCATCGATGCGGTCGAAGGCATGGCCGATGATCGCGCGGATCTGCTCGGTGCTCATGCCGCCGTGGCGCAGCGCGATGGAGACGTCGTGGCGGACCGCGTTGAACTGGATCGGACCATCCTCGGCCGCTTCCCACGGCCCTTCGACGACCTTGGCCTCCCTGAGCGTGACGCTGCCCTCGTTGTCGGCACTTATGCCGCGCGCGGCGCCGGCGTAGGTCGCGTTCTCGTCCCGGAAGGTGCGGTAGCCGTTGCGTGGCGTCACCGTGATCACCATCTCGCTGCGGCCGCGCGCGCCGCTGAATGTTATGTCGCAGTCCTGGCCGCCGGCTTTGACGACAGGTGCCTCGTCGCCACCCAGCAGCCGCTGGACGTCGGCCACCGTCCAGTAGGCGCAAGGGTCGGTCGGCGCATAGCGCGCGTCCTCCCGCTTCTTCGCTGCAGCGTTGCCGGCCATGCCGTTCACCGCGAGCGGTTGCGTAAGGCGTGCGAGCGCCTTGTTGGCCAGTTCTCCGGCTTGCGCTTCCGTGGCCTGGCTGCCGCCGAACTCGATCTCTACCGAGGCGTCGCCGAGCATCGCTTGGAAGGCACAGCAGCCGCGCACCCTCGCTTCGTCCCAGTCTCCGACCAGCTCCGTGCCGTCCTGGAGCTTCAGAATTCCCCCGCTGGCGCTTTCGCCCTCGGCCAGCTCGCGGCTGACGGCGGCGGTAATGGCGCCGGCATTTTCCCAGTCGGCCTGCGCGGTGATGTTGCGGTTGTCCTTTCCGACATACCAGCACACCGAACCATCGTCCTGCGGCCAGAGGGCTGCATCGCCGATTGGGTTGGAGCCGCGAAAGGGCGGCCCGATCAGCTTGGAGCCGAGCACCGCTTCGACTTCCGCGACGGTCAGCAGCCGGCATGGATCGTGTGGATCCGGGGCGGCGTTCGCCTGCCTACCGGACAGGTCCGCGGCGGCCGTATCGGCCGAGTCGGCGAGGCCGCCGGTCGCCGTGCCCGCCGCGGTGTCTGGCTTGTTGCACGCCACCAGCGTGACGCTGAGGAGTGCAAGGGTGGCAAGGAAGATATGTTGGCGTTTCATGCGGGCCTCGGTCAGGGTCAGGGGCAGGTTCGGGAAAGTTCGACGCGGCGGTTGGCGGCACGGCCATCGAGGCTGTCGTTGCTGGCGACCGGCTTGGTCAAGCCGAAGCCGGTTGCCGCCAGCCGCGCGGCAGGCACCTTGAATCGCGCGATCAATGCGTCCCGCACCGCCGCGGCGCGACGCTGCGAAAGCGCCAGGTTGAAGGCGTCGCCGCCGACGTTGTCGGTGTGGCCTTCGATGCGCAACGACCACCCGGGATTCGCGGTCATCACGTCGGCGACGGCCTGCAGCGTGCCCGTGGACTGCGGCAGGAGCGTGGCCTGCGCGAAGTCGAAGTAGATGCCGCTCAAGCTGGCGCGACAGGTGCCGCCGGCACTTCCCTCACCACTGGCTCCACTCCCGCCCCCGAACCCACCAATCACACCAGGGCCACCAGCGAGCGCAAACTGCAGCTGGGCCGCTAGTGGCTCGGCGACCGGAAAATCGATACGGATCGTCTGGCTGAGGGTGCGGCGCCGAAAGTGACGCAGAATCAGCGGGTTCAGCGGGTCGTCCAGCACCCACAGCTCGATGTCCACGCTGTCGTTGCCGACAGTGAACCGGCCCTTGACGTGGACCGTGTCAAGCCGGGTCGGTTGTCCGTTGACGACCACCGACATCGGCACCACGCCGCGCTCCACGCGGACCAGGGTCCCGCGGAAATACTTTCGGCCCGCAGGAATCGACACGAAGCTCCTCGTTGCCTCGTCGTCGTCGTCGTCGTTCTTCCACGTGCCGAGGATATACGCCGACCTGCCGGTGGCCTTCAGCTCGGCCAGCGTCGACGCGGAGATCTGCGTCAGTGTGCTGCCGGGAAACTTCGGCGGATCTCCGGTCTGGAAAACGTTATTGCGACGATTGGACTTCGCCAGGTCTTCCCGCCGGACTTCCCTCGTTCGCGTTTGGCTGACCGGCCCATTTGCGCCCATCCTGCGGAAAATCACCGTGAACTCGACGATCGCGCTATCGGCTCGGGTGACGGTCACGATCTGTTCCGAGTCCCCGGCCGGCCCCTCCACCGCGACGACCTTTACCAGCCCCTCTACCAGCGGGATGCGGGCGATCTCCGCGTTCGCATTGCCCGGCAGCAGAAAAACTGCGGCCACCAGCAAGGAGTGCCGGATGCGCATCAGTTGGCCACCGGGTAGTCGATGCTCAGCAACTGCGTGCGCTCGCTGCCGATGCGGCTGCTGAGCGTCAACGGATTGGCCGGGTCGTCCAGGAACACCAGCTCCACGTCCTGGGCTTCCTTGTCGGTCTGGATGCGGCCCTTGGCGATCACCCCGGGGAGCTGCCGCTTCTGGCCATTGACCATCACCGCCAGCGTGGTCTTGCCGCCGGAGCGCAAGGTGCCCGTGGCCATCTGCAACTGATCGATCTCGGCCATGGTGCCGGCCGCATCGGCGCGCTCGCTTTCGCTGATGGCGCCGCGCGATGCGGCGCCTTCCAGCGCTGCGGAAATGCCCGCGAAACCGCCCATGTCACCCAGCATGCCGTCGAGTTCGCGCCCCAGGCCCGCGCCGGCCACGCCAGTGCCCATGCTCAAGCCGCCGACATCGATGGTGAGCTTGGTGCTGCCGGACTGTTTCAGCTCACCCAGCACCTGGGTGGAGGCGCCGAACGCGGTATTGCCCGGAAAGAACTCGGTGGCGCCATCGACAAAGTTGGGCCGGATACCGCGCGCGTCGGCGATGTCCTGCAGACGTACGGTGCGCGTGGTGGTGAGTGGGCTACCGTCGGCCTGCTTGCCGGTGAACGCCAGCTTGAGCGACGTCGGCGTCACCGCCGTGACGCGCAGCGTGGTCTGGATGTTGCCTGCGGGGCGCGTGACCGCCGTGACCAGAACCAGGCCCGTCCGTAGCGGGACACTCGCGACAGAGACAGGGGGCGGCGATGACTGACACTTCGTCCCGGATCGGGTGACCGTACCCGCCGCTTGCTCACCTGCTGACACCGGACCCTTTGCCGGTCCGCATGCGTTGGCTGTGGCAGCGGGCAGCGCCAGCACCATCGCGACCAGACACAGGTGCGCGTTCAAAACGACACCAGTTCGACGCGACGGTTCTTGGCGCGACCTGCTTCTGCTGCATTGCTTGCAACCGGCGCCGCGTACGACGCGCCGAAGCTCTGCAGCCGCGCGGCGACGACGTTCTGCTCGGCGACCAGCGCGGCCACCACGGCCTTGGCGCGTCGCTGCGACAGCTCACGATTGGATTCGAAACCGCCGACGTTGTCGGTATGCCCGACCACCAGCAGCTTGAGCTTGGCGTCGGACGCCATCAGCTTGCCGATCTCCTGCAGGGCCTGCACCGAATCGGGCTTCAGGTCGGCCTTGCCAGTATCGAACAGGATCCCGTACAGCGAGACGCTGCCGTTCTTCTTGATCTCAGCGGCCATCTCCGCGGACTCCACCGTGACCATGCGCGCGGCCATCGCCTTGGGTTCGATGATGTCCAGACGGACCCCGACGCGGTCGACCGGGACCGTGTAGCCGTCCGCACCGGACGTATCGGCATTGAGGCCTGCATACATCGCCACGTACAGGTCTCCATCCGCAGTGGCGACCTTGAAGGCGGCATAGCGATATCCGCGGTTCCAGTTGGTCCACGCCGACCCAGGGCTGTCGCCATAGATCAGGTTCCGGAAGTGGTTGATGCCGTTGTCCAGCTCCTCCCGCCCACCGTCATTGACGCCCTGGAACAGCACTTTGACTGTGCCGAGTTTTTCCAGCTCGGCCTGGTAAGCGCGTGCCGCCTCCAGCGGGGACACGTCCTTGGGCATCACGTAGACGATGGTGGTGCGCGGCCCTTCGACGATCATCGTTTTGGGCTTGTCGTCCATGGCCGAGCCGAGCGCGATCACCAGCTCGTCGAAGGCCTTTTTCTCGTAGAAACGGATGCTGGAGCCCTCGAAGCGCTGGATCGAGGGGTGGTCGGCGGCGCCCTTGGTGTCGGTGCCGTCGGGAAGCTCGGACGGATCCTGCGCCTGGGCGAAGGCCGCGCACGTGGCGAGCAGAAGGCCAAACAAGGCGAGCAACGGTTTGCGGTTCATCACGATCTCCAGCGGAGGAAAAAGAGCGATAACAGCAGCGTTGTCAGTGGGATTGGAAGCATTTGCCCGAAGCCAGGACGCGGAACAGGAGCAGCAACAGAAGCCGGTGAGCGCGCATTGCAAAACCTCGGGCGAGTGCGGTGTCGAGACCGCTTCGTTGAGGGTTACGCGGTTTGGGTGGGAATCACGACATGCGGCAAAAGCTCACCCCTCCCCAACCCTCCCCTGCGCGCAGGGGAGGGGGTCGGCTGCACTGTGCGTATCTCGGCAGCGGATTACCATCGCCATTCCAGCGCGCGCTGGGCAGTCTGCGGCGGGTGCTGGAGAAGGCGAGGCGTTCGCGGCGGAGAAAGAGATCGCGCCGGAGGTGCTGCAGCAGCAGCGGCTGATCGTGGAGATGCTACCGCTGGTCGTAATGTGCAGATCGCCTGCGACCTGGCCAAGAACGGCGCCTGCCTGCGCCGGATGGCCAGTACGCGCGCGTACTGAGGCCCGAACCTGCGGCGCTTAGGGATTAACCCTCATCGCAAGTCGAACTGCAACGAAGTAGGGTGGCGTAGCCTCGTCGCAACGACGTCGGTCGTCACCGCACAGTCCCATCGGCAGGGATCGATCGCGCGGGCGTCCGTTGTTGGCTCGCGTGCGATTCCCGGTTCCGGAGATTCCAATGGTAAAGCTAGTCCCGTTCACCGCGTTGGTCCGCTTCACCACGCGCGCCTTCGTGCTTGCCGGGTTGATCGCCGCAGGCGCGACGCATGCGGCGTTGCAGCTCGATGACCTGCAGCGTCCGACCGGTGATCGCGACACGCGCTCGGGTTTCGTGCAGCCGCTCGCGGCGGCGTCGAGCCTCGCGGCGGAGAGCGGCTGGGACGCCAAGTGGAATCGCTTCGGCACGGTCCATACCTTGAAGCCCGCGAGCGGTCCGCTCGGGAGCGGCCCGCTCGCGAGCGGGTTATCCGGCGAGCCGGAAGCCGCAGCGCGCGCCTGGCTGCGCGCGAATCGCGCGCTGTTCCGCCTGAGCGAGGCAAGCGTCGATTCGCTGGAGCTGTTCCGCGATTCGAAGCTCAACCAGTCCGGCGTACGCGTACTCATGTTTCGTCAGACCGCGGGCGGCGTGCCGGTCGCGCACGAAGGCCGCATCAAGCTCGCACTGATCGACGAAAAGCTGTTCTGGGTGAGCTCCAACGCGATCGGCGACGTGCCGGCGCTGGCGCCCGCGATCATCACCCCCGCGCAGGCCTGGATCGCCGCGGCGAGCGCGGTGCCGCTCGGCACGCCGTTGCCCGCGCTGACCCCGCTGCTGTCCGTCGATGGCTGGTCACTGTTCACTGCGCCCGGCTACACCGGTGCGCAGCGCGTGCGTCCCGCAGTTCTCGGTATTCCCGGAGCGGGCGCCGTCAATGCGTTCGAGGCGAACGTCGTGCAGCTCGCCGCCGACGGCCGCACCACCGCGTACACCGCCTACATCGCGGCCGACGATGGCCGCGTGCTGCTCGTGCAGGACCGCGTCGACCAACTCGCGGCGGACGATGGCGCACAACCCAAGGCCGACCGGGTCGAACAGTTCAACGGCGACTACCCGCCCTTGCCGGTAGGCACCTGCGGTCCCTGCCACGGGCCGTACATGGTCAGCGCCGCGGAGAACTTCGCGCGCCTGGTCGCGAGCGCCTCGAGCGGCAATCTGGCCAACGACATCTTCATCGACGTGTATTTCAACGACGCCACCTGTGCGCTCGCCGACGCGAAGATCGCGCACGGCGACACCGGCACCAGTCCCGAAGTCGCGACCTACACCCCCGAGAGCGGCCGCGTGCCGACCGGCGCCTACTACGTCGAAGTCTGCCCGTACAGCTCCTCCGTGCAGCTGCCGCCGACGGCTTACGCCGGCACCGTGCTGTTCGGCGAGACCCAGGCCGGCATCGGCACCAACGCCCAGTGGCGGCACTTCCCGGTCGCGCCCGCGCTCGACCATTCGTCGACCGACGTGCGCCGCACCGGCTGCTGGTTCAACCAAACCTCGACCGGAGAGCCGATCGTGGGCTGCGAGGACCAGTTCGCGCAGGGCTCGTCGCACGGCATCCCGTGGGACTACATCGGCAACGCCGGCTCGCAGACCACCAGCGGCAACAATGCGCGCACCTTCGAGGGCTGGAACGCCGCGATCGGCGGCGGCAGCGCGTACCAGCCGCCGGCCGACCCATCGCGGACCTACAATCCGCCGTTTGCGAACACCTGGTTCAGGGGCGCGTGCAACCCCGCGCTCATCACTCATGCCACGCCCGAATCGAATGACATCGACGCGGCCATCGTGAACCTGTTCTACCTGCACAACCGGCTGCACGATTTCGCCTACGCGCTCGGCCTGCGCGAACGCAACGGCGTGGCGCAGACCAGCAACTACGGCACCACCGCCACCGCGCGCGAGGGCGACGCCGAAATCGGCATCGCGCAGGCCGGTGCGTTGAACGGCGGCTTTCCTTCGTATCTCGGCCGCGACAATGCCAACCAGGTGACTCTGCAGGACGGCGTGGCGCCGCTCAGCAACATGTACCTGTGGCAGACGATCGGCGGCGCAGCCTACGCGCCCTGCGTCGACGGCGACTTCGACGGACAGATCGTCGCGCATGAATACGGGCACCTGGTGTCGAACCGCATGACCGATCCCGACGCCGGCCTCGGCGGGCTGCAGGGACGCGCGATGGGCGAGGGCTGGGCCGACCTCAACTCGCTGATGTTCTTCAACGAACTCGGAATGTACGCGCCCAACGCGCCGCACCGCTTCTCGGTCGGCGCCTACGTCACGAACGACACTGCCAAGGGCATCCGCAACTACGCGAGCCCGACCAGCCCGCTCAACTTCGGCGACTTGGGTTACGACCACGCCTGCGAAGTCCCGATCACCAATGTGGCGGGCAACTGCGTGGCTGAAGCCCAAGTCCACGCCGATTCAGAGCTGTGGACTGCAATGCTGTTCGAGCTGCGCACGCGCCTGGCCGCGAAGTACGACGCGCTGGGGCTGTCCTCGACCAACGCGGCCCTGGCGCGTCGCTGCGCCGAAGGCCGAGTCGATGCCGACCGCTGCCCGGGCCCGCGCCGCTGGTCGCAGCTGATCCACGACGGCATGATCCTGCAGCCGCCGTCGCCCTCGATGCTCGACTCGCGCGATGCGATCGTCGCGGCCGACCTGGCTCGCGCCAACGATCCCTCACAGTCGTGGAGTTCGAACCAGCCCGAGATCTGGGGCGTGCTCGCGCATCGCGGCTTCGGCACCAGCGCCAGCACCATCAACGGCGAGGACACGAGCCCCAAGAATGGATTCGACTCGCCGCTCAGCGGCAACGTCGGCGTGCGCTTCGACGTGCGCAGCCTGTCGGGCGACGTGGTCAGCGCGGAAGTCTTCGTCGGGCGGCACGAGGCGCGGGTCACGCCGAGCGCGGACACCGATCCCGCCAGTGCGCGGCCGGACACGATCCAGATGATCCCGGGCCGGTACGAATTTGTGGTGCGCGCAAACGGCTACGGACAGTACAAGTTCGCGGGTGAGATCGGGAACGTCGGCACGATGACCGTGCTCGTTGCCCTCGCGCCGAACCACGCGGCGGCTGCGAACGGAGCGGTCGCGACCGGTGCCGGCGCGCGCCTCGGCGAGCTGATCGACGATCGCGAAGCCACCAACTGGGAATCGGTCGGCAACACGCCGTCGGTCGACGTGGCGAAGCCCGCGGTCACGATCGCACTTGCAGGCGGCGCGCAGCAGATCACTCGGGTGCAGGCCAGCGGCGTGCTGAAGATCGTGGTCGGCCAGAAGCCGCAAAACCGCTACAGCTCGATCCACCGGTTCTTGCTCTCGGTGTGCGATTCCACGACCGCGAACTGCGCGCTGGACGCGAGCTTCGTGCCGGTCCTGGTCTCGCCTGACGGCGCGTTTCCGTCGGCTTCGTTCCGGCCGATCGTGAGCGACATGCTGATGCGCGGATTCGCGGTCGCGCCGGTGCGCGCGAGCCACGTACGCTTCACCGCGCTGCACAACAAGTGCAGCGGTACGCCCTCGTACCACGGTTATCTCGGCATGCCCGGCAATGAAGACGCCGACCCGACCAACAACACCGACTGCCGGATCGAAAATGGCACGCTGGTGCGCCGCAACGTCGACGTGCGCGCCGCGGAGCTGCAGGTGTTCGGCGCGGAATCGAGCAATGCCTTCATCGTCCCGAACGACGCGTTGTTCAGCGATGGGTTTGAGTAATCCTAACTGCCCCAGCCTATAGGCTGCGCAGCAACGTAATCAGCTTGGAGTTGACCATGAAATCCAGTCTCGTCCGCATTTTCAGGTTCTCGGTGATGGCAGCCTCAGTGATGGCAGGGCTCGCGTCCATGCCGGTTGCCGCCGCCACCCCGGTCCCAGGTGTGAGCGGCCAAGCTCTCGCCGAACCTGGCGATGTAGCGGCGTTTCGCCAATCGGTGGGCGGGGACATTACGGCCGTCATTGTCGAACTGAAGGACGAGCCCGGCGCGGTGCGCAATGCCGCTCTCGAGCAGACCGGTCAGACGCTGACCTTTGCGGAGCTGGGCGCCTACAGTGTGCAATTGATCGCCCGGCAGGATGAATTTCTCGCGGCCCTGCCGCAGCGGGGCGTGCGCGCCGTGCTCAAGCAGGCGGACGTGGCGCAGATCGATGGCTCCGTGCGCCATGTCGAATGGCGTTTCAGTTATCTGCTCAACGGCTTTGTTGCCTATGTTGCGACGGCAGACCTGCAGCGTCTGCGCGAACAACCGGAAGTGATGAGCGTGGAAATACCCGAGCCGGCGCAGTTCCATCTGGACAAGGCCATCGACTACAGTCTCGGCACGGCCGTGAACGTCGCCGACCGCCGCCTCGCGGTCTACGGCAACACGCAGGAACTGGTCCCGCTCGGAAGTCCGGGCCATCCCGAAACACCCAGGACCTCGGCCCTGGATGGTTTCGAGGGCCAGAACATCAATCTGGCCGTGATTGATTCCGGCGTTGACTGGCGTCACCCGATGTTCGGCGGCACTGGACTCACGACGCCGACACCTCGCGTTTCCGGCAACCCGACGTCCGCGAGCGACAACACCAAGGTCGTCTACTACTACTCCCTGTCTTCGCCCGGTGACCCCACCGACGACTTCGGGCATGGCACACATACCGCCTCCTGCGCGGCGGGTTACAAAGTGGACGGCAATACCCCCGCCAATCCGGGCTTCGGCACCGGTCGCGACGGCATGGGCATCGGCCCGACCATCAACAGCGCGGTGATGCACGGCACGGCGCCGCAAGCGCGTATTTTGGCGTACAAGGTTTGCGGCCCGTCGCCCAATTGCGCTGGGGACATCCCGCTGGCCATTGAAGACGCCGCCTCGCCGTTCACGCTGGTAAGCAGCGGTAGTGGCGGCCCTACGCCGGTGGCGAAGCCGGTGGCGGACGTAATCAACCTTTCGCTCGGCAGCCCAGCGGGCAACCCGACCTCGGCTTCCTCCAGAGCGAGCAACAATGCAGCGCTGGCGGGCACGATCGTGGTGGCCTCCGCCGGCAATTCCGGTCCCGGACTTGGAACGGTGGGCGACTCTTCGGTCGCCACGCTGGTCATTTCCGTCGCGGCGAGCCTGGATCCCGGCTCGACCGCCGTCGGGGACGTGCTGGCTCCCAACCAGATTCCGAACGAGCTCAATGCAGGCGGCGGCCCGCCGACCGCAGTCGCCGGCCCGCCGGAGGAAACCGGGGCAGCGTCGGATGCCAACAGCCCCCAGCCCGGCGAGCGTCAGGCCATGACGCTTTTCTCGGTCGCGGGTGGTGGACCCATTCCCGGCGGCTCGGTATCCGCGCATTTAGCTTTTGTCGACTTGCGTCCCGCGGGCGCCACGCCGCCGGTCACGGTCACCAATCGCATCGCGGTGGTCAAGTTCGCCGGCGCGTTCGCGGCGGCAGCCAACTCCGTCGCGAGCCTGAATCCGGCGGCGATTCTCCTGATCACGACCGTCGAGAGCGCGACCGCAGTCGCCGTGGTGAACGGGATCCCGACTTATACCATCGGCCCCAACAACGGCAACTACCTGATCGATCGGATGCGGACGGGCGACCCAGGCGACGGCGACGATACCGTAGACGTGCCGCAGGGCACCGTTTCAGAACTTCCAATGCGCCTCGCCGAGTCGGCCGCGCTTGCCAGTTTTCAACCTTCCATGGCGGGCTTCAGCTCGCGCGGGCCGAACGATCACCCCGGCGGAAACTTCCGCACCGTCAAACCGGATGTAACCGCGCCCGGCGTGGGCATCACCGGCGCCGCCACGCCGGACGGCTTGCCCGGAGCGGGCATGGCCAACACCAGCGGTTACGTGACGGCGAACGGCACCAGCTTCTCCGGCCCGATTACGGCGGGCGCCATGATTCTCGTACGCCAGCGCGTGCGAGCGCTGGGCCTGGACGCAATCACTCAGGTTCCAGCCGATCCCAACTATCGCGCCAAGCGTTTCGACACCGTGACGGTGGCGCGCGCGCTGTTGCAGAACAACGCCACCAACCTGCGCAGCGGTCTCGGCATGCCGACCGCCGACGGACTTTCCGCCGCCTCCATCAACGACATGGGGTCGGGCCACATCAATGTCGCCGGGGCGTTGGCAGCCACGGCGGTCATGATTTCGCCGGTTATGCTGCTGAAGGACGCCGATCCCGTGGCCAGCGGCGACCAGCGCGAATTCAACCCGCCGACGTTGAATCCGCCGACGCTGGTCGATGGCAATCTGGAAGTCCTGTTACCAACCGCCAGCTTCGGCCCGGTGCCGGTGGTGGGCCTTGATGCCACGTTGGTCAAGACCAAGAAAGTCATCGTCCGTGACGTCACCGGCGGACAAGGCGCCGGCGCTTACAATCTGACGTTCCAGAACAACCGCAACGCCGATATTCCCGGCTTCAGCATCAGTTTCCTCGCGGCCGACGGGACGACTCCGGCGACCTCGGTCGACGTTCCTGCCGGCGGCACCGCCGAATTCCTGGTGCGGGTGGCGGCGGACGGGACCCAGATCCAGATTCCGGATCTCGAGTTGCAGTGGTATGTGACGGCGACCCATGCCAGTTCCGGCCGGACCTTGCGCATGCCGTTCTACTATCGCGCCGTGCTGCCGGTGGTGCAGAACATCATCGCGCCGCTGCAAGGGGCGCCCACGTTCGTTGAAACGCCTGCGGCCGATCCCGCTTGCGGAACCGACACCAACGGCAGCTACACCGTCAACTTCAGCTACACCAAACCGGCCGGCGGCCCGGCGCCGGTCGGCTTCCGGGTGCAGGAGGGCACGCGCAGCCAGCAGGTCTACTTTGACAACGCCGACGAACCGCTGGTCGCCGGAGCGAATTCGAAATGGACCGGCACCAACAACTGGAGCTCCCAAGCCAACCCGAACACGGGCAGTTTGGCCTACTTCGTGCCGGATACTTCGAACCAGAACGAGATCCTGACAATGGTCGGCTCGGTGCCGCTCGCGGCTGGCGGAGCGACGCTGACTTTCGATACGAACCAGGACACGGAGGCGAATTTCGATTTCGTGCACGTGGAAGTCAGCATAGACAACGGCGCCAGCTACCAAAGCCTCGGCAAGGCCAGCGGACGCTTTGCCGGCACGCGGCAATTCGACATGAGCGGCTTTGCCGGCAATTCGGCAAAAATCCGCTTCCGCATGACGTCGGACTTGATCGGGCCGGCGCCGGGCTGGCACATCGAGAACATCCGCATCACTTCCGATGACTTCCGGACGATTGCGAACACCGCTGCCGACGCGACGTCTCAAGCGGTGACGGTACTCGCCAGTGCGACGTACATTTACCGTATCGCCGGCATCTTCGTCACGCCGGACGGCAACGTCGCGGGACCTTACAGCAACAACAAGTGCATCAAGGTCGAGGTGCCAGCGCCGCCGGCCGACCCGATGATCTTCCGCGACGGCTTCGAGGGTCCATAGCTCGAAGCTCTCGCCGGTTCGTCGTCGCGAACGGCACCATGCACCCCGCGCGCGGGCAACGCGCGGGGTGAGGTTTTGTACAGCCACATGCATGCACTACGCTTCGCAGCGCGCGACCCGCCTGACCGAAGCGTAGTGCAGTCCGAAGTAATCGAAATGGTCTCGGCACTATTGAGCGCTGCATAACTAATGTCCTATGCAGTCGCGCGCGCTCGCGTGGCGCCTGTCCAATCCAATTGAATCGAGCTTCTGCATCGAAGCGGTAGAGGAGGCGATCGCACGCTCCGGTGCGCCGACGATCTTCAACACCGACCAAGGCAGCCTGGGCAGTTCACCCGCGCGGCGTTCACCGGTCTGCTCACCAGATCAGCATGGACGGCAAGGGTTGTTGGCGCGACCCACGCCGTGCGGCTCAATGCGCTGGTGCGATCTACGGGTTGCGGTGGGCGGTGACCCAGGGGTGCGTGTCGCCGATGGCGGCTGCCAACTGCGAGAGGAATACGGGATCGGGTGTGGTCCCGGCCAGGCGCGAGCGCCAGAGGGCGAGCAGACTCGGGTCCATTCCGGTGCCGTCGATCGCAGTGCCGGCGGTGTCGATGGCGGCGCGCGCGAGACGATCGGCGTAGGCGCGATTGCCCTGTGCATCCAGAGTTTCCGCGAGCACCAGCAATGTGCGCACCGCGCTGCGCTGGGGAAGCGCTCCCGCCTTTGCACTTGCGGGAAGGATCTCCAGCACGACGACGAGCGTCGCCTCGCTTGGCGAAAGCAACAGATCCAGCACACTTTCGAACGTCTTGCTCGCTGCCGCAAGCGGCGGTTGCGCGGCGAGCGCCGGCGCAATCGCCCGGAGTTCGCTACGCGCTGGCGCAGGCTGGCCGGCGAGATAACGCGTGTCGATGGAACTCAGTCGTACCCGCAGACAATCCAAGCTTTGCGCGCCGACGGCCGCGCACATGTCGCGCACCGCGGTGTCGACGAGCGCGAGTGCTTGCTCGGGACGCGCCAGCAATGCGAGTGCCTTTGCCTGAGTGAGGTCGCGCGCGGCCCGGGATGGGGCCGATTCCACGGTGCCAATGTCTGCGTTGATCGCTTCCATCCCTCCGAGCGCTGCGAGCAGTTCGCCACGGAGGAACAACGCGTTGGTGCGAACCGTCGCGACGTTGCGCATCGACACATTGCTGGTGACCCCCGCCTCCTTCCAGACGGAGTCGGCCTGCCCCGCGAATTCGGCCGCCGCATCGAGTTCGCCGAGCTGGAGCAACGCCACGGCGGTACTGCCGATGATCGCGCCGCGCTCCAGCGCGCTGCTGTCGGTCGCCTTGAGCGCAAGAGCGCCAGCGCGTCTCGCCGCCGCCGCCGCGAGCGGCATCTCGCCGCGCGCACGCAACAACTGGCCGCGCACCATTTCGAGCCGTGCAGGCAATGTGCCACCGCGACGCTGCTCGCGAGTCATCGCCGCTTCGGCACGTGCGATGGCTGACTCGGTGTCGTCCAGCTTGCCGACGCGCATCGCCGCGATCGCCCGGTTGGCAGCAGCCAGCGCCCGCTGGCGGTCCGACGCGGTCGCAAGCGCCGGCTCTATTTCGTCGAGCATGGCCAACACGCGCGGATAGTCCCCGCGCTGCACGAGGAAATCCACGACCGCGAGGTCCAGGGCGCGCTGCATCTCCGGATCCTTGTAGGCCCCCAGCAAGCGCCTGTCCGCAGCGAGTTCGGTCAAGGCCTCGGGCGCGATCGGTGTACCCGATTCGCTGGCCCGACCGAGGACTGCAACGAAGTGCTCGCGCAACGCGTCCTGGCGGCGCGACTCGTCCAGCGCAGCGTCGCGCTCGCGCTGCGCCGATGCAGCAGCGGCGTTCGCGCGCACCGACTCGTTGCGCGCGGATGTCGCCGAGGACTCCGCGCGCAACGATTCACGCTCCGCGCGACGCGCCTGCACGACACTCGCGGCAGTGGTCGCCAATAATCCGAGGACCGCGAGCGTCGCCAGTGCCACGCCCAGGCGATTGCGCTGGACGAACTTGTTCGCGCGATATCCCAGCGTGTCGGGGCGCGCGCGGATCGGAAGTCCCTCGACGTGGCGCCGCAAGTCTTCGGCCAACGCGGTGGCCGATGCGTAACGACGCTCCGGCTCGCGCGCCATGGCGCGTTCGACGATGTGCTCAAGATCGCCGCGCAGGCGTTTCGACCAGTCATGATCCTGCGCGCGCGCCGCCACAGCTTTGGTCTTGTCGATCGTGACCGCCGCTTCGAACAGCAAGGGTCGGCGTTCTTCGAGCACCGCGCGCTGTACCTGAAACGGTGTGAGCGTGCCCGACCCGAAGGGCCGGCGACCCGTTAGCAATTCAAACAACACCACGCCCAGCGCATACACATCGGTGGCGGTCGTGACCGCCTCGCCACGGATCTGCTCCGGTGCGGCGTAATGCGGTGTCATCGCGCGTGCGTCGGTGAGCGTTGCGTCGGCACCAGTTTCGTCGAGTAGTTTGGCGATGCCGAAATCGAGCAGGTGACTTGTTCCCGCCGCGTCGACCACGATGTTCGAGGGTTTGATATCGCGATGCACGACCAGGCTGCGGTGTGCAGAAGCGACCGCGTCGCACACCGAGGCAAGCAACGCGACGCGCTGCGGGATGCCGAGTCCATGTTCGTCTGCATACCGCGTGATCGACGAGCCATCGATCAATGCCATCGCAAACCAGAGTTCGCCTGCCTCGGTCACGCCACCGTCGACGAAGCGCGCGATGCCCGGATGATCGAGGCTCGCGAGGATCGCTCGCTCGCGCCGGAACCGCTCGCGCAGTGCGGCGTTGGGCGCGCTCGACCGGATGATCTTGAGGGCCACGGTCTGGGTGAAATCCGTTCCGACACGTTCGGCCCGGTAGACCGAACCCATACCGCCCTCTCCCAGTAATCCGAGGATTCGAAACGAGCCGACGAGGTCGCCGACCCGCGTGGAGGCTTCGCCTTCGACCAGCCGACCGGCCAAGGCGAGCGCAGGTTCGTCCAGGCCGTTACCTTGAGTCGCGACACGTTGCAGCAGTGCGTCCAACTCTGCCCGCAGCGCCGCATCTCCGGCGCACTCGCGATCCAGGAACTCATGTCGCTGCCCCGTGTCCAGATCGAGCGCATCGCGCAACAGCACTACCGCCCGTGCCGCGTTGCGCGGCTCGCTCATCGCGCGAACTCGAGATCGCGTTCCAGCAGCGCGCGCGCCGCCGTCCAGTCGCGTTGCACCGTGCGTTCGGCTACGCCGATGAGTTCCGCGACCTCATTGAACGACAGCCCGCCGTAAAAATGCATCTCGACCACGGTGGCGAGACGCTCGTGCATGCCGCGCAGACGATCGATCGCCTGCTCGAGGGCCAACACGTCGACACCCATTTCGACCTTGTCGTCGCCCTGGCTCGTATCCAGCGTGACCATCGCCGCGTCGCCCCCGCGTTTTTCCGCCATCTTGCGGCGCGCGGCGTCTGCGAGGATCTGCCGCATCGCCCGCACTACCAAGCTCACGAAATGCTGGCGATCCTGCACCGCGGCGTCGCCGCGAATGAGCTTGATGTAGGCCTCGTGCACCAGCGCTGTGGTGCACAGCGTGCGCGGCGCGTGCCCGGCGAGCTGCGCGTGCGCCAGCCGCTTGAGCTCATCGTAGATGCTCGCAAAGAGCTGTTCGGGATCGGCGGGCAGGGACATGTGGCCCGAGTGTATGCGAATCCATGTAAGGGTCGACCAAAATTCCGGGTCAGAGCGCGGCACCTGTGCGGCGCGGCGCAATTGTGCCGATCTGTCACGCGAAAAAGCGCGAGAAACGCCCGTGGTCAGTCCCTGGCCTTCGTGGCAGTGGCAGGCGCTTCGCCGCCGCCCAGCTGCTGGAACAGGAAAGCGAAAGTGTCGGCCTGCTTCTCGTTGCGCTGCTTTTTCGTGGAGCCGATGCCGTGACCGCCCTCGTATTCGATGCGCAACGGCACGGGTTTGTCGCTCGCGGTGGCAGCCTGCAGGCGAGCGGCCATCCTGGCTGACATCCAGGGTTCCACACGCGAGTCATTGATACCGTGTCAGGAGCACTGGGGGATATTTCACCCCGTCCTTGACCTTGTGATACGCGTCCATCGCTAATAGTTCGTTGAAGCCTTCGCGCGTCGTGTGCGTCCCGAACTCCGGAATGTTCGGCACTCCCACTAGCTCGAGGCGAGAGTCGCGCGGGCAAACACCGGAGCGGGTGCGAGCGCGCGGTCGAGGCGGCGATAGCCGATGGCTTCCGCGAGGTGCGTGTCACCGACATTCGCGGCGCCAGCCAGATCGGCGATGGTGCGGGCGACGCGCAGGATGCGGTGATAGCCGCGCGCAGACAGCCCGAGCTTTTCGACGGCGCGTTCGAGCAGCGCTTGCCCTGTCTCGGTGAGTCCGCAGTGCAGCTCGATCTCGCGCGAGGCGAGCAGCGCGTTGGGTTTGCCTGCTCGCGCGAGTTGCCGCTCGCGGGCGACCACGACCCGTTGACGCACGCTCGCGCTGCACTCGACGTTGGCGCCATTTCGAAGCTCGGCATGAGGAAGGCGCGGCACCTCGACATGCAGATCGATGCGGTCGAGCAACGGTCCGGAGATGCGGCTGCGATAGCGCTCGATCTGATCGGGAGTGCAACGGCAGCGCCCGCTGGAATCCCCCGAATAACCGCAGGCGCAGGGATTCATGGCAGCGACGAGCTGGAAACGCGCCGGGAACTCGGCCTGTCGCGCGGCGCGCGAAATCAGGATGCGGCCCGACTCGAGCGGTTCGCGCAGCACTTCGAGCACGCGGCGATCAAATTCCGGCAACTCATCGAGGAACAGCACGCCCTCGTGGGCCAGCGAAATCTCTCCGGGTCCCGGAATCGACCCGCTCTGACTTATTGAAGTTGTTGCGAAAAACGACTGAAAAACACGTCATTTGCACGATACATGATGAGAATATGTTACCCTCAACTTGAGAACTTCCTGAATTATTTCCTACATGATGCGAACTTCCGGGAGCTGAGTTGCCTGTACGCAAAATTCCTCGAAGTTATCGAAACGTGACCGGACGTGTCGCCGTGCGTGGGCCCTCCAAGTCAGTAGCGTTTGAGTCTCCTTTGGAGCGCGATTTCTTCATCCTCGTCGATTTCGATTCGAGCGTTTGCTATATCGAAGAGCAGCCCGTGCGAATCCGTTACTTCGTTGGAGAAAAAGAGAAGAGTTATTTCCCCGACGCACTGGTCCGATTTGCCACCGAATCCGGAAAACGTCCGGTCTTGTGTGAGGTCAAAACTCGCGAGGAACTCTGGCGCAACTGGGCGCGGCTTCGGCCAGGCTTCAAGGCGGCCCGGAGGCACGCTCGAGATAACGGGTGGACCTTCAAGATCTTCACCGAGCGTGAGATCCGCGGCCCTTATCTCGGGAACATCAAACTCCTCAGGGAGTATCGGACTTTTCCCGCCGATGAATTGCTGGGCGCGCGAATCGTTCGCTACTGCGCGACGCAAGAGACGCGCACTTTGAGCGACGTGCTGGAGCACTTCTCTCCGCCCGGGGTGGAGAAGGGGTGGTTGCTTTCCCAGGTCTGGCATCTGGTCGCCGTAGGGCGGCTGGGAACCGACCTCTCCAGAGAATTCGACAACGCCATGGAGCTGAGATCGCGCCGCGCGCCGCTCAGTCTCTCAACGTGACCCCCGACATCAAGTTGGGAATTGGGGAGGAAGTGTGGGCCTCTGGCAAGCCCTACCGAATCCTGAGACCGGTAGATCTCGAGGTTCTCGTGGCGTTGGACGAGTCCAACGGCGATCGTGTCCTGCTCAAGCTTGCGAATCTGCAACCGTCTCCCGTCGAAGGGCTAGCCGATTCGATCGACCTTAAGGAGGTGCCCGAAGAGGAGTGGAAAATCGCCCAGGAGAGGTTCGAAGCAATTCGATCGTTGCTCGGAGACGGCAAGCGGTCGGTGGAAGAAATCGACGAGATCGCAACCAAAGCCGAAGTATCCCGCGCGACGATTTATCGTTGGGTCGAGCGCTTCGCTTCGACCGGCACGGTGAGCGGGTTGCTGCGCGGTCACAGGAAAGGTGTCAGCCAGCAGTCCCGCTTGCCCGATGCCATCGAGAAGGTCGTAAAGGAGACGATCGACGAATCGCTTACCCTGAAAAATCCCACATCTGCAAGGAAGCTGGCGGAAAGAGTGGCATCTCGTTGTCGCGCACTGGATCTGAAGCCCCCGCATGCCAACACCGTGATGGTTCGCGTACGTGCTCGCCCGCCGGCGGCCATCGCAAAAGTGCATGGCAGCCGGCGCGATCAGGAGAAATTCGAGCCCGTTCCGGGCACGTTTCCAGGAGCGACGTATCCGCTTCAATTCGTGCAGATCGACCACACACGACTGGATATCGAGGTTGTGGATGAACTCTTTAGATTGCCCATCTGCAGGCCATGGTTGACCCTTCTGATCGATGTCAATTCACGCGTCGTGCCAGGTTTTCACTTGGCTCTCGAGTCTCCGAGCTCCGTGGCGGTTGGACTGGCAGTCGTCCACGCCATCTTGCCGAAGGAGCAATGGCTCGCTGAAAGGGATGTCCAAAGCGATTGGCCCGTATGGGGGAAGCCTTCATCGGTGCATGCCGACAACGCGGGAGAGTTTCGTGGTGCCGCAATGAAGCGTGCCTGCGAGAACCATTCGATCGACCTCACATGGAGGCCCGTCAAGAAGCCTCGTTACGGCGCGCACATCGAGCGCCTGATAGGGACCGTCAACACGCTGCTGAAGGACCTTCCCGGCAGGACCGGGGCGAGCGTCAAGGAGCGCGGTGACCGGAATCCGGGCGAAACCGCGAGCTTTACCTTGCGGGAGCTGGAGGCCTACCTGACCAAGTTCGTAATAGACGTGTACCACCGTAGGCGGCATCCGGCCCTCGGCGTGTCTCCGATTGAGGCCTACCGGACCGGCCTTCACGGGAAAGGCCTCAGCTCGGGCAGGGGCCTACCCCCGCGAGTGACCGACGGAAAGTCGCTGCTTCGGGACTTCCTCCCGGAGTACAAGCGGACCGTGCAGCCGGACGGCATCTCCATCGAATGCGTTCGCTACTACTCGCCAGCGTTGCGGCAGCACGTCGGCTCGCGAACCCCGGAGGGCAAGGCAAGGCAGTTCGTCTGTCGACGACATCCACACGCGATCAGCCCGATCCATTTCTTCGACCCCGACTCTCGTATGTACGTGGAGGTTCCGTACGCGGATTTGTCGCGCCCCAACATGAGTTCGTGGGAACTCGCGGCCGCGAAACGACGGGTCGAAGCCCAAGGAGGAGAAGCGACAGAAGATTGCATCTTCAAGGCGCACGAAGAACTAGCACGCATGGAGCGCGACGCCGTTGAACGAACGAAGACTGCTCGGAAAAAGGTCGAGCAGAAGCGGGCCCGGGACAAGCTCTTCCAAGAATCCGTCACAACGGGCGTGGCCGTGAAGACACCGAGCGCCGTGGCGGCAGCCGAAGCAGATGCAGCAGCCAAAGCCCAAGTCGAATCATCACAACCGGCTGCCACTGTCAGAAAGCCTTCGCCCATCTTGGAAGTCGAGCCGATCTGATGGCGGATCACTTTCCGCACTTGAGCCCCGCGACCGTCGCGGCCCTGGCGCTTTCGGTTGAAGAGCGACTGGCCTACCTCGACCGCGAGTGGTGGATCGGCTACGACAAGGCAAAACTCGCGCTGGCGCAGCTCGAGCGCATCTACTCTTCTCCGCGACAGGCGCGCCCCCTGGGCGGAGTGCTGGTGGGGGTCGCCAACAACGGCAAGACTTCCATCCTCAATCGCTTCAAGAAGCTGCACCCGCCGGAACCACTACCCGATGGGAGCCTTCGTATTCCTGTCCTCTCGATCGATTTTCCGAAAGGTCCAGACGAACGATCGATCTACCAGAAGATCATCGAGGCCGTTGGCGTCCCGTACCGCCCGAACGAGCACACCGACAAGCTCAGGTACAAGGCGTTTCACTTCCTGGTCGCGCACGAGGTGAAGGTCCTGTTGGTCGACGACTTCAACAACATGGCCAGCGGATCCGCACCCAAGCAGCGAGTGTTGCTCAATCTCTTCAAGGAGATTTCAAACTCGTTGAAGCTCTCGATCGTGTGCGCGGGAACTCAGGAAGCGCTGCTCATGATGCAGTTGGATTCGCAATTCTCAAGTCGATTCCCGCCACTGGTGTTGCCCCTCTGGAAGGATGGCGAACCGTGGCAGTCCCTTCTCGCGACCTTCGAGCAGCTGATCCCTCTTCCGGTCGCGTCAAATCTCGCAGGCGAGAGTTTGTCGCAGCACATTCTTGCGATGTCCGAACGCACGATTGGCGACGCATGGCAGCTTCTGACCAGCTGCGCCAGATATGCGATTTCCAACGGCAACGACTGCATCACTCGAAAGACCTCATCCTACATTGGGTGGGTAATGCCTTCGAAGCGCATCCAGCAGGGTGGCATCGACATGCACGCATGAGTGTTGTTGCGAGCAATCGAGTCGACCCCTTTCCAGACGAGTCGGTTAGTTCCTGGGTCGTCCGCACGGCGCACCGTTATGGAGAGAGTCCGCACTCACTCGCGCGCGCGGTGTGGCCCGATACCGACGTGTGGCTCCGGGACACGGACACCTGGCTGCATGAGGAGCGTCTAGAGTTACTAGCGCGTCAGATGGGCGTGTCGCTCGAGTTGGCGCGCAGCCTGCGTATCAGGCAGCAATTCGCGACGCGGTACGACGGACGTTCGATCGAAATGGGGCTGCTGAAAATCGGCATCTACCACCGGCGTCGACGCCGTCATGGGCAGCAGTTCTGTCCGACCTGTTTCGCCGTCGACTCCGCACCGTATCTGCGGCGTCGATGGCGTTCGGCCTGGCAGTTTGGTTGCCAAGCTCATGCTTGCCTCTTGCGAGATGCGTGTCCGTATTGCGACACCCCTTTGGTCATCCACAAGTCGCACGGATCCATGCACCGGTGCCCGCAATGCGATGGTTCCCTGGTGCAGGCAACGAGAGCGTTGTCGGATTCGGAAACAAACGCGCAACGCTTGTTGACAGACAGCGCACTGTTCCCGACTACGCAATTGCATGCGGAGTGGCTGGCAGGTGTTCGGTTTGCCTACACCGTGCTGGGAAGGCTTGGGAGCGGTGCCGCGCCTGCCAGTGTCGTGGAACAAACCCGCACGGCTCCTCGTGCTTGCCGATTGGACGCGCTCGTCGCCCGTTTGCCCGAGCTTTGTTCCGCTTCGTTTAGTCGTTTGGTGTCGGAGTCGTGCGTGTCCATGGCCGTCTGGTACGACGCGGCGTCCAGCATGGCCCCCGATTGGGCGCTACAGGGATTGCTCGATTGGCGCCCGCCACGAGTGCGACTTGCCCAATGGATGCGACGACGCGCTCCTCGGAGCGTTCGCGAGTCCGCGCAGAGTCTTCGCGCGCAGGTCGATCTCGGGCAGCACATGCGCCGGATGTGCGCGATAGCGAGCCGCGCAGGCACCGCATGAACGAGGCCCTCGACAAGAGCGCGCTGCCGGCGGAATGCCACGGCTGCGGGCGCACCGATTTCGACACCGTGCGGATTTTCGCGGGAGGTCGCTTTTGCGCCACCTGCTATGCGCGCGAGTTCAAGCACCGCGCGTGTACTTCGTGCCTCGGCCCGGTTCGATTGCACCTTAGTCGGCCCACTGGGCAATGCGAAAGGTGCATCCGCGCGGAGCGAGACTGCTTGCGATGCGGACGGCCCTGTCCACGGGCCGCGCTGATCATCGCCGGAAAGGCGGTGTGTCCGTCCTGTCGCCCGCACTTCGTTGTTCCCGCTGCGACCAGAGCGACGCCGGACAATTATGCAAACTGCACATGCTGTCGGAAGCCACGTGCCGTCGCGGGCCACAGGGAAGACGGACGCCCACTGTGCGCGGCTTGCGCGCAGTCCGATCGGACTGTGGAGGTTGCCGCACAGGAATCGGCCTACTGGCTTGGGCGTGTCGTCTGCCAGACGCCTCTGGCTGTGGCTGCGCTGACTGAGGAATCGATACAGCGGCTGTTCGAGGAATTCATCGAGGATGCGACGCTGCGCTCGGGTCCGAAGAAAGTCGCCCTCAAACTGCCCTTCTACACACGCGCCTTCGTCACGATCTCGGGACGGTGCACCGACGCGGACGCGCTTGCGATGCGACCCTTGACGGAGCTCTTCCCCGCCGAACGCCTGCGTCGATGGCGATCGATTACGGACTTTCTCGCCAGGCGACAGCTTGGCGGCGCCACGCCCGAGCAGCGAGTGGCTTCCGTCGAACAACAACGATGTTCGGACATTGTTGGAAGAGCTCCGGAGTTCGCCATCCGGAAACTCAACGAGTATTCGGAGGCGCTCGCGACGGCGGTACCTGGGGGCAAGGTCGCACTACCGACGACCAGGCGACTCAATCTACGTGCCGCCAGCGCTTTGCTCTGCCATTGCGGCGCTGCACTCCCGACCCAGGTTCAGTTGGAGCAATTCGTCGCGAAGCATCGCGGGCACCGCAACGCATTGGCGAGATTCGTGAAGCACCTGGGTACTCAGGGCCACCCTCTTACGTTGCCGTCGGTGGTTCGACGACGAAAGGCAGCCTGTACTTCAATCGAATTCGAAGAGCAACTCGGGCGACTGCTGTCGGTGTCGTGCAGTCCCGACGCGTCGGTCGGGGCGCAGAGATCCTCGCTCGCCGCGGCGCTGTCGGCTCTCACCGCGCTTCCGCTCAGACACGTCGTTGCACTGAAGCGAGATCGGTTCCGCATCCACGATGGCCAATGGACGCTGGAAGTAGACGGCGAACCTGCGCAGCTGCCGCCGGCGCTGCACGAACCGGTGACGCGACTTGTAGGGGACAGTTACGGCGGGGATTTCGCATTCCCTGGCGTGATCGCCGGTCAACCTCTCAGCGTGTCGGCCGTGGCATACCATCTCAAGAATGCTGGGATCTCGATCCTCAAGCTCCGCATGGCTGGACGTGCCCAGCTGAAAAAGTCATCGGCGCTCGGCCGAAAGTCGCAATGACATCCGGCCTTGCGGCCGAGATTCGATAGTCAACCTACCTTGAAGTCGATGGTCGCACCCGACGGACCGATCCCGTGGATCGCAAGTCCCGAAGGCGTGCCGTCCCACCACTTGCTGGAAGGATTCGTAGTGTCCCCGAACGCGTCGTTCCCCTGGGAGTGATGCAGATCCTTGTCGTCACCGCCGTGAGCACCACGCTCGAAGTCAAATCGTCCGTCCGCCTGCTCCAGCGAGCACTCGTAGTGGGAGTCGGATGTCATCTGCTCGTTGCTGTTGTTGCCCAGTTCGTCGACGTGCCATATGGCCAAACCGGCATCGGGGAGCGCGGCGTCGCTGCCTGTCCGTTGCCGTAGAGTCATACTGTCGGGCGGGATTTCTTGCGCCATTATTCGACGCGCCTAGTCCGCCGGGTGCAGAATGACACAGTACCCGCGGTCAGGCCGCGAGCAAGCTTTCGCGGTGCTTGAGCGATGCGTAGTCCGTTTGGCGCGTATGGGTAGAAGACGTTCGCAGACATGGGGGGGTAAAAATGAGCACGACTCTCAGACTAGTAGTTTTCATCTGCGCAGTGACAATTGCTGGGTGCGCAAGTGTAGAAAGCACGCAAGAAATCGGAGCTGATTTCCGCCGTAAGGGAGCCTCTGAACAACCCATCAATTTCGTCGTTACCTGATTCTGGTTGAAGCGAAATTCCGGGTTTGGGCAACATTTCGGGCCGATTTGCGCGCGATCGAGCGCGCTTTCCCGGTCTTACC
>Ga0183260_10000079_pt1 | contig 65260 bp, 67 predicted proteins | sample AntDrymUQ4972206_2_FD_129768 | JGI IMG/M metagenome (GOLD analysis project Ga0183260, IMG submission 129768) | Polar desert sand microbial communities from Dry Valleys, Antarctica - metaG UQ497 (22.06) (version 2) (version 2) | ecosystem: Environmental > Terrestrial > Soil > Desert | place...
CCGTACAGCCCCGGGGCGACCACCGCTCCGAAGCGGGGCTCTTCCCCCGGCGCGAACGCACCGGTGGAGAGGACCCCGCTCAGCTTGATCTCGTACTGGATGGTGCCGTCGGTGTAGAGGTACCAGAAGTAGCCGTACTCGTAGTTGCCGACCGTCGCGAAGCAGGAGATCACCAGCCGGCGGGAGCGGCGTACCTCCACCTTCTCGGTCCGGAAGTCGGTGTGCTTCCAGCCGACGCCGTAGTCCTCCTCGTGCATGCAGATCGCGTTCGGGATGGTGAGCGGCTGCCCGTCCTGGTCGTTCACCACGACGTCGAAGTAGTGGATCTCGCCCAGGCAGTCGCAGCCGAGCTGCAGCGGGTTGAGCAGGAACCCGACGCCGTACTCCCCCATGTCGAAGACGTTCTTGATCCGGTGCGTCGGGGCCGGGTCGCCGTACGGGATGTACATCTCCGACAGCGAAGCCCGGTAGATGACCGGACGCAGCCGGCCGCGGTCGGTGTAGCCGATCTGATGCAGCACCAGGCCTTCGCGCGGGGTGTACCCCACGCGCAGCCGCCACTTCTGCCAGCTCGCCGCATGCCCGTCGACGGTGAAGCTCGGCCCCTCGGACTGGGTGATCTCGATCGGCTTGACGTCCTCGCGCAGCGCGGTGTGCGCGGGGCGGTTGCCGTCCTCGACCATGAGCTCGGGCACGTAGTTCCCGGCCCGCTCCGGAAGCGGTACGACGCCGTGGTCCCTGACGTCGATGACCTCCATCCGGTCGAGATCGACCAGCACGATCAGGCCTTCGACGGGGCGGGCGTAGCCGTTGTCGTCCTCCTTGGTGCGGACGAACGTCAGCGGGCGGATCAGCCGGCGACCGGGTGGATCCTCCGGATCCGAACCGGCGGCCCAGGGGTCGATCATCGCCAGCGAGAAGTCGGTGACACCGCGCTTGCGCATCGCCTCCTGCCACCGCGGGTCGGCGCGGGTGATCTCCTCGGTACTGAAGAACTCCTCGAGCATCACGCTCGGCTGGACGCCCTCGACCACCTGCCAGGAGGTCACGGTACTCGACGAGAGCGAGACGACGGCCTCGACGGTCTGCTGGTGGGTCCGGTCGTAGAGGATCACGAAGGCCTCGCGGTCGAGCGCCTCGCCGTCCGGGGTGTAGTCCAGCACCTCCCGCTTCGGCGGCTCGTGCAGCGCCACGGAGACGAACCGCACGCTGGGACCCAGATCGCGCTCGTCGCGGAGCAGGGCGCTGACCCGGCTCACTTCCTCGGCGGTCAACGGCTCTAGTGGATGCGCGGTGCCGATGCTGATCTCGGAGTCATGGACCTGCGTTGCCACTGATTCCTCCTTGCCGCTGCCGCCGAGGTGCACGTGGCCCTGGCGGCGAGGTGAATCGGATGAAACAGGCTCGTTCGCGACCGTAGACGTGGGCCCGGTACGGCCACAAGACGGGGGCTGCCGAAGCAGCCGGTGCTGGCTAGGCTTGCCGCCATGGCCTCGCCCGACGACAGGCAGTTCGGTCTGGACACCCTCGCCGTACACGCGGGGCAGCGGCCCGATCCGGTGACCGGCAGCCGCGCCGTGCCGATCTACCAGACCGGTGCCTACGTCTTCGAGGACACCGACCACGCGGCGAACCTGTTCGCACTGCAGCGCTTCGGCAACGTCTACTCGCGGATCATGAACCCGACGGTGGCCGTGTTCGAGGAGCGGATCGCCGCGCTGGAGAACGGCATCGGCGCCGTCGCCACCGCCTCCGGGCAGTCGGCGCAGCATCTCGCGCTGTTCACCCTGATGGAGGCCGGCGACGAGTTCGTCGCGTCGAGAAGCCTGTACGGCGGCACGTTCCAGCAGTTCGACGTCAGTTTCCGCAAGGTCGGCATCAACGCCCGGTTCGTCGACGGGACGGATCTCGACCAATGGCGCGCGGCCGTGACCGACAAGACGAAGGCGTTCTACGCCGAGCTGATCGGCAACCCGACGATCGACCTCGTCGACGTGGAGGCGCTCGCGGCCCTGGCCCACGAGGTCGGCGTACCGCTGATCATCGACAACACGTTCGCCTCGCCGTACCTGTGCCGGCCGCTGGACTGGGGCGCGGACATCGTCGTGCACTCGGCGACGAAGTTCATCTGCGGGCACGGTACGGCGATCGGCGGCGTCATCGTCGACAGCGGGCGCTTCCCCTGGGACAACGGCAAGTTCCCCGGCATGACCGAGCCGTCCAAGGGCTACCACGACCTGCGGTTCTTCGAGTACTTCGGCGACTTCGGCTGGCTGCTCAAGTGCCGGGCCGAGATGCTGCGCGACTACGGGCCGACGATGGCACCGTTCACCGCCTGGCTGATGCTGATCGGCCTGGAGACCCTGCACGTCCGGATGGAACGGCACGTCCGCAACGCCGTCACTGTGGCGTCCTTCCTCGACGAGCACCCCGCCGTGGAGTACGTCAACTACCCGGGGCTGCCGGGCAACCGCTTCCACGACCTGGCGCTGAAGTACCTGCCGCGTGGTGCCGGCTCGATCTTCACCTTCGGCGTCAAGGGCGGCCGCGAGTCGGGTCGCCGGTTCATCGAGTCGGTTCAGCTGCTCAGCCACCTGGCCAACGTCGGCGACGCCAAGTCGCTGGTCATCCACCCGGCGTCGACCACCCACCAGCAGCTGAACGACGACGAGCTGCGGGCGGCCCGGATCGGCCCGGAGATGGTCCGGGTGTCCATCGGCATCGAGGACGTGGAGGACATCGTGTGGGACCTGTCGCAGGCGCTCGACGCGTCGCAGATCCCGTCGGACCGGCCGTCGTACGACGGGCAGGGTCACTCGGTGCTGGCCAAGGCGTTCGGCGCGCCCTACCAGTCATGAGCGCCGTAGGGGAGAGAAACGACCTGGGTCAGTCGGCGGCGCAGCGGCTGCACATCCTGACGTCGTACCGGACGATCGCGATGGTCGGGCTGAGTTCGAACTACTACAACCCGAGTTCGTTCGCCGCCGTCTACCTGGACGCGAACGGCTACGACATCGTGCCGGTGAATCCCGTGCACGCGGGCAAGCGGGAGATCATGGGTCGGCCGGTGTACGCCGACCTGCGTGAGGCGGCCGCGAACCACCCGCGTCCGATCGAGATCGTCGACGTGTTCCGGCCCGCGCCCGAGGCCACGGAGCTGGCCGAGCAGGCCATCGAGATCGGCGCCAAGGTGCTCTGGCTGCAGCTCGGCGTGATCAACACCGACGCCGCAACGTTGGCGCGCGACGCCGGACTGTCCGTCGTGATGGATCGCTGCTGCAAGATCGAGCACGCCCGATTCTTCGGTGGCCTGCGGACCATCGGGCTCAACACCGGCGTGGTCACTAGCCGGCTGGCGATGCGTCTGCCCCGCGGCTGAACCGGCCAGCGCCACGCCGTGCCACACCGTGGCTGTCTAGGGTCGGGAGTTGTGCAATCACACCGCTCGGGTGCTCGCTGCGATCGAGAGCGACGAGCCCGTAAGCCGAGCGGTTGGCCGACCTGCTCTCGGCCGCTCGGGACCAGGCCGCCGTGCCGGAGCCCTGGACGCCATCATCGCCGCGACCCCGCTGGTGCACGACGCGGTGTGCAGACAGGACGACGACTTCGACGTGCTCGCCGAACTGGCGGCGGGCCTGCGGCTGCATCGCGGCTGGGATCTGGTCGGCGGCGGCTGCTCGGAGCGCATCCGCTGCACGTGCCCCACTCGATCTCCTGTCCGCCGGGGATCCCCGGACACGCCCGTGCATCCGGCCGGGGCCGGGGGGCCAGCCGCGGTAACCGGGCGTGAGCCCGCCTCAGGTGGCCGGTTGGCCGGGCAGCCAGGCGTACAGATCCACCTGTTGAGCGTCCGGGTCCTGCACCGAGGCGTAGCGCATGCCCCACGGGGCATCCCACGGCGGCACCTTCCCGTGCCCCGCGGCGTCGAGTTCGGCGTACAGCTCGTCGACTTCGGCCGGGCTGCCCAGCCGGGCGGCAAAGGCCACCCGATTTCCGACCACGGGCTCGTACCCCGGGTCGAACCCGCGGACGGACGCCTCGCTGTCGATCATCAGCCGCATCCCCGTACCGAGCGCGCACTCGACGTGCTCCTCGACCACGACATCGTCGGGGAAGGGCACTCCCACGCGCCGGTAGAAATTGATGCTGGCCGCCACGTCGGTGGCGACGACGCCGATCGCGTCGAGTGCTGCTGCGGCCATCGCGAAACCTCCTCGGGTTGTTGCTCCGCACGGTGCGGCAGCGCCACGGTAAGGCGCGCCACCGACAGTTCTGCCGCCGTGACGACAACGACGTCATGGGTTAGCGGCCATGTTGCCGGGACGTCCGGCACCGGACGGCTGTGCGTCTCCGCCGGGCACTGGAGCGCCCGGCTCGACGCGCTGAAGGCAGCCATTGTCGGCTAGCGGTCCCGACTCGCGCGGTCAGGGCCAGTCGATCTCGGCGCCGAGGTCGTCGGCGAGCACATCGAGCAGGTCGCTGCGGCCGGTCTCGGCGTAGGCGGCGTCGCGCAGCTGCCAGATCCGCACGAGCCGGCGCTGCGGGTCGGCCACGACGATCTCGTCGACGCCGTGGCCAGCGTAGAAGTCGAACTTGTCGAACGTCTCGTCCCCCGGGGACACCACCTCGACGACGACGGCCGCCGTGGGCAGGAACGTCCCCGTCGGCCGGCCCCGGTGATAGCCGCCGTCGGGAACCCGAAAGTCATCGAGCCGCCCGACGTTGAAGGGGCCGGTCCCCACCAGGCCGGCCCGGCGGGCGCGGGGGGTGAGCAGGAAGGACAGCTCGTTGTCGACCCGACCGTGCGGAGCCGCAGGCCCTGGGTTCATGTGGTACTCCCCGTCCCACACCTCGTCGAACAGGTCGAGTCCGAGCGCCCGGCGTCGCTCGATCAGCTCCTCAAGCTCGCGCGGCCGCTCACCGACCACTACCGTGCGCATCGGCCCACCACCTCTCGACCCAAGACAGACTTTACGTCGCGAGCGCGGCGGTCATCCGGCGTACGGCCTCGGTGACCAGTTCCCGCGACGTCCCGAAGTTGAGCCGGGCGAACCCGACCCCCTGCCCGAAACGCTCCCCCGGGTCCAGCGCGACCCGGCCGCGGCGCAGGATCACTTCGGCCGGATCGGCACCCAGGCCGAGGGCCGAGAAGTCCAGCCAGGCGAGGTAGGTCGCCTCGGGGGGCGCGAAGCGCACACCGGGGACGTCCGCCAGCAGGGACCGGAGATGCTCACGGTTGCCCTGCAGGTAGGCTACGGTCTCGTCGAGCCAGCCACGACCGTCGGCGAACGCCGTCCGACTGGCCACGACTCCGAGCAGGCCCGCGGCGATGCCGGCCAGTTCGGGAACGTCGGCCCAGCGTCGGCGCAGTTCCGGCGAGCCAGTCACTGCCAGCGCCGCCTTGAGCCCGGGCAGGTTCCAGGCCTTGGAGGCCGACACCAGGCTCACCGCCCCGGGCGCCGCCGTGGCGTAGGGCGCGAAGCGGGCGCCGTCGTAGACCAAGGGCGCATGGATCTCATCGGAGATGACGGTGACGCCGTACCGCGCGGTGAGCTCGGCCACCGCGGTCAGGTCGGCCGCCGACCAGACCCGGCCCACCGGGTTGTGCGGGTGACAGAGCAGGAAGAACCGGGCGCCCTCGGTGAAGGCGGCCTCCAGCGCGGCCAAGTCGAGGTCGTACCGGTCGCCGTCGCGGGCCAGTGGCACCTCGACCACGCGGCAGCCCGCGGCCGGGATCGTGTGGAAGAACGGGTGGTACACCGGCGGGCAGACGACCACGCCATCGCCGGCACGGGCCAGCAGCCGCAGTGTGACGTAGATGCCCTGCGAGACGTCGCCCACCAGATGCACGTCGGCCGGGTCGAGACGTTGCGCGTAGCGCCAGGCCGCGAAGTCGCAGTAGACCTCGGGCAGGTCACCGGGCACGGCGTAACCGAAGTCGCCGCGTTGGACCATCTCGGCGAGCACCGCCCGGATCGGCTCGGCGGTTGGCAGGTCCATCTCGGCCACGTGCACGGGCAAGACGTCCGGGTCGTGCGTACGCCACTTGTAGCTCCGGCGCCGGGCGAGTTCGGCGAAGTCGACGTCCACGTGACTAGTAGTCCCCGACCACGTTCTGCAGCGGCTGGCCGCTGACGAAGCGCTGCAACTGGTCGCGGACGATCGCGTACGCGCGGCCCGTCCCGCCGGGGACACTGCCCGCGACGTGCGGAGTCAACAGCAGGTCCGGCGCGCTCCACAGCGGATGCCCCTCCGGCAGCGGCTCCGGATCGGTCACGTCCAGGGCAGCGCGCAGCCGGCGGGAGGCCAGCTCGGCGACGAGCGCGTCGGTGTCGACGACCGGGCCGCGGGCGGCGTTGACCAGCAGCGCGCCGTCGGACATCCGAGCCAGGAACGCCGCGTCGACCATCCCGCGGGTCTCGTCGGTGAGCGGCACGAGCAGGACGACGACGTCGGCGTCGGGCAACAGGTCGGGCAGCTCGGCCACCCCGGGTACGCTGTCGCGCTCGGTCCGGCCGACCAACGTCACGGACACGTCGAAGCCGTCCAGCATCCGGCGTACCCGCTGCGGTATGTCCCCCGCGCCGACCACCAGCACGCGACGCCCGGCCAGCTCCTCGTTCTCCGCGTAGTCCCACCGGCCTTCGCGTTGCGCGGCCAGGAACCGCGGAAACATCCGGTACGACGCCAACATCGCGGCCAGGACCCACTCGGCGGTGGGGCCGGTGTGCGCGCCCCGCGCGTTGCACAGCGTCACGGCTTCCGGAACGCCCTCGGTGAAGTTCTCGGCGCCGGCGGACAGCAGCTGGACCACTTCGAGTTCGCGTAGGGCGGCGTACGCCCGGGCCATGTCGGCGCCGCTGAGGAACGGCGGGACCCAGAACCGCGTCGCCCGCCCCGCCTCGGGCAACTCACCCTTTCCGTCCCAGACCGCCACCGTGACGCCCTCGGGCGGATCGCCGAGCAGCTCGACACCACGGTCGTTGGGAACGAGGACGACGGTCACGCCCTCGACTCTAGGCAGCCTCCCCGGAGGATCGACGTAGGGTTGGCCGGGGCCGGACAGGACAGGGGGATCGCGGGCGAATGCGCAGGCACTGGGCGAGGGCCGCATGCGCTGCCGCCGCCGCGGCGCTGCTGGCGGGGTGCTCGTCCGGGGGGTACGAGCCGACCGGCCCGTGGGTGCCGCAGGTCGACGGTCCGCCGCCCGCGGTTGCGCCGCCGCCGGACACCGACGTCCCGGAACCACCCGACCCGGACAGCCCGCCCACCACCCTGCCCGACGGGGAGGATCCGAACGTCGTCGCCTCCGGACTGGACACGCCGTGGGGCCTGGCGGTCCTGCCCGACGGGAGCGCGCTGGTCGGCGAACGGCGGACCGGGCGCATCCTGCAGGTGTTCCCGGATCGCTCCGACCCGGTGGTGGCCACAACGATCGGCGGGTTGGACGCCTCGGGGGACGGCGGCCTGCTCGGGCTGGCCATCTCCCCGGCGTACCGCGAGGACTCGCTGATCTACGCGTACGCCACGACGGCGACGGACAACCGCATCCTGCGCTTCAGCCTCGGCGGTACGCCGCAGCCGATCGTGACCGGGATCCCCAAGGGCGCCACGGGCAACGGCGGACGGATCGCGTTCGGGCCGGACGAGGTGCTGTACGTCGGGACGGGCGACACCGGCAACGCCGCGCTGGCGGCCGACCCGGCGAGCCTGGCCGGCAAGGTGCTGCGCTTCGACATCTTCGGTCGGCCGGTGCCCGGCGAGCCCACCGACGCCTCGCCGATCGTGACCCGAGGACACAGCAACGTGACCGGGCTGTGCTTCGACGGCGCCGACCGGTTGTTCGTCACCGAGACCGCGCCGTCCCCCGGCGACGAGCTGAACCTGCTCGTGCCGGGCGGCGACTACGGGTGGCAGGGCCGGATCGGGTCCGAGGCACCGGTGGCGACCTACGACGAGGCCGGCCTGGGTGGCTGCGCCATCGTCAACCGGGTCGCCTTCCTCGGTGCCGTCGACGGCGAACGGATCATCGTCACGATCCTGGACGGCAACGGCGCCGCGGTCGGTGACCCGGAGGAGTTCCTGGCCGCGCAGTACGGGCGGCTGCGCACCGTGGTAGCCGACGAGTTCGGCGCGCTGTGGATCACTACGTCGAATCTGGACGGCCCGGACGCGCCCGATCCAGACGACGACCGGGTGCTGCGGGTCCTCCCCCCGAGCGACGCCGGCGGCGGCGTCACCTAGTCACCCCCCAGGGCTGCATCACTCCCCAGGGGGCTTACTCCCCAGGGGGCTGCCGCCCCCCGGACCCCCCGCTGCCGGGGGGCGCTGCCCCCCGGACCCCCCGCCGAGGGCTCCGCCCCCGGAACCCTGCCCCCGTTTCAGGTCAAGCGCTCCAGGATCAGCTCGCGGACCCGCTGCGCGTCGGCCTGCCCGCGGGTCGCCTTCATCACCGCGCCGACCAAGGCACCGGCCGCGGCTACCTTGCCGGCACGGATCTTCTCGGCCACCTCGGGGGCGGCGGCGATGGCCGCGTCGACGGCCACCGTCAGCGCGCCGGAGTCGCTGACCACGGCCAAGCCGCGGGCCTCGACGACCGCGCCCGGATCGCCCTCACCGGCCAGCACGCCGTCCAGCGCCTGTCGGGCCAGCTTGTCGTTGATCGCCCCCGACGCGACGAGCCGCACCAGTTCGGCCACCTGCGTCGGGGTGACGGCCAGCGCGGCGAGCTCCTCCCCGGCCTCGTTAGCCCGGCGGGACAGCTCCCCCAGCCACCACTTCCGAGCGTCTTCAGGCGGTGCCCCCGCGGCCACCGTAGCCTCGATGAGATCCAGCGCGCCGTCGTTCGCCGCCGCCATCTCCGGTGCGGACATGCCCCACGCCTCCTGCAGCCTGGCCCGCCGGGCCGACGGCAGTTCGGGCAGGGTGCCGCGCAGCTGCCCGATCCACTCCTCCGCCGGGGCCAGCGGCACCAGGTCCGGTTCCGGGAAGTACCGGTAGTCCGTCGCCTCCTCCTTGGACCGTCCAGGGGTGCTCTGGCCGGTGTTCTCGTGGAAATGCCGGGTCTCCTGGGTGATCCGCCCACCGCCGTCCAGGACGGTCGACTGCCGCAGGATCTCCGAACGCACCGCCCGCTCGACCGAACGCAGCGAGTTGACGTTCTTCGTCTCGGTCCGCGTCCCCCAGACGGGGCCGTCGAGCGGGGACAGCGAGGTGTTGACGTCGCAGCGCAGCGACCCCTGCTCCATCCGGACGTCGGAGACGCCGAGCGCGCGCAGGATGTCGCGCAGCTCGGTGACGTAAGCGCGGGCGACCTCGGGTGCCCGCGCCCCCGTGCCGGTCACCGGCTTGGTGACGATCTCGACCAGCGGGATGCCGGCCCGGTTGTAGTCGACCAACGAATGCGTCGCACCGTGGATCCGCCCGGTCGCACCGCCCACGTGCAGCGACTTGCCGGTGTCCTCCTCCAGGTGCACCCGCTCGATCTCGATCCGGTACGTGTCGCCGGACAGCAGGACATCGACCCAGCCGTCGGTGCACAGGGGTTCGTCGTACTGACTGATCTGGAAGTTCTTCGGCATGTCCGGGTAGAAGTAGTTCTTCCGCGCGAACCGGCACCACGAGGCGATCGAGCAGTGCAGCGCCAGCCCGATCCGGATCGTGGCCTCGATCGCGGCCGCGTTGACCACCGGGAGGGCCCCGGGCAGCCCCAGGCAGACCGGGCAGACCTGCGTGTTCGGCTCGGCCCCGAACTCGGTCGGGCAGCCGCAGAACATCTTGGAGGCGGTACCGAGTTCGACGTGGGTCTCCAGGCCGATCACCGGCGCGTAGCGGGCGAGGACGTCGTCGTACGACGGGGCGGCAAGGGTCATGTGGTGGTCCCGGGGCTCAGCGCGGTCGGAAGTCATGGCTGTGGTCGCGCACGGCCTGATCGCGCACTACCTCGTCGCGGCGGGCCAGCTCGGCTCGCTGCCGCCGGAACCAGACGATGTACAGCCAGCTCGCGACGAGCAGCAGGACGACCAGAGCGATCCGCGTGGTACTCAACGCGACGTCCCACGAGCCGGTCAGCACGCCCAGTACGAGGACCAGCAGGGCGAGCAGAGCGACGAGCCGCCAGAAGGCGGCCATCCCGAAGGACTCCCAGGTCAGGCCGGACGACGGCTTCGACGCCGGACCGGAGGACTGCAGCACCCGTCCACGGTGACACAGATGTGGCTGTTGAGGCGAGCCCGAGCACTCTGGGCAACCGCCCGCTCACCAGCGTCGCGGGTTTCCGCGGGACAGCACGTACCCCCCCGAGGCGAGGACCACCCCGACGCCGGCCAGCGCCAGCAGCAGGACCTCGCCGGTCAGCACGTACCCCAGGATGCCGCCGAGGCCGGCCAGCACCGACAGCAGAAGGGCCACCGCCTTCATCGGCACCGCATCTAGACAGGGGGGGCCGCGGCGAGGATCGGGCGTCCGTCACGGCCGGCGACCGCGGTCTCCACGGCCGCGGCGACGCGGTAGCAGCGGTCGTCGGCCTGCGCCGGCGCCATGATCTGCAGTCCGACCGGCAGCCCGTCAGACAGCCCGCACGGGACGGAGATCGCCGGCGTACCGGCCAGGCTCGCGGGCAACGTGCACAGATCGGCGGCGTACATGGCCATCGGGTCGTCCACCCGGGCCCCGAGCGGGAACGCGACGGTCGGCGTCGTGGGCGAGACCAGGACGTCACAGTCCGCGAACGCCGCCGCGAAGTCCCGGCTGATCAGCGTGCGGACCTTCTGCGCCTGCCCGTAGTAGGCGTCGTAGTAGCCGCTGCTCAGGGCGTAGGTGCCGAGGATGACCCGGCGCTTGACCTCGGCGCCGAAGCCGGCCTCGCGGGTCAGCGACATGACCTCCTCGAGCCCGCGTACGCCGTCGTCGCCGACTCGCAGTCCGTAGCGGACGGCGTCGAAGCGAGCCAGGTTCGAACTACACTCGCTCGGCGCGATCAGGTAGTACGCCGGCAGCGCGTAGCTGAAGTGCGGACAGCTGACCTCGGTCACGGTGGCGCCCAGGCCGGTGAGCAGCGTGACGGCGGCGGCGAAGCCGGCCAGCACGCCCGGTTCGTAGCCCTCGCCGGACAGCTCGCGGACGATCCCGACGCGCAACCCGCTGAGGTCGGCGCGGGCGCCGTCGCGAGCGGCGGTGACGAGCGCGGGCAGCGGCGCGTCGATGCTCGTGGAGTCGGCCGGGTCGTGCCCACCGATCGCCTCGTGCAGCAGGGCGGCGTCGAGCACGGTGCGGGTGAGCGGGCCGGCCTGGTCCAGGCTCGAGGAGAACGCGATCAGCCCGTAGCGGCTGACCCCGCCGTAGGTCGGCTTGTGCCCGATCAGGCCGGTGACCGCGGCGGGCTGGCGGATGGAGCCGCCGGTGTCGGTGCCGATGCCGAGCGGCGCCTGGTACGCCGCAACCGCGGCCGACGAGCCGCCGGAGGAACCGCCGGGCACCCGGGACAGGTCCCAGGGGTTGTGCGTGGCGCCGTACGCGGAGTTCTCCGTCGACGAGCCCATCGCGAACTCGTCCATGTTCGTCTTGCCGAGCATCACGATGCCCGCGGCCTTGACCCGTGCGCTGACGGTGGCGTCGTAAGGCGGGCGCCAGCCGGCCAGGATCTTCGAGCCGCTGGTGCTCGGCAGGCCGCGCGTGACGACGACGTCCTTCATGGCCAGCGGTACGCCGGCCAACGGCCCCAACTCCTCGCCGCGGGAGCGCCGCTCGTCGACGGCGCGGGCGGCGGTCAGAGCGCCGTCGGCGTCCACGTGCAAAAAGGCGTGAACCCGGTCGTCCGTCGCCACGATCCGGTCCAGGTGCGCCTCGGCGACCTCGACGGCGCTAAGGTTCCCGGCGGCGATCTCCGCGGCCAGGCTTGCGGCGTCCAACCGAACGAGATCGCTCATTCGGGTTCGTCCAGGATCCGCGGGACCCGGAACCGGCCGCCCTCGGCGGCCGGCGCCAGCGCCAGCACCTCGTCGCGATCCAGGGAGGGCCGGATGACGTCGGGGCGTAACACGTTCACGACCGGTACCGCGTGGCTGGTCGGCGGGATGTCGTCGGCCGCTACCTCCCCGACCCGAGCAACCGCGCCGATAATGACGTCCAGCTGCCCGGCGAAGGTGTCCAGTTCCTCGTCGGTGACGGCGAGCCGGGCCAGCTTCGCGAGGTAGGCGACCTCCTCGCGCGAGATCGAGGGCATGGGTACGGCATCTCCGGTCGTGGCGCGGGCGTGCAGTGCGCAGGAGTTTACGGGCCGCGGACCGCGGCCCACGCCGCGCCGGTGCGGGACTCACCGTTGACGTACGCCGCCGGGAGCCGGACCCTGGTCACATGCAGCCGCACGCGCCCTCGTCGTACGCCCGCTGGGCCGCCGACGTGCGCGGCGAAGGTCGGGCGGTACGCGTCGCCGCACACGTCGACGCCGGCTTCCTGGTGATCAGCACCTGGAAGGCCGACGTCTGCGTCGGCACGGTGCGGCTCGTGCCGCACGAGGCCTCGGAGCTGATGACCGGGATCGCGCACGGCCTGGCCGAGATAGCCTCCGGCTACGTGGTGCCGGTCCTGCCGGCCGCTCCCGCTAAGCGACGGCACGACACCGAGGCCTTGCCGACCCAGCGTCCGGTCCCCGACGACCTTCCTGGCTGACCACACCGACGAGCGAGAGCCCGGCAACCGCACAGCGGCTGCCGGGCTCTCGGCCTTCCGTCGGTATTGCTACGCCTTGGCCTGCATGGACTCCCGGGCCGGGTTCGCCTGCTCGGCCGCCTTGGGATCCATCTCGTCCTGCTTGCCGCGGACCGTGGCCTCGATCTTGTCGCCGAGGTTCTTGTCCACGTTGCGCCAGTACTCGAAGGCACGCGTCAGGATCGGCTCGCTGACCGCGTTGAGCAGGTGGCCCGAGATGTTCATGACCAGCCGCTCGCGAGCGGCGTCGTCCAGCACCTCGCGGACCATGGTGCCGGCCTGACCCCAGTCGTCGTCCTCGGGGTGCGAGACGTACGACGCCCGTACCATCTCACCGTCGGCCTGCCAGCCCGCGGGCTCGCCGTAGCGCGCCGTGTCGGCCTTGGGCCCGCCGTAGGAGTTCGGCGCGTACACCGGGTCGGACACGTTCTCCGTCCGCATCGCGCCGTCCTTGCTGTAGCTGTGGACGGGTGACTTAGGCGTGTTCACCGGAATCTGGGTGTAGTTGACGCCCAACCGGGCGCGGTGCGCGTCGGCGTAGGAGAACAGCCGCGCCAGCAGCATCCGGTCCGGGCTCGGGCCGACGCCGGGCACCAGGTTGTTCGGCTGGAACGCGGCCTGCTCGATCTCGGTGTGATAGTCCGTCGGGTTGCGGTCCAGCGTGAGCCGGCCGACCTCGATCAAGGGGTAGTCGCCGTGCGGCCACACCTTGGTCAGGTCGAACGGGTTGAACCGGTAGTCCTTGGCGTCCTCGAACGGCATGATCTGCATGTTCAGCGTCCAGCTCGGGAACTGGCCGTCGCGGATGTGCTCGAACAGATCGCGCTGGTGGTAGTCGGTGTCCACCGCAGCCATCTGGTCGGCCTCGTCCTGGGTGAAGAACTCCACGCCTTGGTCGGTCTTGAAGTGGTACTTCACCCAGAACTTGGCTCCAGCGGCGTTCACCCACATGTAGGTGTGCGAGCTGTAGCCGTTCATGTGCCGCCAGGTGCGCGGGATACCGCGGTCGCCCATCAGCCAGGTGACCTGGTGGGCCGACTCCGGCGACAGCGTCCAGAAGTCCCACTGCATGTCGTGGTCGCGCAGGCCGTTGTCGGCGCGGCGCTTCTGCGACCGGATGAAGTGCTGGAACTTCATCGGGTCCTTGACGAAGAAGACCGGCGTGTTGTTGCCGACCATGTCGTAGTTGCCCTCAGAGGTATAGAACTTCAGCGAGAAGCCCCGGGGGTCGCGCCACGTGTCCGGGCTACCGCGCTCTCCGGCCACGGTGGAGAACCGGATCAGGGTGTCGGTCTTGGTTCCCGGCTGGAACACCGCGGCCTTGGTGTAGGCGCTGACGTCGTTGGTGACCTCGAAGTGCCCGAACGCGCCGCCACCCTTGGCGTGCGGCTGACGCTCCGGGATGCGCTCGCGGTTGAACTGCGCCATCTGCTCGATCAGGTAGTGGTCCTGGAGCAGGATCGGACCGCCGGCCCCGAGGGTGAGCGAGTGTTCGTCGCTCTCGACCGGGATTCCGGCATCGGTGGTCGTGGGCGTGGGTTGCGTCTGTGTCACTGCCGCATCTCCTCCTGAGTGGTGACGTGCTCTGTCCGTTCGGTGGTCGTGCAGTCGGGGCACCAGCCCCAGAACGTCAATTCGGCCTCGTCCACGGTGAAGCCGCGGTCGTCGGCCACCTCCAGGCAGGGCCGGGCTCCGATCACGCAGTCGATGTCCTCGGTGCGCCCGCAGTTCCGGCAGACCAGGTGGTGGTGGTTGTCGCCCACCCGACGCTCGTAGCGCGCCGGGTGGCCGGCCGGCTCGATCCGTCGGAGCAGCCCGGCCGCGGTGCAGGCGGCGAGGACGTCGTACACGGCCTGGGTCGACACCGCGCCGTACGCCGCACGCACCCCGCTCGCGATCACGTCGGCGGTCGAGTGCGGGTGCCGCTCCAACCAGGCCAGCACCCCCCGCCTCGGCGCCGTCACCCGCAAACCCGCGCTCCGCAGCGTGCTGCGTACCGCGCCGTCGGCATCCGTAACCACGCCCCGACCCTCCCCCATGATCTGGAATGAGTCAAGAAAGCGACGGATCGTTATCGTCGAGCGATGGGCGACATCCGTGCGCACGGGCGGGTCCTGCTCGCGCGCCACGGACAGACCCGCTGGAACGTCGAGGGTCGGCGACTCGGCCGGGAGGACATCCCCCTCGACGAGGTAGGCCGGGTCCAGGCGCTGCACCTACGGGATGCCCTGGCTGATCAGCGCATCGACGTGATCTACGCCAGCCCCTTGGCCCGGGCCCGGGAAACGTCGGCTCCGCTGGCCCGGTCGCGCGGCCTTGGCGTGCGGCTCGACGACGACCTGCTCGAGTTCGACTTCGGCACCCTGTCCGGATCCTCCCGCGCCGAGGTCAAGCTGCCCCTCCGTCGTCGTCACCTCACGATGCCAGTCCCGGGCGGCGAGAGCCTGCGAGACGTGTGGCGGCGCGGCGAGCACTTCGTCCAGCGGCTGGCCGCCGAACTCGGCACGGACGCCACCGTCCTGATCGTCGGACACCGACGGATCAACCGGATGCTGGTCGGGATCCTGCACGGCCACGACTTGGAGCAGACCGCGGCCGCCGACCACTACCGGCCGGACCCCGGTTCCCTCGTGGCCTTCGACGTCGCCGTCATCGATCGATCGCTCCGACTCGCCCATGCTGCCGGCTGACCCCGTCCTCCCGGCCCTCGTCGCGGCGCACGAGCGCGGGGTGCAGGCCGTGCTGGCCGAGTGCGGTGTCCGGGCGAGCGTGCGGTCCGTTCGCGTCCTGCGCCACCATCCGGGGTCCCGCTGCGTCCTCGAGGTCCAGACCGGGGACGGGCGGTTGGCGATCAAGGCCTTCCGGCGGGACCCGGCGGACCGCGCCGCCACGCTCACCCGCTTGGCGGCCGCCGGACTCGCACAGCCGCGAGGGCCGAGCGTCACCGTGCTGGCCGGCTACGACGGCCGGCTCGCGTGCCTGGTGCTGGAGTGGCTGGCCGGCGAGCCCGCCGTCGAACTACTCGCCGGCGGCCGGGGCGCGCGAGTGGGCGCACTGGCGGCACAGTGGCTGGCGGCGGCCGCGACAGTCGGTCCCGGGGGCCTCGACTCCTACGGTGCGGTCCCGATGCTGAGCGACCTGGCCCGGTGGTGCGAGGCGATCACGAACGCCGACCCGACCCTGGGAGAACGGGCCGTCGCACTGATCAACCGGCTCCAGGATGACCCGCCACCGCGCGGGCGGCCGGGACTGCTGCACGGCAGCTTCTCGGTGAATCACCTGCTCGAGCTCGGGGACGGGCCGGGCGTCCTCGACTGGGACGAGCCGCGGCACGGGCCGGTAGAACTCGACGCCGGCGCGTTCCTGGCCAGCCTGCGGCGCTACGCCGGACAGCAGCCGGCGCGGTCAGCGGGCGCGGTCGAGGTCGAGGTCGAGGTCGAGGCAGCGGACGCGCTGGTGACAAGCGCGGGCGATGTCCTCGACCCGCTGGCTCTGGCCTGGTACCGACGGGCCGCACTGGTCAAGCACGCCAAGCATGCCTGCAAGCTGCACGCGGCCGGCTGGCGCAGGTTGGCCGATGAACTCCTGCGCACCGCAGGTCGAGCCTGGCCATAGTCCTCAGTCGGAGCGGCCAGCCGAGATCACCGGGCCGCGACGCCGTACCTCGAACGGCGCCCGGGCAGTCCCCGGAGGTGAGCGGTCCAGGCCCGTTCCAGTTTCTCCTCGCTGGGTGCGTGGGCTCGCACCCCGGAGCCCTGGAGGTAGTTCCATGAGACGCCGGGGACCACCTGCTGCAGCTCGGGGACGGGCAGGCGGTCGCGGACCGCGACGAGGACGTCGAGCACGATGTCGGCGTACGTCGTCGGCTGCCGTGCCCCACCGCGCCAGTGCGGTGCGGCGTAGATCTCGGACTCGAACCATCCACTCGCGACGATGCCGCGCTCTCGCCGTTGCCGGAGCAGGAACGCGCGATCGCCCGCCGCGATCCCCGAGCGCCGGATGCCGACCCCCCAGCGGCCACGGACCGGCGCCCCGGCGGCGCTCGCCTCGACCACGGCGTCGTACTCCGTCGCAGACCAGCCGCCCGCCTCCGGGTTCCAGGTGAGCAGGAACGTGGCCACCTGGCGGAGGGTACGGAGGGTTCCGTTCTGCGCCGGCGGCAGGCGCTGGAAGGGTCTGGAGTCACTGACCGCTACCCGAACGCGTCGCGCAAGGCGAGCAAGGCATCAAGGTCGTCGGTACAGAACCGGTTCAACCCCGACCGGAACAGTCCCCGACCTCGGCCGGGTCGTTGGCGTCCCAGATGTGCACCGACAGTGAAGCTCGGTCGAGGACTTCGAGCACCGTCGGCGTGATCTGATCGGGCCTCAGGTGCACCGCATCGGCCCGGGCGAGCCGGCCCGCTGGACAGCATCGTGCACGACCAGGTCGAGGCCGGCCCACGGCGGAGTCGGCTGGATCAGCAGGCAGCGGATGAGGTCGGGACCCGACCCGGCCGCTCGGGCGAGCAGGGCCGCGTGGCTCCCGGTCAGCTGAACACGATCGACGTCGGCCGCGTCGAGCGCAGCGATCACCGCGTCGACCAGTTCCGGCTCCGTCGACTTCAGCCGGATCTCCAGGTCTGTCCGGCCGTCCAGGGCCGCGACCACATCGACCAGCCGGGACAGCGGGCGACCCGCCGGCCCCACTCCAGCGGCCATCAGCTCGGCCCACGATCGCTGGTGGACCGGTCCCCGGAGGTTGGTGTCGTCGTCCAGATAGGCCCACCGATGCACCATGGCCACCCCGTCCGCCGAGAGCCGGACGCAGATCTCGACCGCGTCACATCCCTTGGCGACGGCCGCCTCATACGCCGCGAGCGTGTGCTCCGGCTCCGTCGACGTGTCCCCGCGGTGGCGGTGACGAACAGCCTCACGCCGGTGCCGCCTCCGGTACCTGTGCCACTTCCGCGGCCGCCTCGGCGCCCGAGGCCAGCAGCACGTCGAACCCGGCGTCGTCCAGGATGGGAACCCCGAGCGAGACCGCCTTGTCGTACTTCGACGCCGGGTTCTCCCCGGCGACCAGGAAGGACGTCTTCTTCGAGACCGAGCCGCTGACCTTGCCGCCGGCGTTCTGCACCGCCTCGGTCGCGGAATCCCGGCTGTAGTCCCGCAGCGACCCGGTGATCACCACCGTGACCCCCTCCAGGAGTCGAGTCCCACCGGTTCCGCCGTCCTCCACCATCCGCACCCCGGCCGCCTGCCACTTGTCGACCACAGCTCGGTGCCAGTCGACGGCGAACCACTCGGCCACCGCCCGGGCGATCGTCGGGCCCACCCCCTCGACCGCGGCGATGTCCTCCTCCGAGGCCGAGGAGATACGGTCCATCGAGCGAAGCTCGCGGGCCAGCGCCTGCGCGGCGGTCGGGCCGACGTGCCGGATGGACAGCGCGACGAGCACCCGCCACAGCGAGCGCTGCTTGACCGACTCCAGGATCTGCAACAGCCTCGTCGCGTTCGCGGTCAGGTCGCCGTCCTTGCGCGTGAAGAACGGGCAGCCGGCCAGCCCTGCCGCGTCCACGTGGAACAGGTCGCCCTCGTCGGTCACCAGCCCGCACTCCAGCAGCGCGTCTGCCGCCTGCCAGCCCAGCACCTCGATGTCGAACGCCCCGCGCCCGGCGACGTGGAACAGCCGCTCGCGCAGCTGGGCCGGGCACGACCGGGCGTTCGGGCAGCGGATGTCCGCGTCGGCCTCCCGCTCGGGCGCCAGCGCCGTCCCGCACGACGGGCACTCCGTCGGCATCACAAACGGCCGCTCGCTGCCGTCGCGTAGCACGACCACGGGCCCGACGATCTCCGGGATCACGTCACCGGCCTTGCGCAGGACCACCGTGTCGCCGATCAGCACGCCCTTGCGGGCCACCTCGGACTGGTTGTGCAGCGTGGCCTGGGAGACCGTCGAACCGCTGACCTTCACCGGCTCCATCACGCCGTACGGCGTCACCCGGCCGGTCCGCCCGACGTTGACCCGGATGTCCAGCAGCTTGGTGTTGACCTCCTCGGGCGGGTACTTGAACGCGATCGCCCAGCGCGGCGCGCGGCTCGTCGAGCCGAGCCGGCGCTGCTGTGAGAGCTGGTCGACCTTGACGACGACCCCGTCGATCTCGTGCTCCACGGAGTGCCGCTGCTCGCCGTACCTGGTGATGAACTCCCTCACCGCGGCGAGGTCAGGGACGACGGCGTACCGGCTGCTGATCGGCAGCCCCCATCCGTCCATCGCCGCGTACGCCGCCGACTGGGACGGCGGGTCGAAACCCCGGCGCGCGCCGAAGCCGTGCACGACCATGCGCAGACCGCGGCTCGCAGTGACCTTCGGGTCCTTCTGCCGCAGCGACCCCGCGCCGGCGTTGCGTGGATTGGCGAACGGCGCCTTGCCCGCCTCGACGAGCGCGGCGTTGAGCGCCTGAAACGCGGCCACCGGGAAGAAGACCTCGCCGCGGACCTCCAGCAGGGCCGGGACGTCGTCGCCGGTCAGCCGCTGCGGGACGTCGGCGAGCGTGCGGATGTTGTTCGTGACGTCCTCGCCCACCCGCCCGTCGCCCCGGGTCGCGGCCGTGACCAGCCGGCCGTCGCGGTAGACCAGCGCGATGGCCACGCCGTCCACCTTCAGCTCGCAGAGGAACTGACTGACGTCGCCGCCCTCGCGGTCGAGGCGCGCGGCCCACGCGTCCAGCTCCTCGTCGGTGAACGCGTTGTCCAGCGACTGCATCCGCTCCAGGTGCTCGACCGGCGAGAACGTCGTGGCGAACCCGCCACCCACCCGCTGGGTCGGCGAGTCCGGCGTCACCAGCGAGGGGTAGTCGTTCTCGAAATCCTGCAGGGTCCGCAGGAGCTTGTCGTACTCCGCGTCGCTGATCGCCGGCTCGTCGCGCACGTGGTAGCGGAAGGCGTGCTCGTCGATCTCCTGGGACAGCCGGGCGTGCCGGTCCCGGACCTCTGCCGGTACGTCGTTGACGTCGGTGCTGGACACGCCGCGAGGGTAGTGCCCGCCACCGACAGGACGGCAGGTCAGTCCAGCGGTTCGAAGAGCGCGATCTGCCGGACGGTGCCGATGCCGTAGCGCTCGTCCAGGCTTGCCTGCCGCTGCACGGTGGCGACGTAGACCGTCAGGTCGACGCGCTCGCCTATTCCGTCCGGACTCCCGCCCCAGAGGGCGCCGGGTTCCTCGCGCAAGGCCTCGCTCATCGACAGCTGCTCGGCCTCGGTGAACCGCGCACCCCCGACGACACACAGCGAGCCGCCCCACACCGCGCGTAGGTCGGCTTCTAGCGCCCGGGCATCCCCCGTCGTGTGGACGATGTACACCAGATCCGCCGGATCGTTGTCGTAGCTGCCGAGCTGGTCGACGCGGTCACCAGCAAAGCCTGAACTGTTCGACGCGCGCTGATCGGCGGCGTCGAGGTCCGCCTGCCCGGACCGCTCCGCATCGACCGGCTGCCATCCACCGGCCGGTTCCGGGCACGGGATGCGCAGGCGTTCGGGCTCTGGGTACGACGTTCCGCTGTCAGCCTCCGCCGGCTCAGTGAGGGCGAATGTCATGTCGTCCCAGGTCCCGGTGATCCGGTAGGTGCCCCAGGTAGTCCCGCTCGCGGACTCGGCCTCGACGGCGGACCAGTCCCAGTCGACGACGTCGGGCCCCTCGCACTGCGGCGGGTAGGAGTCCGCGACGGAGTAGCACAGCTGCGGTCCGTGTTCCGGGCTCTCCAGGACGGTCCCGATGGTCTGGAAGCGGCCGCCGTACGACGCGGACACCAGGGACGGGTCGAGTGGATCGGTAGTCGCCGGGCCGCCCGGGTCAGCGGTCCGTGCGCACCCGGGCAGCGTGAGCAGCATCAGCACGGCCACCCAGGATCGACGGTGCACTGCGACCTCCTCAGTCCACCGGCTGCAGCAGCCCGTGCAAGCGGACCATCCCCGGTCCGAAACGCGTGTCGAAGTCCAGCTGGCGCTCCTGGGTGGCCACGAACACGCCGACATCGAGAACATTGTCGAGGGTGTCGGGACCGCTGCTGGTGATGTCCGGCTCACCCTGCAACGCCCGTTGGGCGGCCAGCAGCTCGGCCCAGCTGAACCGAGCTTCGCTGACGCAGAGCGCGCCGCGCCAGATCCGGCGCAGCTCCGCCTCCATGCCGGCGATGTCGCCGGCCGTACGGACGACGAGGATCTGACGCGCCGGGTCGTCGACGGTCCGGGCGCGCTGGTCCACCCATAGCCCGGCATACCCGGGCACGTCCTGGGCTGCCTGCATGGCAGCGTCGAGGTCGGCTCGGTCGGCTCGTTCCAAGTCGACCGGCTGCCAGCCGCCGGGCGGCTCGGGGCAGGGCGCACTGAAGTCGACGTCCGGTTGCGAGTACGCCGACCCGTCGTCGACGGCCGCCGGCTCGGTCAGCGTGAACGCCGCACCGTCCCAGATGCCGACGAGCAGGTAGGTGCCCCAGGTCGTCCCGTTTGCGGACTCGGCGGTCACCGTCGACCAGTCCCAGCCGACGATGTCCGGGCCACTGCACTGCGGCGGAAAGGACAGGTCCACACCCGAGCAGAGCTGCGGCCCGTGCTGCGGGCTCTCCAGCACGGTGACCACGGTGCGGAAGCGCCCGTCGTAGGTCTCCGCGACGAGGCGCGGCTCGCCCGGCGGAGCCGGGTCGGCGACCGGACCGCCAGCAGTCCCAGCAACGCCAGGCCCGTCATCGTCCGCATGATCCTTCGACGCTGCCGGACCGGCGCTGGTTCCGGCCTCAGTCGAGCAGCTGGCCGGCCAGCTTCCGCGCCGCGGCCATCGCCTGCCGGGCGAACGCCGGACTCGCCCCGGCCAGTCCGCACTGCGGTGTCACGACAACCGTGGAGGCCAGCTGCTCCTGCGGAAAGCCCAGCCGTCCCCACAGCTCGGTCACCGGTGCCGGCCCGTCGGGAAGGGCGCCGTCGACGGCCGGTACGACGCCGAGGTGCAGGGGCAGCCCCGCCTCGACCGCCGAGCCGAGGTCGTCGTCGTACGCCGTCCCGAGCTGGGACAGGTCGAGCGAAAGGCCCACGCCCAGATCGGTCAGCAGCCGCAGCGGCGGGTCGGCGGCGCAGCAGTGCACGACGACCGGCATGGCGGACAGACCGGCCAGCAGCGACCGGAGGACGTCCGTGGCCTGCTGCTCGCCCATCCCGCGCAGCGTGCCGAAGCCGCTGGCCGTGGGCACCCGAGCGGCCAGCACCGCCGGCAACGATGGCTCGTCCAGCTGCAGCAGGAGTGTGGTCCGCGGGAGCCGGCCGACCACGTCGGCGAGGTGCAGTCGCAGCCCCTCGGCCAGCGACTCGGCCAGGTCTTGGACCGCGATCGGGTCGGCCAGCACCCGGTCGCCGCGGTGCAGCTCGATGCCCGCGGCCAGGGTCCACGGTCCCGCTGCCTGCAGCTTCAGCCAGCCGTCGTACTCCCCGGCGTGCTCCTGCAACGCGTCGAGGTCGCGGGCGAGCAGGTCACGGGCGCGGCGCTGGTCACGCCCCGGCCGCGGCACCATCCGCCACCCGGTCGGCTGCAGGTCGACCGGCAGGTCGACGAGCAAGGCCGCAGACCGCCCGATCAGCTCCGCCCACGGCCCGCGGGCGGGCAGCTCCGGCAGGTGCGGCAGGTCAGGGAGTTCGTCGAAGACGAGGGCCACCGCTTCGGCCGGGTCCGTCCCGGGCAGTGACCCGACGCCGGTCGCCACGCCGGCCGGCGGCGAACCGTGGTCGCTCACGGCAGCAGCGTAACTACCACGTCGCCCGCCGGTGCTAGCGTGCCCGCCCGGCCGCAGCGGACCCCACCGGCCAGAGGAGCCACGATGTCCTACCCCGATCCCCGCTACCAGCACAGGGGCTTCCCGGCCCCCCACCCGGGGACCTGGTACCCCCCGCCGCCGAGACGCACGAACGCGATGGCTGTGGCCTCGATGGTCGTCGGCATCCTGTGGATCTACTGGATCGGCAGCATCCTGGCGCTGATCTTCGGCTACGTGGCGCGCCACCAGATCCGACGCAGCGGGGACGGTGGCAACGGAATGGCGATCGCCGGCATCGTGCTCGGTTGGATAGGCGTCGGCTTCCTCGTTCTCGCGATCATGGCCGTGGCCGCCGGCACCATTCGGACGTAACGCGACAGGCCCTCCGGTCGGTCGAGGCCAGGTCAGTGCTGACGACGGCGAACGCCGAACGCGGCCACCGAGCCGACCAGGACCAGCATCGCGCCCAGCACGGCCAGCGGGATCACCGGCGTACCCGTGTCCGGCAACCCGCCGGGCGGCGGGCTGGTCGACGGCGGCCCGGTCGGCGGTCCGGTCGGCGGTCCGGTGGTCGGCGGCGGTGACGGGCTCGGCGGCGTGGTCGGCGGCGTGGTCGGGATCGAGCACGGGCCGGTGCCGGAGCCGTCGTCGTCCAGCGGCCGCTCCGGGTCCAGCGACACCGAGCGGCCCAACGCCGGGGGCGAGACAGGTGAGTTGGCGCCCACGTAGTCGGCGAACGCGTCGATGTCCACGGGCCCGGTCACCGGGTCCGTGCCGTTCAGGAAGCCGTAGAAGCTGTCGCCCCCACCGGCGAGGAACGAGTTCATCGCCACGGTGTAGACGCCGTCGGGGTCGAGCACCTCACCGTTCAACGTGATCGAGTCGGCGTCCACCGCCGAACCCCACTCCGCGCTCGGGTCGAACTCGTACGTGAAGCCTTCGGACACCGACAGCAGCAGGAGCGTCTCGCGTACCTCGTCGTCCGGCGGGGTGTTCGGGTTGCCCGGGAACTGCTCTTCCAGCACCTGGTCGATGTCCGCGCCGGTCATCCGCAGCGTGTTGACCGTGTTGCCGAAGGGCTGCACGGTGAACGCCTCGGAGAAGGTGATGTTGCCCTCGGGGTCCTCCGGGCCGGTGGACAGGCAGTTCAGGTCGGCCCGAAGCCCACCCGGGTTCATGAACGCGATCACCGGTTCGTTGAAGGCCTCGTCCTGCACCGAGGCGAGCTGCGCGTCGGCGATCAGGCTGCCCAGCGAGGACTCGGAGTCGCGGACCGGGGTGCCGGCCAGGTAGGCGCGGTCGATGTCCGCAGTCTGCGAGCCGATGCTGACCAGCCCCTGCTCGGCGGAGCGATCGGTCCAGTACTGCACGATCGCCGCGACCGTCGGGTCACCGGCGCCCTGGAGCACCGGGACGTTGAGCGCGTTGAGCGTGACCGGGTCGATCTCACCACTGTCCGGGTTGACCTGCAGGCGGATGTCGGTGACGAGCTTGCCGTAGAAGCCACCCTGGGTGACCAGCCGGGAGGCCGTGGCCGGGGTCTCGCCCGTGCGCGGGAGCAGGCAGTTGTAGGCCTGGTGCGTGTGCCCGCTGACGATCAGGTCGACGTCCTCAGTCGCGAGGCCGGCGTTGATGTCCACGATCGGGCCGGTGAGGTCGTCGCAGGCGTTGTAGTCCGGAGCATCGGGGCCGGCCGCCGTGCCGCCTTCGTGGATCAGGACGCCGATCGCGTTGACCGGGCCACCCGGGAACGCGGGGTCGGTGAGCTCGGCGGCGTAGGCGTTGATCGTCTCCGCCTCGTCCAGGAAGTCGACGGTCTCGACGCCGGTGGGACTCACGATCGTCGGCGTGGTCTGGGTGACCACGCCGATCAGGGCCAGCCGCTGGCCTCCGCCGATGTCGAGCAGCTCGTACGCCGGCAGGATCGGCTCCCCTGGGTCCAGCCCGTCGTCGTTGTAGACGACGTTGGCCGCCAGGTAGGGGAAGTCGGCCCCGTCGAACGTCGTGTCGCCGGTCGAGTCGGTGAAGCAGCTGTCGACGTCCGGTACGCCCACACAGCCGCCCTGGTCGATCCGCAACAGCTCGTCGGTGCCCCGGTCGAACTCGTGGTTGCCCACAGATGAGTAGTCCATGCCCAGGGCGTTGAGCACCTCGATCGTCGGCTCGTCGAGGAACACACTGGAGGTGAACGGTGAAGCGCTGATCAGGTCGCCGGCCCCGACGAAGAAGGAGTTGGCCGCGTCGCCACCACCGGAGGTGAAGTCCCCGCCCTGCTGGTCGAGGGTCACCGCCACGTTCGCCGCGCCACCGACCAACTCGACGATGTCGTCCTCGGTGCCGTACTCGCCGTCGTCACCGGGGGACGTGATCAGCTCGCCGTCCCCGCCGGACTGGACCTCGATCCGGCCGTGGAAGTCGTTCATCGCCAGCAGCTGGACGTCGATGTCACCGGGCGCCGCCGTCGCTGGTGCGAGGGGTACCGCCACGACGAGTCCGAACGCCGTGGCGATCGCGGCGGCGAGGGGAAGACGGGCACGCATGCGGGGGACTCCAGTCACCAGACGACGACGGGAACCTAGCGCCTGCCTCGGACAACCGCTACTGGCCGGCCACCACCCGGTGGATTCAGGCGGGTACGACGCTGCGGGTCGAGCGCACGGTGGCCGAGCCGATCACCCGGTCGTCGTCGTACAGGACGACCGCCTGGCCGGCGGCGATCCCGCGCTGCGGCTCGGCCAACTCGACCACCAGCGACCCGGCCTCGAGCCGGGCGGTGGCCGGGCTGAGCGCGCCGTGCGCTCGTAGCTGCGCCGTGCCGCGAAACGGCAGCGCCGGGCGACCCGATGGCCACAGCGGAACCCCGGCGTGCACCGTATGCACATCGAGCAGGCCAGCCCGACCGACCGTCACCGTGTTGGACACCGGGCTGATCGACAACACGTACCGCGGCTGGCCGCCCGCCGCCGGGCGAGACAACCGCAGCCCCCGACGCTGGCCGATGGTGAACCCGAACGTGCCCTCGTGTCGGCCGAGCACCTCGCCGGACTCGGCGTCGACGATGTCGCCTGGCGCCTCCCCCAGCCGCCGGGCGAGGAAGCCGCGGGTGTCGCCGTCGGCGATGAAGCAGACGTCGTGGCTGTCCGGCTTGGCCGCCACGGCCAGACCTCGGGACGCAGCCTCTCGGCGTACGTCGTCCTTGGTCGAGTCCCCCAACGGGAAGACCGCACGGGACAGCTGTGCCGCGGACAGCACGGCCAGGACGTAGGACTGGTCCTTGGCCGGGTCCACCGAGCGGCGCAGCACTCCACCGGACAGCCGGGCGTGGTGTCCGGTGACCACCGCGTCGAAACCGAGCGCTACGGCACGGTCGAGGACCGCGGCGAACTTGATCTTCTCGTTGCAACGCAGGCAAGGATTCGGCGTACGCCCGGCGGCATACTCGGCCACGAAGTCGTCCACGACGTCGGCGCCGAACCGCTCGTGCATGTCCCAGACGTAGAACGGGATGCCCAGCACGTCCGCGGCGCGGCGGGCGTCCCTGCTGTCCTCCTGTGTGCAGCAGCCGCGGGCCCCCTGCCGCGCAGCGGCTGGGGCGGGGGACAGGGCCAGATGCACGCCGGTGACGTCGTGCCCGGCGTCCACGGCCCGGGCCGCGGCGACCGCACTGTCCACGCCGCCGGACATCGCGGCGAGCAGCTTCACCGGCGGGCGCCCGCCATCCGGGCGCGCTCGACCACCGGTCCGATCGCGCTCAGCAGCTGCTCGACATCAGCCGCCGTCGAGGTGTGGCCGAGGGAGAAACGCAGCGATCCACGGGCCCGGTCCACCGACGCGCCCATCGCCATGAGCACGTGGCTCGGCTGGGACACCCCGGCGCTGCAGGCCGAGCCGGTCGAGCACTCCACCCCACGGGCATCGAGCAGCATGAGCAGGGCATCGCCCTCGCAGCCGGGGAAGGACAGGTGGGCGTTGCCCGGCAGCCGGCTCGGCCCGCCACCGACGAGCCCGTCGCCCGGGTCGCCGTTGAACACCGCGTCCGGCACCCGATCCAGGACACCGCGAACCAGCTCGTCCCGCAGTCCGGCCAGCCGCCTGACGCGCTCGGCCCGGTCCCGCACGGTCTCGGTGACCGCGACCGAGAACGCCGCGATGGCCGGGGTGTCCAGCGTCCCGGAGCGCACGTCACGTTCCTGGCCGCCGCCGTGCAGGACCGGCGTACAGGCCACATCCCGCCCGAGAAGCAGGGCACCGACACCGACCGGGCCGCCGAGCTTGTGCCCGGTCACGGTCAGCGCGTCGACCCGACTGGCCGCGAAGTCGACGGGGACCGCCCCTACCGCTTGAACGGCGTCGGTGTGCAGCGGAATGGCGTGCTCGTGCGCGACGGCCGCCAGCTCGGCGATCGGCTGGACGGTGCCTACCTCGTTGTTCGCCCACATGATCGTGACGAGCGCGACGTCCTCGGGCGCCTCGGCGATCGCTGCCCGCAACTCCCGCGGATGCACCCGCCCGAGGTGGTCGACCGGCAGGTAGGTGACCTCGGCGTCCTCCTGCTTGCGCAGCCACTCCAGGGAATCCAGGACTGCGTGATGCTCGATGGTGCTGGCGATGATCCGGCGGCGCCGCAGGTCGGCGTCCCGACGAGCCCAGAACAGGCCCTTGACCGCCAGGTTGTCGCTCTCGGTGCCCCCGCTGGTGAACACGACCTCGGACGGACGCGCGCCCAGCACGTCGGCGATCGCCTCGCGCGCCTCCTCGACCACCCGGCGGGACTCCCGCCCCGCCGCGTGCAGCGACGAGGGGTTACCGACCCGGATCAGCTGCTCGCTCATCGCGCGCACCGCCGAGGGGAGCATCGGCGTGGTCGCCGCATGGTCCAGATACGCCGCCGCCGTCACGCCACCGAGGGTAGACCGGTGCACCATCAAGTACCCCCCGTTGGCGTAGGCCAGCGGTCCGTCGTGCGGTCGGCCTACCGTCGGGACATGCGCTCGCGTACGACGAAACGGCTGGCGATCGCCTTCGCCTGCCCGTGGCTGGTCTGGGCCGCCGTACGGTTGGCCGGATGGGACTCCGGCTATCCGCTGGTCCCGGCCATGGCGTTCACGCCGTACGCCGCGCTGTCCGCCGTCCTGCCGCTCGTGGCCGGGGCCGTGGTCCGGTCCCGCGCCGCGATCGCCATCGCGCTGACCGCCCTCGTGGCCTTCGGCCTCGCGGTGGTGCCCCGAGGATTCGGCTCGGCACCGGACGTCGACGGTGGACAGCCCCTGACGGTGGCCTCGGTCAACATGTTCTTCGGCGGCGCCGACCCGGTAGCCGTCGCGGCGCACGCCCTGGACCTCGGGGTGGACATCCTCACCATCCAGGAACTGACGCCGGAAGCTCTGGCCGGCCTGCTCCAGACCGACCTCGCGACGGAGTTCCAGTACCGCCTGGTCTCCGCGGAGGCCGATTCGGCCGGCGGCGGCGGGGTGTTCTCCCGGTATCCGCTCGAAGCTCGCGACCCGGTAGCGGCGCTGTTCCGCCAGCCCAGGGCCGACATCCGGCTGCCGTCGGGCCACGTCGTCACGGTGACCTCGGTACACGCCTTCCCGCCGGCGACCTCGGTGACCGCCGTCCGGCAGTGGGCCGACGACCTGGCCGCGCTGCCGCCGGCCGGAGGCCTCGAGATCCTGGCCGGGGACTTCAATGCCACCCTCGACCACGCCGCGCTGCGGGACATCATCGACACCGGGTACGCCGACGCCGCGGCCGCCGTCGGCCGTGGCTGGACACCGACCTGGAGCGTCGGATTCCCGGTGCCACCGCCCCTCACCCTGGACCACGTGCTCGTCTCGCCGGGGATCGCGGTGCTGGCCGTCTCCGTCCGCGATATCCCCGGCACCGACCACCGGCTGGTGAGCGCGGAACTGCGGTTGTGAGCGGCTCGACGAGGCGGCAGCCCAAGGCCCACACTGTCTGCGATGGAATCGGCCGACACCTTCTACCAGACCCTGACCGGCACCAGCTTCACGTTGCTCGGGCTGTGGTTCGGCGTCATGCAGTTCGGGCATGGCGACTGGCGACGCGACCCACGCCGGCACCGCTCCACCGTCCACATCGCCCTGCACTTCTTCCTGCCCGGCAGGCTCGGCCGAGTCCATCGGCTTCATCCGCGCGCCGCACGGTCCGACGCGATGGATCGAACGCACCCTGCGGGCCATCGACCCGGTGCTGTACGCCGGCCTGGTCGCCACTGCCTTTCTCCCGGTCGAGACGCTGGGACTGGCGCCGCTGCAGATCGGCGGCATCGTGACCGGCACCCTGTTCCTTACGGGCCTGGTCTACGTGTGGCTAGCGTTCGTCGAGCAGGCGCCGACTGCTCCGCCACCGCGCACCTGATCGATGGCATGAGGCCGGGTGCTGCGTAGCGCGGGCAGGCGGACGAACGTCGGACTGCTCGGACTGCTGACGTTGGCTTTCCTCACCGGTGTGGTGGCGTTCGCCGTCGGGACGCTGCCGGCGGCCACCGTGCTCGCGGTCGTGCACGGTGCGCTCGGACTGGGTCTGCTCGTCCTCGTGCCGTGGAAGTCGGTAGTCGTGCTGCGGGCCCGGCGTAGCGGCCGGGGTCGGCTGGTCGGTAGCGTGCTGCTCCTTCTGGTCCCGTTGTGCGTCCTGTCCGGGCTGTGGCATGCGGTGGACGGATACCGCGTGATCGGCGGCCTCACGGCGTTGCAGGTCCACGTCGGCACCGCACTGGCCCTGCTGCCGTTCGTGCTCGTTCACGTACTCGCACATCCGCAGCGGCCCCGGCGTATCGACCTGTCCCGACGGGCGCTGCTGCGCACGGCCGGGTTCGGCGCGGGCGCGGCGGCGGCGTACGTCGTGGTAGACGGCGGGACGGCCCTGCTGGGTGCGCGCGGCTCGGACAGTAGGGGTACCGGCTCGACCGAGATGGGATCCGGTACGCCGCAACGGATGCCGGTCACGCAATGGGTGAGCGACCAGGTTCCGCTGCTCAAGGACCATGTGGTGCTGGTCGGGGGTGTCGCGTTACGGCCGGCCGACCTTGATAGAGCCGACGAGGTGACCGCGGAGCTGGACTGCACCGGCGGCTGGTACGCCGAGCAGCTCTGGTCCGGCACCCGGCTGGACCGGCTGCTGGGTGAACTGGCCCCCGAGCAGTGCATCGAGGTGCGGTCGGTCACCGGTTACCGCCGGCGCTTCCCGGCCTCGGACGCGTCGCGGCTCTGGCTGGCCACCCGGGCGGCCGGACAGCCGCTGTCCGCCGGACACGGGGCACCCGTGCGGCTGGTCGCTCCGGGGCGACGGGGTTTCTGGTGGGTCAAGTGGGTGGACGAAGTCCGGGTGGTCGATTCACCGTGGTGGCTGCAGTCGCCGTTCCCGCTGCAGTAGGCCTAGCCGGGCATCATGACCCAACAACAAGGCCGGAGGCCCGGATGTCGGACTGGACCGAGACCCTGCCGACGGTGGCTGCCCTCCTGAGCGCCGTCGCGGGCAGCAAGGATGGCAACCCGCTGACTCGAGCTGAAGCAGTCGAGGAGGTCGCCCAGACGGCACGCGTGGTCGAGGATCTCGGGAGGCCACCGCGTGTGCTGTGGGTCGACGCTCGGCCCAGCAACAATTGCGACGAACGCACGGTCATGCAACGACTCGGGGTGCTCGTCGAGCGGAGCACATCAACCGAGGAAGCACTGGTCAAGATCGCTGCCCGCGGGCCTTGTGACGTCATCATCTCCGACATGGGCCGGCCACCGGACCCGCGAGCGGGTTACGCGCCTCTGGATCAGTTGCGTTCTCAAAGGCTCGAGACGCCGTATGTGATCTACGCCAGCTCCAGGCGGCAGGAGCACTTCGACGAATCCGTGCGACACGGCGCCATCGGCTGCACCAACCGCCCTGACGAACTCATCGACATGGTGCGAGCGGCGCTGAGCGTGGCCGGCTAGCGCCGCTACCACGAACCCTTGCCCTGTCGGCCGGCCGTACCAGGGGCTGGCGAGTTCGACCGACCGCGAGGCACCGGCCAGGGTGCGGCCCTGGACGCCAGCGCACCCGAGCACGTGCTGCGCGCACGGCCGGCACGTGGTTAGGGTCCGGTGGTCGCCCGGGTGACCCACCACGCCGGCGGGATACCCGAACTGCCCACTTGCCAGCTGTCCTCCCGCAAAGTGGGCAGGTGGTGCCGGTTCGCCCGGCGTGTCGCCGTCGTTCGTGCCCACTCTCTTCCCGCCTGGGTCATCCAGGGCCGGCCGGAGTGGGTCTGGCCGGTGACGGGCGAAGGTCGCCTGATGCGGCACTAGGTGGCCGCCGGTGAACCGGGGACAGCGCACGGGGACGGCACAACTGGTGAAGCCACCCACCGGCTGAAGCTGCGCCGCCACGATGTCGTTTCACTCTTTCGGATGCGCTGACGGCGTGCTGGCGACCGTGAGCGGATCCGATGCTGCGATCTGGGCTGTGACTGACAACTCCGAGGGCAGCAGCGCGATCAGGTCGGCGGGTGGCCGACCGGCCACCGTGAGGACGAGTTCGGTGCCGCTGATCTGCAGCGCGAACTCGAAGAATCCGCAGCACCCCAACTCCCGGGTGCACAGGTCGGCGAGCCCGGCGGCCAGCCCGGCATCGAGGGGGAACACGAGGCGCAGCCCGGAGGATCCGACCTCACGGCGGGTCGCCTGGCGGGCGATCCGGGCCCACTCGTCCATCCGCTGCGGCTGCTCCGACTTGCTCAGGGTGCAGGCCACCGGAATCGGTCCGGCCGGCCCGGCCGCGGCCGGGTCAGCCGCGGCCGGATCGGTGCGCAGCACTTCGGGACTGCAGCCGCAGTCGTCGCGGCACGGCCCGTCGGCCGGCGCGGACTCGAGGTGCTCGGCCGCCACCTGGAGCTCGGCCCCCAACTCGCCGAGCTCGCGCACCCGATCGGCCACCGCGCCGCGCTTGTCGGCGACCAGGGCGGCCAACCGGGCCTGCACCGAGGCGCACCGTCCGGTACGCCGGATCGCCACCAGCTCGCGGATCTCGGTCAGGGACAGCCCGAGCTGCTTGGCCTGGGTGACGAATCGGAGTTCGGTCAGCGCGTCGCCGTCGTACCGGCGATGGTTGTCCGCGGTGCGCGGCGCCGGGCTCAGCAGCCCGAGCTGCTCGTAGTACCGCACGGTCGTCGCGGGAACGCCCCCGCGCTCGGCGAGTTCGGAAATACGCAGGGCCTTCACGAGCAGGAACGCTAGGCCTTCGAGCCGGCTCGAAGGCAACCCCTACGAGGAGAGGTCGTTACCCGTCACGGCTGCGGCCAGCAAGGCCCGCTCGACCGCCGTCCGCAGCGCCGGATCGGTGACCAGTGCGCCCGCCGACGTGGTGACCGAGAAGGCGTCCACGACCGAGCCGCCGAGCGTGCTGATCCGGGCGGAGCGGACGTCCAGCCGGCAGTGTTCCAGAGCCGCGGTCAATCGGTGCAGCACGCCGATCGAGTCCGCCGCCCGCACCTCCACGACGGTCGCCGCGCGCGCCGCGCCGTCGAACCACAGGACGAGCGCGTCGTCCACGCCGATGGCCGGCGGATACGCACGCTCGGCGGCAGCGAGCCGGGCAGCCAGGGGGAACCGGCCGGCCAGCAGGGCGGCGAAGTCGGCCCGCAACACCTGCAGGTCCGTGACCCGCCCGAAGCGGGCGGCGACCCGGAAGACGTTGACCGCCTTGGAGCCCTGCGTGGTCACCGTGGCCGTCACGATGTCCAGCCCGTGTACGGCGAACAGCCCGGCCAGCCGGCTCAGCAGCCCCGGCGTGTCGGGGGCGACCACGACCAGCTCACCCGTACCTTCGTCGGCCGGGTCGAACCGCTCGGCGCCGGTCCCGGGCCAGCGCAGCGGGGTGATCGTCGGATGGTCCAGCCGCGCCGCCAGCCGCGCCTCCTCGGGCAGTTCGGGCGGCCCGTACGGCGTACCGGTCATCGCCCCGCGGGCCCGGTCGACCAGGCCACTGACCAACGCCGCCTTCCACTCGCTCCACGCCGCGGGCCCGGTGGCGCGGGCGTCGGCGACGCACAGCGCGTGCAGCAGGTCCAGCTCCGCCCGCGAGCCGCGGACCGCGCTGACCACCGCGTCGACGGTGGCGGGGTCGTCGGGGTCGCGGCGGGTGGCGGCGTTCGGGAGGAGGAGGTGGTGGCGGACCAGCCGCACCACGACGTCCACGTCCGCGGGCAGCAGGCCGATCCGTTCGCCGATCTCGAACGCGATCTCGGCTCCTGTCTCGCTGTGGTCACCGGCGTTGCCCTTGCCGATGTCGTGCAGCAGGGCGGCCAGCAGCAACAGATCCGGCCGGGCCACCCGGCGGGTCAGCGCGGAAGCCTCGGCCGCGCACTCGACGAGGTGCCGGTCGACGGTGAAGCGGTGCACCGGGTTGCGCTGGGGCAGGGAGCGGACACCCTCCCAGGCCGGCAGCAGCCGGCTGACCAGCCCGTGCTGGTCCAGCGCCTCGATGACCGAGACGGCGGCGTGACCGGTGCCCAGCAGCCGGACCAGCGAGTCCCGCACCGCCTCCGGCCAGGGCACCGGCAGCGCCGGCGCCTGGTCGCCGAGCCGGCGCAGGGTGAACGGTGAGATCGGCAACCGGGCCGACGCCGCCGCGGCGGCCGCCCGAAGTACCAGACCGGCGTCCCAGGCTGGTTCGGCGGCCCGGGCGAGCATGACCTCACCGCCGTACTCCACGATCCCCTCGGCCAGCGGGCGGCGGCCGGGGCGGCGGCGGGAGCGCCAGCGCCCCCGCCGCGACAGCTCGGCGTCGACCGTCCGCCATGCGGTCTCCGAGGCGAAGCGGATCGTGCGACCGGCCGCGGACACCGCTCGGAGCAGGTCGTCGGCATCGGCCCGGCCCACCGCCCGGGCGATCCGCTCCTGCTCCTGCTGCACCAGTCGGTCCAGGCACCGGCCGACGCCGCGGTGCAGCTCGCCCCGAACGTCCAGCAACAGCGTGTGCGCCGCGAAAACGGCCGGCCCAGGCTCGTCAACGAGCTGCGCCGCCGCGAGCGCGTGCAGGACGACGACGTCGCGCAGCCCGCCAAGGCTCTCCTTGAGGTCCGGCTCGAGAAGGAACGCCAGCTCGCCGACCGTGCGGTGGCGCAGCTCCAGGGACGCGGCCAGCGCCGGAAGGTGGGTCGTCGCCTTGGCCCGCCACACCTGGTACGCCGTGGCGCGCAGCGAGTTGCTCAGCCACGGCGTCCCGGCGACGTGCCGGGCGTCCAGCAGACCGAGGGCCACCTTCGCGTCGCGTTCGGCCGCGGCGCGCGCCTCGGGCACCGTGCGCACCGAATGGTCCAGGCCGACGCCGCTGTCCCAGATCGGGTACCACACCGCTGTGGCCACCCCGGCCACCGCGGGACCGCCGTCGTGGACCAGGACCAGGTCGAGGTCGCTGTACGGCGCCATCTCCTCCCGGCCCAAACCGCCGACGGCTACGAGCGCCACGTCGACCCCGGGGGCACTGTGCCGGGCCTCGGCCAGCAGGTCAGCGAGCCATGCATCGTGCACACCCGACAGGGTCAGCCGCAGGTCGGCCCCGGCCAGCGCGGCGTCGGCCAGCAGGGCGGCGCGACGCTCACGCAGGATGTCCGGGGACGCAGCCCCCGGCGGGGGGCTTCCGGGGCTGTTGTCCGGGGGCGGAGCCCCCGGCGGGGGGCTTCCGGGGGGCAGCGCCCCCCGGAGCGGGGGTCCGGGGGCGCCAGCCCCTGGGGAGTTAGATCGCGTCCGGGCCACGCTCCCCCGTCCGCACGCGCACGATCTCGTCCACCGGGACTACCCACACCTTGCCGTCGCCGATCGAACCGGTCCGAGCCGCATCGACGATGGTGTCGGTCACCCGCTGGGCGTCGGCATCGTCGACGAGCACCTCGATGCGGACCTTGGGCACGAACTCCACCTGGTACTCCGCGCCCCGGTAGACCTCGGTGTGCCCCTTCTGCCGGCCGAAGCCCTGCACCTCGCTCACAGTCAGGCCAGAGACCCCCACGGTCTCCAGGGCCTGCTTGACCGCGTCCAGCTTGAACGGCTTGACGATCGCGGTGACGAGCTTCATGCCCGCGCTCCCTTGCCGGTCGGGACGGGCGCGCCCAGCGGCCGACCCGCGGACGAACCGCCGCCACCGGAGGCGAGCTGGCTGAAGTCGTACCCGGACTCGGCGTGGATCACCGTGTCGATGCCGGTCAGCTCATCCTCCTCGTCGACCCGGAAGCCCATCGTCTTCTCGATGGCCAGCCCGATGAGGTACGTCAGGACGAACGACGTGACCAGCACGGCCAAGGCACCGACGGTTTGCCGCCAGAGCTGGTCGACGCCGCCGCCATACAGCAGGCCGTCGACCGCGGCCGGCGCCGCGGCGGTAGCCAGGAAGCCGACGCCGATCGTGCCGACCAGACCGCCGACCAGGTGCACACCGACCACGTCCAGGGAGTCGTCGTACCCGAAGCGGTACTTCAGGCCCACCGCGAGGGCGCACATGGCGCCGGCCACGGCACCGAGCACGATGGCGCCGATCGGGGAGACCGCCGAGCAGGACGGCGTGATCGCGACCAGGCCGGCCACGACCCCGGAGGCCGCGCCGAGGGACGTGGCGTGCCCGTCACGCAGCTTCTCCACCAGCAGCCAGCCCAGCGAGGCGGCACCGGTGGCGACCATGGTGTTCACCCAGACCACCGCGGCGGTGTTGTTTGCAGCCACCGCGGAGCCGGCGTTGAAGCCGAACCAGCCGAACCACAGCAGCCCGGCGCCGATCATCACCAGGGGCAGGTTGTGCGGGCGCATCAGGTCGCGGCCGAAGCCGCGCCGCTTACCCAGCACGATGGCCAGCGCCAGACCCGCGGCCCCGGCGTTGATGTGCACCGCCGTACCGCCGGCGAAGTCGATCGCCGCTAGGTCGTTGGCGATCCAGCCGCCGACGTGGGTCACCACGCCGTCGTCGCCGATGAGGGTGAAGTCGAAGACCCAGTGCGCGATCGGGAAGTACACGATCGTCGCCCAGATCCCGGCGAAGACCATCCACGCGCCGAACTTCGCCCGGTCGGCGATCGCCCCGGAGATCAGCGCCACGGTGATGATGGCGAAGACGGCCTGGAAGCCCACGAAGGCCATCGGCGGCAGGCCGCCGGCCTCGCTCGTGACGTCCTCCATCAGCCCCTTGAGGCCGAGGTACTGGAACGGGTCGCCGAGCAGGCCCGGCCCGCCGTCGGCGGTCGACCCGAGGTCGTCCCCGAAGGCCATCGAGTACCCATAGAGCACCCAGAGCACGCTGATCAGCGCCAGCGCCCCGAAACTCATCATCATCATGTTCAGGACGCTCTTCGCGCGGACCATGCCGCCGTAGAACAGCGCAAGGCCGGGCGTCATCAGCAGCACCATGGAGGCGCTGGTGAGGATCCAGGCGGTGTCGCCGGTATTGACCACGGGGGACCACCTCGTCGGAGAGTCGGGCTGTGCGTGCACCGTGACAGGGACGTGTTACCCGTCGGTGCAGCGCGTGTTTCCGGCGCGTTAGACAGCCTCCGCGGGTGTGACATTCGGTGACACGCCAAGGTCAGGCTGATGAGAATCTGTGGTTGTTGCCTCCTATGTGCGCTGCGGCGTTACGCTGACGCCCGCCAGCACCACTAGGAGGTCGCCATGCACGTACCCGACGGCTTCATCAACGCGCCGGTGTCCCTAGCCACCGGTCTGGTCGCGGTCGCCGGCCTCGCGGTCTGCCTCCGCGGCGCCCAGCGCGAACTTGACGACAAGACGGCCCCGCTGGCCGGCCTGGTCGCGGCGTTCATCTTCGCCGTACAGATGCTCAACTTCCCGGTCGCGGTCGGCACCAGCGGCCACCTGATGGGCGGGGCGTTGGCCGCCGTACTGGTCGGGCCGTACACCGGCGTGCTGTGCGTGTCGGTCGTGCTGCTCGTGCAGGCGCTGTTCTTCGCCGACGGCGGCCTGACCGCGCTCGGGACGAACATCGTGCTGATGGCTCTGGTCACCGCGGTGGTCGGCTACACCATCACGGTGCTCGCCCAGGCCGTGCTGCCCAAGGTGCGCGGCTCGCTCGTCCCGGCCGCGGCGCTCGGGGCGCTGGTGTCGGTCCCGGCCGCCGCGCTGGTCTTCGTCCTCCTGTTCGCCCTCGGCGGCAACGCGGACATCCCGCTCGGCGAGGTGGTGGCCGGGATGACCGGTGTCCACGTGTTGATCGGGATCGGCGAGGCGACGATCACCGGGCTGACAGTCGGCAGCATCCTCGCCGTCCGCCCGGACCTGGTGTACGCCGCCCGCCGTTACCGGCAGGACCTGGCCATCCACCACGCGCCCGCGCGTTGGGCAGGGAGACTTCGATGACGAAGAGGACCCGCGGTTTCCTGGCGGGGCTGCTCATCGTGACGCTGCTGCTGGCCGCGATCGTGAGCGCGTTCGCCAGCGGATCGCCCGATGGGTTGGAGCGGGTCAGCACCGACACCGGATTCGGGGACACCGCCGAGGACCACGCCCTCGCTGACGGGCCGTTCGCGGACTACGCCACGGCGGGGGTGGACTCGGAGTTCCTGTCCACCGCCATCTCGGGCATCGTCGGCGTCCTGGTCACCGCCCTGGTCGGTGTCGGCCTGTTCCTCCTGCTGCGTCGAAGGTCCCGCCAGGAGTGAGCGGGGGACACACCCACCAGCTGTACGTCGAGCACGAGACCCTGGTCCACCGGCTCCCCCCGCAGTGCAAGCTGATCGCGGTCCTGACCTTCGTGATCGCCGTCGTCTCCACCCCGCGTTCGGTTGTGTGGCCCTACGCGGTGTACGCCGGGGCGCTCGCCGCGGTGGCGGTCCTCGCCCGTATCCCCGCCCCGCTCATCCTGCGCCGGATGGTGGTGGAGGTCCCGTTCGTCGTCTTCGCCCTGCTGCTACCGGTCATCTCCCGCGGGCCGCGGGTCGACGTCCTCGGGGTGTCGATGTCGGAGTCCGGGCTGGCCGCCGCAGGGATCCTGCTGGCCAAGGGCACGCTGGGCGTCGTGGCCTCGATCCTGCTGGCCGCCACGACCCGGCCGCGAGACCTGCTCCTCGGGCTGCAGCACCTGCGGATGCCGCAGTTACTCGTGCAGATCATGACGTTCATGTTCCGTTACGTCGAAGTCGTGCTGGCCGAGATGGGCCGGATGCGCGTCGCCCGAGAGTCCCGCGGCTTCCGCGCCCGCAACCTCGGGCAGCTACGGGCCCTGGCCCACTCGGCCGGCGCGCTGTTCATCCGCTGCTTCGAGCGCGGCGAGCGGGTGCATCTGGCCATGCTGTCGCGCGGGTACTCCGGCCGGTTGCCGACGCTTGACGGTGCCCAGGCCCGCTCGACGGACTGGGCCGTGGCCGCGTGCCTGCCGGCCGCCGCGGTGCTGGCCAGCGCCGCGGCGTGGTTCGCGGTGGGCCGATGAGCGCGCCGCCGTCGCTCGTGGTGGAGGGGCTGGCCTTCGCCTACCCGGACGGGCACCAGGCGCTGTACGGCGTCGACCTGACGGTCGGTCGTGGGGAGCGGGTCGCCGTCCTCGGTCCGAACGGCGCGGGCAAGACGACGCTCGTGCTCCATCTCAACGGCATCCTGACCGGCGGGCGCGGCCGGGTCGAGGTGGCCGGGCTGCCGGTGGCCAAGACCAACCTGGCCGAGATCCGGCGTCGGGTGGGCATCGTCTTCCAGGACCCGGACGACCAGCTGTTCATGCCGACGGTGCGCGAGGACGTCGCGTTCGGCCCGGTGAACCTCGGGCTGCGTGGTCCCGAGCTGACCGATCGCATCGAGGAGGCGCTCGCTCTGGTCGGGATGGCCGGGTACGCCGACCGCCCGCCGCACCACCTGTCCTACGGCCAGCGCCGCCGGGTCGCCGTGGCCACGGTGCTCGCGATGCGCCCGGAGATCCTGGTCCTGGATGAGCCCTCGTCCAACCTCGACCCGGCCAGCCGGCGCGAACTGGCCGACATCCTCCTCGCCCTGCCCGTCACCATCCTGATGGTCACCCACGACCTGCCCTACGCGCTGCAGCTGTGCCCGCGGGCGGTCATCCTCGACGACGGCGTGATCGTCCGGGACGCCCCGACGTACGACCTGCTCTGCGACGACGCGACCATGGCCGCGCACCGGTTGGAACTGCCCTTCGGCTTCGACCCGCGCACGGTCGCCCGACCCACCGGTTGAGACTGGAGGAGGCAGGATGTACCTCATGGCCGCACCACGCAGCGGTCTCTCGCTGTCGCAGGCTGGGCTGCTCACCGTTGACGACCTGCGGGACACACCAGACGACGCCCGTCGCTACGAGCTCATCGACGGGATCCTGCTCGTGAGCCCGGAACCGGTGGCGCGGCACCAGCGGGCCGCGATGCGATTGGGCACTGCCCTGCACCTGGGCTGCCCTGAGGGGTTCGAGGCCTTCGTGCCGTTCACCCTGCGACTCGCGCGCGACACGGAGCAGCCGAGTGTGGCGGTGTACGAGCTGCTCGATGGTGCCTACGTGCTGGCGGCCCTCGTCAGCGGCGACGAGTCGTTCGATACGACAATGCCTCCCGATCCGGCTAGTGCCGAGTTCCCTCGTCAGCCGAGGCTGACCCGATCCGGCTGGGGTGCCTCTTCGGCAACCGAAGGCAGTACGGCCTCGGGCTGCGCCTGGGCTGTGCGCAGGAGCCAGAGGCCGGAACCCGCGATGACGGCGGACGTGACGGCGATGAGCAAGCGGTAGTCGACGACACTGATCAGAACCGCACCCATCGCGATGGACACCGTCTGCGGACCGTTCATCGACAGGAGCGTCACAGCGCTGACCCGGCCCTGCAGCCGCGCCGGAGTGAGTCGCTGCCGGGCGGTGACGAAACCGACGATGAGCCACGGGATGGCCGCGCCACCGACTACGGCCGCGGGCCCGACCAGGGCCAAGGTGGGCGCGGCGAAGCCGGCGCTGCTCACGGCGAAGGTGAGGAAGGCCAGGCCGACCGTGCGCGCCTCCCCGAGCCGGCGGATGAGCCAGGCGGCGGTGATGCCGCCGAGGATGCTGCCGCCGCCCTGCAGGCTCATCAGGACCCCGAAGAAGGCCGGCTCGCGGCCCAGTCCCTCCTCGACGACGGCGAAGACGATGCTGTCGTAGGTGCCGATCACCGCGAAGGCCAGCGCTACCGCAACGACGAGTCGAAACAGCTGCGGCGTGGCCCGGACGTGCCGGAAGCCGGCGGTGAACTCCCGGCGGAAGCTCTCGCGCGGGTGCTCCCTGGGATCGGACTCGGCGATCCGCACCGTCGCGAGCGCGACCACGGCGGCGAGGAACGTGGCGGAGGCGAGGATGGCCAGCGAGCCCCCGCCGTACGCCGCGTAGATCCCGGCACCCACCAACGGGCTGAGGATGCGCAGCCCCTGGTCGATCGTGCTCAGCGCGGCGTTGGCGGTGGCCAGGTCCTCGTCGGGCAGCAGGTCGCGCAGCAGGCCGGACTGCGCCGACCCGATCACCGTGCCCAGGACGCCGTAGCCGAAGGCGACCGCGTACAGGATCCACAGCTGCTCGACATCGTCCACGGCCAGCAGGGCCAGCACCATGACCGCGCCCACCAGGTTCGTGCCGATCAACAGGGGGCGGCGGCGGACCCGGTCGGCCACATGCCCGCCCAGCGGGGACAGGAACACCGGTACGGCCAGGGCGAAGAAGACCAAACCGGCCGCGGCGTTGCTCCCGGTCAGGTCCTTGGCCCAGATCGCGAGGGAGAGGTAGAGCGCGCTGTCGCCGAAGTTGGACAGCGACCAGCCGACCAGCAGCCGCCGGAAGCGCGGCTCGCGCAAGGCGCCCATCAGGAACCCTCCGGCTGGAACAGGCCCACCGAGCTGCCGAGGAACAGCCGCACCGGTCGGCTGTCCGGGGGGCGGACCGCGCCCGAGGCCAGGCGCCCGACGAACCGTCGCTCGACGATGTCCATCAGCTCGGCCTCGACTTCGGCCAGGTCGGTCAGCGTCAACCAGGCGGTGGCTCCGGTCATCAACGACGCCTCGTGCCACGGGCGGGCGTCCTCGTCAGCGTCGGCGCGCTGGGCCCACCAGCCGCGCAGCCGGGCGAACTCGTGCCCGAGGAAGAACTCGTCGAAGGCCTCCGCCGCGGCCCGGCCCTCGGCATCGAGCCGATCCCCGGACAGCCGCTGGGTCAGGGAAATGAGTCGCCACGGTCTCTCCCGGCCTACGCCCGGCACCGCCTCGATGAAGCCGTGCTTGGCCAGCGAGCGCAGGTGGAACGAGCAGCTGGCCACGCTCTGACCGGACAGCTCGGCGCAGCGCGTCGCGGTCGCCTGACCCTCCCCCGCGAGGATCTCCAGCAGCGCGAGCCGGGTCGGATGGGCGAGCGCCCGGATGGCCAGCGGGTCACTGATCGGCGGAGTGGACTCACGGGGCGCGGGTTCCGACATACTGCGCACGCTAGCTTGCTAAAGAGCTCTTTAGCAAGATGTCTTTCGCTCGGCGGTCAGGCGCCGAGCAGCCCCTCCACGAACTCCCGGGGCTCGAACGGCGCCAGGTCGTCCTTGCCCTCCCCCAGCCCCACGAGCTTGACCGGGATGCCCAGCTCACGCTGCACCGCGATCACGATGCCGCCCTTGGCCGTGCCGTCCAGCTTGGTCAGCACGATCCCGGTGACGTCGACCACCTCGGTGAAGACCCGGGCCTGGACTACACCGTTCTGACCGGTCGTCGCGTCCAACACCAGGAGCGTCTCGGCCACCGGTGCGTGCTTCTCGAGCACCCGCTTGATCTTGCCCAGCTCGTCCATGAGCCCGGCCTTCGTGTGCAGCCGGCCGGCGGTGTCGATCAGCACCGTGTCGACGCGCTGCTCCGTACCTCGCCGTACTGCATCGAAGGCGACCGATGCCGGGTCCGATCCCTCGGGACCACGAACGGTCTCTACGCCGACCCGCTCCCCCCACGTCGTCAGCTGCTCGGCGGCCGCCGCCCGGAAGGTGTCCGCCGCCCCGAGCAGCACCGACCGCCCGTCCGCCACCAGGACGCGGGCGATCTTGCCGCAGGTGGTCGTCTTGCCGGTGCCGTTCACGCCGACGACGAGCACGACGGCCGGCCGCTCGTCCTCGGGCAGCGTGCGCAGGGTGCGGTCCAGGTCGGGACCCAGCGCGGTGACCAGCTCCTCCGCGAGCAGCTCACGCAGCTCTGCCGGGCTCGCCGAAGCGGCGACCCGGGCCCGCGTGCGCAGCCGGTCGACGATCTCCTGGGTCGCCGTCACACCGACGTCGGCCTGCAGCAGGGTGTCCTCGATGTCCGCCCAGGCCTGCTCGTCGAGCCGGTCGCGTGCGAGTACCGAGAGCAGACCGCGGCCCAGCGAACTCTGCGAGCGGGCCAGCCGGTCCCGCAGCCGGCCCAGCCGCCCGGCCGACGGCGGAGGCACGTCCAGTTCGGGCTCGACGAGGACCGGCACGGGCGGGGTCTGCAGGTCTCCCGCCACCGGCGGCAGCAGGTCGGTGGCCGGGCGCGTGGCCTCGACGGCAGGCTCGTCGTCGAGCCGGGTCACCCGGCGGCCGCGCTGCACGAGCAGGGCGACGGCGAGCAGCAGGACGACCAGGATGGCAACGCCGAGGATCAGGAACTCCATGCCGCCGATCCTCGCAGAGCGGGCGCCTGCGCCCGCCCTGATGATCCAGGGCAGGTCAGCAGGCTGTTCGGCTCACGTCATGACCGGGGCAACCGTCTACCTGCCGAGGGTCGCTGCGAAACGGGCGACCGACCGGACAACCAGAAGGGCACTCCCCTGTCAAGGGAAGAGCACAAGGCCGTCGTCGGGCGCTGGTTCACCGAGTTCTGGGGCGAGGAGTTCAACCCGGCCGTCATCGACGAACTCGCCGCCCCCGACATCCGCTTCGAGTACTCCCTGCACGCACCCCGCCGCGGTCGTGACAGGTGCGCGAGTTCGCCGCCACGTTCCGTGCCGCGTTCCCCGACCTCGACTTCTGGGGCACCGCCGATCTCATCGCCGAGGGCGACTACGTGGTGGGCCAGTGGGAAGGCGGTCGAGAACGGCCCCGGCTTCGCCGCCAGCGCCTCGCAGGCAGATCTCATGCCGATGCGCTAGGCAGTACGTATGCCCGCTCTGGTTCTCGGCCCCCTGTTGCGTCACGTCGACGAGACCAGCGCGACGGTGTGGGTCGAGACCGACGGCCCGTGTCAGGTCGAGGTGCTCGGCTGCTCGACACCCACGTTTCACGTGGCCGGCCACCACTACGCCCTCGTCCTGGTCGAGGGTCTGCAGCCGGCGACGTCCACGGCGTACGAGGTCAGGCTCGACGGCACCCAGGTCTGGCCGGAGACCGGGTCGACGTACCCGCCGAGCCGGGTCCGAACGCTGGGCCACGGCGGCCCGGTCACCCTGGTCTTCGGCTCCTGCCGCTGGGCGCGGCCGGCCACCGCGGACGCCGACCGGACGCTGCCGCCGGATGCTCTGGACGCCTACGCCACCCGGATGGCCGACGACCCGGAGGACAGCTGGCCCGACGCCCTCCTGCTGCTCGGGGACCAGGTGTACGCCGACGAGACGACCTCGCACACGCAGGAGTACCTGCGGCACCGCCGCGACGTGACGAAGCCGCCTTACACCGAGGTCGCCGACTTCGAGGAGTACACGCACCTCTACCTCGAGTCGTGGACCGACCCGGACATCAGGTGGCTGATGTCCACCGTCCCTACTTCGATGATCTTCGACGACCACGACGTCCGCGACGACTGGAACACCTCGCACGCCTGGCGGGAGCAGATGCAGGCCACCGACTGGTGGCAGCCGCGCATCGAGGGCGCGTTGATGAGCTACTGGATCTACCAGCAGCTGGGCAACCTGGCGCCGTCGGACCTGGCCGGGGACGAGCTGTACGCCGCCGTACAGGCCGCCGAGGACGGGGAGTCGCTGCTGCGGGACTTCGCCCGGCAGGCCGACGCTGAGGCCGACGGCGCGAAGAGCACCCGGTGGAGCTACCGCCGCGAGTTCGGCCGGGTCCGGCTACTCGTGATCGACACCCGGTGCGGCCGGATTCTGGCCGACAACCACCGTTCGATGGTCAGCAACAACGAGTTCGACTGGATCGAGCAGCAGGCCCAGGGGGAGGTCGACCACCTGCTGATCGGCTCGTCGCTGCCGTGGCTGATGGCACACGCCCTGCACGATGTGGAGGCGTGGAACGAGCATCTCGCCGCCAAGTACCACGGTCGCCGGCTCGGTCGCCTGTCGGAGAAGTTCCGGCAGGGTGCCGACCTCGAGCACTGGGCTTCCTTCGGTGAGTCGTTCCGCCGGCTGGCCGCCCTGCTCGCCGATGTCGGGTCCACGGATCAGGCGCCGGCGACCATCTGCGTGCTGTCCGGCGACGTCCACCACGCCTACGTCGCCGAAGCCCGCTACCCCGAGCAGCCTCGCAGCCGGATCTACCAGCTGACCTGCTCCCCCATCCACAACATGGTGCCGGGGTTCATGAAGCTGGGTTTCCGGTTGGGCTGGAGCCGGGCCGCGCGCGCGATCACGTCACGGTGGAACCGGCTGTTCCGCGTGCCACGGTCCCCGCTGGACTGGGTGAAGGTGAACGGGCCGCTGTTCGAGAACCAGCTGGCCACGATCGTTCTCGACGGGCGTTCGGCGACGGTCCGGCTGGAGCGGACCGAGCGCACGAGAGACGGGGCCCGACTGGCCTTGGCTGGTGAGGTCTCCCTCACCGGCACCACGGCCTGACGCGGCCATTGCCGGCATGACTCCTCTGCGGGTCGCGACGTTCAACATCGCGCACGGACGGGGTCAGGACAACCTCGTCGACCTGCGCCGTACGGCGGACCTGCTCGTCGACCTGGCGGCCGACATCGTGTGCCTGCAGGAGGTCGACCGGCACTTCGGGGAGCGCAGCGGCTGGGCCGACCAGGGCGCGGAGCTGGCCGACGCCCTCGGGATGACGTCGGCGTACGGCGCCGCGCTGACCCTGCCCACCGACCGGGAGGGATCACCGGCACGGGAGTACGGCAACGCCGTCCTGACCCGGCGAACACTGCGCGCCCGGGCCGTGCATCGCTTGCCGCGGCGCGGCCGAGCCGAGCCGCGTTGCCTGCTGTTGGCCGAACTCGACGAGCTCACGGTCGGCTGCGTGCATCTGCAACACAACAGTGCCGACGGCCGGGAGCGGCAGGCCGCCGCCGTGCTCGCCGCCCTGCCGCCGGACCGACCCATCCTGCTGGCCGGGGACTTCAACGCCGACCCCGGTGACTCCGAGCTGGCCACCCTGGGTCGGCGGCTGGAGGACGTGTGGCCGCGCGCCGGGCAGGGTCGCGGCGCGACCTTCCCCAGCCGCTGGCCGCGGCGGCGGCTGGACCAGGTCTATCTGAGCGCGGGCCTCCGGCCGATCCGGGCCCGGGTGGTCGCCAGCAAAGCCTCCGACCACCGCCCGCTGGTGGTCGACCTCGTCGTGGAGTAGGCCGGGTCAGCCGCCGCCGGACCGAGCGGGCTAGCGGAAGTACCCCAGGACATCTCCGACCAATTCGGACTCACCGTGGCCCAGCCGGACGTCGACCGAGCCCTCGCTGAGCCCGGCGATGACCAGGTTGGCCGTGTTGTGCTCCGGGTAGGTGTTGATGTCCGACGTCGCCGGCCGGGGCTGCCCGTGGGCCCACACGGTGACGTGCGTGGCGTCGTACACCTCGGTGGTCGTCGTGGTCATGACTACCGCTACGGCGTCGCCGGGCAGCCGCGCTTCCTGCAGGCCGATCTGCTGCGCGCGCCCGCCGACCAGCTGGTCGGCCCCGCCGAAGCCGGTCCGGCTGTCGAAGGCCCGGACCGGCGTCACGGGCACGTAACGTCGCCCACTCGGCCCGAACCAGCCGACCACGTCGACGATCACGTGCCCGGCCGCCGAGGCGTACAGGTTGATCGACCGCGCCTGGTCCACCGAGACGTAGACGCGGTTCGTGACCACCCGCCCGGCGATCATGTTCACCGACGACGTCCCGCTGGCGCTTGATCCGCCGGCACTCACCGACAAGTAGCCGCCCGTGGCCGGACTCACGGAGCTCAGGTTCAGGACGACGCTCGTGGCGCCGGCCGGGACGCTGGGCAAGGCGAGGTTGCGCGTTTCCCGGGTGGCCAGCGGGTTGGCCGTGACCCGCGTGTCCAGCGCTCGCTGGGGAGCCTGCACGTTGTACAGCGCCCCTCCGGACAGCGGGTGGTAGCCCACGAGGTCCACCACCACATCCGCGCGTCCGGAGCCGTTCAGCAACGAGACGGTGCCGTTCGTCCCGACCGGTACGACCACGAGCGCCGAGGTGATCTCACCGGGGAAGATGTTCACCGACGCGGTACCGGTGAAGGCCTTTCCGGCCGGGTAGGCGGCCAGGTAGGTGCCGATGTCCGGGCTGATCCCGGTGAGGTTCAGCACCACCGCCCCGACGCCGGAGCCAGGCACACCGCCCCTACCCGTGACCGGGATGTCCAGCCGTCCGTGCGCACGCAGCTTGCAGCGTTCGGCCACCCCCTGACCAGCCAGCCGGGTGTCCAGCAACCGGGTGGGGGTAGTCACGACGTAGCCGAGCCCGGCGCCGTAGTTCGCCGGCGGTGGAGCGGGCAGCGTGGGCGGCGTCGGGCACGAGGCGACCGCGGGAAAGGAGTCCTGTGGATTCCAGTACGTCGTACGCTCGTAGGCGCCGTCCCAGCTGAGGCTGAAGTGCACATGGTCGGTGTGCGGGCTGGACCCGTAGTACGGCTCCCAGCCCGGGTCGTAGGACGCATAGATCTGCCGGTTCCAGATGATGTACATCAGGCCGAGCCGGCGCATCATCGCGTCCCGGTTACCGTACTGGTCGGCGGCGAACAGCCAGCCGAGGAAGGCCTCCGCCTCCTCGTACTCCTCGGGGTCGCCGACGTCGTGCATCCAGTCCAGGGCCCGCCCGGCGTGGTGACCGCTGGAGCCGCCGGACACGCAGCTGCGCTCGATGTAGACCGTCGCCGGTCCGTAGGTGTCCAGGAGCAGATCCTCCAGGGCCAGCGTGCCCGGTTTGGCCGTGGGGTCGCAGTCGTCCTCGGGTTCGTAGTCGGCGTAGTCGTCGATGATGCTGCCGAACGCCGGGCTGACCGGGACCGGCGCCGCCTGCGCGGGAGCGGCCACGAGCACCCCGCCGGTGACCAGCAGGGCGAGGGCAGCGGTGGTCGCGGTGACGGTGCGAAGACGGATCATGACCGCTCTAACGTCAAAGAGTAGCGCCGCCCACACGAGGGTCGCGGTCGCTCGTGGCGAGGCTAGGTAACCATGTGATACGGATGGGACACAACAGGCTGGTGGGACTGAGGTGTTCACGCCTGGGCTCTCGTCGGGTGCAGTGAGTGCGGTAGGAACTGCCCATGACGGCGCTGTCCACGCGGGAGTTGGCCCGGGTCGCGCTCTTCGCCGCCCTCATCGCGGTGCTCGGCTTGCCCGGTCAACTGCTGCTCACCGGGAACGCCGTCCCGGTGACCCTGCAGACCCTGGGGGTGATGCTCGCCGGCGCGCTGCTCGGACCCCGGCTCGGCGCCCTGGCCGTGCTGAGCTTCCTGGCCCTGGTCGCCGCCGGGCTGCCGCTGCTGGCCGGGGGCCGCGGCGGGCTGGGCGTCTTCACCGGCCCGAGCGCCGGCTACCTCGTCGGGTTCGTCGCGGGTGCGACAGTGATCGGGCTGATCGTCCGGGCCGGCGGCCAGCGCTACCGCCCCGCAGTCGGCCTGGCCGCGAACGTGATCGGCGGGATGGCGGTGATCTACGCGATCGGCATCCCAGTGCAGGCCTGGCTCACCGGCACGAGCTCGTTGGCCGCCACGGCGTACGCCGCCGCCGTATACCTCCCGGGGGACGCCGTCAAGGCGGTCGTGGCCACCGTCGTCGCGGCCGGCGTGCACCGCGCGTACCCACAACTCCTGCGCCGATGACCCCGCCCAGTTCGACGTGACGGTCTCAGCGCAACTGGCCCGGCGCGATCGGGACTCCCCCGCGGTCGAGTCGGGGACCCGGCTCTGGAGCGTGGGTGACCTGCTCGACGCTGTCCGCCGGGCCGCGGACCGGCTCGGGTCGACCTCGGGACCGGTCGCGATCGTGCTGCCCGATCCCCGATCGCAGTTGGTCTGGGCGCTCGCCGCGGATCTCGCCGGGGCCACCGCCGCGGTCCTCGATGCGCGCTGGCCGGACCGGCAGCGCAGCTCAGCGCTGGCCGCGATCCAGCCGTCGACGGTGGTGCAGGACGACGGCCCTGTTCCGCACGCCGGGGGTGGGGTCGAGGGCCGCGGCTGGATCGCCTTCACCTCGGGCAGCACCGGCCTTCCCGGCTGCGTGTGGCGACCCCCGGAGTCCTGGGCGGACAGCTTCGCCCCATTCACCACGCTGCTCGGCCTGCGCGCCTACGACCGGGTGCTCGTCCCCGGATCCCTCAGCTCGTCACTGTCCGCGTTCGCGGCCCTGCACACCCTCGCCGCCGGGGGCTGCGCGTTGTTGTGGCCGCGCTGGGATGCCGGACGCGCACCGCGAGTAGACGTTGCGCACCTGGTCCCCTCAATGCTCCGGGATCTCGTGGATCAGCCGGATGCGGCCCCGCCGCGGGTCGCCGTCGTCGGTGGGGCCACGCTCGACCCGGACCTCGAGGACCGCGTACGCCGCCGCTGGCCACAGCTGCGCCTCGTGCAGTACTACGGCTCCTCCGAGCAGAGCTTCGTCACCGCCCGCGTCGGCGGCACCCCCGGCGCCGTCGGCACCGCCTTCCCCGGCGTCGAGATCACCATCCGCGACGACCAGGGACGAGTCCTGCCCCCCGGCACCCCCGGCCAGATCTGGACAACCAGCCCCTACGCCGCGGAATGCGGACTCGCACCCGAGCAGAGCGAGGGGACAGGCCTGCCGAGAGGGCCCCGACCGCCGGCCGGGAGCAACGCCCTCCAGCCGGCGGTCGGGCATCCAGGCCCCGCGGAACGGGCCCACAGAGTTGGCCGCGCGGCCGAGCAGGCCGCAGATGTCATTGCGCGGCCCGGAGGGCCGCTGAGTGTCAAAGACCGCGGTGTGCTCGATGCGGACGGCGTACTGACCCTGCTCGGCCGGGAGCGGATCGTGACCGGCGGCAGCACGGTGGAGCCGGCCACCGTAGAGGCGGTCCTGCGCGAGCTGGCCGGTGTCCGCGAGGCAGTCGTCGTCGGGTCGCCCCACCCCCGGCTGGGCGAGCTGGTGACCGCCGTGCTTGACGCCGACGCCGTCGCGCTGCGGACCGCCCGGGCGCATGTGCGAGAGCGGTTGTCGCCGGCGCAGCGGCCACGGCGCTGGTACACCGCGACCCCGATGCCACGGACCCTGTCCGGCAAGCCGGCCCGGGGCGAGGTGTCCGTCGCGGTCCGGGCCGGGCAGCTGCCCCGCCTACCGTGACCGGCTGATGGACCCGCGGAGCCCGGTGGTGGTCGCGGCCCGGCGGACGCCGTTCGGGACCGCGGGTGGCGCCCTGCGCGACGTGCCGGTCAGCACACTGGCCGCAGCGGTCCTGCGGGAGCTGTGCGACGGCACCGGAGCCCACGTGGACGAGGTCGTGCTCGGCAACGTCATGGGCCCCGGTGGCAACCCGGCCCGGATCGCTGCCTTGGAGGCGGGCCTGGACGTCGGCGTTCCCGGGCTGAGCATCGACCGGCAGTGCGGCAGCGGGCTGGAAGCGATCACCCTGGCCGCCACCCTGGTGCGGGCCGGCCGAGCGTCGCTCGTCCTTGCCGGCGGCGCGGAGAGCGCGAGCACCGCGCCGCGCCGCGCTTACCGTGGCGAGCCGCCGCAGTGGTACGAGCGGGCGCCGTTCGCGCCCGCCGGGTGGGACGACCCGGACATGGGTGTCGCCGCGGACCGGGTCGCAGCGCGGGCCGGTGTGTCGAGGACGAGGCAGGACTCCTACGCCGCCGGCAGCCACGCCCGCGCGGTGGCCGCCCAGGCGGCGGGCCGCTTCGACGACGAGTTGGTCGCGGTCGGCGGCCTCGATCGGGACCAGCGACCCCGGTCCGGCCTGACCATCGAGCGGCTGCGTCGCTTTCCGGCGGCGTTCACCGCCGGCGGTACGGCGACCGCGGCGAACTCCTGCGGTATCAGCGACGGCGCCGCCCTCGTCGCGGTCGTCCCGGACTCGCGGCGCGCCGGCCGGCCAGGCCTGCGGCTGGTGGACTGGGTCTGCGCCGGCGTAGGAGTCGGCGAGCCGGGCCTCGGACCGGTCCCGGCGACCCAGCAGCTGCTGGCCCGCACCGGGCTGACGGTCGACGACCTCGGCGTCGTGGAGATCACCGAGGCGTTCGCGGGTCAGGTGCTGGCCTGCCTGGACGCCCTCGGCATCGAGCGGGACCGGGTCTGTCCCGACGGCGGCGCCATCGCCCTCGGACACCCGTGGGCGGCCAGCGCCGCCGCTCTCGTGGTCCGGTTGTTCGCCCGGATGGTCCGCGACGACGGGCCGCGCTTCGGCCTGGCCACCTGTGGCATCGGGGGCGGGATGGGGCTGTCCCTCCTGGTGGAGCGGATCGCGTGATCGTCGTCGACGGCGTCTCGCACCGGCTGGGCGACCAGCTGGTCCTCGACCGGGTCGACGTGGCCCTGGCCGAGCAGCGGATCGGGGTGATCGGGGCGAACGGCTCGGGCAAGAGCACGTTCGCCCGACTGCTCAACGGGCTCGTCGTACCGGACTCGGGGACGGTCACCGTCGACGGCCTGTCCACCGCGAAGGACGGTCGCGAGGTCCGCCGCAAGGTCGGCTTCGTCTTCACCGACCCCGACGCGCAGATCGTGATGCCGACCGTCGGCGAGGACGTCGCCTTCGGTTTACGCCGCTCCGGGCTGCCCAAGGCGGAGATCACCGCGCGGGTCCGGGACATGTTGGCGCGCCACGGTTTACCCGGCTTCGAGGATCGGCCGGCCCATGCCCTGTCCGGCGGGGAAAAACAGCTGCTGGCGCTGTGCTCGGTGCTCATCACCGCCCCCGGCACGCTGGTCTGCGACGAACCCACCACGCTGCTGGACCTGCGCAACGCCCGGCGGGTCGGCGCGCTGCTGGCCGGCCTGCCGCAGCGCCTCGTCCTGGTCACCCACGACCTCGACGCGTTGGCCGACTTCGAGCGAGTGCTGCTCTTCGACGCCGGCCGCCTGGTCGGCGACGGGCCGCCGGCGGACGTCGTCGCGCAGTACCGGACGGCCCAGTCGTGATCGGGCTGTACCTCCCCGGCCGTACGCCGCTGCACCGGGCCCCGGCGGGCCTGAAACTCGCCCTGCTCGCCCTCGGCGTCGGTGTCCTGCTCACGCTGGACGACCTGCGGTGGCTGACGGTGGCCGGTATCACGATCCTCGGGCTGTACGCCGTGGCCCGGGTCCCACCCCGGGTGGCGGCCCAGCAGCTGCGGCCGCTGCTGTGGTTCGCCGCTTTCCTGTTCGTCGTGCAGACCCTGCTGACCGACTGGCTCGGCGCCACTGCCCTCGTGGTGCGCCTGGTCCTCGCCGTCGCCCTGGCCGCCCTGGTCACCCTGACCACGAGGGTCAGCGCGATGCTCGACGCGGTCGAGGTGCTACTCGGGCCGTTGCGGCGGTTCGGCGTTCAGCCCGAGCGGGTGGGCCTGGTGCTGGCGCTGACGATCCGGGGCGTCCCCGTGGTGGCCGGGGTGCTGGGCACGGTGCGCGACGCCCACCGTGCCCGCGGGGCCGACGGGCCACCGTGGCGCCTGCTCGTTCCGGTGCTCGTGCGAGTGCTGCGGCAGGCGGATGCCCTGTCCGACGCACTGATCGCCCGGGGGGTGGACGACGAGGCGGAGCGGCGTACCCCGTCGGTGAACTGCTAGCCGGCTTCGTGGGCGGTGCGGTCGTCCTTCGTCGTCCCCTCCTTCGACGTCGACTCCTTCGTCATGCGGTGGCCGAGTTCGGCTATGAGAGCCTCCACGCGACCACGGATGTCGTCGCGGATGATGCGGACGGCGTCGATGGGCTGTCCTGCGGGGTCGTCGAGCTTCCAGTTCTCGTACCACCTACCGGGGAACACGGGGCAGGTGTCTCCGCAGCCCATGGTTATGACCACGTCAGCGCTCCGCACGGTGTCGGTGCTGAGGAGTTTGGGCGTACCCCGGGTGATGTCGATTCCGACTTCGGCCATGACGGCGACGGCGGTGGGGTTGATCTGCTCGGCGGGTTCGCTGCCGGCGGAGCGGACCTCGACAACGGCGCCGGCGAGGTGGGCGAGGTAGCCCGCGGCCATCTGGGACCGGCCGGCGTTGTGGACGCAGACGAACAGGACGGTGGGCTTGTGGTCCACGGCTCGTCCTTCGGTGAGCTCGGCGACCAGTCCGGGAGAGTCGGAGTAGAACAGTCGGATCAGCACGTACGCGACGAGGCCGCCGACCAGCTGCATGAGGATGAACATCGGCACCGAGCTGGGCGCGATTCCGGCGAAGGTGTCGGAGGACATGCGGGCGACGGTGACCGCGGGGTTGGCGAAGCTGGTGGAGCTGGTGAACCAGTAGGCGGCGGTGATGTAGGCGCCGACGGCATAGGCGATCCGGCTGGCGCCGCCGGTGCGGGCGGCGCCGAAGATGATCAGCATCAGCCCGAGCGTGGCCACGACTTCGGCCAGCCACTGCCCGCCGCTGCCGCGCCCGGTGGTGGCGATGCTGACCGGTGCGCGGTCGAACATGAGGTTCGCCGCTACCGCACCGAGCAGGCCCCCGGCCAGCTGGCCTCCGATCAGGGTGGCAGCCCGCGCCGTACTGATCGTCCCGAAGGCCCGCTCGAGCAGGGTGACGACGGGGTTGAACGCCGCCGAGACCGGCTGCAGGGCGAGGATGAGCGCGACCAACGCCGCGCCGGTGACCACCGAGTTCACCAGCAGCTGCAGGCCGGGCTGGCCCGGGGAGAGTCTGGTCGCGGCAATGCCGGACCCGACCACCGCCGCGACCAGGAACCCCGTGCCCAGGGCTTCGGCGGCGACGCAGCGCCCCAGGCCGGCGCCACCCTCGCGTCGGGCCGCAGGCTCGGTCACTCGCTCGGTTTGGTGGCGCGGACGATCGCGCCGTGCATTCCCGGGGCCGCCTGGTGGGTGAACTGCACGCTCGGGTCGGTGAAGCCGGCTGCGGTCAGCCCGCCGAGGTATTCGCCGCGGCTCAGCGCCCCGGCGATGCACCCGACGTACGAGCCGCGCTCGGCCCGCTGCGCGGGGGTCAGGCCGTCCTCGGCAACCACGTCGCTGATCCCGATCCGCCCACCGGGGACCAGGACGCGGAACATCTCCGCGAGCACTGCCTGCTTGTCGACGGACAGGTTGATCACGCAGTTGGAGATCACCACGTCCACCGCACCGTCGGGCAAGGGCACGTTCTCGATGCTGCCGTGCAGGAACTCGACGTTGCTCACCCCTGCCGTGGCCGCGTTGGCCCGCGCCAGGTCGAGCATCTCGGCGGTCATGTCCACCCCGTACGCGAACCCGGTGGTCCCTACCCGGCGCGCGGACAGCAGGACGTCGATGCCGCCGCCGGAACCGAGGTCCAGCACGCGCTCTCCGGTTCGCAGGTCGGCCACGGCGACCGGGTTGCCGCAGCCGAGGCTGGCCGCCACCGCCTCGGCCGGAAGCTCGTCCTGCTCGGCGCCGGAGTACAGACCGGCACCGAAGGATTCGTCGAGGTCCAGCGCCGACCCGGCGGCCGGCCCGCAGCACGAGCTCACCGCGGATTCGGCGGTGGTGGCGCAGCAGCCGCTGGGCTGGCCGTTGGTGACGGCGACCGCGGCCGCCGCGTACCGCTCGCGGACCTGTTCGCGGACCGCGTCGTTGTCCTGCATCGTCATGACCGCTCCTCCTCGTATCGACGGATGTCGATATACCACTATCACCCGTCGTATCGAAACTTGTCAATATGTGTCATCCTCGGACCATGACGACGGCCGCGCTCACCGCGCCCGCAACGGGCGGGCTACCGCTGCTAGCGCAATGCTGCACGCCCATCGCGGGCCAGGTCATGGACGCCGGGCAGGCCGAGGCGCTGGCCGGCGTACTCAAGGCGATCGCCGAACCCACCCGGCTCCGGCTGCTCTCCCTCGTCGCCGCCCACGACGGCGCGGAGGCGTGCGTGTGCGATCTGATCGACCCGGTGGGGCTGTCCCAACCGACCGTCTCCCACCACCTGAAGATCCTGGTCGACGCCGGCCTGCTGCACCGTGAACAGCGCGGACGTTGGGCCTACTACCGGCTGGTACCGGACGCGCTGCAAGCCCTCGGGCAGCTGCTCGGCGCGGTCACCACCCGCTGACGGCCGCCAGGACGCCCCCGCCGTGGTGATCGTCGGGCCAGCGAAGCCAGGCTCGATGACGTACCCGGTCCTGCTGGCCCTCGGTGCGGTGGACGCGGCCGGCTACAGCGTCATCGGCCCGGTCCTCCCGGCCCTGGCGGCCCGCCTGGACGCCGGCCCGGCGGTGATGGGCGCGCTGGTCAGCGCCTTCCCGTTGGCCATGTTGGTGGGCTTCGCCGCGGCGGGTCGACTCGTGCGGCTCGGGGGGCTGCGGCTGACCGTGGGCCTGTCGATCGGCGTGGCGGCGACCGGTTCGGTCGTCTTCGCCTTGACCAGTTCCACGCCTGCGCTGTTCGCCGCCCGGGCGTTGATGGGCCTGGGTTCAGGCGGTCTCTGGATCGCGGTGACCCTGGCCACCCTGGCGTACTGGCCCGGCCAGGAGTACTTGTGCATCAGCCGGATCTACGCCGCCTACTCCGTCGGCGCGCTGCTGGGTCCATCGCTGGGTGCCCTCGGCGGGGTGCGGGCACCGTTCCTCGCCTACGCTGCCCTGCTCCTGGTGCTGCTTCCCGGCCTGCGGGCGCTGCGCAGAGCACCGGACCGGGCCGTGGGGTCGGACACGTCGACCGTTCGGACGACCGGGTTCTGGGTGGCCGCCGTGGCCATCATGCTGGCCATCCTGGCCATCGGGGCGCTGGACGGTGTGCTGCCGCTGCACTTCGCGGTGCTGCTGTCACAGACCCAGATCGGCCTGATGTACGCCGGGGTCGCCGCCCTCATCGCCATCGGGTCGACCCTGGCCGGGCACTATCCGCCGGTCCGGGTGCTGATCATCGGCGCGGCGGCCCTGACCGTGGGTCTGACCCTCGCCGGGGCGACCACGTTCCTGGCCTCGTGGTCGGTCGCCCTGGTCTTGTTGGGGCTCGGGGCCGGCCTGGCGCAGACTGGAGCCACCGGCCTGCTGCTCGCGGCGGTACCGACCGAGAAGATCGTCACCGCGTTGATCGTGTGGTCCCAACTCGGAATCCTCGGGTACCTCGCCGGCCCTGCCGTCGGCGGATTGATCGCCGAGCATCTGGGCTACGCGGCGCTGGGCCTGCTCCCGGTCGCTGTCGTGGCCGTCCTGCTCCTCCTCGCCGTCACTGCCCGCCGTAGCGGGACTCGCTAGCCCACGGCGTTCAGGCCGACTCCCGCAACCGCTGGCTGATCACCGTGGTCAGCCCGTCCCCACGCATGGACACGCCGTACAGCGCGTCGGCAATCTCCATCGTGCGCTTCTGGTGGGTGATCACGAGCAGTTGGCTGGCCGACCGCAGTTCCTCGATCAGCCCGATGAGCCGGCCGAGGTTGACGTCGTCCAGCGCGGCTTCGACCTCGTCGAGGACGTAGAACGGTGACGGCCGGGCCCGGAAGATCGCGACCAGCAGCGCCACTGCGGTCAGCGACCGCTCGCCGCCGGAGAGCAGGGACAGCCGCTTGACCTTCTTGCCCGGCGGACGCGCTTCCACCTCCACGCCGCTGGCCAGCAGGTCCTCGGGATCGGTGAGCACCAGCCGGCCGGTCCCGCCGGGGAACAGCGTCGCGAAGACGATCTCGAACTCGCGGGCGGTGTCGGCGAAGGCCGCGGCGAACACCTGGTGGATCCGCTCGTCGACGTCGCGCACCACGGTGAGCAGGTCGCGGCGGGTCGCGGCCAGGTCGTCGAGCTGCGTGGCCAGAAAGGCGTGTCGTTCCTCCAGCGCGGCGAACTCCTCCAGCGCCAGCGGGTTCACCTTGCCCAGAACGGCGAGGTCGCGCTCGGCCCGCGCGGCCCGGCGTTCCTGGGTGCCCCGGTCGTACGCCGCCGGTCCCGGAGCCGGCCGGCCCGCACCCTGGGCGGCGGACAGCTCGGCACCCGAGGGCGGCACGGGTACGTCGGGGCCGTACTCGGCCACCAGCGCGCCCAGGCCGACTCCGAACTCCTCGGCCGTGCGGGTCTGCAGCGCCTCGACGCGCGCCCGCTGCTCGGCGCGGGCCACCTCGTCGCGGTGCACCGTGTCGGTCAACCGCTCGAGGTCCGCGGCCAGCTCTCGCAGCCTGGTCCGCAGCTCCAGGGTCTCGCCTTCGCGGCCGACCCGGGCGGCCGCGACGCCGTCCCGGTCGGCGGCCGCGCCGGCGAGGGACGTCGCCACTCTGGCCAGCGCCTGCTCGGCGATCTCGGCGACGACCCCGGCCGTCCGGGCCCCCGTCACCCGCGCGCGGCGAGTGGCCTCGCGTCGGGCGCGATCCTCGCGGGCGTGCTCGGCGGCGCGGCGCAGCGACTCGGCCCGGCCGTGCATGGCCCTGACCCGTTCCTCCGCCGTACGCACGGCCAACCTGGCCTCCACCTCGGTCTGGCGCGCGCCGCTCACCGCGCTGCGCAGCCGGTCACGCTCAGCCGGGCTCGGCTCCTCCTCGGCCGGTGCTTCCTGCGCGCCCTGTAGCCGTTCCTCCAGGGCCGACAGGCCGGCCAGGTCGCGGTCGCGGGCCCGCTCGGCCTGCTCCCGGGCGCGAGCCAGCCGCTCGGCCTCCGCCGTCGCCGATCGGGTCGCCGCGCCGAGTTCGCCCAGCTGCTCGGCCACCGCGGACAGCTTGGCGTCGGACTCGTTGAGCCCGGCCAGCGCGCGCTCGACGTCGGCCGAGCGGTGCTCCGCCTCGGCCCTGGCCGCGCGGAGTTCGGCGTCCAGCCGGTCGCAGCGTCGGTCCGCCTCGTCCCATCGGCGCTGCGCTTCGTCGACGGCAGCCTGGATCTCCAGCAGGCTCGGCGTACTGGCCGATCCGCCGGTCGCCCAGCCGGCGCCGAGCAGGTCGCCCTCGGCCGTGACCGCGCGGACGTCGGGGTGCGCGGCGACCAGCGCGAGGCCTGCCGCGAGGTCGGGCACGAGGGCCACCCGGTCCAGCGCCCGCCCGACGACGTCGGCCAGCGCGGCCGGCACCCGGACATGGGAGCCCACCCAGGACGCGCCGGCGGGCAGCTCCGGCCACCCCTGCTTCCCGGCGATCAAGAGGTTTCCCGGTCCGATTTGGGCGGGTTCATTACGTTTTGTGACCCTGAAAACTTCTTGATCGTCACCGTGGCGGGCGGCGATCAGCAGACCGGCCCGGCCAGCGTCGTCGGCGCGGAGCAGGGCGATGGCCCGTACGGCGTCGGCCGGGCCGGCCACGGCGATCGCATCGGCCACCTCTCCCAACGCGGCGACGAGCGCGGCCTCGTGCCCGGCGTCGACCTGGAGCAGCCCGGCGACCGAGCCCAGCAACCCGGGCAGCCGGTCGGCCGCGCCGAGCAGGGCCCCTGCCCCGTCCTTGCGGCGCAACCCCAGGACCAGGGCCTCGCGGCGAGCCTGCCAGGCGGCGCGCTCGCGCTCGGCGTCCCGCTCGGCCGCGGCCAACTCGCCGACCACGGCGGCGGCCGACTCGTACGCCGACACGGCCGCCTCGTGCCGCGCGTCCAGGCCCAGTTCGGAGCTGTCCAGGACACCGACCTCGCTCTGCACCCGGTCGAACTGCGCCTTCGCGGCGATCCCCCGCTGCGCGGCCTCTGCCAGGGCCTCGGTCAGCCGGGCGATCTCCTCGACGGCGGCCGTGGACCGGGTGCGCAAGGCGTTGACCTCGCCGGTGAGCCGGGCCAGTCCCTCGCGCCGGTCGGCGACCGCCCGGACTGCGTTGACCAGATCCGCCTCGGCACCGGCCAGCCGGTCGTCCAGCCTCATCCGCGTGGTGGCCACCGCCGTCAACCGGTCGGCATCGCGAGCCAGCGCACTTTCCAGCTCGCCTTGCGCGGCTTCGACCTGCTTGGCCTGCGCGTCGAGTTCGGCCGGGTCCGGCCCCGTCGTGCCGGTGAGTTCCGCGGACAGGTGGCGGGCTCGCTGGGCGGCCAGTTGCGCGGTCCCCCGCAACCGCTCCTGCAGGGCCGAGAGCCGGTACCACGTGTCCTGGGCCGCGGCCAGGGCCGGGGCGTCGGCGGCCAGCGCCCGCTCGAGTTCGGATTCCGCGGCGTGCCCCGCGACGAGGTCGGCCTCCACGCCCGCTCGCCGCTGCCGCAGGGCGCTCTCGTCGGCCAGGTCCCGGTGCATCGCCTGCTGCAGGTTCACCATGTCCTCGGCCAGCAGCCGCAGCCGCGCATCGCGCAGGTCGGACTGCACGGTGGCGGCGCGGCGGGCCACCTCGGCCTGCCGACCCAGCGGCTTGAGCTGGCGGCGCAGTTCGGCGGTGAGATCGGTCAACCGGGTCAGGTTGGCCTGCATCGCCTCGAGCTTGCGCAGCGCCTTTTCCTTGCGCTTGCGGTGCTTGAGGACGCCGGCCGCCTCCTCGATGAACCCGCGGCGGTCCTCCGGGCGGGCGGTGAGTACGGCGTCGAGCTGGCCCTGCCCGACGATGACGTGCATCTCGCGGCCGATGCCCGAGTCGCTGAGCAGTTCCTGGACGTCCAGCAGCCGGCAGGCCGTGCCGTTGATCTCGTAGTCGCTGTCACCGGAGCGGTACATCCGGCGGGTGATGGACACCTCGGCGTACTCGATCGGCAGTGCCCCGTCGGTGTTGTCGATGGTCAACGTGACCTCGGCCCGGCCGAGGGCCGGGCGGCCCGCCGTACCGGCGAAGATGACGTCTTCCATCTTGCCGCCCCGCAGGGACTTGACCCCCTGCTCGCCGAGCACCCAGGCGATGGCGTCCACGACGTTGGACTTTCCGGAGCCGTTCGGGCCGACGACACAGGTGATGCCGGGCTCGAAGCGCAGCGTCGTGGCAGACGCGAAGGACTTGAAGCCTCGCAGCGTCAGGCTCTTCAGGTGCATCGCGCCGACGGTACCGCCCGACCGCGGTCCGGCAGGGCAGACGCGCTGGGCGCCGCCCGGTCAGGCGGGGACGGGCTCGGCGTACGCCGGGGGCACGTCAGGGACGCGCACCTCCGCCGCGAGCTGACTTCGGGCCTGCTCAGCCCTGAGGTGGTCCAGTTCGGACTGCAGGATGCGTACTCGCGAACGCAGGAACGCGATTTCCTCGAGCAGGCGACGATCGGGGACCGTGCCCACATGCCCGAGCAGTGCCTTGGCCATGGTGACTGCTCCACTGCGGTCATCATGCGCGGCCCTCCGCCGAACGGGGCGGCCTTGCGCATGGGTGTATACGCGAGAGTCCCACCGCGACGCCGTACCGGTCAAACGCGCCCTCGCCCAGCCGATCGCCGGAATGGTGGGGGAGTCAACCGCCAACCATCCAAAATGTCGTGCAGGTGCTCAGCCGACCGCCACCCGACATGGAAGAGAAGCCCTCGTTCTACTCTGCAGGTCCGCCGCTCTCGGGGAACGCTGAGCAGTCGGTGCAGGCATGGCTTCTGCTTCACCGGCGCTCAGCGCTCCGCGAAGTCGTCCAGGCTACCCAGGGCCTCGCTCCAGCGCCGCGGGACGGCCTGCACCCGTCCGGGCCCATCCGCGCCGGCCAGCAGGTCCAGCAACTGCTCGCAGGCCGCGCGCGGGCCCTCCGCGACGACTTCCACCCGGCCGTCGTCGAGGTTGGTCGCCGACCCGACGAGCCCGAGTTCCAGCGCCCGGGCGCGGACCCACCAGCGGAACCCGACGCCCTGCACCCGACCCACCGCCCAGGCGGTCACCCTGACCGGATCGGCGCTGCCGGAGCCGGCGTTCATGTCCCGCGCAGCTCGTCGTACGCCGCCGCTGCGGTCGCGCGTTGCACCCGGCCCTGCGCCACGGCCCAGGCCCGGGACGTGCGGTCGACGGCCAGGACGGTCCAGCCCTTGCCGTCCTCATCGGACAGGTGGATCAGCAGCACGTTGCGGTCGTGTTCGACCCGCAGCCGGTGGGCCGGATTCCCGTCCTCGTGCAACTGCCGGGCGCCGGCCTCGTCGGCGACGAACGACGTCCAGGGCTGTCCGCGTCCGGCCATGTCGGCCTCCTCACCCGCCGGTTGGCTCGTCGTGGCCAGCATGCCTGCCAGCATCACCGGACGAGGGCGCGGCCAGCCGGTAGAGGACGTGCTGACGTAGCGGGTGTCCCGGCGGCAGGGACGGGTGCTCGAAGTCGCCGGCCCGATCCCGGGTCATCCCCAGCCGCCGCATGACCGCCCGGGAGCGCTCGTTCGCCGGCACCGTGAACGACACGATCTCGGTCAGGCCGACCCGACCGAAGCCGTCGGCCACGGCCGCCCGGGCCGCCTCGGTGGCGTACCCCAGACCCCAGGCGGCGCGCGCCAACCGCCACCCCACCTCGACGGCGGGCAGGAACGGCGCGGCAAAGCTCGGGCGGCTCAGCCCGGTGAACCCGACGAACTCGCCCGTGGCCAGCACCTCGACCGCCCACAGCCCGACGTCGTCGTCGTCGAAGCTGGCCCGGATCTTGGCCGCGAAGGCATCGCTGCCCGCACGGGACAGCGGGCCCGGGAGGTAACGCACCACCTCCGGATCCGCGTTCATCGCCGCGAACGGCGCCAGGTCGGCCTCCCGCCAGGTCCGCAGGACCAGCCGGTCGGTGCGCAGTTCCGGGGCCACCCGGCGAGTCTGCCCCGCCGCGGCGTTCCGGCCGCCCGTCAGGCGAAGTCCTCCGCGGTAAAGGCCTTGGGCTCGACCAGCACCAGCCAGCTGCCGGAGTTGTCGCGCATGACCGCCTCGACGCCGTAGGGCCGGTCGGCCGGCTCCTGAAGGAACTCGACTCCCTTGGCCGCCAGGTCCTCGTAGGTCTTGCGGCAGTCGTCGACGCGTAGCCCGAGCCCGCCCATCTGCCCCTTCTCGAGCTGACGCCGCATGAACTCGGCGGCGTCGGCATCCAGCGGCGGGCCGGGCGTCATCAGGGTCACGTCGAGTTCGGGTTGACTGGGATGTCCCACGGTCACCCAGCGGAAGCCCTCGCCGATGGAGATGTCGGTGCGCGGCTCGAAGCCGAGGATGTCGACGTAGAAGTCGCGCGCCTTGTCCTGGTCGAGGCAGTAGACGGTGGTCAGGGAGACGTTGGTGATCATGCCTCGACGGTAGGGTCCGCCGGCCGCCGTTGCTTCTCCGAGATTGCGCGATCGGGGGTCCGCCGGCCGGTCGTACCGGCGGGATCCAGCCCGCCCTTCATGAACAGGTAGCAGCCCGGCACGTGCGGACCGCCGCGGGCGGCCCACCGGTCCCGGTAGGCGGTCGGGCTCTCGCCTACCAGCTTGCGAAACCGCGAGGAGAACGAGCCAAGGCTGGCGAACCCGACCAGCATGCAGACCTCGGTCACCGTCAGGTTCGCCCCGCGCAGCAGGTCCTGGGCGCGCTCGATGCGCCGGCGGGTGAGGTAGCGGATCGGCGTCTCGCCGTACGCCGCGGCGAACGACCGCGCGAAGTGGAAGCGCGAGACACCGGCCACGCCCGCGAGATGGTCCAGGTCCAGCGCCGCGGCGTAGTGCCGGTCGACGTGGTCGCGGGCCCGGCGCAGGTGGGACAGCAGTTCCACCGCCACCGTGGTCGTCACGGGCCGAGGGTAGGGCCTGTCCCTTCGGGCGCCGCTGCCTTGTGCCGTCTTCGGACCGCGTGTACACCGAGCCGGTGGGCCCAGCTCTGAGGCAGCTATGCATCCTGTGGACCGCCAGCTACGAACGGCTGGCCCGCCGCCTCGACGGCCTGACCGAGGAGGAGTTCGGCTGGGCCCCGGTCCCGGACTGTTGGGCGTTGCGCCCCGATCCCGAGGCGCCCAGCGGCTGGCAGATCGACTACGCCCACCCCGTGCCGACGCCGCCACCGTTCACGACGATCGCCTGGCGCCTGGTGCACATCGCCAGCGGCAACTGGATCCGCTGGGAGCACGCGCTCGGCCCGGCCCGGCGCACCTTCCTGGACCTGTACGTGCCGTCGACCGTGGACGGTGCCCTGGCGTACTGGCGGGACAGCGCGGCACCGATCGCGGCCTGGCTGGCCACGGCCACCGAGCCCGACCTGGACCGGCCGGGCCGGACGCTGTACGGCGAGGTGGTCACCGCCGGTGAGACGGTGCGCATCCTGCTCGACGAGCAGGTACACCACGGCGCGGAGATCGGGGTCCTCCGCGACCTGTACGCCCACTCCCACGGATAGTCGACCGCCGTCGGGTCAGCGGTGGTGGGCGATGGGGGGGCGTGCGGGTCGGCCGCGGGAGGCTGATCGGCGTCGCGGTCGGAGCCGGGCGCCGGGTCGGCGTGCACGATGGCCGCGGTCAGCCGCCGTACGCCGTGGATGAGGGCGTGCTCGACCTCGTGGCAGACCGCGTGGGCCGCCGCCAGGCTCAATGATGCGTCGAGGACGACGCCCACCTCGACCTGCAGCGAGTGCCCGATCCAGCGCAACCGGAGTTCGGCCACGTCCCGCACGCCGGTAACCGCGGTGATGGCGGCCTCCGCCGCCTCGATGACCTGGGGCTCCACGGCGTCCATGAGGCGGCGGAAGATCTCCCGCCCGGCGTCGCGCAGCACCACGTGGATGGCCGCCGTGATCAGCAGCCCCACCAGCGGGTCCGCGGCCGGGAAGCCCAGGCCGACGCCGAGCGCGCCAGCACCACGGCCAGGCTGGTGAAGCCGTCGGTGCCCGCGTGCAGCCCGTCGGCCACCAGCGCCGCGGACCCGATCCGCCGGCCCACGACGACCCGGTACCTCGCGACCACCTCGTTGCCGAGGAAGCCGAGCAGGCCGGCGACACCGACGATCCACAGGTTGGACACCTCCTGCGGGTCCACCAGCCGGCGGATCGACTCGTAGCCGGCGAAGAAGGCCGACCCCCGCGATCAGCACGACCACGACGATTCGGCCAGGTCCTCCGACCGGTCGTAGCCGTAGGTGCAGCGCCGGGTCGCGGCCCGGCGGCCGACGGTGAAGGCGATGGCCAGCGGTACGGCGGTCAGCGCGTCGGCGTAGTTGTGCAGCGTGTCCCCCAGCAGGGTCACCGAGTTGCTCAACAGGACCACGACCGTCTGCAGCATGGCGGTGACGAGCAGGGCAGCGAAACTGAGCTTCAGGCAGCGCAGGCCGCCCGCGCTGGCCTCCAGGGCGGAGTCGACCTTCTCCGTGCTGTCGTGCGAGTGCGGGACGAGCAGTTCCCGGACCCAGGTCCACGACCCCCGCCAGTGGTCGTGCTCGTCATGGCCGTGCTCGTGCTCGTGGTCGTGCGCCGTCAGAAGTGGGCCCGGCGCGGCCGGCGCTGGCAGGTGGGGCAGCTGAAGCTGGAGCGATTCATGAACTCGTCGCGGCGGATCGGGCTGCCGCACCGCGAGCACGGTAGGTCGCGACGGCCATAGACCTCCAGTGACCGGTCGAAGTACCCGCTCTCGCCGTCGACGTCGACGTACAGCGCGTCGAAGGACGTGCCGCCCTGCGCCAGCGCCCCGGTCATCACCTCGCGGGCCGCGGCCAGCACCCTGGCGATCTGCGGTCTCGTCATCGTCGCCGTCGGACGAGCCCAGTGCAGCCGGGCTCGCCACAGGGCCTCGTCGGCGTAGATGTTGCCGATCCCACTGACCAGCGTCTGGTCCAGCAGGGCCCGCTTGAGCCCCGTCCGGCGTCGCCGCAGCGCAGTCGCGAACGCGGCGTCGTCGAAGGCCGGGTCGAACGGGTCGCGCGCAATGTGGCGCACCGACTCCGGCACGTTCAGCGCCGGGACGAGAGGTTCGACGTCCAGCCCGCCGAAGGTCCGCTGATCGACGAAACGCAGCTCCGACCCCTCGTCGGCGAAACGCATCCGGGCCCGCAGGTGCGGCCCGCCCGGCGCACTCGGGGGCAGGACGAGCAGCTGACCGCTCATGCCGAGGTGCGCGAGCAGGACGTCGCCGGAGTCCAGCGGGAACCACAGATACTTGCCCCGCCGGCAGGCGGCGCGGATCTCGCGGCCGGTGAGCAGGGCGGCGAAGTGCTCGGCGCCGGCCAGGTGCCGGCGGACGGCCCGCGCGTGGAACACCTCCACGTCGGCGATCACGCGGCCCACGACATGCCGCTCGAGACCGCTCCGGACCACCTCGACCTCGGGAAGTTCGGGCACCGGAGCTAGTTCGCCGCGGCGGTCGCCGGCCCGGACAGCGCAGCCCAGGCCTCCCGCGCAGCCTCCTGCTCGGCCTGCTTCTTCGTCGTACCGGAGCCGTGCCCGTAGGGCAGGTCATCGATCGCCACGGTGGCGGTGAACGTCTTGGCGTGGTCGGGCCCGTTCTCGTTGACGTCGTACGTCGGAACGCCCAGCTTGGCCCCGGCGGACAGCTCTTGCAGGCTGGTCTTCCAGTCCAGGCCGGCGCCGCGTTCGGCCGCCTCGACGAGGAGGGGGTCGATCAAGCGATGGACGACGACCGCTGCCGCCTCCGGCCCGGCTCCGACGTAGGCCGCCCCGAGCAGAGCCTCGAGGGCGTCGGCCAGGATGGAGTCCTTGTCCTGGCCGCCGGTCACGACCTCACCGCGCCCGAGCAGCAGGTGCGGCCCCAGCCCCCCGGGACCGAGCCCGCGCGCGACCCCGGCCAGCGCCCGCATGTTGACCACCGAGGCCCGCAGCTTCGCCAACTGGCCTTCAGGCAGATCGGGGTGCTCGCGGTAGAGAGTCTCGGTGACCACCATGCCGAGCACGGAGTCACCGAGGAACTCCAGCCGCTCGTTGGTCGGCAGGCCCCCGTGCTCGTAGGCGTAGGACCGGTGGGTCAGGGCGAGCCGTAGCAGGTCAGGCTCGAGATCGATGCCGAGCGCAGCTCGCAGGGTGGCGGTCGGGTCGCCCTCACTGCCCAAGGAGTGCTAGACCGCGAGAACCTGACGGCCGTCGTACTGACCGCAGTTCGGGCAGGCGATGTGCGGGGGCTTGGGCTGGCGGCAAGCCCGGTTGCTGCAGGGCGCCAGCGTCGTCGCCGTGGCCTTCCACTGCGAGCGGCGCGAGCGGGTATTGCTGCGCGATGTTCTCCGCTTCGGAACGGCCACTGCAAGCACTCCTGACACAGGTCGAACGGTTCGGCAACCTGTCGAGCCTACCCGGTTTTCTCCGGAGGGCTGGACTCGGTCCCGAAGCGCTCGGCCAACGCGGCCCATCGGGGATCCGGGGCTTCGTGGTCGTGCCCGGCCGGCAGGTCGTCCAGGCGCTGCCCGCACCCGGCGCACAGCCCCCCGCAGTCGGGGCTGCACAACGGGGTCAGCGGCAGCGCCAGCACGACCGCATCCCGCAGCACGGGCTCCAGGTCGAGCAGGTCGTGCTCCAGCCGGCGGACCTCGTCCTCGTCGGCGGTGCTGTCGGTCGTGCTGTCCGGGTAGACGAACAGCTCCTGCAGATCCACCTCGAGCCGGCCGGTGAACGGCTCCAGGCAACGCCCGCACTCCCCCTGCAGCTCGGCGGACGCGGTCCCCGAGACCAGGACCCCCTCCATCACCGACTCCAGGCGGAGGTCCAGCTCGATGTCGCTGCCTGGCGGAACCTCCACGAGCTCCAGCCGCAGGCCCTCGGGAGCCGGGACGGTGCGCCGCACCTCGCGCATCGACCCGGCCCGGCGGCCCAGCTCCCGGGTCTCCAGAACCAGGGGCCGTCGCGGGTCGAGCCGCGCC
>Ga0183260_10000080_pt1 | contig 65181 bp, 61 predicted proteins | sample AntDrymUQ4972206_2_FD_129768 | JGI IMG/M metagenome (GOLD analysis project Ga0183260, IMG submission 129768) | Polar desert sand microbial communities from Dry Valleys, Antarctica - metaG UQ497 (22.06) (version 2) (version 2) | ecosystem: Environmental > Terrestrial > Soil > Desert | place...
GCAACCAGAAGAGCGATCCTTCGACTCATGCAACCAGAAGAGCGATCCTTCGACTCATGCAACCAGTGTGCGGGTTATCGCGACCTTACGCAATGTGATCGCGTTCGTAGACCGATATGTGGAACGCGCTATCCGAGGTAAAAGCATCCTTGTTCCAGTTCGCCCATCGCTCCCTGAGCCTCAGGCCCGTCAGCCGCGCCATCAGGTCCAACTCAGGCGGATAGGCGTAACGGATGACGACCGGGTAGAGCTCGATCCCGGATGAACGAACTATCGCGTGCTGACTCTCCACGCGTTGCGCGACCGGATCGTGTCGGGATGCTTCGAGATCGATCAGATCCGGCCCTACGTTGGTGGTCGAGAGCCGTTGGCCCCGGTCGAAGCGGCCTCCATCCGGGACGAAGGCCTCGATGACGAACACGCCATCGGAGGTCAGATGTCGAGCAGCGTTCGCGAAGCTGCGCACCTGCGCCTCTTGATCCGGTAATCCAAAGATCGTGTTGAAGAGCAGGTAGACCAGCGAGAAATCACGCCCGACTTCGACCTCGGAGAAGTCGCCCATGAGGACCTCGAGAGCCGCCCCGCCCGGCTTCGCGCGCAATCGATCAACCATCTGCCGTGATGTATCGATTCCCACGACCTCGACCCCCGCAGCGGCGAGCGGGAGAGCGATCCTTCCGGTCCCGATCCCAAACTCGAGCGCGCCGCCACTTCCGAGGGGGGTCAGGAAACGAGTCGCCCCGTCGACATCGAATAGGTCTGCGTAGAGGTCGTCGTAGATCGGGGCGATCCGCTCGCCATAGGTGTCCTGCCCGTAGTCCTCCATGCCCCGAGTCAATCACGCCCGCGCACCTCCATTTCCCGGCCCCCGAGGCAAAGCGACCATCACCGGCGGCTTAGGCCCCTCGTGCTACCCTCTAGACGTCATCGCAGGCCTCTGACCTGCGGTTTTGGTATATCCCGGAGACAACAGGAGCATGGCTCTATGGGTCTAAGGATCTTCGGCGCCGCCGTCGCGCTGCTTCTGTTCGTCTTCGCGGCGATCCGCTACCGGCGCGCTCAACTCCGTCGCGGCGAGCTCGTCGCGGTGTCCGCGGTGACGATCGGACTCATCGTTGCCGCCATATCGCCCGACCTCCTCGACCCCTTGCTCAACGCACTGGGATTCCAGCGAGGCAACGACCGCCGGATCATCGGGCTCCTCGTCATTTCGAACCTCTTCACGCTGGCGCTCGTGTTCCGGGGCTTCTCTCGGGACGACCAGCTGTCGAACGAGATCGGAGACCTCGTCGACTTCATGGCGCTCAAGCGTCTCGAGGAGGGCGGATTCGAAGCAACGCAGAACGCCTGCGTCGCGATCATCCCGGCCTACAACGAGGCCGCCTGTCTCCCCGAGGTTCTCGGGGCGCTCCCCACTCACGTTCTCGACCTCTCCGTTGTGCCTATCGTGGTCGCGGACGGCTGTACGGACGCCACCGAGGCGGCCGCTCGCAACCTCGGCGCGATCGTGATCCGACGCGACCTCCGGCGGGGATCCGGGGCTGCCGTCCGGCTCGGGTATCAAGCCGCCATGCAGGCGGGGGCAAAGGTGATCGTCACGCTCGACGCAGACGGCCAACACGATCCGAAAGAGATGGAGGCGCTCGTCAGGCCGTTACTTCTCGAGGATGCCGACATGGTTCAGGGCTCTCGAATCCTGGGCACGTTCGAGAAGGAATCGCGCGCACGCAGCTGGGGGGTTCTCTTCTTCGCCCGGCTCCTAAGCATGCTGAGTAGGACGAAGATCACGGATCCCTCCACCGGCTACCGCGCTATGAAGACCGACACGCTTCGCAAGCTGGATCTCCGCCAGGACCAATTCTACGTCTCCGAGATGATCCTCGATGCGGCCCGCAAGGGTTTCGTGGTGAAGGAGGTCCCGATCACGATAAGCGCGAGAGCGTTCGGTACCTCCAAGAAGCCGACGACCTTCCGCTACGCATGGGGATTCTCGAGGGCGATACTCAAGACCTGGCTGCGCTGAGCCCCAACCTAGTGTGCTAGATCGCTCCCGCGGTCAAGAAGTAATCCTCGTCGTCGTCATCCCACTCGAGATCGACCGCGCTGCGCGCCGCTGCCGCCTTCACGAACTGTAGGAACCCTCCGTAGCCGAAGTCCTTCTCGCTGAAGCCCGGCTGCCGCTTCCGCAGCTCGTTCTTCAACCCCGAAAGAGGCGGCGGACCGGTGCGCTGCTCGAGCTCGGCGACGACCTCCTTCAACAGCTCGAAGGCGGTCTCCTCGCCTCCGCCATCGGCCGGGAATCCCACCGTGGGATCCCCCTCCGCGCTGCCGGAATGCAACTCGATCATGCCCATGGTCTCGAGGTGTCGCATGAGCTCTCCCCAGGCTCGGAACCCGTAATCGCCTTCCGAGAAGGTTGGATCCTTGCGAAGGATGGCCCGTTTGATCATCGAAGACAGGACCGGCCCGTCCTGAAGCCGTTGCAGGTTCGAGAGCGTGCCGGTTATGAGCCGCGCGACGCCGCCGAGGTCCGAGGTTGCCTCGTCGTCTTCTCCCCCACCGGCTTCCTTCTTCGGTCGACGTCGAGAACCGGGTCGCGCTCGTGCCGTGCCCGGGCCGAGCAGTCGCTCGTAGAACAGGAACTCGTCACAGGCCCCCGGCAGTAGCTCAGAAGTCGACCCTTCCACTCCTACGCCGATGACCTGGCGGTTTAGCTCGCGGAGCTTGAGTACGAGGGGCGTGAAATCGGAGTCCCCCGATGCGATCACGAACGTAGTCAAGAATTCGCGCTCGAAGGCCAGCTCGAGGGCGTCGACGGCGAGCTTGATGTCGGCTGCGTTCTTACGCACCATCCCCGTCCGCTGCGGAATCTCGATCATCTCGATCCTCTGGGCAACCAGGCCCTGGCGATGGTCGCTGAATAGATTCCAGTCGGCGTACGAGCGCCGAATCACCACCCGCCCTCTCTCCGAGAGGGCGTCCATGATCACTCCCATATCGAGTTTCTCACCGCGATCCTTCGCACCGATCGCGAGGTTCTCGAAGTCGATGAACAGCGCTATGCGTTCTTCGTCGTTGACCATGTCCTCGACCCTAGCGCCCAACGCCGGGCTTAGAGCGACACCTCCTCGACATAGGGCGGGGTATCGATAGCCCGAACCGCCAGGCGGCCCGCGGCGAGGGCAAGTACAGCGTCTCCAGCCAGGTCGAGCCTCCACCCCCGCAGCAGTCGGTGGCGGCTCTCGTTCCCCTCGAGGGTCCCCGCTACGGCCGCGGCCAGAAGGCTTTCGAGCTCGCCCCTGGTGGAGACCAGTTCCGTGGCCAGCTCCGCCTGCTCGCACCGGGCTCTCACCACCGCGTCGGCGAGACCGGACATCATGCGCGCCCGTGCGATGGCCGTGCGAGACGGCGCGGGCGGGGCGGGCACCGGTGGGGCCGACTTGCCGGCTTCGACGGCTTGGACGAGGTTCCGCCCCGAGCGCTCCGCTTCCTTCGCGTTCAGACCGCGGATCGACTTCAGGGCTCCCACCGAACCGGGCATCCGGCGCGCGATCTCGATGAGAGTTGGGTCCTTCACCACCCATCCGCGCGGGATGTCACGCCGGGCGGCACTTTCTTCACGCCAGCGAGCGATCTCTTTGAGCACCGCGGTCTGGCGGGACGATAATGTGCCCTTCCCCCCGACCCGTTCCCACGCGCGGTCCGGGGCGACCCCGTACGCCTCGGCATCCTGCAGCGCCTGCATCTCTTCCATCGCCCAGTCGAATCGGTTGAGCTCCCGCAAACGCTCCTTTAAGCGCTCCGCTGCCTCGAGCAGATAACGAACATCGTCCGCCGCGTAGTCGAGTTGAGCAGGGGTCAGTGGCCTGTGACACCAGTCAGTGTAGGACTCACCCTTCTGAAGTTTCACTCCCACCAGGGATTCCACCAGGCGCCCGTAAGGCAGGTTCGCCCCCAGGCCCACGAAACCCGCTGCGACCTGGATGTCAAAGATGTTCTTGGGGACCACGCCGTAATGGTCGTTGAGCAGCTCGAAGTCCTGCTTGCCGGCGTGCACGACAACCTCGACTCGATCGTCCCCCACGATCCGGGCGAGATCCCCAAGGTCAACCGGCTCGAGGGGATCGATGAGCCACAGGGAATCGGGTGACGCGATCTGCATCAAGCACAGGCGAGCCCGGTAGGTCCGCTCGCGGAAGAACTCGGTATCGAGAGCGACCCGCCCCGCCGATCTAGCGGCAGCAACGACCTGTTCGAGCTCGGGCGGCGTTCTTACAAGCGGCGGGGTGGAATCGTCGATGACGGTCAGGCCTCGGGGAGCCCAAGCTCGCGGGCGATCAAGATCCGCATCACCTCCGACGTTCCCTCGCCGATCTCGAGGATCTTCGAGTCTCGGAAGTGACGGCATACCGGGAACTCCTCGATGTAGCCGTACCCGCCGTGCACCTGGACCGCGTCCCGCGCAACGTCGACCGCTATCTCGGATGCATAGAGCTTCGCCATCGCGGCTTCCTTCTTATAAGGACGGTTCTTCTCCTTCAGCCACGCGGCTCTGTAATAGGCCTGACGGGCGAGCTCGGTCTTCATCGCCATGTCGGCGATCTTGAACTGCAGACCCTGAAAGCTGCCGATCGCGCGCCCGAAGGCGGAGCGTTCTTGCGCGTACCTGATGCTCTCGTCGACGCACCCTTGGGCGAGGCCCACCGCAAGCGCGGCGATGGCGATGCGCCCGTCGTCGAGGATCTTCAAGAAGTTCTTGAAGCCCTGGCCCCGCTCCCCCAGGAGGTTCCCTTGCGGCACCCGGCAATCGTTGAAGGACAGCTCGTGCGTGTCGGAGTGCCACCAACCCATCTTGCGATAGCACTTCCCCACATCGAACCCTTCCGTCCCGGTGGGCACGATGATCGCGGAGATCTCTTTCCGGTCATCCTCCGACCCGGTTAGTGCGGTGACCGTGACGAACGACGTGATGTCCGTCCCGGAGTTGGTGATGAAGGACTTTGATCCATTGACCAACCACTCGCCGTCCTCGAGCCTCGCGGTCGTCCGCGTGGCCCCCGCGTCCGACCCGCCTCCCGGCTCGGTCAGTCCGAAGCCCGCCAGGGCGTCCCCGGTGGCGAGTGGGGGAAGCCACTTCGCCCGCTGCTCGTCGGTCCCGAAGCGATAGACGGGCATAGCACCGAGCCCCACCGCAGCCTCCAGCGTGATCGCGAGAGATGAGTCCACCTTGGCGATCTCCTCGATGGCGAGGCAGAGCGTGAGGAAGTCGGCACCGGAGCCGCCGTACTCCTCCGGGAAAGGGAGCCCGAAGAGGCCCAGCTCCGCCATCTGCTTCACGGCATCCATGGGAAGGGCGTGTTCCTCGTCCCATCGCTCGGCGTTCGGCCGGATCGCGTCGTCGACGAACCCGCGCATCACGCGGACGAAATCACGCTGTTCCTGCGAGAGATCGAGATCCACGAAAGAGAGCTTAGTTGAAAAGCTTTGCCAATCTGGCCTTGGCTTGCCAGTGGCCGTGCACTCGAAGTCTCCGCGTCAGCAGTGCACGTCTTGGATCCGCGCGCCGAACCGCGATCTTCGCCCAATCACCAGAAGAGATCTCGAGCTGAAGGGCCTGAGCCCCGGCGCTGCCGGGTTTGGCCTCGACGTGGCCGTCCTCCACGACGACGTGCCACGGCTCGTGATCCGTGAACGCCCACTCGATCGGCCCCCCCACCGCCCGCGCGGTCTCGACATCCAAAGCTCGGGTGGTGCCCTCGAAAAGGATCTCGAGTGCCTCGTGCGTCACGACCGGCTCCCTCCGGTCGTCCCCGATGATCCCCGCCTCCACCAAGATCAGGGTTCGCGCAGCTCGCTCTTCGTAGGACAACGACCTGTCATCGAGCGCCAGCAGGAACAACTCACCCGGGTCGATGCCGACTTCTGTCATCTTCGTTTCGAGCGAGCGCAGACCGAACCCGTATATCTCCTCGAGGCGAAAATCAAAGCACTCCACGTATGTGCGATCGAGGTCGGGTGGAACGAAGACGCCGACCATCCACGGGAGCACCCGATCCCATATCTCGACGACTGCCGCCCGGCAGTCCTTCGACGCCGCTACTAACTCTCGCAGTATGCGCGTGCCGAACGCGACGTGACGTTCCTCATCCTTGGCGATGGCGCCAAGACCAGTCGAGAATCCGGGAAGGATCCCGCGGCGAAGCACGTACCGCTGGATGAAGTGTTCGCCGGGGATGGCGAGGACGCCTTCGACGATCAAGTGACACAAAGCAACTGTCTGTGCCAGAACCGCGCGGTCACGTGGTTTCTTCCTCAACTCGTCGCTTATGCGCTGGAGTTCTGCGAACGTCTGCTTGAAGCCCCAGGTCAGGTGCCGGTCGACCGCCTGGATGGTCGACTTCGGATCGTGTCCCTGGCCCGCGACCTCACGGAGGAAGCGATCCAGGAACACGCGGTTCCGCGCCTCGTCCGCGATCTGCGTCGATAAGAACAGCGCCTGACCCGTCTCGGGAGCCGCGTCGATCATGGGAGACAGAGCGCGCGCGACGCCCTGAACCCCGTACAGGAACATCGAATAGTTCCAGAGCGCCCCGGTTCGCTGCCGGTCGTCGAGCTCATCCGCCCAATGCACCGCATCGGCGGAGAAGTCGATCGCCGTGGCGCTCCAGTTACTGACTTCCCAGCGCGCATAGAGGTCGTCGTAGGAGGCGGCGGGCCCGTCCGGGGATCGAGTCATCCAGCCCATCCTTGCTCACCCCTAACTTGACCGGGGAGTCAAGATATGGGCACACTCGACCCTGTAGACCGGTCTCGAACCACACATCGACACACTCGGCGCTGCGGACGATTGTGCGGCGCCCGACAACGGGAGGACGAACGGTGGACTTCAAGCTCACGGAGGAACAACTCGAGCTCAAGAAGTGGGCGCACGAGTTCGCCGAGCGGGAGATCCGCCCGGTGGCCGCCGAATACGACGAATCCGAGGAGTTTCCCTGGCCGGTGTTGAAAAAGGCGTCCGAAGCCGGTCTCTACTCCATCGACATCTATATGCAGGCGCAGCAGGACCCGACCGGCCTGACGCTGCCCTTGATCATGGAAGAGATCTTTTGGGGCTGTGCCGGGATCGGACTATCGATCTTCGGCACCGGCTTGCCGCTCTCGGCGCTCGCCGCCGTCGGTACGCAGGATCAACTCTTCGAGTGGGCCCCCCGGATGTTCGGCACACCCGAAGACCCGAAGGTTGCTGCCTTCGCGGTCACGGAACCCCAGGCGGGGTCGGATGTGCGTTCGTTACGGACCCGCGCCAAGCGGGAAGGCGATGAGTGGGTCCTGAACGGTCAGAAGATCTACATCACGAACGGCACCGTCGCGGATGTGTACGTCATCGTCGCGACGATCGATCCGGAGCTCGGGCACCGGGGCCAAGCTTCCTTCGTGATCACAAGTGACGACGAAGGGATACGTCCCGGGAAGAAGGAGAGGAAGCTGGGCATCCGGGCATCCGACACGTCAGAGGTCCTCCTCGAGAACTGCCGCATCCCCGTAGACCGGGTCCTGGGGGGCGTCGATCGGGTGGAGGAGAAACTGGCCAAGGCTCGGAAGGGCGAGTCGAGCGGCCGCTCCTCGGCAGCGTTAAGGACCTTCGAAGTGACGCGCCCCTCGGTTGCGGCTCAGGCCGTGGGCATCGCCCGGGCGGCCCTTGAATTCGCCACCCAGTACTCGAAGGAACGAGTGACCTTCGGAGTGCCCATCAGCCAGCATCAGAGCATCCAGAATCACCTCGCCGACATGGCCGTCGAGGTCGAATGCTCGCGACTGCTCGTGCACAAGGCCGCGTGGCTGGCGGCAAGCGGCCAGCCGTTCGAGAAGGCCGAAGGCTCGATGTCCAAGCTGAAAGCCGGCGAGACCGCAGTGAGAGTTACCGAGCAGGCCGTGCAGGTGCTGGGCGGCTACGGCTACATAAAGGACTTCCCCGTCGAGAAGTGGTACCGGGATTCGAAGATCTACACCATCTTCGAAGGCACCTCCGAGATCCAGCGGATGGTCATCGCCCGAGCTTTGCTCGCCTAGCGCGAAAGGACCGCGCCCCCAGAGCGGAGACGCGGTCCTTGAAACGTCAGCCAGAAAGGGCTACGAGGGTTAGGTCAGCTCCGTGAGGAGCTTCTCGGACATCCCCTGCAGCTGGTCGGCCGTGGCGAGCTCCTCTGCGAGGTTCTCGCGCAGCGATGCCTGAGCATCCCTGAGACCGAGTTGTCGCGCGAGCTGCATCAGCGACTCGTAGGCGACGATCTCGTAGTGCTCAACTTTCTTTGCCGACACCGCGGCGAAGAAGTTGAGAACTTCCGTGGACGAGTTCTCTTCCTTCGTGAACTCCTTGAACTCGGTGATGAGCCCCTTGATGCCCTTACACGACTCACGCTCCGGCTTGAAGTCGATGGACGAGAAGACGGTCTCGAGACGCTCTATCTGGCGCTGTGTCTGCTCCCGATGGAGATCCAAGGCCTTCGTCAGCTCGGGATCGGTCACCTTGGAAGACATTTCCTTGAGCGAGTCGACCAGGCGGTGCTCTGCGTCGTAAGCGTCGCGGAGCTCGTGCTCGAATAGTTCGCGTGCAGTGGTTGCCATCGCGGGTCCCTCCTTAGGGGTCGAAGTCGGTTTCTTGTACTTACCCACCCACATGAGAGGTACCCGGAACGCGCGCTAAAAGACCTCGCAGAGCGCGAAGAAACCTTACTAAGCAAGCACAAACCCTACGAAGCAAGCACCCGGGCTAGCATCTGCTTGAACCGTTCCTTGTCGGCTCGCACCACCACGTCGGCGTTCGGTTCCCGTCCTTCGCCGGGGACGCGGCGCCCGGCTCGACCTTTCTGCATCACGCCGAGAGTATCGACGACGCTGTAACCGGCCGTGAGATCACTGCGGTATTCGACGTCGACGTGCCAGTTACCGCGCTCGGTGATCATCGCTTCATCGATAACCATCGCGGTCATGATGGCGTCGGGGTGGCTGATGCCGTCCACGTCGTACTCCAGACGGATGAACTCGCGCGCAGCCCGGTTCACTGACAGATAGAACTCGCTCAGCGTGGTGTGCATCTCCTCGATCGGACGCAACTCGTCCCCGTAGAGGATGCCGTCCTTGAGACAGACGTCCCACGGAACCAGCGTGGTGTTGAACCCGGCGTTGATGACGATGTGCGCCGCCTCCGGGTCGACGTAGAAGTTGAACTCCGCTGCCGGGGTGACGTTTCCCATGAAGTTGTTGGCGCCTCCCATGATCCACAATCGTTTGATCTTGCTCGGCAGATCGGGGTCGCGCGCCAACGCAAGAGCGATATTCGTGAGCGGAGCCTGAGCTATGACTTCGAGCTGGCCCGCGTATCGGTTCGCGTGATCCACGATCGCCTCGACCGCGTGCTCTGCCTCGGGTTGTTTCTTCGCCGGTGGAAAATCGGAGTTTCCCACCCCGTCCTCGCCGTGCACGTAGTGGGCCGTCACCAGCTCGCGCATCAGCGGCCGATCAGCCCCTGCGTACACGGGGACCTCCGAGCGCCCGGCTATCTCGACGGTGTAGAGCGTGTTCTCAACAGCCTGATCGAGGTAAACGTTTCCGGCCGCGACGGTGACCGCGAGGAGGTCGATCCCTGGCCACTTCAGAGCGAAGAGCATCGACGTGACATCGTCGCCCGCTGTGTCGGCATCCATCAGAACCGGTTTGCTCAAACGGCTTCCTCTCGCAGCGGGCCCTTGGTGAGACTCGGAGAACTCTAGACTCAACCCGTGTCACGGGGAAAGGTCACTGTCGTCGGGAGCTTTCTGGTCGGGCTGACTCTGCGCGCGGAGCGTTTCCCGGCCCCCGGTGAGACCGTCATCGCCGGAGATTTCGACCGGGGCCCGGGTGGAAAGGGCAGCAACCAGGCGGTCCAGGCGGCGCGGCTGGGGGCCGACGTCGAGTTCGTCGGTGCCATCGGGGACGATGACTTCGGCGAGATGGCGGTGAAACTCTTCGCCTCCGAAGGGATCGGCACGAGCTACCTCCGTCGAACCACGGAGTTGAACACGGGCCTCGGGTTCATCATCCTGGATCGCCGAGGCGAGAACCGCATCCTCATCGACCCGGGCGCGACCGGTTCCTTCTCCGTTGACGACCTGGGCGCTGCCCGGGACAGGATCGACTCGAGCGATGTGGTCATCACGCAGCTGGAGATCCCCGTCGAAACCGCAGCCGCGGCCATGGAGGCTGCGCACCAAGCCGGAGCGACAACGATCCTCAATCCGGCCCCTGCGCGAGAGCTCCCACCGGCCATGTTGTCCGATATCGACGTGCTCACTCCGAACCAGGTCGAGGCGCGCATGCTTGCAGGTCTCGATGCACAGGACCCCAGGGATGATCTGGATGTGTGTGGCCTGCTTCTGGACCGCGGCGTGCGGTGCGTGATCCTGACGCGCGGCGCAAAAGGCGCCACGATGGTCCGCCGCGATGGGCACGAGCACGTCGAGCCTTTTCGGGTTTCAGTGGTGGACAGCACGGGAGCCGGCGACGCCTTCAACGGCGCGTTGGCCGCGTCGCTCGCAGGCGGCGAGCCTCTTACCGCGTCGGCGCGCCGGGCCGCAGCCGCCGGGGCGCTGGCGTGCACGAAGCTGGGTGTGATCCCGTCATTGCCCAACCCCGCCGACATCGACAAGCTCACGGCGAACTCATGAGCGAACGGACACCGATACTCCGGCACGACACGGCGAGCACGCTGAGAAGCTTCTTCCACTACGAGCGTTCCCTCACCATCGCGTGCGCGGCATGGACGCCAGGTGTGAAGCGTCTCGAGGCCAAGGAGCTGCTCGCCCGGACCGCGTGGGAGAACTCCCTGACGGCCGGCGCCCTCCGGGAGCGGGTCTTCGAGCTGCGCTACCCGGAACGGGATCTGCTCTCGGGGACCGACACCGCTCTCGTGGAGTTGTTCGCCTCCGGCATCCATGCGCCCGGTGCCGGGGCGTTCCTTGCGGCCGTCGGTGAGGTCTTCGTGCCGGCTCTGCTCGAGGCCTACAGCGCCTACTTGGAGGCCTCCGACGTCATCGCGGATGGCCCCACCCGGCGCTTTCTAGACGTTGCACGACGCGAAAAGGTGCTCCAGCGCGACGCTTTCGTTCTAGCAGCCGGAAGAGAGAACGATGGAACCCTTCCGATCGCACAACGTCGATGGGTCGAGGGCCTGGCCGCAGCCGTGGCCCTGGCCGGCGGCCTCTCGCGCGAGGCCGGCGAAGCCGCCGGCACTCCCCAACGCGTCCAGCCCGAGGTCACATTCGCGTTACCGCAGCGGCCGGCTCGGGACGATCGGTACCTCGCGTGCAGTTTCTACTGGCCGGACAACTTCGATCCGTCGTATCCGTACGGCGATGGTGACCGGCTCCGCCTACGAAGCGCGGTCAGCCATCTGAACGAGGTCTGGGCCGTCGAAACGGCGGGGGCGATACTTCACGGCTTCGCGGATGTGCTCGGGTGGGACTTCATCCACGACGCAGCGCGCTGGCTCTACGACGAGAGCCGTCACATGATGATGGGGGCGACGCGGATGGAGACGTGGGGGTTCGAGACCGGCGACATCCCCCTGGGTAGTTTTATCTACGAGTCGTGTCACGGCCAGGACCCCATCTACCGCCTCGGGATGCTTGCTTTCTTCGAGACCAAGAACATCGGCAAGAAGAAGGAGCGAGCCGAGGAATTCGGCCAGATAGGAGACCAGATCAGCAGACGAGACATGGACTTCGACTGGGCCGACGAGGCCATCCACGCGGGCTACGGACGTCGGTGGATCAAGGCGCTACTCGATGCTGAGGGAGGCGGCGGTCGAAGCTGGCACGAGATCGTTGCTCGTTGCGAAGCGCTGGTTCAACAACGCATCGCCGAACGCACGCCCGAAGAGGAACAGATCACTCGCAGCGCGGCCGAGCGCTTGATCGAGCAGGCGGAGCATCTCCTCGCCTAGTTGTCCGTCGCGCGCAGTATGTAGGTCTGGCCCTCGAAATCACCGGCTTCGATCGCATCGGCACCGGTTTCCACGCCGCTCGGAACGACCTCGTAATCGGACTCGAAGCCTCCCTCGTCCATCTGCGCGTCCCAGGATGCCGCCCGAGTCGCGAAACGGATCCGAAGATCGTTGGTTTCGAGACGGGGATCATCGTAGGCCGCCATGCGCATACCGGAGAACGAGAACAACATGAAAGCGAGCTCGTTCGACCCGCGCACCTCAACCACATCGTCCGGCCCCAGGTGGGCAGCAGCGCGCTGGACGAAGGACCCGGAGCCCCGATCCGGCTTGTTGAATTCGAATCCATCCTCATGCAGCGCCAGCACTCGCTCGAATCCAGCCGAAGCGATCACCAGCGACAACAACCCCACGAGTAGCACCGACGTAACGACAGCTATAGAGAGCGCGGGGCGACGCCGATCGAGCCGGTCGAATAACCAGACGAGGGCGATCCCCGCGAACGCGGCGCCGACAAGGTGCGCTGCCGGCCACACGCGACCCTGGTGAAGCACCGTTGCATTACCCGCCAGGTCCCAATCGAGGGCCGCCCGAGCGCGCGCGAGGGCGAGCATGACGATGGTCCCAGCCGAGAACCACAGGACGATACGGGTCTCCCGGCCGGCCCGCGCCCGTAACGTAACGATCGCCCCCCCCAACGCCAACGGCAGCAGTAGACCCCAGGCCCCGAGCGCGGTCGGGAGCGGCCACTCCACGCCCAGTTGGGGCGTCACGTCCACGAAACCGTCGAATCTCAGGTAGTCGACGAGCACGGGTGTGGCCCAGACCGAGAAGACCAGCGCCGCGGGGGCCAGGGTCAAGACCGCGAACCGGATCCGTTGACCCCGCTCCACCGCGATGAGGCCGAACAGGGTCCAAACACCGCCACCGAACATCATCGGAACGCTCACGAGACCGACGGAACCAAGGACGAGGCCGCCAAGCACGGCCAGCCGCGTGACCGATCGCCCCGCTCCCGTTGCGATGAACACCCCCGCCCCGGCCAGCAGCACCAAACCCAGCTCGCGCGGGAACGCCGGCGCGAAAAGCTCGTAGACCGAATTCGGAGACGCCACGACGAGGTCCGCACCGTAGAGCGCGGCGGATGGACTCGCAATGAACGTTGGTTCGAGCGTGCTCAACCATCCCCATCCACCGATGAGAGATGCGGCCGCTGCGGCCGCCCAACCGGCCCGCCGGTGGAGGAGGCGCGCAAGGCACGCCGCGGCGAGAGGAATCGCCAGCACCAGAGTGAGCTGCAGTGCGTCGTGCGCAACGACCACATCCGAACCCGGGAGCGCCCTGACGAGCGTCGCGTTCACCGCATGCCAGCCCCACGGGTAGGCGTTGCGCCCGAACTCGGGGGCCGGACCCGTCGGCACCGGCTCGCCCGCGAGGAGTTGTTGTGTCCACCCCATGTGCCACGGGGTGTCGCCCGTCCGAGCACCCGTGCCGGAGATGACCAAGGGAAGGAGATAGAGCGCGCCGATAACGGCCGTCGCAGCGAGCAGTGCGGCCCACGAGCGGGGCCGCGGCCACGCGACCTTGCGAACCACGCCGAGGATCAAGATGGCCAGAGCGGCGGCCGGCACTACCGCGGCCGTGCCGAACACGGCACCTCCGGAGATGATGTGGCACACCATCAACGCGAGGGAGAGCAGCACGAAGCCGCACACGGCCACCAGGAGCCGCTCGGGGATCCCGAACCGGTCCCGGAGCTCTAGAGAGCCCGCGAACACGGGCCGGAGAAGTATGTCGGCCGCGATCCAGCCCAGGATGAGGATCAGTGCGAACTGGGCGAGCGCCGCCGCGAGCGACGCGAGACTCACTCGATAACCGCCAGCACCTGCCCCGCGCCTGCGGTATCCCCCGGCGCCGCCTTGAGCTCTACAACGGTCCCGGCGAGAGACGCCGAGATCGTCGTTTCCATCTTCATCGCCTCGAGCACCATCACGGGCTGACCCGCGGCCACGTTCTCGCCTTCGGCGATCAGCACCTGGAGGATGGTTCCTTGCATCGGCGCAACGACGTCTCCGCCACCAGTTACCGCGCCATGGACCGCGGCGGACGCGGCGGACGCCATGGCCGGACTCCAGAGTCGCACCGGTCTGCCACCGATCATCAAGACATCGCGGACCTCGTCCGTGTCCGAAGGTGTCAGCGCCGCGAGAACGTCGCTCTCCTCCACCGTCCGCGTCGTGTGCCGGCCGGAGATGAACGAACCATCGCGCAGCAGAAGCAAGTGTGCCGGGATGGTGGTCGGGACCCCCTCGATAACGAACTCCTTCAGGGCGCGCAGCATCCGCAACCGCGCCTCTTCGCGGTCGTTGCCCCACGAGATCAGTTTGGCGACCAGCGAGTCGTAGGCACCGGGGACGGCATCGCCGGCCACGTATCCCGAATCCACCCGTACACCGAGGCCATTCGGCTCGGCGTAGGCGACGAGCTTGCCTGGGGCCGGAGCGAATCCAAGCGCGGGATCCTCCGCGTTGACACGACACTCGATCGCATGTCCACGCAGGCGCGTCTCGATATCAGGCTGATCGAAACCCAGCGGTTCTCCGGCGGCGATCAGCAACTGGCAGGCCACGAGGTCCAGGCCCAGAACCTCCTCGGTGACGGTGTGCTCCACCTGGAGACGCGCGTTGACCTCGAGGAAATAGAAGCTCCCGTCGCCATCGACCAGCATCTCAACCGTTCCGGCGTTGACGTAACCGCATGCTTTCGAGAGAGCGACGGCGGCAGCACCCATGTCCGCGCTGCGTTCCGTCCACCGCGGCGGTGGGGTCTCTTCGATCAACTTCTGGTGACGTCGCTGCAGAGAGCAGTCGCGTACACCGAGCCACAACGCTTCGTCACGATTCGGGGCGAGTATCTGAACCTCGAGGTGCTTGGGGTCATCCAGATAGCGCTCCACATAGACATCACTAGAGCTGAAATAGGCCTTGGCCTCGCGGCGGGCGCTCTCGAAGGCGCCGGCCACCTCGTCCTCGGTGCGAGCTACCTTCAGACCTCGTCCGCCTCCACCACCGGCTGCCTTTATGGCCAGCGGGTAACCCTGCTCGCGACCGAATGCGTACGCGACCTCGAGGTCTTCGGCCGGTTCCAGTAAGCCCGGAACCAGGGGGACCCCAGCGGAACTGGCGATCCGCCGCGCGACGATCTTGTCGCCGACGGCACGCGTCGCATCGGGCGGTGGCCCGACCCAGGCCATGCCCTCTCCGATCACGGCTTCGGCGAAGTCCGCGTTCTCGGACAAGAAGCCATAACCGGGGTGGACCGCCTCGGCCCCCTTCTCTCGGGCTGCCGCCAGCAACGCTTCGACGTTGAGATAGGTATCCGACGGAGACACGCCGGGCAGGTGGACGGCTTCGTCGGCCACCGCCACGTGACGGGAGCGCGCGTCGACGTCCGAATAGACGGCCACCGAGCCCACGCTGCGCTCGCGGCAGGTCCGGGCGATGCGTACGGCGATCTCACCCCGGTTAGCGATGAGGACCTTCGAGAACATCAGGCTGTGTCCCCGGCGGAGTCGACGCGATCGCGGGGTCCCGCCCTCAGGACATGACTGGGAAGGTCGCCCGACACGAGACTCTGCGCGATGCGGGCCGCCGCCAACAACGCGTCCAGGTCGACGCCGGTGTCGATGCCCATGTCCTCGACCATATGCACCAGATCCTCGGTCACGACGTTGCCGGTCGCTCCGGACGCGAACGGACTGCCGCCCATCCCCCCGACGGAGCCATCGAAGTAGTCGATCCCACATTCGAGCGCGATCAGGACGTTGGCCAAGCCCGTACCGCGCGTGTCGTGGAAGTGCATATTCAACCGTAGTCCCGGCAACGCCTCTCTGACGGCCGCGATCAGATCGCGCACCCGGCGCGGGGTCGCCATGCCGGTCGTATCCCCGTAAGAGATCGAATCGATGCCCTCATCCATCATCCAGCGCGACACCTCGACGACGCGTTCCGGAACCACGTCTCCCTCATTTGGGTCGCCGAAGGCCGACGACAGCGTCCCCTCCACCGGGACCGACGCGGCTCTTCCGACGGCCACGACATCGGCCACATCCCGAAGCGACTCCTTCACGTTCTTGTTCACGTTCTTCAGGTTGTACGAATCGGTAACCGCCATGAAAACTTGCAAGGCATCGGCTCGAGCCTCGACCGCCGCGTCCGCCCCGCGTCGATTCGGCACGAGGGCGGAGTAGATAACACCGGGCGTTCGACTGATCCCTGCGAGGACCTCGGCCGCGTCGGCCATCTGCGGCAGCGCCTTGGGTGAAACGAAGGAGACCGCTTCGATGCGGCGGATCCCGGTCACGCTCAGCGCATCGATGAACCCGATCTTGTCTCCGGTGTCGACGTGCAGCTGCTCGCTCTGGATGCCATCACGTGGACCGACCTCTCGTAACGTGATGGCCTTCGGCCAGCTCACCGGTTCTTCCATTCCGGCCGGCGTTTGGCGTTGAACGCAGCGATCCCCTCGGCCCGATCGTCGCTCGCCACGACCCGGGCCCAGGACTCGTTCTCCCTCTCGATCCCCTCCTCAAGGGGAACCCCCAACGCTGCGTCGATCGATGCTTTTGCCTCGCGCACCGCCACAGGCGACGCCTCGACTATCCGGTCGGCGAGTCCAAGGGTGGAGTCACGCAACGAGTCGAAAGGAACGACCTCCTGGATCAACCCCAGGTCGAGCGCGGCCGCGACATCCAGACGTTTGCCGGTGAAGATCAGCTCCTTCGCTCTGTTCGGACCGACCTTCCTCGTCAGCAGTTGTGTCCCCCCGCCGGCGGGAAGCAGGCCCACCCGGGCCTCCGGCAGCCCTATCTCCGTTCCCTCAGCGGCGACGATTAGGTCGCACGAGAGAGCCAGCTCGAAACCGCCTCCCAACGCGAAGCCGAAGATCGATGCGATCGTCGGCTGAGGCATCGTGCGAATGGCGTGGAACATCGCCCTCATGGGGGCGCGGTTGGCGTGATAGTCGTCCAGGGAGAAGTTGGCCCTTTCCTTGAGGTCGGCGCCGACACAGAACGCCTTGTTCCCGGCCGCACCCAGGATCATCACCCACGCCTCTTCATCCGCGGCGACCGCCCGGCAAGCATCGGCGAGCTCCTCTGCAACCGCCGTAGAGATAGCGTTGCGCGTATCCGGTCGTTCGAGGGTGACGATCCGTATCCGGCCCTCGCTCCGGAGGGAGACGAAGCTCCCGTCGCTCAACTCCAAGCGCCTCGAGGGTCCCGCGATCCGGCGGCGCTCATACGGGAGGGACCCCGTGCCGTCGATCCGAGAAGTGCCGCTCTTTCCGAGAGGCAGAATCGAGGCGACGCACGATCTCCAACCGCAGATCGTCGGGCTCGACGACGGCATCGACGACATTCTCCGAGGCCAGGTGAACGATGTCGATGTCCTTCTCGAACTCGGCGCGTCGTTGGGCGACGTAAGCCGCTCGTTCATCCGGGTCCTCGATCGCCTGGATCTTGTTGAAGTACACGGCGTTGACGGCCGGCTCCGGGCCCATCACCGCGATCCGCGCGGTCGGCAGAGCGATGGTTGCGTCCGGCTCGAACCCGGGTCCGGCCATGGCATAGAGGCCCGCTCCGTACGCCTTGCGCACGACCACGCACAGCTTTGGAACGGTGGCCTCCGACACCGCGGTGATCATCTTGGCGCCGTGGCGGATGATCCCCTGACGCTCGACCGCAGTCCCGATCATGAATCCCGGGACGTCGGACAGGAACACGAGCGGGATGTTGTAGGCGTCGCACAGCCAGATGAACCGCGCCGCCTTGTCGGCAGAGTCGACGAACAGCACCCCGCCTTTCTCCGCCGGTTGGTTGGCGATGATGCCTACCGCTCGGCCTTCGATGCGGGCGAGGCCGGTGATGAGTTCCTTCGCGAAGTCGGGCTTGATCTCGAAGAACGAAGCCTCGTCCACTAGACCGGATACGAACGCGTACATGTCGAAGGCCCGGCTCTCGTCATCCGGGACGATGCTCGCAAGAGAGCTTCCATAGGCGGGCCCGCGCGCATCCTCGAGCGGGGCGGCATCCCTGAAGCTCTGCCCGAAGTAGGCGAGGTAACCCTTGGCCGCCTCGATCGCCGCCTTGTCGTCTGACACCAATAGGTCCCCGCAGCCCGAGACCTCGCAGTGCATCCGTGCCCCACCCATCTCCTCGAGCGTGACCTTCTCGCCGATCACTTCCTCCGCCATGCGCGGCGAGCCCAGGTACATGGACGCGTTGCCATCGACCATGAACACGACATCGCAGAAGGCCGGGATGTATGCGCCGCCGGCGGCCGAGGGACCGAAAAGGCAACAGATCTGAGGTACCCGTCCCGACGCCTGCACCTGGTTATAGAAGATCTTGCCGGCCCCCCGGCGGCCGGGAAAGAGGTCGACCTGGTCGGTGATGCGTGCACCGGCCGAGTCCACCAGATAAACGATGGGGTGTTCGTGTTTGCGCGCGAGCTCGATGATCCTGATGATCTTCTCGACCGTATGAGCCCCCCAAGACCCGGCCTTGACCGTCGAGTCGTTCGCCATCACCGCGACCTGCCGGCCATCCACACGCCCCACGCCGGTGATCACCCCGTCGGCCGGGAGGTCACCCGCCAGCGCGTTCACGAGCAGCCCGTCCTCGATGAAGTCCTCGGCTGAATCCAGAAGCAGCGCGAGGCGGTCGCGAACGAAGAGCTTGTTCTGCTCCCTCAACCGGTCGTGATATTTCGGGGCCCCGCCCGAGCGGATCTGTTCCGTCAACGGTCCCACGCCGGAAGCCGGCAGCGCGGCCTCGCCGCCACCTGGGTCGCTCATCACACCGGGTTCTCGGCCGCGTCCAACGTCTTGGGAAGGGAGGCGACCGGGGCAGGCAGCGCGCCGCGACGCCGGCGGCGGAAGAAGAACCTGCGCCTCGGCCGTGCTCTCCGGAGCTGCGCGACCCGCAACTCATCCACCTGTTTCGCCACTCAAGCCAGGTGGGATATCTGCGACACGTTCACGGCGCTGCCTCCAGTTCGTTAGGCGTACCCGAATCCTAATGTGCCTGGGTCGCTACGGCCCCGGATCCCCTCTTCGAACCTCATCCCGCAGGCGAGCGAACTCGTCGATCAGGGCTGGGAGCTGGTAGTGGGCATTGAGTCCGCTCGGATTCGGCAGGAGCCAGATCCTCGTGGTTCCGATGACCTCTGCCTGGAGCCCGACTGCGGCGTTGGGCGGCCCGAACGCGCGGCGGTAGGCGGTGACGCCCAGCGGCGCGAGCCAGCGGGGGCGGAGGCGCCGGACCTTCGCCTTCAGACGCCGGCCGCCCGCCTCGATCTCCTCCGGTGACAACTCCGCCGCGGTCGCCGTCGTCCGCTCTACGAAGTTCGTCACCCCCAAGCGAGAGCCGAGCAGCTCCCTCTCATCGAAAGGTGACAGGCGTCTCGCCGTGAAGCCCGACCCGTGGAGTGCAGGCCAGAAACGATTGCCCGGCCGCGCGAAGTGGCGGCCAACGGCTCCCGAGTACAGGCCTGGATTGATGCCGCAGAAAAGCACCGCCAGGTCCGGCCCCACGAGGTCCGGCACTTGCTTGTCCCGAGCCAACTCGAGTTGTTCGGGAGTTGGCTTCCACGGCTCGGTCACGAGGTTCGCAATCGCTCTATCTCTCCCGAGTGAACCGTGACTAAGGCATCCTCGGTCCGCACCTCCAGCTCGCCCCGTGAAGTCAGCCGCTCAGCACGGCCCTCGAGGGAGCCTCCCCCGGCAAGCCTGACCATCACACCCCGGCCCAGCACCTCCGACAGTCCCGTTGCCTCCTCGATCACGCGTCTCGCGAACCCGGCGGTGGCGGCGTCCCGATAAAGATCCTCGAGCCCTGCAAGGATGTCTGCGAGGAGGAGGGCCCGCGATGGGGCGCGTTCGACATGATCTGCTATCGTAGTAGCGCGTTCGGCAACATCGGTAGGCGCGTTCGTCAGAGTCTTGACGTTGACGCCGACGCCGGCGACGACGGCCCGGATGCGTCCAGCTTCAACCCTGCTTTCGAGAAGGATCCCGGCCACCTTCCGGCCGTCCAGCATGACGTCGTTGGGCCATTTCAGTCGCGGTCGCAAGGCGGAGGAAGACCGGATCCCCACAGCGCATGCCACCCCCACCGCGGCGGTGAGCAGTCCTGCAGAGGACGGGTCCAGGGGCGGACGAAGGACGAGCGAGAACGTCAACGCGGTACCGGCAGGGCTGAACCATTCCCGCCCCCATCGACCGCGTCCGGTCGTTTGATGTCCGGCCACGACGAGCGCCCCCTCGGGAGCGCCGGCCTGAGCCCATCCGAGGGCCTCCGAGTTCGTCGACGGCGTCTCGTCCAGGTAACGGAGCGGGCGTCCCAGACGTCCTTTGACCACGGCCTCTATGGTGGCCGCGTTCAGATCGTCTGGTGCGCCGCGATCATCTGTCATGACGACTCGTAGGATACGGACGCCGCGGGCACCGAAAGGATGCGCTTGTTCAAGAAATTGCTCATAGCGAACCGAGGAGAGATCGCGCTCCGGGTATTACGGGCGTGCCGGGACCTCGACATCTCGCCCGTCGCCATCTACTCGGAGCTCGACACCGGAGCGATCCATGCCCGCCTCGCCGACGAGGCCTACAACGTGGGGCCGGGTCCGGCCTCGGAGTCGTACCTGAAGATCCCCGCCATCCTGGACGCAGCGCGGCGGTCGGGCGCCGAAGCGGTGCATCCCGGATACGGCTTCCTCGCCGAGAACGCCGCCTTCGCCCGGGCGGTGATCGACGCGGGCCTGACGTGGGTCGGGCCCGCCCCCGACATCATCGATTCGATGGGAGATAAGACGGCTGCTCGCCGCGCCGCTGCGGACGCAGGTGTCGCAACGGTGCCAGGGACTCCGGATCCCGTCACGACGGTCGAAGAGGTCGCAGCCTTCGCCGATGAACACGGCATCCCGCTCGCTATCAAGGCGTCGGCCGGTGGTGGTGGGAAGGGTTTCCGCGTCGTCCACTCCCCCGACGAGATAGAGGACGCGCTCAGTGGGGCCGCGCGCGAAGCCAGCGCATACTTCTCGTCGCCCGACGTTTACCTCGAGCGATACCTCGAGCGGCCGCGCCATGTCGAGGTGCAGGTGCTCGGCGACGCTGGGGGTTCGGTCCTCTCATTCCCCGAGCGCGACTGTTCACTGCAACGCCGGCACCAGAAGTTGCTCGAGGAATCACCCTCGCCAGCGCTCGATCCACACGTCCGCGAGGCGATCATGGAGGCGGCCGCGCGCGTCAGCAAGCAGGTTGGCTATCGCAACGCCGGCACGTGTGAGTTCCTCTTGGACGCGGACGGTGAGACTTTCTACTTCCTCGAGATGAACACCAGGCTCCAGGTCGAGCACCCCGTCACCGAGCTGGTAACCGGAGTCGATCTGGTGAAAGCGCAGCTACTGGTGGCAGCCGGCGAACCCCTCGAGTTCGATCAAGGGGACATCGAGCTCCGCGGTCACGCGATCGAGTGTCGGATCAACGCCGAAGACCCGGCGAAGAAGTTCATGCCAGCTCCAGGGAGGATCGGCGACTACGAGGAGCCATCCGGCCCCGGCGTGCGCGTCGATTCCGGCGTCGAGGCTAACTTCACCGTGCCCCAGGCGTACGACCCGCTGATGGCGAAGCTCATCACCTTCGGCGCGGGCCGTGACGAAGCGCGGCGGCGGATGCTGCGCGCGCTCGGCGAGTACGTCGTCGAAGGAGTCAAGACAACGATCCCCTTCCACCGCATGATGCTCGCCGACGATCGATTCATCTCCGGGGAATACCACACCGGCACGGTCGAACGAGAGATGGACCTCGCGCCATTAGCCGGCTCGCCTCCTGCTCGTCCCCAAGCCGGCGAGGTCGAGGTCGCAGATCGTCGCTTCGACGTCGAACTGGATGGCAAACGCTTCGCCGTGCGCGTTCGCGAGGACCTCGACGTGGTCGTTCGTGCACGCAAACCCGCCCCGCCCGCCTCGGCAGGGTCTGTAGCGGGCGGTGGTGGTGAAGCCCTGACTGCACCGATGCAGGGAACGATCGTGAAGGTTCTGGTCGATCAAGGGGACGAGGTCACGGTTGGACAACCGATACTCGTCCTCGAGGCGATGAAGATGGAGAACTCGATCCTGTCCCACGCAAACGGGACGGTTAAGGAGTTGAAGGTGGAGGCCGGGGCCTCCGTCGAGACCGGCGCCACCCTCGCCATCATCCGCTGAGCGCGGGTCACCAGAGCTAGACCTCATTTCTCGGTCGGCTCTTCCTCCGGTGGTTCCATCGACTCGACCGGGGAGATCGCGATGTCGTAGAGACGCCAGTCGAGCTCGAGTAGCTCTTCGCGCGTGCGTTGGATCTTGTCGGCGAGATCATCCTGCGAGCTAGGCACGATCATCGCCTCTCCGAAGAAGACGTGTCCGCTCTCTCTCAGGCGAACGCTCGCTTCCTTGGCCCAGCTTCGCTTGTTGAGCTCGTTCTCGACACGCGCCACGATCGGGTCGAACGCGGAGCCGTCGACCACCGCCGGGCGACCATCCATCAGGTCCGAGACCGCCGTGAGTCTCGTCATGGTGAGGACCATTGGACACCCGCCCACACGGTCCTGAGGGATAATCGGCCATCGTTTCAGCAAGAGTTCCCCGGGAGGTAGTCATGGCTTGTAAGTGGACCGAGCTCGTCATCGATGCGAACGATCCCCAGGAGTTGGCGGGTTTCTGGAGCCGCGTGCTCGACTATCCCATCAGTGAACAGGACGAGCACTTCGCGGAGATCAAGGGGCCGGCGGGTCCGTCGATCGTGTTCGTCAGAGTGCCCGAGCCGAAGGCGGTCAAGGATCGCATCCACATCGACGTCAACGCGACCGACCGGGACCAGATGGAAGAGGTCGCAAGGATCAAGCAGCTCGGAGCCACCGAGGTGGACGTGGGTCAGGAGGACGTGAGCTGGGTCGTCCTGGCCGACCCCGAGGGGAACGAGTTCTGCGTCCTGAGATCGCGGGTCTCAGCCTAAGCAGGAACCTCGACGAGATTCGCTAGAGCGACTTGCTGGGGCGAACGGCGATCGACCCCACAGGCGATCCGGGGCCAGGCGCGTCGTCGGCTCCCGCTAGCGCCTCCCGGGTCAGTCTCGCCATGCGCTCGCAGCCGTTGCGAGCGAACTGCTTCTGCTTGCCTCGCCCGAAGATCCTGAAGCCCACGTCGACGATCGGGTGACTTCCAGTCGAAGCTTGTGAGATCGCATCGATCCGGAACTCGACTTCGCCCGTATCGAGCCACTTCCACACCTCATAGTCGATCTGCCCCTTCTCGAAATGGCCGGCGAGGGTCCGGTAGTTCCACGCCGAGACCCGGGCCTCCCTTCCGTCCTCGTTCCTGGAGCTTTCCTCTCCGCCACTGACACGCACGCCGGCGTAGATCCGCAGTCCCCAGAACCGGATCTGGAGAAGCATCGTTCGTTGACCGAAGGCTTCCTTGGAGTCGAAGAACGCTCGCACGATACTGGGATCGACGAACTCGTATTCCATGCTCAGGTTACGGGCGACGGACCAGCTGCCTCCCTCGATCGGTTCTCCTGGAGGCTCGGCGGGAAGCTTCTTGCGGTAGTGGTCGACCTGCCACGCCGGATCGCGTCGTAGCCGCGAGAGATCATGCGGATCGAAGTTCAGTTCAGCCCCGCGCAGGCGTCCGAGCTCGCGCGCAACATCCGGAGATGAGAACAACCGGAGCTCAGCCATCCATCTCCACGCGCTTCGTCCTGATCTCGATCGGGCCACGCCGCACGCCTTCCGACATGCGGACAACCTGCTCGAGGCTCGAGGTCCACATGTGCAACTGCACTTCTTTGGCCATGCGGAACCCGTCGTACAGGACCCTCGAGAGCTTGTCGCCGCTCCGAGCCCAGGATTCGATCTCGAACGTCAGGTCGCCATCGTCGCTCGCTCTGAACTCGATCTGCCCCGCTTCCAAGTGCCCCGTAAGAGTGACGAACCGAAAGGAGGTTGGGCAGACATCGACGATTCGAACAGGCCCGTTCCAGGGACCCGGCATGTGAACGATGTAGTCGTCCCCGAACCGCATGTTCTTCCCTTCTGACAGTCTATGGAAGCGCGCGAACTCGGTCGGTGCGATGACATTCGGATCGCCCTGGACCCGCGCCATAACCTCGGCTGCCGGGACCTTCGCGTCACGGATCCGGGCACGGTAGATCCGGTGAAATAGCGGACCGGTTCCCTCCCTCTCCGTCTGCACATCCTCCATGTGCAGGCCGTCGGGGAGCTCGGGGAGAGTCTCGTCCGAGAATTGGGCCGCTTCCTCACTGCGGCTCATCGGCGTCGTTCGCCACATATAGCGCCACGAGGTCAACCCGATGCCGAAGGGCCAGGTGGTAAGCGCCGCATAGCGACCAGACCTTGGAATCTTGGAGGGCATGAGGACGGTTTACCCGCGCTGAGTGGGTATGTACACGTTCATGTTGACGAAGATCATGAACCGAATCGGCCTGCGAAGCACCTACATGCACAGCGCCTCATTGGGGTCGATCGTCCTCTGCATCACGCTCTGGATACGGGCGAAGACGGTCGACCAGGAGGAACGAGGGAACGCCGAACGTCGTGCCCTGTTCGTGGGGTTGTGGCCGCCGATGTTCTGGCTCATCGGGGACTCGCTCCTGAAGCACGAATAGAACGAAATCTTTGTTCGGAAGCAGGATTAGCGCGTGCGGTCATGCCCGGCACCTGCAACCCTCCCACCACAGCGAGTCGGGTCCATGGTTATGGATGGCTTGGTCTGTTACCTACTTAGGCTGGTGAGGCTTATCGCCACAGGTGATGGGTAGAGTCACAGCAGAGCTGCGTGGGTCCATGCACCGGAACTCGGGCTTCGACAAGAAAGAGACCCCATGGCGGAGGGCGCGCACCAGCTCCGGTCCCCCCTAACAGAATCTGAGGATCTCGCTCTCGTTGAGAGACTGTCTCGCCGCGACGAATCCGCTCTTCGAGCCCTGATCGATGCCTACGGCAGATTCGTCTACGGCAAGGCTCTCCGGATAGCGCGCGATACCGATCTGGTAGAGAAGATCGCTCAGGACGCGCTGCTGGTCCTGTGGTGGGAGCCGGAGCGCTTCGACCCCTCGAAGGGGAGCCTCAGGTCATTCCTGATCGGTGTCGCGCGATTCAAGGCGATAGATGCCGTGCGCCATGAGGATCCGATCCCCCGCCAGGAATCCCTCGTGGCCGAGATGTCGGCCTGGGTGGATGAGCCGATCGATAGCGGAGACGACAACGGCTCGATCATGGGAGAAGCTGTAGCCAAACTCCCCGCTCCGCAGCGTGAGGCCATCTTCCTCGCTTACTTCGGAGGCTTGAACTATCGGGAGATGGCGCGCTCACTCGGGATACCGGAGGGCACTGCGAAGACGAGGATCCGTGACGCGCTCCACGGATTGAGAAGTGCCCTCCCCATAGCGGAAACGGGCATGAATCTCGAGTGGCCCGTCCGACACCCGTGCTCCCGACGGATACCAGGTACGGAAAGGTAGTGATGTAGCCGTGGACTCGCACGAATACCCAGACCATCTCCTAAAGAGTTTCGTAGAGCTTTCCAAGCTGCTGCTCATCGAGGAGAGCATCGAAACCACGCTCGATGTGCTCAGTCAGCTTGCGGTCAGCACGATCCCTGGTTGCGATGTCGCTTCAGTCTCGCTCCTGAAGGACGGGTACATCTCCACGATGGGATCAAGCGACCCGATCGCTATCGAGATCGACGCGATCCAATATCAAACGGGTGAGGGGCCTTGTCTCGACGCGATCGGCAAGAAGAAGATGTGGTTCCAGTTAGACGACATGTCCAAGGACACTCAGTGGCCTTCGTTCTCTCGGCAAGCCGCCGGCAGAGGCCTGGAGAGCCTTCTGGCATTCACGCTCAAGGTCGATGACGACGTCTTAGGAGCCCTCAATCTCTTCGCCCGCGCTCCGGCGGTTTTCACGAAGGAAGACCGCGAGACGGGGGCGATCTACGCGGGCCATGCTGCCATCGCTCTAGCGAACGCGCAGGTCCACTCCAAGAACGAGCACCTCCAGGAAGAGTTGCGCAGGATCCTCATCTCCAAGCAGATCATCGGGCAGGCGCAAGGGATACTGATGGAGCGTGACTTCCGAAGCGCCGAGCAAGCGCTCGGGGCACTCGAGGGGCGGGCCCAGGAACTGAGGAACAAGCTCGAAGCCAGTGCCCACGAGGTCATCGAGGCCACCGACCGCGAGAGGGCAGAGCTCAGCCTCCCGGAAGGACTGATGGATAAGACGGTGGAGCGGGCGCGTTCCGAGAAGCCGAGCCAGCCCTCACAAGGGTGATCTCTAGGGGATAGTCGGGCCGTCTGGTAGGCCGACGATGTGGATCCCGGCTCCGTGCGTCTTGTAACGCCGGTTGAGCCCGATCATCAGGGCCGTGAGCGGCTCGACCAACCGGGCGTTCTCGAGCGGGCCCGCGTCGACGAACCGCAGCGCGGGGATCGCCTCCACCAGCTCTTTCACGACCGGCTTGCCGGCCTTTGACCCGACGGCTAGGACGTCGCCCGCCATCGGTGTGTCGAGATCCCTGAGCAACTCGGCCGACAACGTGTGGAACGCAGCACACATAGTCGTGCCCCGCGGCACGAGAGCGGCGGCCTGCTGGGCGGCCGAGCCCTCCCACACGCCGAGGACGTGAGCCGGTCGCCCTCCGACGGCGGCGGCCAGAGGGACCGTGCAGTCGATGACCACCGCGTCCGGCCGGATCGAATCGGCGATCGACTTGTAGATGGCCGCCTGCCCCGCATAGGGAACCACCACCGCGACCACGTCCGACGAACCCACGGCGGCATCGTTCTCGAGACCGGAAACGCGCGCGCCCGGGACACGCTCCTGCAACTCATCTGCAGCCTTCGCAGCCCGGTCGGCAGCGCGCGAGCCAAGGATGACCTCGATCCCGGCCGAGGCCCAGCGAAGCGCTAGCCCGAAACCCTCCTGGCCGGTGCCCCCGACGATGGCTATCCGCTCGACGGTCACCTCAGAGCGATCTCGGCTCGTAGACACCGAAGACCTCGCGCAGCACGTCCGAGACCTCGCCAAGGGTGGCGTAGGCCACCAGAGCCTCCCGCATCGGGTAGAGGAGGTTGTCCTTGCCCTGCGCCGCTTCACGCAACGACGTCAACGCCGCATCGACGGCGCCCTGGTCGCGCTGTCCGCGCACGTCCTGCAGTCGTGCGACTTGGCGCACCTCCAGTTTGGGATCCAGGGGTTCGATGTCGACGAGCTCCTCGTCGGCGTGCGCGAACCGGTTCACGCCCACGACCGGCCGCTCGCCGGACTCGACCTGCTTAACGATCCCGTAGGCGGCTTCCTCGATCTCTTGCTTCATCCATCCGGACTCGATGGCTTCGACCGCGCCGCCCATCTCATCGATTCGCCCGAGATAATCGCGCGCGCGCTCTTCGATCTCGTCCGTCAACGATTCGACCAGCCATGAGCCGCCCAGGGGGTCGACCGAATCCGCGACTCCGGATTCGAACCCGATGAGCTGCTGCGTTCGCAGGGCGATGGTCGCCGCCTTCTCCGAAGGGAGGGACAGGGCCTCGTCGAACGAATTGGTGTGCAGGGACTGGGTTCCACCGAGAACCGCGGCGAGCGCTTCCAGCGTCGTTCGGACGATGTTGTTCTCGGGCTGCTGGGCGGTAAGCGTCGCTCCCCCGGTCTGCGTATGGAATCGCAACATCATCGAACGAGGGTTCTCCGCTGCGAAACGTTCCTTCATGATCTCTGCCCACAACCGGCGGGCAGCACGGAACTTGGCGACCTCTTCGAAGAAGTTCATGTGACATGCGAAGAAGAAGGATAAGCGTGGACCGAAATCGTCGACGGAGAGCCCCGCATCCACGGCGGCCTGCACGTACGCGATCCCGTCCGCGAGGGTGAAGGCGACCTCCTGCACCGCGGTGCTCCCCGCTTCGCGCATGTGATAGCCCGAGATCGAGATCGTGTTCCAGCGCGGCAACTCCGAGTGGCAGTAAGCGAACGTATCCGTGACCAAGCGCATCGACGGTTTCGGGGGATAGATATACGTGCCTCGTGCCGTGTACTCCTTGAGGATGTCGTTCTGGGTCGTTCCTGTCACTGCGTCGGCCGGGACCCCTTGCCTCTCCGCTACGAGTTGGTAAAGAAGCAACAGGATCGCAGCCGTGGCGTTGATGGTCATCGACGTGGACACGTCGGCCAGCGGGATCCGGTCGAAGAGGATCTCCATGTCGGCCAGCGAGTCGATGGCGACCCCCACCCGCCCCACCTCGGCCGACGCCTTGGGATGGTCGGAGTCGTAGCCCATCTGCGTTGGCAGATCGAACGCCACCGACAGCCCGGTCTGCCCTGCCGCCAGGAGGTAGCGGAAGCGTTCATTCGTCTCCTCGGCGCTACCGAATCCCGCGTACTGGCGCATGGTCCAGAGCCGGTCCCGATACATCCGCGGATAGATGGCGCGGGTGAACGGATACTCGCCCGGAGCGCCCGCACGCGCTGCGACATCCGGAGCCGATCCGGGGCCGTACACGGGCTGTATCTCGATACCCGAATCGGTCCGTCTTTCTTGGTCCACCGAAGGATGCTATTCCGGATACGGCGAGGTTAGGATGCGCTCGGAATGGCGACGGTCGAGGACATCTATAGGAAGCACAAGCCCACTGCCTTCGAAGCCGACCGCCGGCCCTCGAGCACCGAGGTCTGGTGGTGGTTCTTCATGCGGATCTCGGGCGTTGTCCTCGTATTTCTCGTGCTCATCCACGTCTACGTGATGCACGTCGTCGGAGCCGGCGTCGAACGAGTCGACTTCGCCTTCGTGGTCGAGCGCTGGGACAGCATCGGCTGGAAGAGCTTCGACTGGATCATGCTCTTCCTCGCCCTCCTGCACGGCGGGAACGGGGTCCGCATCATCATCGATGACTACATACATCGCGACGGGCTCAGGGCGACAATAAAGGGTTCTCTGTATGCCCTCATCGTGATCCTGATGATCATGGGCACGGCCGTCATCGTCACCTTCAACCCCGCAACGGCCGGCTGACTTTGGCTCACATCCACCACTACGACGCCGTCATCGTCGGAGCCGGGGGCGCCGGTCTCATGGCGGCCCTGGAATCGGGCAAACGGGTTCGCACGGCGGTCGTCTCGAAGCTCTATCCGACCCGTTCCCACACCGGAGCGGCCCAGGGCGGTATGTGCGCGGCACTCGCCAACGTCGAGGACGACTCGTGGGAATGGCATGCCTTCGACACGGTGAAAGGAAGCGACTTCCTCGCGGACCAGGACGCCGTCGATGTCATGTGCAAAGAAGCGGTTGACTCGGTCCTGCAGCTCGAGCGGATGGGCCTTCCCTTCAATCGAACGCCCGAAGGCAAGATCGACCAGCGCCGGTTCGGCGGCCATACTCGGAACCACGGTGAAGCCCCGGTGAAACGCGCGTGCTACGCGGCGGATCGAACCGGCCACATGATCCTTCAAACGCTGTACCAGCAGTGCAACAAGTTCGGGGTCGAGTTCTACAACGAGTTCTTCGTTCTCGACCTGATCATGGGCGACGACGTGTGCAGCGGGATCATCGCCTACGAGATCGCAACCGGTGAGCTTCACGTGTTCCATGCGAAGTCGGTTCTCTTCGCGACAGGTGGCTACGGAAAGATGTTCAAGATCACCTCGAATGCCCACACCCTGACGGGAGACGGTCCCGGCGTCGTATACCGGAAGGGTCTCCCGCTCGAGGACATGGAGTTCTTTCAGTTCCATCCCACCGGCCTCTACCGGCTTGGCATCCTGCTGTCCGAGGCCGCCCGAGGCGAAGGCGCCATCCTCCGGAACGCAGACGGCGAACGTTTCATGGAGCGTTACGCCCCCACCATCAAGGACCTCGCTCCGCGCGACATGGTGTCGCGTGCGGAGTTCTTCGAGATCAAGGAAGGTCGCGGGGCGGGACCCGACAAGGATTACATCCTCCTGGACCTGACCGACGTGGATCCCGAGGTGGTCGAGACCAAGTTGCCCGACATCACCGAGTTCGCCCGCACCTACCTCGGGGTCGACCCGCTCAAAGAGGGCGTTCCCATCGTCCCCACGGCGCACTATGCGATGGGTGGCATCCCGACGAACGTCGACGCCGAGGTCCTGCGCGATCACACCGGCGCCATCGTTCCCGGCTTCTACGCCGCCGGCGAGTGCGCATGCGTTTCGGTGCACGGGGCGAACAGGCTGGGCACGAACTCCCTCCTCGACATCGTTGTGTTCGGCCGGCGGGGCGGAGTCGCGATGGCCGAGTACGCCTCGACCAACCCCCTGCCCGATATCCCGGACGACGTCCACGTCCATACCGAGGAGTGGTTGCGGTCTCTCACCGAGGGCGAGTCCGAGGAATCTCCGCACGAGATCCACACCATTTTGCAGGACGAGATGATGGACAAGGCATCAGTGCTGCGAACGGAGGAATCGCTGCTCGATGTTCTCGAGACGATCGGGAAACTCAGGGAGCGCTACGGACGCGCCCGGGTAAAGGACCGCAGCAAGGTGTTCAACACGGAGCTCGTCGAGCACATCGAGCTCGGCTATCTGATTGACATGGCCGAAGCCCTGGTGGTTTCGGCGAGGGCCCGGACGGAGAGTCGGGGCGGCCACTACCGAGAGGACCATCAGCTGCGCGAAGACGATCACTGGCTCAAGCACTCCTTCATCTCCAAAGCGGCTACCGGCGAGACGGTGTTGAACTACAAAGACGTCACGCTCGGACGCTACGAACCGGTGGAAAGGAAGTACTGACGTGGATGTCCAGCTGAGCGTGCTGAAGTACAACCCGGAGACCGATAAGGAGCCTCACTTCGAGGACTTCACGGTTGAAGCCGATCCCATGGAGCGGCTTCTGGATTGCCTCCACAAGATCAAGTGGCAGCACGATTCCGGCCTGGCCCTCCGGCGCTCATGTGCGCATGGGATCTGTGGGTCCGACGCCATGGTCATCAACGGCGTCAACATGTTGGCCTGCAAGGTCCTCGTCAAGGACCTGAAGCAACCCATCCAGGTCGAACCGATCCGCGGATTCCCGGTCCTACGCGATCTGATCGTCGACATGGAACCCTTCTTCGCCGGTTACCTGGCGGTGAAGCCCTGGCTCATTACGGACGATCGCCAGCACGACCCGGAGCGTGAACGGATCCAGTCGCCGGAGGAGCGCGAACGCTTCGACGACACGACGAAGTGCATCCTGTGTGCGGCCTGCACGACCTCGTGCCCGATCTTCTGGGCCGACAAGGAATACGTGGGCCCGGCTGCGATCGTTAACGCGCACCGATTCATATTTGACTCGCGCGACGACGGGGGGGCCGAGCGACTCGAGATCCTGTCGAGTCGCAGCGGGGTCTTCAAGTGCCGCACGGCGTTCAACTGCACGGCCGCTTGTCCTCGGGGCATCAAGGTGACCCAGGCCATCCAGGAAGTAAAACGGGCCGCTCTATTTGACTCCCTCTAGGCTGCTCAAGCTCGTAGCGCTTGTCGTCGTCGCTCTCTTGGCCTATCCCGCGGTCCTCGCGTTCCAGATCTGGCAGCAGTCACGTGACGACGAGCTGGACGAGCTGAACTCGGCCGACGCCATCGTCGTGTTGGGAGCCGCCCAGTACGACGGCGAACCGTCTCCCGTCTTTCAGGCTCGACTCGATCATGCCGCGGACATCTTCGAACGCGGCTTCTCCGACGTGGTCATCGTGACCGGAGGCAAGCAGAGCGGCGACAGATTCACCGAGTCGGAAGCCGGCGAGATGTACCTGTCCGAGCAAGGCATCCCGCTCGATCGGATCCTCCTCGAGTCCGACGGCCGCACCACGCTCGAGAGCCTGGAGGGAGTCAGCGCGATCGGTCGCGAGTTCGGCTACGACTCCGTGATCCTCGTGTCGGATCCGATGCACTCGCTGCGGATAAAGACCATGGCGACGGACCTGGGATTCGATCGCGCGTACGCCAGCTTCGCCAACTACCTCGCGCTCAACCGAAGCCGCGCAACCAAAGCCAAGGAACTATTCCACGAAGTGGGCTCGATGCTCGCCTACAAATTCCTCGACCGCTAGCCCCGCCCCCGGCCGGTTCAGATCGGAGGCGGCCGCCGGAGGTTGCGTTACCGCATCCTAGGGATCCGCGGTGAAGATGGTTACGCGCCCGGCTAGGCCTCGTATCTTCACGTCACGCGGGGGGCCGAACTCGACCTTGCGAAGGCGGCGCGCTGCCAGATCTTTGGCTGCACCCGAGACGACCACCTCGCCGGGCGCGCACTTATCGAGCAGTCGGGCCGTGAGATTCACGTCGTGCCCCAGGAGATCGTCCTGTTCGATGAGCGGTTCCCCTGCATGGACGGCGATGCGCACCATCAGGGGGAGGCTCATCCCGCTTCGCCGGCGCTGCATCGCGCGGTCCCGGATCGTTATCGCCCCCCGGATCGCCTGGGATGCGGAGGGAAACGCGAGCAAGAAGCCGTCGCCCAGACGCTTCACGAGCTGTCCCTTGGGGGGACGGATGGCGCTCTCGACGATGTCCGCCAGCGTGTTGACGACCCCGATGGCTGCATCGTCACCGTTCCTTTCGGTGTAGGCGACGAAGTCCGCGAGATCGACGAACGCTATGCCGATCGAGGAGCCCTTCCCGATATCCTCCAGAAGCCGGTTCGACCGATCGTCCTCGAGAGCCAGGCCGGCAAGGATGTGGGCGCTCTTGAGACCGAGCAGACCCAGCCGTGACGGCCTCTTCCTTACGGCTTCCTCGAGGATGGGTTCGAGCGCCCCGGCAGCCTGAACGACCGTCGCCGCACGGCTTCCGTCTCCTATCTTGCCCTTGAGCGCCCCGGTGATCTTCGGAACCAGCTCTCGGGTCACGGCGCAGCGCCGCAAGAACCGTTTCCCACATGTTCAACGACGCATCACCTCACGCCGGAACGCGGATGGTGAGCGCGTCGACGATCTCGAAGACGGCCGGAGCACTTAGATCCACCAGCTCGCCGTCGACGTTGAACTCGATGTCTTCGCTGGCGCTGATCTCGATCCGGCTCCCTCGGGTCGTGGCGACGCCTTCGATGTCGAGATGCTTGCCATCCCGCACCTTGGCTGCAAGCTTCACGGCCTCGGCCGGACCGGTGACCGGCAGGGCGCAAGCGTCGAGCTGCCCATCCGCCGGATCCGCATCCGGCCACACCTCGATGCCTCCCCCGCAGGTTTTCCCGTTCCCCACCCCGACAGCCACACAGTTCTCCACTTCGACGTCGTTCACCTGGGCGGTGAAGCGCGTCATGTTGGTGAGCGCCTTGGCGCCGCCCACCCAGAAAGCGAGCGGTCCCAGCCTTTTCTTCAGATCCCCGCCCTCGATCGCCTCGTTGACGTCCACGGGGAAGCCACCCATGCACGCGTTCACGAACAACCTCTCAACGCCCGCCCCCGAAGCTCTCGACACGTCCAGCGAGCGCTCCCGACCGTCGACTAGACCGCGCGCCGCTTCGACCGGGTCCTCGGGCAACCCGAGGGTACGAGCCAGGTCGTTACCCGTTCCCATCGGCACCAGGCCGAAGGATCGACCGGCGAGGTCATCCTTGAGAGCATTGATCATGCTGTTGAATGTGCCGTCCCCTCCCGCCACTACGATCAAGTCGCTGCGCCGTCCCGCGGCGCCGACCTCGTCGTAGAAGGATTCGAGAGAAGTGGGACTGATCGGCTCGACGTCTCCGAGCTGACCCAGTACCGAGGCGATCGTTGCTACGGTTTCTTCATCCGAGCCGCCAGACTGCGCATTCGAGATAAGCAGTGTGTTCATCGCGTCAGTGACTTGAAGTGGTTCTCGATGTGCGGAACCAGATCCACCGACGTAGGGCGCCTCGGAGGATCCGACAACGTGGACATGAACGGGATAAGCGAGTCCTGAGCGTGTAATGAAGCATGGTCGCCGCCACCGCGGTGATCGCCTCCCGCGAGGTCACAGAACTCGTGTGTCAACTTGGGCGTGACCACGATGTCACCGATACGATCGAGATCGAGGGCCGACTTGATCCTCCACATCGCCAGGGGATACTCCGGAGTCCGGAGGCAGCCGTCGTCGACCACCCCGGATACCGGACCGAGTTCGCCCTCGAAGGACCAGTGATTGTCCCGTTCGTCGTGCACCTGGGTCCCCTCGGTGAAACGAAGATGTCCGCTCTGGCTCTGGACCACGTACCCGTCGCCGTCCCTCCACATGACCTGATCGATGCTCGGGTGCTCCATGAGCACCTGGACGACCGGCTCCTGGAGAAGGTCACGCCGCGACTCGTTCAGGTAGATGAACCCCACCCGACCGTTGCCGGCACAGGCGAGATCGTTGCTCTTAAAAGGCTCCTTGCCCTTGTCCGGCGTCACCTGCTTGAAGTCGTCCAGGACTTCCGAGAGGTCGCAGATCCGCTCCTTGTCGTCTGAGATGGGACTCTGCGAGTGATCCGCCGTCAGCACCCATCCCACCTCCTCCACGGCCTGCTCCCAACTATCGAATGCGTCGAGGACGTGCGCGAGATGCTTATCCGCCTCGATGAGGTTGTCCACCTGCGAGGCCGGGCCGTCCGTGTGTGAGGTGTGGTCGTTCTCGTGGAGATAGAACAGGATCATGTGAGCTGCCTTCTTCTCGAGCAGCTCGCGCGTGACGCACGCGGCCCAGCCGTCGGTGGCTCTGATCCGTTTCGCTACCCCTCGAACCGACAAGAGGTCGGAACATGCATCGGTCGGCCCACTGACGATGTCGGCGAAGTAGTGCTCCTTAGGCCCGGGTATCGAGTCCGGGAGGTGCTTGTTCAAGAACAACTTCTCGAGGAGGTTCGGTTGGAGCTCGTGCGTGAACGGCCCGCGGAAGATCATGAAGTTGACGGATGCGGTGGTTAAGCCCTGCTCGTGCAACCGCTCATGGATCGTCTTGACGTTCGGACTGAGGTGAACCGAGTTGAGGTTTTCGAGGAAGTCTCGAACGATCTGTGACACGCCTTCGACTATGGCGGCTCGAGGGCTTTGACCGTAGTTGACGAATCGCTGTGCCTCCCGGTCGTACCAACACATCCCGGGGATGCCATGGCGCGCGGGAACCTCCCCCGTCACCAGTGAGGCGGTCGCGGCCGGAGTGATCGTGGGGAACACGGCTACGGAATCGCGCACGTAGCTCGAGTTGGCTCTCAAGAAGGCGAAGGCAGGAGCGTCGCCCGAACCGATGGCTTGCTCGAGGGCATCGGTGTTCATACCGTCGATGATGATGTAGACGACACGCCTGGGCTCGGTCATGGCCGCAAGTATGACCGCAGCGCGACGAGGTGCGGGGCGGTGATCAGACCGAGGTGATCACGGGTTCAGTCGTTGGCTGGTCCGAACCGCCGTCGGGCTCGACCGTGACCGCGGCGTGCTCGAAGCCCTCGATCGACTTGGAGGTTTCGACCACGACGGGGCCGCCCGAGGCGTCGAACGTGCCGACGCTTTCGATCTCACACAGGCCCGTCTCGTCCTCGCCGCAGGCCCCTTTCATGACCCAGAGCTGGTAGGTCTCGCCTTCTGCCGGAGCCTCCAGGCCGGTCGCAGCGAAGATGGCTCCGTCGTCGGTGGGGACCATCTTCCCTGTCGCCCCGCTCCCTCCGAGCTCCATGCCGTCTCGCGCGAGCAACGCCTGAACGACTTCGTCCCGCTCGCGGAGATCGTTCCGGGCATCGAGCCAGGCCCCCCCGAAGACCGCGGTGAGAGCGAGGAGCGCGGCCACCCCGAGCGCGGGCAGGAAGCGCCGGCCGCGCCAGCGTGACGGCTCGACCACCGACGGCGTTGCGACCGACGGTGCAACCTGGTCCAACCTCTCGAACACGCGCTCGGCAAAGCCGGCCGGTGGTTCCTCGGCGTCGACCGTCAGCGTCAGGCGCGCGGCGATCGAGGACAGATCCTCCGCCTCGACCATGCATTCCTCGCACGTCAGGATGTGCGATCGAACGACTGGAATCTCACCCTCGGGGAGAGCCCCGAGAACGTATGGCGCCACGAGCGTCTTGATCTCTTCGTGTGTTAACGGCTTTCTCATGAGCTCCCTCTATAGCTGGTCACGAGCTCTCGGAGCCTGGTCATCCCATCTCTCAGCCGAGTCTTCGCCGTCCCCTCGGGGATGCTCAACTCGATTGCCACTTCACGATAGGTCCGGCCCCCGAAGTAGGCGAGGACGATGGCCTCCCGTTGGACCTGGGATAGCTCGGCCAGAGCCTGCCTTACCTCGTGCCGTTCCTCAACCGCTGCCATGGGTTCGTCCGTCAGCGGCTCCCTGGATGCCCTATCGGCCTCTTGGCTCAGCGATTCCTTCGTCCTGCGGCGAGATTCCTCGCGCCGGACCAGGTCCACCGCCTTGTTACGGGCGATACCGGCAAGCCAGGTACGGAGGTTGCCGCGCGCCGGATCGAAGGCGCCCGGCCGGCGCCACAGGGCCAGGAACGTGTCCTGGGCGGCCTCCTCGGCCAGATCCGGGTCAACGAGCACGCGTCTGGCCACGCCGAAGACGAGGCCCCCGTGAGCGTCGATCACCTCCCGGAGCGCCCCTTCGTCCCGTGCGAGAAGCCGGTCTGCGAGGCTCGCCTCATCTCTTCTATCCATAGCCCGGACACCCTAAGCAATTTCGCCCCTGCTGGCGGCGCGCGAGCCATACTCGGGAGATGCCTACCGTTGCCCGTCGTCGCCCTCGGTGAGATGCCCGGCATCGGCGAGAGGGCGCGTTCGACCCCCGATGCGGGCGCCCTCGTCACCCTCGGCTCCGTAACCTCCTACGCCGACCTCGACTCCCGGCAGCGTTCCCTCGTGGGCGCTCTGACCCGGGCGGGCGTCGGTCGGGGAGATCGCATCGCCATCCTGGCCGCCAACCGGCCCGAGTACCTGGAGGTAACCACCGGCGCCCTGAGGGCCGGCATCGTCCCCGTCTCGATCCACTCGCTCCTGACCGAGCGGGAGGTCGCGTATCTCCTCGAGGACTCTGGATCGAGATGGCTGTTCTGCGATCGCGCCTTCGAGGGCCATCCCAGCGTCGAACGGATCGTGACGTTCGGCGACGCGTACGAACGCCTGCTACACGAGTCATCGCCCGTCGATCTCGCCGACCACACGCTCGGCCGGCCCATGCATTACACCTCGGGGACGACTGGGGTCCAAAAGGGAGTGTGGGTTCCCCCCGCCGACGAGGGGAAGGCGGCCCGGAGCTCGGACGATTTCCGCAGGCTCTGGGGCCTGGCCGCAGACGAGGTGCACCTCGTGTGCTCCCCCCTGAGCCATTCAGCACCACATCGCTTCGCGCTCCGGGTCCTCGAGGCCGGCGGTACGGTCGTCATCCGTGACCGTTTCGACGCGGCCGATGTCCTCGCCTCGTTCGAACTCTTCGGGGTAACGAGCACGTTCATGGTTCCGACCCATCTCGAACGGATCGTCGCATTGCCGGCGGCGACCTTAACCAGGCACGATCTCTCGTCTCTTCGCCTGGTTGCTCATGCAGGAGCCCCGATCCGCGAGGCTACGAAACGGGCGACCATCGACCTCTTTCCCGAGCGAGCGGTGTGGGAGTTCTACGGCTCCACCGAGGGTCAGGTGTCCCGCATCTCGAGCGACGAATGGCTACGGAAGCCGGGCAGCGTTGGCCTTACCCGGTCGGGTGCCACGATCCGCATCCTCGACGAGGACGGGTCGGAGCTGCCCCCCGGTGACACCGGCGAGGTCTGGATCGACGACGCAGGGGCCGAACGCTTCGAGTACTGGCGCGATCGTCGGAAGACCTCGAACGCGTGGCGCGGCGGGGCCTGGTCCGCAGGCGATCTCGGCCGGCTGGATCACGACGGCTACCTCTACCTCGCTGGCCGCAAGTACGACACGATCATCACTGGGGGCGTGAACGTCTACCCGCAAGAGGTCGAACACCTGCTGCTCGAACATCCCTCGGTTGCGGAGGTGCTCGTTTACGGTGCCCCGAATGACGAGTGGGGCCAGGAGGTCCGGGCTCTCGTCGTCCCGGCGTTCGGTCAACCGGTCGATCCCGAGACCCTCCGTGCGTGGGCGCGCGAGCGCCTGGCCGGCTCTAAATGCCCCCGGGCCATCGAACTGGTGGACGAGCTTCCCCGTACCCCAACGGGGAAGCTGCGGAGAGACCCCGGCTAACCGCTAGCCTCGCGCGGTCGACAGCTCCTCGCACTTCGATCGGATCGCCTCGGCCGCCTCTCGGAGTTGGCTCAACTCGTCTTCGTTGAGGTCGAGCTCGACGATGTCGACGACCCCATCGGTGCCCAACCTTGCCGGCACCCCGAGGTACACGTCCGACACTCCGTACTGGCCGGTCGTCCATGCGCAGGTGGGAAAGACATCGCCCGTGTCCTCGAGGATCGCGTTCACCATCGCGGCGGCCGACGACGACGGAGCGTAGAAGGCGCTGCCCTTCTTCAGGTAACCGACGATCTCGGCACCGGCATCACGCGTCCTCTGGAAGAGCTTCTGCAAGGCTGCGTCGTCCGCCAGCTCGGGCAACGGTTTGCCCTCGACCGTCGCGTGACGAGGGAGAGCCACCATCTGGTCGCCGTGCGAACCGAGCGTCATCGCCTCGACCGCTCCCGGCGCCACGTTTAGCTCTTGGGCGATGAAGTATCGCAAGCGAGAGGAATCCAGCACTCCCGCCATGCCCATCACCCGCTCTTTCGGAAAGTCCGATACGAGCGCGGCGAGGTACGTCATCTCGTCGAGCGGATTCGAGACGACGATGAGCGTCGACTCGGAAGAGTTCTTGGCGAGCTGCTCGGTCACCTGACCGACGATCTCGGAGTTCTTGTCGAGGAGGTCCATCCGGCTCATGCCGGGCTTGCGCGGAAGACCTGCCGTGATCACGCAGACATCGGATTCCCCCGTATCCGCGTAATCGTTCGTTCCGGTGACGTGACACGAGAATCCCTCGACCGGTGCCGACTGATTGATATCCAGAGCCAGGCCCTGAGGTAGTCCCTCGACGATATCGATCATCACGACCTCGTCGGCGAGGTCCTTCTCGGCGATCCGGCGAACCGTGTTGGATCCGACGTTCCCCGCGCCGACGACCGTTACCTTTCGAGTTCCTCCAGCCATGTTCGGTTCCCCTTTTCTAGGACTGTTCCAGCTTCTCGATGACGGCATCGGCGACCTCAGAAGTTCCGACCGCCGAGGGGTCGTCCCGCGACGGCTTCATGTCGTAGGTGACTTTCTCGCCGGCCGCGATAACCGCTGCGATCGCTTTCTCGAGACGGTCGCCGGCTTCCATCTCCTCGAGGTGGTGCAGCATCAGTACCCCGGAGAGCATCATCGCCATCGGGTTCACCTTGTCCTGGCCCGTGTACTTCGGCGCAGAACCATGGGTCGGTTCGAAGACGGCCGCCTCGTCACCGATGTTCCCTCCCGGTGCGACTCCGAGTCCCCCGATCAAACCCGCCCCCAGATCCGAAACGATGTCGCCGTAGAGGTTGGGAAGGACGAGGACGTCATAGAGCTCCGGCTTCTGCACGAGTTGCATGCACATGTTGTCGACGATGCGCTCCTCGAATTCGACGCCGGAGTCCTTGTACTCCTCCGCCACCTCGGTCGCGGTTTTCAAGAACAGACCGTCCGAGAACTTCATGATGTTCGCCTTGTGGACCGCCGTGATCTTCTTACGGCCGTGTTTGACGGCGTAGTCGAAGGCACCTTTCACGATCCGCCGCGTGCCGGTGACGGAGATCGGCTTGATCGAGATCCCGGAATCTTCGCGCACCCTGCGCGCCCCGAGATCGGCCATGAAATCGATCAATTTCGCCGCCTCCGAGGAACCCTGTTCGAACTCGATGCCGGCGTAGAGATCCTCGTGGTTCTCGCGCACCACCACCAGGTCGATGTCCTTGTACCTCGATCTGACACCCTTGTACGACTTGCACGGACGAAGGCACATATAAAGATCGAGCTCCTTCCGGAGCGCCACGTTGACGCTGCGGAAGCCGGTCCCCACGGGAGTGGTGATGGGTCCCTTGATGGCGACCGAGTTGGACCGGATCGATTCGAGGACGTGATCCGGAAGCGGCGTCCCGTGCTCCTCCATCACGTCCTGTCCCGCATGCTGCACGTCCCAGTCGAACGCCACCCCGGTTGCCTCGAGCACGCGCCGAGTGGCTTCGGATATCTCGGGACCCGTGCCATCTCCCGGGATCAACGTCACGCGATGCGTCTTCTTCGGCATAAGGGAACTCCTGTGGTCGGGGGCGAGCTGCTGAGAAGGGTTTCCAAACCTACCCGATGCCCCCAACGCGAAGAGAGGCGCCGGAGCGCCTCTCTTCAACCTGATTCAGATGGATTCAGTCGTCGTCGCCACCACCGGGGCCGCTGTTGTCGTCGTCGTCGTTCGAGCCGGGGCCGCTGTTGTCGTCCCCGTCATCGTCGTCCGAACCCGGCCCGCTGTTGCCACCGTTGTCGTCGGCCGCATCCGGACTGCCCGAAGGAGCCGCGGAAGGGTCCGCGAGCGTGACGACGTTGGCCAGCAACATGGCGATGGTCATGGGCCCCACCCCGCCCGGGACGGGCGTGATCGCCGACGCAACCTCTTTCGCGGCATCGAAATCGACGTCTCCGACGAGACCCTCGTCGGTGCGATTGATGCCGACGTCGATCACCGCGGCCCCCGGCTTGATCATCGGCCCGGTGATGGCGTGCGCTCGTCCGATGGCGGCGATCAGGATGTCGGCTCGCAGTGTGTGCGCCTGGAGATCCTTCGTGCGCGAGTGGCAGATCGTCACCGTTGCGTCGGCTCCCTGACGCTTCTGGACCAGCAATGCCGCCATCGGCTTCCCGACGATATTCGAGCGACCGACGATGACCACCTCGGCACCCGCCGTCTCGATGCCAGAGCGCACCAGCAGTTGCTGGATGCCGGCCGGCGTGGCCGGCGCCACGACCGGTTCGCCCGCGAGCAGGCGGCCCATGTTGTAGGGATGGAATCCGTCCGCGTCCTTCAAGGGAGAGACCGCGTCGAGGATTTTCTGTTCGTCCATGTGTTCTGGGAGTGGAAGCTGAACGAGTATCCCGTGGACCGACGGATCGGCATTGAGGTCATCGATGAGATCGAGGAGCGCTTGTTCGGCGATGCTCGCATCGAGATCATGATCCCATGCCTCCATGCCGACCTCGGCGCACGCCTTCCGTTTGGACCGGACGTACACGTGGCTGGCGGGGTCGTCACCAACCAGAACGGTCGCCAAGCCCGGGGTGATGCCGCGCTGGACGAGATCCGCGGTATCCGCCCTGACTTCGCTCCTTACCTGCGCCGCTATGGCCTTGCCATCGATGATGGTTGCGGTCATGCACCCCCCGCCCGTGTCGTTTTCTCCCTCAATCGTGGAGCATCCTACTTTTCCCATGTCATCGGAGATGGAAGCCACCTAGGATGGGCACGATGGACGAAGTGACGGCTCCCCCCCGAGCCCCCGCGGCCCCACCGCCGACTCCGTCTACGCCCGCGCCCATCCCCTTGCAAACTCCGCGGCCAACCATTAACGCTGGATCCAGCGGCGGCCCTAACGAGCCGCGTGGAGGCCCGCGACGCTTCGCCGGGATCGCGATCTTCGAGCCGCTACGCAATCGCGATTTCGCACTGCTGTGGACGGGCATGGCGATCTCGTTGCTCGGCGACGGGATCTATTTCGTCGCCATCGCATGGCAGGTGCTTCGTCTCGAGAACGCCGCGACCGCGCTGTCTCTCGTCGGCGTGGCGTGGACGGTTCCGCAAGTGCTCTTCCTTCTCTTCGCCGGCGTGATGTCGGACCGTTTCGAACGCCGGAAGGTGCTCGTGCTCGCGGACGTGACGAGGGCCATAGCTATCGGTGGCATCGGACTCTTGACTATCTCGGGCAGCGTCGAGCTGTGGCACATCCTCGTGCTGGTCGCCTTCTATGGAACCGGCGACGCCCTGTTCATGCCGGCTTTCGGAGCGATCGTTCCAGACATCGTTCCGAACAACCGCCTCGTCGAAGCCAACTCCTTGGACCAGTTCGTGCGTCCACTGATGCTCCGTTTCGTCGGACCGGCCGTGGGGGGCCTCATCGTCACGGCCGTGGGGGCGGGTCCGGCGTTCTTGATCGATGCGGGGACCTTCTGTCTTTCGGCGGTGTGCGTCCTACTCATGCGCCGGACCAGACGATCCAGGCGCGAGGCTACCGGACCCCCCGGGGTCGTGCGTGAGATTTCCGAGGGTTTGCGCTTCGTCAAGACTCAGACATGGTTGTGGGTGAGCCTGATAGCGCAGGCATTAGGGCTCTTGTGCTTCTTCGGACCGCTTCAGGTGCTGGTCCCGATCATCGTGAAGGACAACCTGAACGGCACGGCCGGCGACTACGGGATCGTGCTGGCGGCGGGCGGGGTGGGAGCGATAATCGCCTCTATCGCCATGGCCCAGAGAGGTCTGCCGCGTCGCAGCGTCACCGTGATGTTCATGAACCTCGCAGCGGGGACCTTCGTGTTCACCTTCTTCGCAGTCGTCCACGCCACCTGGCAGGCGATGCTCGTCAGTTTCTTCATGACCGCCACCTTCACGGCCGGCATCATCGTGTGGGGCACGCTGATGCACAAGCTCGTTCCGTCCGATCTCCTCGGCCGCGTCTCGAGCCTCGACTGGATGGTGTCTACGACCTTGATCCCGTTGTCCTTCGCCCTGACCGGTCCGATAGCCCACGCGATCGGCGAGGAGGCGACCCTGGCGGGGGCCGGAGTGCTCGGCGGGGGGTTGATCCTCGCCTTCCTCTTGACCCCGGGGCTACGTCGCATCGAGACCGATCCACGCCTGCACGAACGATCGGAGCCCGCCGCCCGCTGACGACGGTCGCTAGTGGCGGAAGTGGCGGCGTCCGGTAAACAGCATCGGCACACCATGCTCGTCGGCCGCGTCGATGACCTCATCGTCCCGCACGGAACCTCCAGGCTGGATCACTGCAGTGGCCCCCGCGGATACCGCCGCATCCAGGCCGTCGCGAAAGGGAAAGAAAGCATCCGATGCGCACGCGGTCCCTGTGGCGCGATCGCCCGCGCGCCGAGCCGCTAACTCCGTCGCTTCCACGCGACTCATCTGACCCGCGCCGATCCCAACGGCGGCGCCCTCGCTGGCCAAGACGATCGCGTTCGACTTCACGTGCTTGGCGACGATCCACGCGAAACGCAGGTCCCGCAGCTGCCGCTCGGTGGGCTGCTCCCTCGTAACGACCTTTGCCTCGCTTGCCGTATCCGGAGGATCCATCGACTGCACCAGCAGACCCCCGGTCACCTTGCGGAGATCGATCTCTCCAGGCACCACCGTTGGCGCCCGGAGGAGACGCAGATTCTTCTTAGCCTTGAGCGTGTCGAGCGCCGCCTCGTCGAAGGCCGGTGCGATCACGACCTCCGTGAAGATCTCGGCGATCCCCTCCGCCGTCGCCGCGTCGCACGGCTGGTTCAACGCGACGATTCCTCCGAAAGCAGACGTGCGGTCGCACTCCAGCGCTCTCTGATAGGCAACGTCGAGTGAAGCAGCTATCGCCACGCCACAGGGATTCGAATGCTTGATGATCGCGGCCCCCGTCGAGGGCAATTCGAGTACCAGCCGCCAGGCGGCGTCAGCATCCATCAGGTTGTTGTACGAGAGCTCCCTGCCGTGGAGCTGTTCGGCGGACGCCAGGCCCGCGCTGGCTCCCGCGCTCCGGTAGAAGGCAGCGGTCTGATGTGGGTTCTCGCCATACCGAAGATCCATGACCTTGTTGAAAGACAACGACAGCGCCGGAGCGAACTCCGAGTCCTCCGCGAGATACCCGGCGATCGCCGAGTCATAAGAAGCCGTGTGGGAGAAAGCCTCCTGCGCCAGGGTCCGTCTCATCTCGAGAGGAACCTCGCCGGAGCTCGCCAGCGCGTCCAGCACATCCGGGTAGCGGGCGGGATCCACGACCACGGCCACCGACTGAAAGTTCTTCGCCGCGGCCCGGACCATCGCGGGCCCCCCGATATCGATCTGCTCGACCGCGTCATCCTCGGCGACATCCGGACGCGCGATCGTCTGTTCGAACGGATAGAGGTTGCAGACCACGAGGTCGATCGCATCGATCCCCTGCGCACGCAGCTGCTCGAGATGCTCCGGTTTGCGCCGATCCGCCAGGATGCCGCCGTGGATCTTCGGGTGCAACGTCTTCACGCGCCCGTCTAGGATCTCGGGCGAACCCGTCACCTCCGTCACCGGCAACACCCGGATGCCTGCGTCTCGGAGCGCGCTCGCCGTTCCGCCGGACGAGATCAACTCGACACCCATGTCGTCGAGGGCCCGAGCGAAGTCGATGATCCCCGTCTTGTCGGAGACGCTGATCAACGCTCTGCCTATCGCCACGGGCGCATCCTAAGCCTCGAGCACGAGCTTGCAGGCCTGTGGCAGGAGGCGGTGCTCTGCCTCCTTGATGCGTGCGTGCAGCGTGTCCTCGGTATCGCCGTCGTGTACCTCGACCTTCTCCTGCAGAAGTATCGGGCCGTGGTCGACGAGGTGATCGACGTAGTGGACCGTCGAGCCCGTCACTCTCACGCCGGCTTCGAGGGCATCTCGCACTGCGTGAGCCCCAGGAAAGTCGGGGAGCAATGAAGGGTGAAGATTGATCAGCCGGCCACTGAAGCCGTCGACGAAGACGGGGGCCAGGATGCGCATGAAGCCGGCGGACACCACGAGATCGGGCTGGTGGCATGCCACCTCGTCGCGCAGGGCTTCGCTCCACGCGTCGCGATCGGGCCACTCTTTGGGGGACATCAGGAACGTCTCGATACCGAGGTCGCGCGCGCGCTGCAAGCCCGAGCAGTCTCGATCCGCCCCGACTGCTACGACCGCGCCGGGAACCACTTCCGCGCGGCAAGCTTCAACGAGGGCCTGCATATTCGATCCGGAGCCGGAGATGAGGACGACGATGCGACTATGGCTCATCCGGGTTCGGACAGAGCCACAGCAAGTTCGCGCAGCGCCCCTGGATACCTGTACTGCAACCCCATATGGGTGCCCTCGAACAGGTCGAGTGTGTACTCGACACCCAGCTTATCGAGCTCGTTTGCGAACGCCTGCGCCCCGAGGTCGAGGTAGAACTGGTCCGACCGTCCCGCATCCAGATAGATGCGCTTCATCGACGACAAGGCATCGCCATGACGAGGAGCCATCCTGACCGGATCCCACTCGAGCCACTTATTCCACACCTCGTCGATGAGCCGACCGGTACTCACCTCGAAAGGAAGTATCGCCTTGCCCGGGTTGCTCTCGTCGGGCGAATAACAAGCCGCCATCGCATAGGTATTCATCGGTCCCCCGTGCAACTCCCAGTCGAACTTCTCGGCCGAGCGCGCCGATTCCCAGAACGTGTCGAAGGAGCCGTCGAAATGATCCCGCAGAGTTCGCGCTGAGTCCCTGAAGTCCGGGAGATAACAGGTCTCGAAGAGGGCATCGCCCGCATGGGATGCGAGTGCGCCGAAGACGTCCGGTCGCAACATCGGAACGACCATGGCCCCATATCCGCCGCTCGATTTGCCGGTCAGCCCTCGATGCTCGCGCTCCGCGAGGGTCGGCCATCGTTCATCCACGAAGGGCACGACCTCGTCGCAGAGGTAGTCCATGTACGGACCCGTCGCGACCGAGTTGATGAACTGCGATCCCCCGTACGAGGTCCACGCGTCCACGAACACCACGAGCGCAGGCGGGCAATCCCCCGAGCCGAACAGCGCGTCGACCCGTTCGAGCATCGTGGCTTCGAACGCCTCACGGTTGAACCACATGTCCAGTTGACCGGTGAGCCCTTGGATCACGTAGATCGTCGGGAGCCGCTGGCCCTCCGGGAGGTCGGGCGGCAGGTACACGGCCAGCGGACGCCGCGCGGGATCCCCCAGGGGGTTATCCGCGAGCAACTCGGATTCGATGACGACCTTCGTCAGATGCCCGCGCAGGGGCCGTTCCCACGGGGGGCCCGGCGACCCCTGTGCCTCGCGCAGTGTCACTTAGCCGCGTAGCTCCTGCACTATCTCGGCGACCTCCGTGGGGTTGCGGCCGACCCTGATGCCGGCTGCTCCAAGCGCCTCCATCTTCGCCTCGGCGGTTCCCTTCGAACCGGAGATGATCGCCCCCGCATGACCCATGCGCTTGCCCGGAGGAGCGGTCACGCCCGCGATATAGGCGACCACCGGCTTGGTCATCTTTTCCTTCACGAACTCAGCCGCTCGTTCTTCCGCGTCGCCGCCGATCTCCCCCACGAGAGCCACCATGTCGGTGTCCGGATCGGCCTCGAACTTCTCGAGGATGTCGATGAAGTTCGAGCCCGGGATCGGGTCGCCCCCGATACCGACGCAGGTGGATTGCCCGATACCTCGCTGCGTCAGCTCGTGGACGATCTGGTAGGTGAGCGTTCCGGAACGCGAAACGAGCCCAACGGGACCGGGTTCGCAGATCTCGCCGGGGATGATCCCCACGTTCGCCTTGCCGGGGGAGATCACGCCGGGGCAGTTCGGGCCGATCAGGCTCGTCCCGTTGCCGCGCGTGCGGATGTAGTTAACGGTGCGAGCCATGTCCATAGCGGGGATGTTCTCGGTGATGGCGATGATGACCTCGATCCCCGCGTCCGCCGATTCGAGGATCGCATCCGCCCCGAAGCGAGGGGGCACGAAAACCATCGAGGTGTTGGCCCCCGTCTCGGCTACCGCCTCCGCCACCGTGTCGAAGATGGGCACCCCGTCGACGTCCTCTCCCGATTTTCCCGGGGTGACGCCCGCCACTAGATCCGTCCCGTAGTCGCGGTTTCGCTTGCCGTGGAACGACCCCTCGCGCCCGGTCAGCCCTTGCACGACCAGCTTCGTATCGGTGCCGATCAGGATCGACATCAGGCCCCACCCCCGTGTGCGAGCTCGACGGCTTTCTCGGCCGCCCCGAGCATCGTCTCGGCGGGGATCAGGCGCTCGTTCGGCGCCTCTTGAAGCATCTTTCGACCCTGCTCGGCGTTGGTTCCGTCGAGGCGAACGACGACCGGAACCTGCATGTTGAGACGGTCGAAGGCATCGATGATCCCTTCGGCAACCAGATCGCAACGAGTGATCCCTCCGAAGATATTCACCAGGACCGCCTTCACACCCTTGTCCGACGTGATGACCTCGAGAGCGTTGGACAACAACTCCGCTCCCGCGCCGCCTCCGACGTCGAGGAAGTTGGCGGGTTCGCCTCCAGCCGCCTTGACGACATCGAGCGTCGACATGACGAGTCCTGCTCCGTTTCCGATGATGCCGACGTCACCGTCAAGCTTGATGAAGTTGAGACCCTTCTCTTTCGCGAGGCGTTCCTGCTCCGGCACTTCGTGTGCGGACTTGAGCTCCGCGAACGTCGGGTGCCGGTACTCGGCCGACTCGTCAAGTGTCACTTTTGCATCCAGCGCCACGACGCGATCGTCACCCGTGAGAATGAGGGGGTTGACCTCGACCAGAGACGCGTCGAGCCCAACGAACGCGTTGTAGAGCTTGGGGATCATCGCGATGGCTCCCTTGCGGGCGCGCGGCTCGATCCCCGCGCCGAACACCAGCTTGCGGGCGTGGAAGTCCGAGATCCCCAAGAGGGGGTCGATGTGGACGCGCGCGATGGCGTCGGGATCCGTTTCGGCTACTTCCTCGATGTCGACGCCGCCTTTTGCGCTCATCATCCCGAGGTAGTTGCGCTCGGAACGATCGAGCAAGAAGGCGACGTAATACTCGGAGACGATGTCTCCGGCGCGCTCTACCAGAACGCGCTTGACCGTGTGGCCCTTGATGTCCATACCTAGGATCTGCCCGGCGACGTCCTTCGCCTCGTCCGGTGACGACGCCAGCTTGATGCCACCCGCCTTGCCGCGGCCCCCCACCTGAACCTGAGCCTTCACGACGACCCTCCCGCCGAGGCCTCGAGCGGCTTCCGCCGCCTCATCCGCGGTGGTGGCCACCCGGCCCTCCGGCACGGGCACCTCGAACTTCCTGAGTTGCTCCTTGCCCTGATACTCGAATAGGTCCACCCAACCTCCTGTGTGTCTGAGCCCGAAACTGGTTAGCCGCTCACGCCCTGCTTGTTCTCACCGGTGTGCTCGCGCACCCACTCGATGATCTCCGTCGTCGTGGTGCCCGGGGTGAAGATCTCCCGGATACCTGCCTCGCGCAGTTTGGGGATGTCGGACTCCGGGATGATCCCCCCACCGAAGACCATGATCTCGCCACCGCCCTGGTCCTGGAGAAGACTCACGACACGAGGGAACAGCGTCATGTGTGCGCCGGAGAGACATGACAGCCCCACGGCATCGACGTCTTCCTGGATGGCTGCCGAGGCGATCTGTTCCGGGGTTTGGTGCAACCCGGTGTAGATGACCTCCATACCGGCGTCACGTAGAGCCCGCGCGACGACCTTAATCCCGCGATCGTGTCCGTCCAGGCCGGGTTTGGCCACGAGTATCCGAGGGCGTCCGGATGCCACAGGTCGTACTCTCCCTGCTAGAGCGTCTGTATCTCTCTGGATCGCCGGCCGCCAGGCATCGGCTCCACCGCGGTAGGCGTAGTTGCTACCGTTCGGCGAGATTAACAGGCGGACCAGGGGGCCCCGTTGAGAGAAATAGGAGTCGACGGTCGATCGATCCTCGCGGATCGGGGAACGTTCAAGCCCGCGGCGGACGGGCTGAAGACACGCGACCCACTCGGTTTGCCCGGATACGGACCCCGCGCCGGCGACCCCGCAACGCCGGATGAGTCGGTCGCCACGGGACCCGCCCGCATCGGCGGACACGAGGTCGAACTGGCGGAATTCCGGTTCGACTTCATGGGGGGGAGCTTGGGATGGGTGGCCGGCGAACGGCTAGCGCGCGCGATGGAGCACGCATCGGAGCGCGCAGTGCCGTTCGTGCTCAGAAGCGCAACCGGCGGTGCACGCATGCAGGAGGGGATGGTCTCTCTCGTGCAGATGGCCAAGATGGTGGCGGCGCGCGATCGCCTCGCCCGTGCCAACTCGCCATTCGTGGTGCTGTTCGGTGATCCGACGACCGGCGGGGTGCTTGCGAGCCTGGGCGGACTCGCCGACATCACCTTCGCCGAGGTGGGCGCGACTCTCGGCTTCGCGGGGCCCCGTGTGGCGGAGCACTTCACCGGCCGCTCCTTGAGTCCGTCCTCGCACACCGCCGAAGCCGCTTTCGGCAACGGGATGGTCGATTCGCTGGTGGCGCCGGCCGACGCTTCGAAGTTGATCGCCCGAACCTTGGGGGTTCTGGCCCCCGATACGCCGCAGGACGTGACCGCACCCGGTCCATCCCCAGCAGCCGGAGAAGGAGGTGCGTGGGACGTTGTCCAGCGCGCCCGCGCCCCCGAGCGGCCCACCGGGCGGGCCCTGATCGCGGCGCTCAGCGACGAGACCGTCGACCTCAAGGGCGATCGCGAGGGCCATGATGACCCCGGGGCCGTGTGCGCTATCGGCCGCCTCGGGGGACGAAAGGCTCTGTTGATCGCTACGGACCGAGCGCGAGCGTCAGGACCGGGGGCCTTCCGCAAGGTCGCCCGCTGCATCGGCGTGGCGGAGCGAATGGGCCTCCCCGTGGTGACGCTGATAGATACCCCCGGAGCCGATCCGTCCGAGGAGTCCGAGGCTCATGGCGTCGCCTGGAGCATCGCCCGGTGCCTGGACGTCGTCCTCGGCGCCGAGGTCCCCATCCTGGCCGTGGTGACGGGAGAGGGTGGAAGCGGCGGGGCCCTGGCCCTCGCCGTCGGTGATGTCCTGCTCGCCTGCGAAGGCTCCATCTTCTCGGTCATCGCTCCCGAAGCCGCCGCTGCGATCCTCTGGCGCGATGCGGCACGGGGGCCGGACGCGGCACACCTCCTCAAGCCGACGGCCGGACAACTGGTCGAGCTCGGGATAGCCGATTCGCTGATCCCTTCGCCGGTCGGAGCGGAGTCCTTCCGGGCGGCCGTCGCCTATCATCTCGCTCGCCTGATCGATTCGGGGCCCGCGAGAGAGGAACTACCGAGGCGGCGCCGGCAACGGTGGAGGAACATTGGCCCATAGACCGGAAAAGCGAGCGCGCAAGAAAGAGCACCGGGATCAGGTCCTGGCGCAACAAGCTGCAGCCCTGAGGCGCAGGAGGCTGATCCGTCTCGGGGTTATCGCCCTGGTCCTGGTGGCACTCGTCGGGATCGTGGCGGGGAGCTTCCTCGGCGGAGACGACCTCGCGACGCCACAGGAAGCGTCCGGCCCCTCCCTGCCCGAGGGTTGCGAAGAGACCGACGCGCCCGAGGGTGAGGTGCCCCAGTTCGACTCTCGTCCGGACATGCAACTGGAGGATGGGGTCGACTACGGCGCCGTCATCCAGACCTCATGCGGCGAGATCGAGATGGACCTTCTCGAGAAAGTGGCTCCTACGACCGTCAACAACTTCGTGTTCCTCGCGGGCGAGGGCTACTTCGATGGACTCCCATGGCACCGCATCGAGCAGAACGCAGTCCTCCAGACCGGCGACCCGAACGGTGTGAACGGCGAGGCGCCGGACGATCCGGGCTACTCGATCCCCGACGAGCTGGGGGGTGTGAAACCCGAGGATTACGTCTACGGGGTGGTCGGGATGGCGAACGCCGGTCCCGGCACCGGAGGCAGCCAGTTCTTCATCGTGATCCACGATTACGAGGGGGTCCAGGAGGGCGACCCGGAGCCCGCGACCTATCCCCCGAACTACACGATCTTCGGTCTGGTCGACGAAAGTTCCTGGGCCACACTTCAAACGCTCGGCAAGGTCCCGATCAACGCCGACGCGCCTGAAGGCTCTGCTGAGGCGGTGGAACCTAAGGTGCCGGTGTTCGTGGACGCGATCGAGATCACCGAGATCTGAGTACCCTGACGGTCGATTTGCGTCACGGGCTCGCGTGCAGGCACAATCGGCCCCCGGAGACTTGGTGAGTCACGCAGCGCTGGGAGCTCTCGACGCAAACCGAACGTAGCGAGTCGCGGACTTTCAAGCTCCGCGCGGCACCGGCACGCCTCGCGCTCACTCTCGCGTTGTGCCTCCTCGCTCTCGCTGCGTGTGATGGCGACGCCCCTTCGATCCTCGAACCTCGGGGACCGGCCGCGTCACGGGTCGAGAGCCTGTGGTGGCTGCTTCTCTGGATAGCCACTGCCGTATTCCTCGTCGTGGTGGGCTTCCTGCTTGTGGCGGTGCTTCGCAGCCGGCGACGGGTCATCGTGGAGAGAGAGGTGTCGTGGGGCGACCCCTTCATCATCTTCGCCGGCGTCGTCCTCCCGGCTGTGATCCTGATCGGCGTATTCATCGTCGCACTCCGCGACATGTCTGATCTATCCGAACGCGGTCGAACCGCGGACATCACTCTCGAGGTGGTCAGCCACGACTGGTGGTGGGAGATCCGTTACCCCAACGGGGCGATCTCCGCCAACGAGATACACATCCCCACCGGTGAACCGGTTCGCATGAAGCTACTGAGCGCCGATGTCATCCATAGCTTCTGGGTCCCACAGCTCCAGGGCAAGATCGACCACGTCACCGGCCGGGAGAACTACCTGTGGCTCGAAGCGGACGAGCCCGGACGCTACCGGGGTCAGTGCGCGGAGTTCTGTGGTCTGCAGCACGCAAAGATGGCCTTCTACGTCGTCGCCGAGGAGCCGGACGTCTTCGAGGAATGGATGGGGGGCGAGGCGGAAGACGCGGCAACCGCACCGGTGGACGGGGGTGAGGTGTTCCTGAACAGCACGTGCGCCGGCTGCCACGCGATCCGCGGGACCGAGGCAACGGCCACGGTGGGGCCGGACCTGACGCACCTCGGCGATCGCGAGACCCTGTTCTCCGGGATCATCCCGAACGATCGAGACAACCTGGAGCGCGTGATCACGGATCCACAATCCATCAAACCGGGCGTGGCGATGCCGCCAACAGACCTCACGGACGACGAGCTCGCCGTCCTGCTCGACTACCTCGAGGGACTGGACTGATGGCGACACTCGCCGCACGACTCGGAGTGATCTGGGCGGAACGGCCCGGGCTGGCAAGCTGGCTCACGACGGTCGACCACAAGAAGATCGGCTTGAAATACATCTACACCTCGTTCGTGTTCATGATTCTGGGCGGCATCGAATCACTGCTCATCCGCACCCAGTTGATCGACGCGAACCTCGAGATCGTCCAACCCGAATTCTTCAACCAGCTCTTCTCGATGCATGGCATAACGATGATGTTTCTGTTCGCCATGCCGATGCTGTCGGGATTCGGCAATTATTTCGTGCCGCTGATGATCGGGACGAGAGACATGGCCTTCCCCCGACTCAACTCTTTCGGGTACTGGCTATTCGTGGCCGGCGGGATCTTCTTCTACTCGAGTTTCCTGGTCGGCGCGGCCCCCAACGATGGATGGTTCAACTATCTACCGCTCGCGTCGGAGCAATTCAGTCCGGGCCTGAACATCGACTTCTACTGCCTCGGTCTCATCCTGCTCGGCATCTCGTCTACCGGCGGCGCGATCAATTTCATCGTCACGATCCTGAAGATGCGGGCTCCCGGCATGTCGCTCAACCGGGTCCCGATCTTCGTCTGGGGCGAGCTCGCGATGGCCATCTCGATCGTCTTCGCTTTCCCAACACTGACGCTGGCCGTGACGATGCTCGAGCTGGACCGCAAGTTCGGCTTCCATTTCTTCGAACCCGGGGGAGGCGGCGACCCGGTCCTGTGGCAGCACCTGTTCTGGTTCTTCGGCCACCCCGAGGTCTACATCGTCGCGCTCCCCGCGTTCGGGATCGCGTCCGCCATCATCCCGACCATGGCCCGCAGGCCGATGATCGGGTACACCTACATCGTCCTGGCCGAGATGGCCATCGCGCTCATAGGGTTCGGCGTGTGGGTGCACCACATGTTCGCCGATGGGCTGCCGGGATTGACCCTCAGCTTCTTCTCCGCGAGCAGCATGATGGTCGTGATCCCGACGGGGGTGCAGGTCTTCGCCTGGCTGGCCACCCTCGTGACGGGGAAACCGATACTGCGGACCTCGGGTCTGTTCGTGCTCGGATTCATCTTCATCTTCGTGATCGGGGGTCTATCGGGACCCATGCTAGGTCTGGTTCCTTTCGACCAACAGGTGCACGACACGTACTTCGTCGTGGCGCACCTGCACTACGTCCTCGTCGGCGGATCCATGTTCCCGATCTTCGGCGCGTTCTACCACTGGTTCCCGAAGATGACGGGCCGGATGATGAGCGAAACCTTGGGGAAGACGAGTTTCTGGCTCATGTTCATCGGCTTCAACGTCGCTTTCTTCCCCCAGCACATCCTCGGGCTACTCGGCATGCCGCGTCGCATCTACACCTACGAAGCCGGCCTGGGATGGGAGGTCGGGAACCTCATCTCATCGATCGGCGCATTCGTGCTCGCTCTCGGCGTCCTGTTCACGGTGATCGCGTTCGTGCGTAGCCAGCGCAGTGGAGCCCCCGCAGGTAACGATCCTTGGGATGGAGAGACCCTCGAATGGGCGTCGACGTCCCCGCCTCCCGCATACAACTTCGCCGCGATCCCCACGATCAGGAGCAAGGAGCCGATGTGGGACCAACCCGAGCTACACGAACAAGAGCAGAAGCCCGCGCTCGGGCTCGAGCTGGCGGAGGGGCACCAGGTGCTAATCACCAGCGTGCTCGACGCGAAACCACAGGCGATCGCGCACATGCCGCACGCAACCCCCTGGCCGTTCGCCCTCACCATGGCGCTGCTGGTCCTCGCGTACGCGATCCTGCTCGACGCCTGGTTGCTGGCGGGCGTCGGCGCCGTGGGGACCCTGGTCGGTCTCGCCGGATGGTTCTGGCCGAGCGGGGAGACGCAAGAGACATGAGTGGCACGACGCTAGTACCCGTTAACGAAGAGGTGAACGCGCGATGAGCGCCCGCGCCGCCGACGACAGATCGACCGAAGTCGTGCTCCCCCATCACACCTCGGGAACGCGCGCCTTCGGGTGGTGGGGGATGCTGGGCCTCATCGCGACCGAAGCCACCTTGTTCGGCGCTCTCATCTCGAGCTACTTCTACCTGCGCTTCACCTCGGGCTCCGTCGTGTGGCCCCCGGGCGACATCCCGAAACCTTCGCTCACGCTTCCACTGATCATGACTGCGATCCTGTGGTCCTCCAGCATCCCGGTGCACCTCGCGGACTCCGGGATCAAGAAGGGCAAACAGGGTCGCTTGAAGGTCGGCCTCCTCTTGGGCTTCATCCTCGGCGCAACCTTCTTGGCGATCCAGATCGCGGTGGAGTACCCGGAAACACTTCACGAGTTCAGTCCCAGCACGAACGTCTACGGCTCCCTCTTCTATGGCCTTACCGGCCTACACGGCGCTCACGTCGCCGTCGGACTTCTCTTCAGTCTGTGGACTCAGGTGCGTGCGTGGCGGGGTCATTTCGATGAGCGCAGGCACGTCACAGTGCAGAACTTCGCGATGTACTGGCACTTCGTCGACGCGGTGTGGGCAGGCGTGTTGTTCACCATCTACCTCTCACCTCACTTCTAGGGGATCGGCATGGCGCACGAGATCACGCGAGACGAAACCCGAGGATCTGGCCTCCTCTGGTTCGGGTTGTTGGGTGCGCCGATCGCCTGGGCTACGCAGGTCTTCGTAGCTCCCGACCTCAACGAGGTCCTTTGTGCGGGTGGTGCCGACGGCTCCGGACGCGGGCAGGTCTACGGGATCAGCACGAAGACGTTCATCCTGTTCATGGATGCCGCGTTGCTGCTCATCGGTCTCCTCGCGCTGCTCGCCACCATCCGGTGCTACCGGAAGCTCCGGAGAACCACCGACACCTCCGAGGGACATCGAGCGACCTGGATGGCGGGAGCCGCGTTGTTCGTGAACGGACTCTTCATCATGGCGATAGCCGTCGGCTTCATACCTCTCATCTTCCTGAACGCGTGCGGGGACTCGATATGAAACTGGCTCACGCCCCCCTCGTCAACCGCGCGTGGTTCGGAGTGTGGGACTTCGATCCGGTGCTGGGGATCGCTTTCGTGCTCACAGCGATTCTCTTCGCTCGGGGGACGAGGAAGATCAAATCACGCTCCGCCTCAACCGCAACGGAAGTCGCCAGATCCGTCGCCTTCTACTCGGGCCTGGCGATCATCGCGCTGGCGGTCTCGTCGCCCGGCCATGCTCTCGCAGAGACGTTGCTGTCGGCGCACATGGTCCAGCACGTGGTGCTCATCGTCGTAGCCGCTCCGCTGATCGCTTTCGCCCGGCCCGGACTACCGATCATGTTGGCGCTCCCTTACTTGCTTCAGAAACGCCTGCGAGCGGAGGGGATGTTGCGCCTTTCGAGGATCATCCGCCGAGGCGTGGCCAATCCCCCGATGGTCTGGGTTCTCGGGGCCGTGGCGTTGTGGGTATGGCATCTCCCGGCGCTGTACGACTGGGCTCTGAGGAGCGAGATGGGACACCGCCTCGAACACCTCAGCTTCCTCGGTACCGCGCTGCTGTTTTGGGCCGTGGTGGTCCCCCGTCGCTCCCGCTATACGCGTCACGCGACCGCGATCGCTCTCACTTTCGCAACCGGACTGCAGAGCGCGGCTCTCGGTGCGATTCTCGCCTTCGCGACGCAACCGCTGTATCCCACCCACGCGCACCGCGCCGTGGCATGGGGACTGGCCCCCCTGACGGATCAGCAGCTCGCCGGGGTGATCATGTGGGTCCCGATGGGCGGTCTGTACGTCGCGGTCATGGCAACGCTGTTCCTCAGATGGATGAGGGAGATGGATCGGCGCCTCCCGCCCCATGAAGCGGCCACCGCGGACACAAGGGAGCGCTCATGAGCCGGAGGGTGGCGGTCGCGGCGACACTGGTGCTCGTCTTGAGCGCGTGCAGTAATCAACAGGAGCCCGCCACTCCCTTCCGCCCGGCGATAGAGGCGGGCGAGGGGGAGGGCACCAGCGGCGAGAGGCTGTTCCAGCGCGATTGCGGATGGTGTCACGGCTCAGAGGGAGACGGCACCGACCGGGGACCCTCCCTTCTCGATGGAACCAACGGTTCCGCGCTGACGCATTTCGTGCTGACGACCGGCCGGATGCCGCTGGACTTCCCGCAGCAGAGAGTGCAGCGAACGGAGCCGTCATACGACGACGAAGCCATCGCGTCCATCGTCGAGTACGTCGATTCGTTCGGCCAGACAGGACCCGATATCCCCGACCTGAACCTCGACGAAGCAGAACTCCAACTGGGTCTCGAGCTCTATCAAGAGAACTGCGCAGCCTGTCACTCCACATCCGGAGCGGGCGGGGCGCTGGCGACCGGAGACGAGACCGGAAGCACGGCAACGTATGCAAGCGAGCCGCGCGCCAACATCGCGCCGGAGGTGGACGCCTCCAGTCCGACCGAGATCGCCGAGGCCATGATCACGGGGCCGGGCACCATGCCGGTGTTCGGCAACGAGACCTTCTCTAACGAGGAGATCGATTCGATCGTGCGGTACGTCGTCTACCTGCAGCATCCCGATAACCGAGGTGGCGCGCCCTTTGGCGGCGTTGGTCCGGTCGCGGAAGGCGCCGTCGCCTGGATGATTGGTATCGGATTGCTCCTGGCTATAGCGCGACTGCTCGGGACGAAGTCGGGGCCGCCGTGACCGAGCCGAACGAGATCGACGACGCCGTGACCGAGCGGAACCAACAGAAGGCGGCCGTTAGATGGATCGCGATCGGGTTCTCCGTTAGCGCGTGCGCCTCACTAGCGCTTGCGGTCGTGTACTTCCTGGGCGGGCAGCCGCAACTCGAGGGAACCCTGCTGGCGATCGCGCTCGGGGGGATCGCAGTAGGTCTGGGCCTATGGGCATCGGAGCTCCTCCCGAAGGGACCCTTCGTCGAAGGCCGCAAGTCGTTGCACGACACGCCCGTCGACCGGCATGAGGCCGAGGAGGCGTTCGAAGGCGATCCGGAGCCGGTCGAACGCCGGGGCTTCCTTCTCAAGATGCTGGGGGCTGCCGTCGCCGCCCTGGGTGTCGCAGCCCTCTTCCCGATCCGGTCGCTCGGGGTGCGTCCCGGACGTGAGCTCTACAAGACGCACTGGACGCCGGGAGCGCGTGCGGTCACGCGCGCTGGAACACCCTTGACTGTGAACGACCTCGACGTGGGAGGGCTGCTAACGGTCTTCCCCGAAGGTCACGTGGACGCGGCGGACTCGCAGACCATCGTCATCCGTCTGGACGAGGGGGAGTACGAAGACCCTCCCGGGCGCGAGGGATGGGCGCCTCAGGGATTCGTCGGCTACTCGAAGATCTGCACGCACGCGGGGTGCCCCGTGGGCTTGTACCAACAGGAAACGCGCGAGCTCTTCTGCCCGTGTCATCAGTCGGTCTTCAAGGTGCTCGAAGGCGCGGAACCGACGGCCGGGCCGGCGACGCGACCGCTTCCCCAGCTGCCCCTTGGTTTCGACGACGACGGATATCTGGTCGCCACCGGCGACTTCACCGAGCCGGTCGGCCCGGGTTTCTGGGACCGCGACCGTGATTAAGCGCTTCGTTCGCGGGATGGACGAACGATTGGGGGCGTCATCCTTCGCCAGACAAGCGCTGAACAAGGTGTTCCCGGATCATTGGTCGTTCATGATCGGCGAGATCGCGCTGTACGCGTTCGTGATCCTCGTCCTCACCGGCGTCTTCCTGAGCCTCTTCTTCGAGGGCAGCACGGGGGAGGTCGTCTATCAGGGTTCCTACGAACCTCTCCAGGGTGTCGAGGTATCGCAGGCCTACAACTCGGTGATGGAGCTCAGCTTCGACGTGCGCGCGGGACTCGTCATGAGGCAGATCCATCACTGGGCGGCCCTGCTATTCATCGCGGCGATGGTCGTTCATCTGTGCCGGATCTTCTTCACGGGAGCATTCCGGAAGCCACGCGAGATCAACTGGATCATCGGCGTGACCCTGCTGCTACTCGGGATCTTCAATGGGTTCACGGGGTACTCGTTGCCGGACGATCTCCTATCCGGCACAGGCCTCCGCATCGCGCACTCGATCGCGTTATCCGTGCCGCTGGTCGGAACGTGGACCGCGTTCCTGGCTTTTGGCGGCGAGTTCCCCGCCGAGGACATCATCGGCCGGTTGCTCGTGGTCCACATCATGATCGTGCCGGCGGCTATCGGCGGGCTCATCGCCGCGCACCTCGCGATCCTCTGGAGACAGAAACACACCGACTTCCCCGCCCCCGGGCGTACTGAGACGAACGTTGTCGGGTCGAAGCTGTGGCCCACCTACGCGGCCAAATCCGTCTCTCTGTTCCTGGCGGTCTTCGCCGTAACGGCGCTGCTGGGGGGGCTCGTCCAGATCAACCCAGTGTGGCTCTACGGACCGTTCCGGCCCGAGCAGGTGAGCTCGCCGGCGCAACCCGACTGGTACATGGGATGGGTTGAAGGAGCTCTGCGGCTCATGCCCGCCTGGGAGCTGCGCGCCTTCGGGTTCGAGATCCCGAACCCCTTCTACCCGGCCGTGCTTCTGCCCGGCATCACGTTCCTCCTCCTCTACGCGTGGCCGTTCCTCGAGGCGCGTTTCACGAAGGACCTCGAACCCCATCACCTTCTTAACCGGGCGCGCGACCACCCTGCTCGTACCGCTCTGGGGGCCGCAACGCTCACCTTCTACACGGTGCTGTTCTTCGCCGCGAGCAACGATCTCATCGCGAAGCTCCTGGAAGTGCGCGTCGAAACTGTCACGACTATCTATAGGATCCTGGTTCTTGGCCTCCCGCCGGTCGTCGGCTACGTGGTGTTCCGGCTCATGAAGGGTCTTCTCGCGAGCGGCGCCGAGCGGTTCACTCAGATGCCGCTATCGGCGGTACTGCACCCTCGCCGCTAGAAAGCACAACGTTGAGCGAAGAGCAGCGTTGCCGACCGGGCTGGCGCTCAGCCGAGTTGCTTCAGGGGGGCAAGTGTGAGGTCCAGCCGCTTCTCGCCGCCCGCCGCGGGGAAGTTGATCGTGGCCTCCAGTCCCACCGCCGAGCGCGAGATCTCGAGGATGATGCCGCGGCCCCACCGTTCGTGTTCGACCTCCTGCCCCACCTTGTAGCCGGTCGTGTCCCTCTCCCGAGGTTTCGTGGCCGATTTCTTATGTTCCTTCGCCTTCTCCATCCGGATCAGGTCGTCGGGTATCTCCTTGAGGAAGCGCGACGGTGGGTTGTAGCCGGTGTTCCCCCATAGGCTGCGAGACCATGCGTTGAGGAGGTAAAGCCGTTCCATAGCCCGCGTCAGACCGACGTAGCAAAGGCGGCGTTCCTCCTCGAGTTGATCCGGTTCCGCGAGCGAACGGATGTGCGGGAATACGCCTTCCTCCATGCCGACGATGAAGACGATCGGATACTCGAGGCCCTTGGCGTTGTGGAGCGTCATGAAGGTGACGCCGGCCTCCTCGCCTTTGCTCAGATCGGTATCGGTGATGAGCGCGATCCGTTCGAGGAAGTCGGTGAGGCTCGGCTCTTCGGAGTTCTCCTGATATTCCGCAGCAACCCCCGCCAGCTCCTTGAGGTTCTCCTGGCGGGAGAGGGCCTCGAAGGTCCGCTCGGACGCCAGCTCGTTCATGTATCCGTTGATGTCCCATGTCATCGAGACGATGTCCTGCACCGGTAGACCTTCCTCGGCAGCCATCCTTATCCGCTGGAATATCCGAGCGACCTCGAGGATCCCGCCGAGCGCGCGCTTCGACAGACCCGGGATCTCCTCCGCGCGATCGAAGGCCTCGCCCGGCGCTATCCCGTTCTGCCGTGCGAAGGCGCCGGCCTTGGCCAGCGTCACGTCCCCTATCCCCCTGCGCGGGTTCTGCGCGGCCCTTTCGAGGCTGATCGAGTCGGACGGGTTCATAGCGGCGCGAAGCCACGCCATCAGGTCCTTGATCTCTTTGCGGTCGTAGAAACCGACGCCACCGACCAACTTGTACGGAAGCTCGTGGGTGCTGAACACCTCTTCGAGGACGCGCGATTGGGCGTTGGTTCGATAGAACACTGCGATGTCTCCCAGGCCGTAGCCGAACTCCTCGCGCAAGCGCGCTACTTCATCCGTTACCCATCCCGCCTCATCGTGCTCGTTCTGCGCGTGGTAGCGAGTGATGAGCTCGCCCCCTACGGAATGGGTCCAAAGTGACTTCGGCTTGCGCATCAGGTTGTTCTCGATCACGGAGTTCGCGGCATCGAGGATCGTGCGCGTCGACCGGTAGTTCTGTTCGAGCGTGATCACCTTGGCGTCCGGCCAATCCCGCTCGAAGTCCAAGAGGTTCTTGATCGTGGCGCCCCTGAATGCATAGATGCCTTGATCCACATCCCCGACCACCATGATGTTGCGCCATTTCCCCGCCATCAGCGTTGCCCAGCGGGCCTGAGCGTGGTTGGTGTCCTGGAACTCGTCGATGAGGACGTGAGAGAAACGTTCTTGATAGTGCTCGAGCGCATCCGGGAATCGATCGAAGATCTCGACGCATCGCATGATGAGGTCGTCGAAGTCGAACGCAGAGGCTTCCTTGAGCCGGTTCTCGTACTCGGTGTAGACCTCTGCCACAGTCCGTTCCCATGGGTTCGAGGAGAAGTTCGCGAAGAGGCTAGCGTCCATCAGCTTGTTCTTGGCATCCGAGATCGAATGCGCGACCGAGCGCGGCGGCACCTTCTTCGGATCGATGTTGAGCTCTTTCAGGCACAGCTTGATCATCCGCTCGCTATCCGACTTGTCGTAGATCGAGAAGGACGAACGGATCCCCAACCGGGGTGCCTCCCGGCGAAGGATGCGGACGCAGGCCGAGTGGAACGTGGACACCCACATGCTGTGGGCGACCGGTCCGACCAGCTCGGCCACCCGGCGTTTCATCTCGCCGGCCGCCTTGTTGGTGAACGTGATGGCGAGCACCGCGTACGGCGACACCCCGGAACCCAGGAGATAGGCGATGCGATGCGTCAGCACCCTGGTCTTCCCGGAGCCGGCCCCCGCCACGACGAGGACGGGGCCTGCACCATGGAGGACTGCTTCCCGTTGCACGGGGTTCAGGTTGGCCAGGAGGTCTTCGCTCATGTCATCGATTATGAGGTCTTGGTGCGCGCTCGGAGCTTCTCTAGGACCATCCCGGCCCCACGGCGCTCCGCGGGAGTGAGCCCCACCGCGAGGTAGACGGCTGCATAGGCCGCGAACCCGACGATCGCCGTCAGGGCTACGTCCAGGAGCCACCCGCTCGTGATCGCCGCATGGATCGCGAACATCGCGCCCAGCGACGCCAGCGAGGGGGCGAGGAGCCTGGCGTAGGTCCTGTCGTAGGGCTGGATCCCAACGAACCTCCTCACCAGGGCGAGGCGCGCCCACTTCGACAGGGCGAAGGTGACGGCGTTCGCGATAGCGGCTCCCTCCATCCCGTACCTGGGGCACAGCCAGAAGGCCAGGCCGAGGTTCAGCGCCAGCGAGCCCGCGTAGACGGCCAGGTCCCAGCCGGTGCGACCCACCATGATGAGCACGAAGCCCACGCTGCCGGTGGCGACGTTGATGAACTGGCCGGCCAGGAGGATCAGCAACGCCGCTTGCCCCCCGGAGAACTCCGACCCGAAGATCTTCAGGACGTCGCCGGGGGCCACGACCAGCAACAAGAAGACCGGCATGGTCGCCGCAAGCGTCCACTTGGTCAGGGCCTTGAAGAGCTTGTCGAGCCGTTGTCTCTCGCCGCGATTGTGAAGGTCCGCAACGAAGGGGCTGAACATGAGGCTCACCGAAGTCAGGAACAGGACGAGGACCTGGCCGGCCCGGAGCGAGGCGGAGTAGACCCCGATCTCGGTGTCCGCCGCGTAGCGGGTCAGGACGAAGAGGTCGGTCCAGAACAGGAGTTGCGAGAACAGCGCGGCCGGAGCGCGCGGGCCCGCGTAGCGCATCAGCCTCTGGAGCGCGCCCGGTTCCATCGGCGCCCGGGCCCACGAACGGCTCTCTCGGCGCCAGAAGTACCATGCGGCGGCCGACGCCCACACCCACGACAGTGAGTATGCGAGCACGCTCATCCACGTTGTGGTCGCGAACTGCCAGCCAACCAATATCAAGATCACCCACACGATCGGCTGGCCGGCCCAGAAGACGTACAGCGTGTAACGCATGATCTTGAGCCCGCGCGTAGCGGACAGCCACACGTTGGCAAGCGCTAGGAACGGGAGCCCGAGGGCAGCGGCCGGCACGACCCAGGGGTACGCCTCGGTGTCGATAGAGAAGACCGAGGCCACCGCATCCGACCCGAGCGCGGCGGCAGCGGCGAACACGAGGCTGACGATCGCCGCGATCAACGTCGCTCTGGCGACCGGGATGCGCAGACGTTCGAACCGCCCCTGGCCGACCTCGACGGCAACATCGCGCAACACAGCCATATCCATCCCCGCGCGGGTAGCGAACGAAAGAACGAAGGCGGCCTGGGTCATCACGGTGGCCACGCCGTAACCGGCTCGTCCGAGCGTTCTCGTCAGGATGATCTGTGCGGCGAATGTTGCAAGTGCTGCGATGACGATCCCGAGGATGTTCTGCGACGTTCCCGAGAGGATGTTGATGTAGTCCCCGATCCCCTCGGCAGAGGATCGCTGCTGTTTCCCTGTGGAAGACCGGTTCTCGGCCGGAGACTGGTTGTCGGCGGGAGGCTGGCCCTCGCCCCTTACTCCCACTCGATCGTGCCGGGGGGCTTCGACGTGATGTCGTAGACGACGCGGTTCACGCCCGGCACCTCGTTGACGATGCGAGTCGATATCTGCTCGAGCAGGTCGTACGGGAGCCGGGCCCAGTCGGCCGTCATAGCGTCTTCGCTCGTCACCGCACGCAGGACGATCGGATACCCATAGGTCCGTTCGTCGCCCATGACTCCGACGGATCGAACCGCAGGCAGCACCGCGAAGGACTGCCAGATCGCGCGCTGAAGATCCGCCTTCTTGATCTCCTCGACGACGATGGCATCGGCTGCGCGCAGGATCTCGAGCCGTTCGCGCGTGACCTCACCCACGATCCGGACGGCGAGACCCGGACCTGGGAACGGCTGACGCCAGACGATCTCTTCGGGGAGACCGAGTTCCTCGCCGACGCGGCGCACCTCGTCCTTGAAGAGGTTCCGCAGCGGCTCGACGAGCGTCATCTTCATGTCCTCGGGAAGACCGCCCACGTTGTGGTGGCTCTTGATCTTCGCGGCGTCCTTCGTGCCGGACTCGATCACGTCGGGGTAGAGGGTTCCCTGAACCAAGAAGCGCGCGTCGTTCAACTCCTCCCGGGCAACCTCTTCGAAGATACGGATGAACGTCTCGCCGATGATCTTGCGCTTGCGTTCCGGATCGGTGACGCCGGAGAGATTCTCGAGGAAACGGTCCGCGGCCTTCACGTGGATCAGATCCATCTTCAGGTGGCGTCGAAAGGTTTCCTCGACCTGTTCGGCCTCGCCGGCGCGCAACAGGCCGTGATCGACGAACACACAGGTGAGCTGATCCCCGACCGCGCGATGGATCAAAGCCGCCGCCACTGATGAGTCGACCCCACCGGACAGCGCGCAAGCGATCTTCTCGGATCCCACGATGCGCCGGACATCCTCGACCGCCGTGTCGATGATCGATGTCATGGTCCATGACGGCAGCAGGTCGCATGCTTGGTACAGGAAGTTCTTGAGGAGGTCCGTCCCCCGCGGGGTGTGCGATACCTCGGGATGGAACTGGACGCCGTAAAGCCCGCTCTCGGGATTCTCGAAAGCGGCGACCGGCGAGGACGGTGTTGAGGCGACCTGCCGGAAACCGTCGGGGGCGCGCACGACGGCGTCGTTGTGGCTCATCCACACCACCTGATCGCCTGGAAGCTCATCGAAGAGCACGGACCGGGGCGCATCGACCGACAGGTCGCTCTTGCCGAACTCCGCGATGCCGGTCCGGGCGACCTCCCCCCCGAGTGCCCTCGCCATCACCTGCTGTCCGTAGCAGATCCCGAGCACGGGGATACCGAGCGAGAACAGCTCCGGATCCGCGTCCGGCGCGCCCGGCGAGTACACCGATTTGGGACCTCCGGATAGGACGATGCCGGAGGGGCGCGCCTCGGCCAGAGCGGCCACGGGGGTGTCGTGAGGGACGATCTCGGAGTACACGTGGCACTCACGGATACGGCGGGCGATGAGCTGCGCGTACTGGGCGCCGTAGTCGACCACCAAGACTTTCTGCATAGGTCAGGTTACCGCGGCGGGCTTCGTCATCTCCGGCTCTTGCGAGCTTCGACCACGACGCTAAGGCCGTCATCGTCGGACGCCGCACCCTTGTTCTCGAGGCCGGCCTCCGTGCACAGGGCCTGGAGCTTCGGGATCAGGTCATCCGAGACCTCGAGCAGGAGCCATCCCCCGGGTTTGAGCCATTCCGGGGCCTCGAGGATCGCCCTCCTCATGAGGAAAAGGCCGTCATCGGACTCATCGGTGAGAGTGAAGAGCGGCTCGTGCTCCCGCACCTCGGCCGGGAGATCGTCCAGCTCATCGATCGGCACGTAGGGGACGTGGGCGGTGATAACGTCAACCCCGCCTCGGAGATCCTGAGGGAGTCCGTCGTACATGTCCCCCCGCTTGAAGGTCACGTTGGGGATCTCGAGTGAGCGGGCGTTCTTGCGACCCTGCGCCAGCCCCTCCTCCTGGATGTCCATAGCGTGGACCTGAGCGTCGGTGATCTCGTCCGCGATGGCGAGCGCGATCGGTCCTGCGCCGGTGCATATGTCGACCACGACCGGGTCCTCCATGCGCTTCAGGCGACGGACCGCCCGGTCGACGACCAGCTCGGAGGAAGGCCGGGGCACGAAAGATCCCGGCCAGACCTTGAGCTCGAGCCCGTAGAACTCGATGCGGCCGACGAGAACCGGGAAGGGTGCGCCCGCAGCCCGTCGGGCCACCAGAGCCAGGTACCTATCCGCATCACGTTTGGACAATCGCTCGTCGTCCTCGACGTCGTCGGGGTCCACGTCGAGCACGAAGGCCATCAGCTCCGCGGCCTCGTTGTCGGTGTCGTGATCCTCGAAGATGTGCGTCGAATCGGCGAGCACGCGCTCGCCCAATCGGCGCAATTCGGAAACGGTTCGGGATTCACTCATGGCAGCGAGCGACTCTACATGC
>Ga0183260_10000081_pt1 | contig 65116 bp, 65 predicted proteins | sample AntDrymUQ4972206_2_FD_129768 | JGI IMG/M metagenome (GOLD analysis project Ga0183260, IMG submission 129768) | Polar desert sand microbial communities from Dry Valleys, Antarctica - metaG UQ497 (22.06) (version 2) (version 2) | ecosystem: Environmental > Terrestrial > Soil > Desert | place...
CGGCCCACGCGTAGATACACGCCTCCGCGACGCCACGCGCCCAAAGACCCTGCTCAGCCCACGTTTCCGTGCCTACCGCCAACCATCAGCTGCGGAAGTCGGGGTTGCTTGCCGTTCGCTTTCGGGATGAACACCCGCTTGACCGGCAGAGCCGTGCCGGGCGGAGAATGGCGGTGCAATCGCCTCGCCATCTCCACCCGTCCCGAGGGAGTCACCACGACTTCCCCGTCGATCCCTGCGGTCTTGCGGCCAGCGTTCCGCTGCGTCACCTGCCGCACGCTCACGAGCGTGTTGCTCCAGCTCCGCAGCATCAGCTTCTGCAGATTGCGGACCTTCTTGAGGTCCCCCTCCCGCGTCGCCTTGAAGATCCTCTGCCGCAGCCTCCCTACGTTGTCTTCGTGGGTCCGCCAGTCAATGGCAGACCAGTCGAAGACCTCGTCCTCCGGTCCGTTCATCTTGTCGGTCGTGTCGGCCGTCGTGGCCGGCGGTGCCGTCGCCATGTTCAACTTGTCCTTTGGTTCGGGCGCTCAAGCATCGAAGCGTCAATGGCTCACCTGGTCCACGTCGGCTCCCTTTCGGGCCAGGCAGACGCCTGTATCCGGCCAGTTATCCAGGACGGCCACTGGAAGGAGCAGCCTGTCGTCCCGGTTTCCTGTCGCCTTTCGGCCCACCGGCATTCGCTTGTTGGACCATCCTGTGCCCGCCGGGGAGTTGGGCCTCCCTCATGGTCGGCTTACCGAGCAAATGCCCGGACCTCGACGGGGTTGTCACGTTCCGCACGGTCGAGACCCGACCGGGGAGGGTGCTCTCTCTGCCCCGGGGCCACGGTGTTCCCACGGCCGACCACAATCACCGGCCGCCGTTGCCGCTTCCCAGCGGCCAGCCCTGCCCTCGGTGGTGCATCCCATCTCCGAGGGTTTCAATTACGAGACATCAACGAGAGTTCGCTTGCGCTCACCCGTCCGGTCTTCCCCTTGCCTGTGGCCCCCGGATGGAGCGGGCGTCCTTGGGCTTTTCCCCTGATGCTTCGAACCTCGCCGTTACCAGCGACGCACGTCAGGGTGGGGACGGATCATGAACACTTCTCCGAAGCTCGCTGCCGGTTACATGCTTGACCCTCCAATCAGCGAGCTCACTCGAACCGTGCGACCTCGTGTCGCACCCTGGGCGTTGAAGCCCTGTACCCACCCGTTCGCCGTCTTCATGATCCTGCTCTGCGGATCGGTGGTGTTGGCCTGGGCCGCGGGGGGATCCGGCGCTTCGGCCGCCGCCTTCGCCGAGGAGCGCTTGCGCTCGGTGGCCTTGCCAGCAACGAAATTGCCTCCAACTTGGAGAGCGCGGTCGCCGCATTGTCCCTGCGGACCGTGAGCGCAGCCACGTCGGCCTCCGCCCGCTCGCGCGCCACGGCCGGGTCCTTCGGGGCCGTTCCCCGGGGACGCCTACCTTTCGCGGCGTCCTCGGCCAGTCGTGCCGACCTCGCCTGGTCGGCCTCCGCGCCGGCGCGCCTCTCGGCCTCGATCTCGCCCAAGGCGGCCCGCAGGCGAGCGAGGCGGGAGCCGGGACGGGCCAGCTCGGCGGGGAGCTCGGAGCCGAGGCTCGGCTGGGAAGCCTCCGCATCGTCGGCCCGGCCGGCCTGGGCGAGGATGGCATCGACCTCGGCGGCGATGGTGGCCTCCGAGCGATTGGCGCTCAGGGCGGCATCGGCGGCGATCTTTGTCCCGTCGATTGCGATCGTCCCGAGCGAGGCGAGCCCGGCCTTGGCACACAGCGCCAACACGTCGATGAACACAGCTCGCAGCGCCTCCTCGTGGTGGGAGCGGAACCGGGCGATGGCGATGTGGTCGGGGAACACGTCGGCGCAGATCGCCCTGAAGGCGAGGTCGGCCCGGCAGGCGGCCTCGATGCGGCGCGACGACCGCAGGCCCCGGCAATAGCCGTAGAGGAGCAGGGCGAGCATCATCTCGGGGTCGTACGCCGCACGCCCCGCCCCGTCGTTGGGGTGCCGGGCGTGGAACGCTGAGAGGTCCACCACCGCCACGACATCGAGGACGAACCAGACCAGGTGCTCCTCGGGCAGCCAGTCGGCGATGCTCGGAGGCAGAAGGAACAGCTGGTCCCTGAGAGGTACCTTATAGTCGTACGCCACAGGATGACTTCTAGTCCACGGCACAAACCGAACCGCGCCTATATGCCTCCTCGGGGGAACACTATTTCAAAGGGTCGGCGGCACCTTGAGTGCCACGAGGTGGCCCTCCGAGGATTTCGCTACAGCCTCCCCGAGCCCACCTCGAGCCAACGATCCGGATGCCTGAGACCGAGCTCCTCGAAGAAGACCGTGCTCATCGACCGGTCATAGTGCTGACCGGTATGGATCAGCACTACTTCGGCGCATCTTCGATCGAGCGCGTCCATCACCGGCTTGATCTTCATGAAGTTCGGCCGCGCTCCGACGACGCACGCTGCGCGCATGAGCGCCGACGCTACCTACGACTCCACGGCCCCGCCCCCGCGTACGTGTGCGGGGGTGACGGCACGCCGCCGCCGTCTGCCTCGGTTCCCTCGCTCCGATCTCATGGATCCGCGGAGGCGCCCCATGCCAGAGCGCATAGGATCGGGCGCCGACAGCGCCCGCGTACGGGAGGCAGCGTCCGATTAGAACAGACCCAGGGAGAGGGGCGTTGACGTCCGCAACATCCACTCACCGCATCGTCGATATGCTGGTACACCGGCTCCCAACTGGGACGATCCTGAATCTTGGCGCTGGGACGACGGGTCACTCCGGACCCCACAGGACCGTAATCAATGTCGACCACGTTCCACCTCCTGTCCGCGGCGCTGGTCAGTTCGTATTGGGTGACGCGCTGGTCCTACCGTTCCAGGACGGATGCTTCGACGGCCTCCTGATGAAGGACGTCCTCGAACACCTTCCTGACCCCATCGCCGCGCTGCGCGAAATGCGCCGCGTTGCAGTTCCGGGTGCCATACTGGTGCTCACCACGCCTCGCGCCGTAGCCCGCGCCGTGTGGGATGATCCCACGCATCTTCGGGGCTTCACATCCCGCGCACTCCTCACCGCTCTCGCGAAGGGTGGTTGGCGACCCGTAAAGGGCCTGCGTCGTCTCGGTGGGCTCCCTGGTGCCGGCCGATTGCATCTAGAAACCCACCTCGAGCACGTGATGCGCATTCCGGGCCTAGGCCACTGGTTCGGGACGAACTGGATCGCACAGGCAATGACCAGCGAGGGCCAAAGATGAAACCGCTCGCCATCGTGGCTACACATCCCATCCAATATCAAGCCCCGCTCTACGAGTACTTAGCTGCGAATGGATTCTCGATCCACGTCTTCTTCCTATCTGATCAAGGCGTCAGCGCCCGGCACGACGCAGATTTTGGGCGACCTGTGGCATGGGATCTTCCTTTGTTAGAGGGATACCCGCACGAATTCCTTCCGAATACGCGCCGGAATGGGGGGACTGAGCGTTTCCTTGGCCTAGTCAACCCCCGCATCGTTACTCGATTACTGACAGGAGACTTCTCCGCGGTCCTCGTTCACGGCCACCGCAACCTTTCGATGGTCTTGGCTGGAATGAGCGCACGCCTCTGCCGGATCCCGTTGCTGTACCGCGGCGAAAGGTGCCGTCCCGCCAGCCAGACACTTCGAAGAATTGGCGGGCCCCAGTTCCGGTGCGCCGTGAGTGCGTGCCTTTCCATTGGGTCATTGAACGACCAGTTCTACGCATCGCTTGGAATCCCGCGCGAGCGCCGGTTCTTCATGCCCTACGTAGTCGACAATCAACGTTTCCAAGAGGCAGCCTCCTCGGTATCGAAGACAGATGCGCGAAGGGCACTCGGGATAGATACCCCAGAGCTGGTGCTCCTATTTGCTGGCAAACTCGCACCCTGGAAGCAGCCGGACATGCTCCTTCGCGCGTTCGCCTCGGTCGCCCGTGACGATATGCACATGGTCATTGCCGGAGAGGGCGTGATGCGAGCGTCGCTCGAGGACTGGGCCACGCGCCACCTCCCTGGACGCGTCACTTTCCTCGGATTCTTGAATCAGACTGAGATACCTTTGGCCTACCGGAGCGCCGACCTCCTTGCCCTCCCATCCAGCCGCGAGCCATGGGGCCTCGTCGTGAACGAGGTGATGAACTTCGCCGTCCCGGTTTTGGTCTCAGACCAGGTCGGCTGCGGTCCTGACCTCGTCATGCCCGGACGCACGGGAGACGTATTCGCCGCAAACGACCTATCGTCTCTCACGCGCTCACTAAGGGGTCTCTTGCATGACCCTGTACGGCTCACGGCGATGGGGTCAGAAGCTCGTTCTCACATCTCCGGCTGGGGATTCCCGGAAGCAGCCGCCGGCCTGGCCGCTGCTCTCCACTCGCTCGGAGCGGGCTGAAGCGTTGAAGGCCGGACGATTCCGATGGAAGGCCGCCGGCTGGCTGGGCGCGCGGCTCCCTGACATCCGGGGCCGCGACCGGATCGTGGGCATGGTGCGGGGGGCACGCCGTTCATGCAAGCCCACTCAGCTACGATTAGTCAATGGGCTAGTCTTCAACATCGGCGAGGCCTCGGATGGGTCGGTTCACAGCCTATTCTATCTGCAGTACGCCAAACCTGCGCTGGCCCCGGTGTTCGACCACTTTGCGGATCCCGGAGCGGTGATTTACGATGTCGGAGCCAATATTGGCATCTATGCTCTCTGGGCGGCCGCCGGCGTCGGGCCTGCGGGGCAAGTTCACGCATTCGAGCCGATCCCTGCCACCGCCGCCCTTCTCCGGCAGTTCATTGATGCAAACGCGGCCTCTCAAGTCCTCGTGTCTGAGGTTGCGGTCGGAGCGACATCGGGTGTCACACCGATGTTTTGCATGCCACATGCCTCGGGCCTAGCGTCCATGACTTGGCGGCCCGGAGCCGTCACAATTAACGTTGATAGGACAACACTTGACGAGTACCTCGTCGAGCATGACGCGCCCTCATTGGTGAAGGTCGACGTCGAGGGACATGAACCGGACGTGCTGGCCGGCGGAGCTTCTCTTGTACTCGAGCACAAGCCGGCGCTCCTGCTCGAGGTCACGCTCCCGCCGGACGGAGATGGGCTTGTTCGGGCCATGTTCGCCTCGCTTCGCGGGGTCGGGTACGAGGTGTTTGACCTGACCAGAAGAGGGCTTCGGGTTTCAGAATGGCCGCCAAGTCACAATGTCCTCGCTCTCGACCTGTCCCTTGCCCGTCATCGTCACGCCCTCGACGAATTGCGGTCGGTACGGTTTCCACGGAACCAGACGACCTGATCCACGATAGGGACGGACATGACAGTTGCTCGCCAGGGTAATGATGCACGATAGCGCCCTTAAGACGTTTTTCGGACGGGTCGCCGCCACGGCAGGAACAAATCTTTTCATCATGGCGGCCGCTGGGGGTGCTGGCCTTTACCTAGCAAGCCAGCTAGGCGCAGTCGGTCGAGGGCGCTTCGCCGCCATCCAGTCATGGTTTGGCATCCTGACTATCATCGGAGAGTTCGGCTTGACCTCCTCGGCCTGCTTTCACATCGCCAGCAACCCGAAGGCCGCAGCGGATTGGTTGACAACCTGTCGCAATATGCTCTTTGTTCTCGGCGTTGCCACTGCGACCGTAGGCCTTTCCCTCTCGGTAGTTCTCGCCAACGCCACGGCCGCCCCGCTGATGGCGTTCGCTTTCGCTTTTCTTACCATGCCGATCATGTTTCTTGCGGGGGCTTGGACCTTTGCGCTGCAAGCAATTAGCACTCGGCGGTGGAACTACGCCCGAATGGCTAACCCCGTTTTATATTGTGGGGGGATTCTCGCGCTCGGCTTTCTCGATAGGCTCTCGGTAATCTCTGCCACCGTGGTGCTCGGCTTCGCCGTGGTCATTCAGTCGGTCATCGCTCAACGACTTTGCCGCGGAACCGTCGGCCGCGGCCGGGCCCATCGGTCCATGGTCCGACCCCTGCTCCGCTACGGGCTAAGTAGCTTTACGGGCAGCGTTCCATACGCTTTCAATGCGAGACTCGATCAGGTACTACTGACGCTTCTCGTCGGCAACGCAGAGCTTGGCAACTATGCCGTGGCCGTGTCGCTGACACTTCTCGCCAGCCCCCTGTCGGCGTCATTCGGCAGTGTGCTGATGCCCGCGCTGGCAAGAGGCGATAGAGAGAATGATGGCCGGCTGGTTCGGTCAGCGATGCGCGGTACTGTGATGGTTGGGCTGGGCGTGGTTACGCCCGTGGCTGTCTGTGTCCCATTTCTCGCCACCCGCTTGCTCGGGCCGTCCTACGTTGACGTTCCAATCCTTGTGGCATTGCTCGCGCCTGGCGCGGTCATTCTCGGCTGTAACCAAGTGCTAGGAGACATCCTCCGGGGCAGAGGTCGTCCGCTGGACGTCGGCCGCTGCGAGTTGGTCGGCCTCGTAGCGACTGGTGCCCTCCTGAGCGCCCTGGTGCCGCCGCTGGGAGCACGGGGCGCAGCGATCGCGTCCACGATGGCATACGCTGTCTCGTTCGTACTGCTCTGGCGCCGCGCCACGTCCGACGCGCGATGCTTCGTCGGTCCAGCCAAATCCCAATCGGAAGACCTGCACTAGCTCGTGATTCGACAGTTCTCAGCTCCGCCCGCCATGCCGACACCACCTAGAGAGGCGGATCCTTGCGCATTGGCGTCATAGGGCCGATGGGCTCCGACCTCTTCGCTGAGAACGTGACGCTCACGCTAAGAGCCATGGGCCACGTCTGCATCGCGCTGGGGACGGCTCGGCCGCGGATTCGGACCAAGGCTGGGACCCTTCTCGCGGAAATGGCGTTGAGGAGCGTCACGCTTGATCGGGCAATCCAGCGTCGGCTTGTCAACACGGTCAGAAACGCACAGCTCGAGGTTGTGATCACGGTCGAGTCGACACTCTTCCCCGACACGGTGGGAGCGCTGCGAGGAGCGGGCGCTAGGGTGGCTCTCTGGTTCCCCGACGCCCTTGCAAATCTCGATCGGCAATTGATGTTCCTCTCACCCTACGACGGTCTATTCCTGAAGGATCCGCTTCTCGTCGACCGAGTACGCAATCTGCTCAACCTACCGGTCCACTATTTGCCCGAGGCGTGCAACCCGATGTGGCACAAGCCGGGCAGCAGGGAAAACGTTCAGCCGTTTCTGGTCATCGCAGGGAACATGTATCCATCCCGCGTGGTGTTGCTCGACAAGCTGCTGGCGGCCGGGCTCCCGCTCCGCCTGTATGGCGGCCATTTTGACCGCTGGATGCGCCGGACTAAGCTCTTCGCATGTCACACTGGTGAGATCATCACCAGTCACCGCAAGGCCTCCATCTACCGGGCCGCTGCGGGGGTGCTTAACAACCTTCATCCGAGCGAGTTGACTGGTGTCAATTGCCGCTTGTTCGAGGCAGCCGGTAGCGGCGCTGCCGTGCTGTGCGAGGACCGCCCCGCGCTCGCGGATCTTTTTGAGCCGGAACGAGAGGTCCTGGCCTTTTCTACCTTCGACGAGTTGGTGGACCAAGCGAGGATGCTACTGGACGACTACGAATACGGCACCAGTATCGGTGACGCTGGAGCAATTCGAGCGCACGAAGAGCATACTTACGAAATCCGACTTACCAACATTCTAGACAACCTGTGACAACTGCGCCAGCTATCCTACTGGAGGACGCGAGGGGTCGCAGGCTTCTATCGACGGCACTCGGGGCCGTAATCGGTGGTCTGGCTGGCGCCACCTTAGCGGTCGCCGACAGCGGGATTTTTCCGATCGGGACTTCAGTTGTCTTCGGTAGCATCGCCGTCGCCACTGCGGCCCTCGCTGCCGCAGTAGCCTCGGCTCGAGGCGCAGGACTCGCGCTTGGCCGGTTCCGGCTGGCAACCTGGTACCCGCTCCTCTTCGCTGTCGCCTTTGGCCTTACCTCTGTGAGCTGGCGCAACCCGCAGTCCGGTTCGGCGGCGCTCATCGGCCAGAAATCGGTTCTCACGGCTCTCACGTACGCTGTCTTGTCGCTCGCCGGCTGGACCATTGGCTACCTCCTCGGGCCGGGCCGTCCTGCCCGGCATGCCGTCGCTACCGGCATCCGTAGGGTCCTCGGCGCCGGGCGGCCCGCATTGCGCACACCGAAGATCGCCCTCGTTCTTTACGGGTTCGGTTGGATCGGAAGGTCTCTGCAACTTGCCACTGGCCGGTATGCCTACCTGGGGGACGCTTCGATTGGTGTCGTTTCCGCCTCGGGTTTCGGGCAGCCCATCGCCTTGCTCGAATTGTGCACGCGTTTCGCCTTGGTCGTGGCTGCCATCGATGTGGCCTGGTCGCGAAAGCGCCGAAGCCGGAACACGCTCGCTGCCCTCCTCATCTTAGAGCTGGCGGTCGGACTCTTTGGCGGAATGAAGAGCGAGTTTGTACTCACTATCCTGGGCCTCGTTGTCGTTGCGGCGGCCACGGAAAGCCGGCTGCCGAAGAAGGGGATGATTTTCGCCTTCCTGGCCTTCACGGTGTTACTTGGGTTCAACGAACAATACCGAAGCCAGGTGCGTACCTCCGAGTACTCGCTCTCTCCAGCGCAAGCGGCACCGCTCGTCCCACGCCTGTTAGTTGAGACGCTGATACATACCTCGCCGCGGAGCATCTTCATAGACGGGCCGCAACGACTAGGTGAGCGTCTCCGGGAGATCGATAACGTGGCTATTGTCGTCCAGAGGACCCCTTCCGAGATTCCCTACGCGGGTCTTCGTCCCCTTGCCGAGGCGCCAGCGTTGGGTGTCGTGCCGCGAGTCATCTGGCCCAGCAAGCCTCTCCTCACTCGCGGTTACGAGTTCGCTCAGCAATATTACGACCTGCGTGGACTCTATACGTCGTCGGCTATTACCCCCATTGGAGATCTTTACCGTCACGCGGGTCTAGCGGCACTTCTCAGCGGTATGGTTGTGCTCGGGGCAGCCTGCCGACTGGTTGACGACGAGCTACATCCGTCCGTCGACCTTCGTCTAGCGGTCTTCTTCATTCCTCTCTTTGCGGCGCTCATGAACGTGGAGACCGACGCCGTCGCTGCCTTAGCGAGTGTCCCCTTACTGCTCGTCCAGTCCGTGCTCGTGTGCAAGTTTGCCTTCCGGACGGTTCCGGTTGCCTGAGCAGGTACGGTTGCCTGAGCAGCAGAGCCTGCTGTTGCTGGCCCCCTCGGCGGGCTTGGGTGGCGGTATCGAACGCTACCTTTCCGCGGTCGTTCAGGCGCTGGTGAGCTCTGGTGTGAGCGTTGACCAATTGGCTCTCTTCAGCGCCGCCACTAAGAATGATCGACAGCAGAAGGTGCGGTTCTCGCTGCTCGCGCTCCGTGCAAGTCGAGCGCTGGGGCGGTCTAGTGGGACGGCGCGGATCGTAGCGGCACATCCCTCGCTCGTCGCCCCTGCGCTGCTGTGTCGCGCGATATCGGGCGGCTTAGAATGCCACGTCATATTCTATGGTACCGACATATGGGCCGCCTCGCGCTTGACCAAGTTCCTTGTACGCCGTGCGGCGAGCGTTCGGCCCATATGCATCAGCAGCTTCGGTGCCGGAGCTGTGAGCGGGATTCGGGTTGGCGCCACGCTACGACCGGGTTTCACCCGACGTTGGTTTGAGACTCTCGTTGACGCTGGTGACCGCAGCGAGGCGCGAGGGATCCAGATGCTCACGGTTCTACGCCTGGGTGAGTGGCGAGCCAAAGGTGTCCCCGAGCTTCTCGAGGCCTCGTGTCATCACTCACTACGGCCCACCCCTGAGGCAGAGGGGAGGCTCGTCATCGCCGGAATGGGGCCGGTTACTAGCGACCTCGAACGCGCCGTGCGAGCCGTCCCTCACGCGGAACTCGTCGTATCTCCAACAGACGAAGAACTAGCTTCCCTGTATGCCGACAGCAGGGTTCTTGTCCTCGCGACCCGGACGCGCTCCCAGGGGGAACGGACGGGTGAGGGCTTCGGCATTGTCCTCGCGGAAGCCCAGATTGCCGGGTGCCCTGTCGTTGCTCCTGCCGCGGGAGGGTCGGAGGACGCTTACGTCGAGGGGCTCACCGGGGTGAGGCCGATGGGCGAGGGCGTCGCTGCTTTGGCGGAGGCGCTTGAGTTCGTCCTCGCCGATGAGCGACGTTGGCAGGAGCTGTCGAATGCTGCTGCCACGTGGGCCCGTCGTACTTTTGACCCGGACCGGTACGCATCGTTGGCGCATGCTGTGTTCTTCCCGCCTTAGAGAGCTGGTTAAACCATCTCGGACTGAGGAGAGGCTTCAGTTCAGTACCGATCTCGTGGGGGCGGTGGCAAGTTCAAGAGTCGCCGCGTACTAGAAGGAAAGAACAGGGAAGTGCAGCCCGGGGTCATTCCGACAGAGTAGTATCCGAAGAAGTCTATCCTGAGGTATTCGCGCTCCGCCAAAAGGTCCAATATTGGATATGTACCGTCGGGACCCCAGAACCCATCAGAGTTGTCCAGAATGATGAGTCCGTCGGGGCGAAGTACCTTGAGCGCTGTCTCTGCGCACCTGATTCGGTCCCCCCCGTCGATTATTGCCACATCGAATTTGGATCCAAGTGGGGCTCGGGCCTGCCGCTCAAGATCCGGCTCCGCGATGACGACCACTTGACTCCAAGCAGATGTTGACTCTTGAACGTAACGCGCCCATGCAGGATCGTCCTCCATGGTTGTGACGGACCGTGCGCGTCCGGCCCACCACAGTGTTGACTGCCCACCTCCGAATTCGAGCACGTCATCGTTAGAAAAGTCCATCGATCGGAGGAACTGCGAGGCAGGAAAGGTATACCAGGGAACCGGTTTGCCTGACGCATCCACCGGCTTGCCAGTTAGACAACTGCGAAACTGGCCCGTCTTCATCGAAAAACGCAATGGCACAAGAACAGCCATGGCGGCCCTCTTCAGGCGCGATTGGCGCATACCCTAAGGTTACTCGGCTCTGTCAGGCGCCAGAGCCAGTTATCTGTCTGTGGGACGACCGCGACAGGACGACCGCCTGGCAACTCTTGATTGGGCCTACTGGTTGCTGCGCTCCCCGCGGCAGCCCGGAGCGGGTGTCCAGGCCAGGTGGAGGCTCGTAGACTAGACTGGCGCATGCTCGGGGCCGGCCATTCCCAGTCATACCATGGGCCCGTTGACTTCAGGCGTCAATGACATTCCGGGTCCACAGGACCGGAGATGATCTCTCTGAACTTTCGCTCCGTGCACAATTCCTGCCAGGCCTGGAACAGGGCGATGTCGAAACCGGGCGCGCCATCGAGGAACCCACCGGACACAAGGTACATCTGCGCGAACCGCAGGAGCGGTTTGGCCGGCAGCCGGTTCCATACCTGTTCGCGGAGCCATCGTCTCCTGAGGTAGGGGGCTTGAAATGCCTGGACAGCGCTCATCGACTCACGTCGGCCGAGCACAGCGGCGGCCCGCTCTCTCGCTTCGAGCGTAGAGTAGCGGTTGTGCTTGGCGATGTGGCGCTCCCATGACCAGACATCGTTATGCTCGATGGGCGACCTCAACACCGCGAGCGTCCTGCCTGGGGCGAGCGCGAAGTGCTCGTTGACCGAGCGGCTCTCGTAGCATCCGGCGGTGGGCCGGTACAGGCGAAGCAGGCGCGACCGCGAGAGGCCGCCATGGCGGAGCACGCGCCCCTCAAACCTTATGGCAAGGGGAACCATATAGGCGTCCGCGCTGTCTGGTACCACCATCGTCGCCCGGATTTCGATCACGAGCCCCGGGCTGAGTCGCTCGTCGGCATCGATCGTCAGGATCCATTCCGGGTGGAACCGCTCAACGACGTAGTCAATGGCGAAGTTGCGCTGTTTCCCAAACGAGTCGAAAGGCCGTACCTGTACCTCGGCGCCTGCGCGGCCTGCCTTCTCCATCGTGCAATCGGTGCTACCACTGTCGATGACCACGACGTGGTCTGTCACCTGCTTGAGCGACGTCACCGCATCCGCTATCTGAGCCTCCTCGTTGAGTGTCAGCACGTAAGCGGCGAGCCGCACGTTCGCTGGGATGCGGTCCGTCACGACACCTGAGCCACGACGAGCAGATTCGGACGTAGGGCCGCCCGCACGCCAGAGTCGCCGAGAGGTAGGGGGATGACCTGTCTGCAGACGGCTCCGGTCGCCGCTAGTGCCTCGACCCACGGGACGTTCGACCCGAACGGCCGGTTCAATGAGTAGGACCGATGCTTGAGGCGCTCAATTCCGAAAAGCCGCCCGGCTCGGACCGCCAGCGCGTCGACAGGACGCTCGATGAGTCGCACTAGGGATCGGTTGTTCGGCACGCTGAAGATGAGAAAGCCTCCTGGCCGGACGAGTTCGACCAGCCCGGCGAGGAGGCCATGAGTGTCCGACTGGTACTCCAGGACCGACACGGCCAGCGCCAGGTCGAATCGCCTTCCGGTCGCTCCGGCCAGAGCGGGAGTCGAGCCGGCCACCCGCACCAGCACCTCGCTGTGGTAATTCAGCCCCACGCCATCCAGTACCCGCTCGACCTTGGACTGCGCCACCGCACCAGCGCGCAACATGGCCCACGACGTGTCAACGCACACCACCAATGACGCCCACGCCGATAGGGCGGTACCCAAGACCCCGGGTCCGCTGCCAAGGTCGACCACACGGGCATCGCCAGTGGGACCGAGAATACGGCCAGCCAGGCCGGCAACGACACGGAGTCGGGTGCGGAAGCTCGGCACGCCTTCGTAACGGTCTACCCACGTGTGTGCCACCTCATCAAAATGCCGGCGGGACTGCGCCTCGCTCATCGAGGGCGTCGCCACGGCCCTCATCCGGCCCCCTGGGCGGGCTCGATGAGCGAGCTGAGCCACTGGTTCAGCGAGGCGAGCGACCACAACTCCGACCATCGCCCAGTGGGAGCCGAGGAGACCATCGCAAGAGCGCTTGGACGCCGTACGAACTCCCAGACCGGGGCTGCGTCGTCGTCGAGGCGATCGGCCGTGCCCTTGAGAGGACCGTCCGCTAGCCACGAAGCCATTGGCACCGAAAAACCGCGCTTCGGCCGCCTGCAGAGACCAAGAAGGAAGTTGTCGCCAAGGGCTTCGGCGAGAACCTTCTTCCCCGCCACCCACCGTCGCCCTCTGTTGGCCTCGACCGCAGCGGCGAAGAAGGATCGGTCGACGAACGGAACCCGCAGCTCTACTGACGAGGACATCGAGAAGCCGTCGGCATCGGGCAGGAGGGTCGCCTGCATGTAATTGGCCAGCTCGGCCTCCACTAACGACGCGAAACCCGCAGAAGGGTCATGCGGGCGGCGGTGCAGCCCAGTGATGTCGAAGCCTGTGAGCTGACGCACGGCCGTTGGGGAGTGGACCTCGCGTTGGAGGAGATCGAGGGACCAGGCGGTCCTGGGGCCGCCTTTCCGCAGCAAGCGGCTCACCTTCTCACGGGCGAGGCGTGGTGAGGCCCTTTGGCCCATTGAACACAGACCCTCCGCAATCCACGGGACCCGGTCGGCCGCACCGAGCAGGCTTAGTAGCGGTAGAAGACGATAGTGGGAGTAGCCGCCCAAGGCTTCGTCGGCTCCGAGGCCGGACAGCGCTACCCGGTGACCACTCGCTCGGACGGCCCGACAGACGACGAAGGTATTGAGCCCGTCGATCGTGGGCCGCTGCATTGCCGCGAAGTATTCCCCTAGGTCGTCGTCCCCGACGCTCGCTGGTACGACGTCGTGCGGGTGACCGTAATGCGCAGCAGTCATGGCTGCAGCCGCACTCTCGTCGGTGTCGCCCACGCCCGCCACCGTCATGCAATGCAAGTCGTGGCCCTGCTGGCGCGCCGCGCTGGCCAGGGCGGTCGAGTCAACGCCCGACGAAAGGAGCAGCACGACGGGAACGTCGGCCCGCAGATGCAGTTCGACCGATTCGCGCAAAATGGTCCCGACGTCCGCGCGGGACCCTCGAATTCCGCTGTCGTCGAACTCAATGAGCGGATGTGGCCCCGTTACGATTGGCGACGGCTGGCCATGGCCTTCTTCGTCGAGGGTCAGCGTTGTATTAGGGGGGACCGCGGTGATGCCTTCGAAGGGTGACGCGTCGGAGGGCAACGCGCCGAGATGGAGGTAGCGGGCGATCGCTTCACGACTGACAGCTGGAAGGGAGTTGATCGATGCCAGCGGGCGCACCTCAGAGCCGAAAACGAGAGCGCCGTCGGATAGACGCCTGGTATATAGCGGCTTGATGCCGAAGGGGTCGCGGCACAGGGTCAAGGTAGCGGCCACGGTGTCGACCATGGCGATGGCGTACATCCCTCGGAATCGACGAAGGCAGCCGGCGCCGAGACGAGCCCACAATTCCGGGATAACTGCCCCGTCGCACTTATTCGGAAGATCAAGCCGGTACTCGCATACTAACTCCCTATAGTTGTAAATTTCGCCGTTGAATACGCAGACAAATCGCCCATCGTTGGAACGGAACGGTTGGTTGCCGGCCGGGGTTGGATCTTGAATCGCGAGCCTTGTGTTCCCGAGCGTAAATGCACCGAGACTCACGAGGGCGGCATGATCAGGTCCCCGGTGGTGCTGATACTGGTTCAGCAGCCTCACTCGGCGCAGGCCGCTCTTTGGCTGCCGGTCGATCGCTCCCGCTATACCGCACATATCACGGCCACCCTGGACCAGTTACGCCACGGGTGCCGAGCACTCTGCTTCTTTAGGCTACGTTTCACCGAACGCCGCCGGTCGCGGGAGCGCTCGCTCTTAGTGTTGAGCAAGGCCTCGGACCTTACGACCGACGAGGTGCAGAGAACCGTCACCCTCTCGAAACCCCGAGCTAGGAGTGTTGTCTCCGGGGATGACGTCGAAGCCCGCTGCGCATAACCGTTGCCGCATCGACGACTCATCGTACATCCACTGATGAGTCAAGCCGAAGCCCCCCCCGGAGTTGAAGGAGTCGGAGCTTGAGGCTGTCTCTATCCTCACAATGCAAGAGGAGGCCCCGCTGAAAATTGATCGGCGGCGTCCGGGGTTTCACGATCCGCAAGGTACTGTTCTGCAGCAACGCGCAGATCTGGAACGATGACATGAAGAGTGCCATCCTGCTTGAGCAGTCGATTGCAATCATAGAGAATCCCTAACGCCTCGACGGACTTAACATGCTCCAAGAAATGATAACACAGGATATGGTCTACGAAGGAATCTGGAAGAGGAATAGCCTTTCGACAATCGTGACGTACCATCAAACTCCGCGATTTCGCTTGTCGCAAGCTTACGAATACGAGGCGATATTTTCTCAGGCAATACTGGCTTTTGGGGGTATCCACTTAGCCGGCCTTGAAGGTCGGTACCCTCGGGCCCGTGACCGCCGCCCCGGTTGCCGGGTTGCACTACCCCCGCTCGGCGGGTGAGTTCGGTGCGTGGTTCGGCACTGACGCCGACTGCCTGGACTATTTGGAGTGGCTGCGCTGGCCGGAGGGGTTCGTCTGCCCGGGCTGCGGATACCAGGTCGGCTGGAGGATGGCGGACGGCCGCTTCCGCTGCGGTGGCTGCGACCGGCGTACGTCGGTGACCGCGGGAACGATCTTCGACAAGACGCGCACGCCGCTGACGGTGTGGTTCACGGCCTGTTGGCTGTTCGCCACGCAGAAGGACGGCGTGTCGGCGCAGAGCCTGCAGCGGGCGTTGGAGATCAGCTCCTACCAGACGGCCTGGGCGATGCTGCACCGCCTGCGGTCGGTGCTGGTCCGCCCCGGCCGGGAGCGGCTCACCGGCCGAGTCGAAGTCGACGAGACCTACATCGGCGGTGAGGAACCAGGGCTGCGCGGCGGACGGGCCAAGGGCAAGAAGTCCCTGGTCGCGGTGGCTGTGGAGGTTCGGGAGCCGAAGGGGTTCGGCCGGTGCCGGATGGCGATCCTGGCTGACGCGTCCGCCGCTCCCTGCACCCGTTCGTCGCCGCCCACGTCGAGCCCGGCGCCACCTGTGATCACCGACGCCTGGCAGGGCTACAGCGGCATCGACGGCCTCGGCTACGTCCGCGACCGGCGCAGCCAGCGCGCCGCCCGCCATCGCGGTGAGGACCCCGCCAAGCTGCTTCCCGGCGTCCACCGCATCGCCTCCCTCGCCAAGCGCTGGCTGCTCGGCACCCACCAGGGATCGGTCGACAAGGCTCACCTGCAGGCCTACCTGGACGAGTTCGTGTTCCGCTTCAACCGCCGCACGTTCCCCGGGGGCTTGTCTTCCAGCGCGTCCTGGAGCTCGCCGTCGGCCACGAGCCGGTCCGCTACCGGGACCTCGTCGTCGACCCGCGACCCAAGGCGCACCCGCCAGGACGGGGTGGCTGCGGTCACCCGCGGTCGCTCGAGCGCCCGCCGGCGAACCGCCCATGGAGAGCGCCTGACCTGGACTACGCCGTCTAAGTGGATACCCCCGACTGGCTTTATGCGTGGGTAGATCGGAAGGAGTGCGAGGAAGAGGCTGCTGTCCCAGTTCGCGAACCCAGAAAGTACGCTCGTCGATGAAGCGACATTGAGCCAGACTCTTCCTTGATCGTTCCGTACCGACTCGACTCTCATCGCGGTCCCATACTAAACGACACCAGGCTAGGCTCGCGTCGATGACCCTGAGCAAAGCAGCAGCGGGGCCAGTTTGAGTCGGCTCCGGCACGTGATCGAGCGCGCTAGCCGGGGGCTGATCTTCCGACGACGCCTTCCTGCTCCCTTTCCGCCCATACCCTTCTACGTCTCCCCTGAGGGTGGGTTAAGGTATCTGCGGCAGTCTCTCGCCAAAGTCGACCGTCCGCTGCTGGCGCTGGTGAGCGAATTCGTCCATCCAGGCGCTGTTGTCTGGGACGTCGGCGCAAACGTCGGCCTCTTTGGTTTCGCGGCGGCAGCGGCGGCAGGCCGAACAGGACGAGTGGTCGCCGTCGAGCCCGATACATGGCTGGTGGGGCTGCTCCGGCGCTCGGCGCTTCTGGAAGGCGACCGTGGCCCAGTGGCGGTGGTGCCAGCCGCTGTCAGCGATCGCCCCGGCCTGGGTCGCTTTCACATCGCTCGACGCAATCGCTCCACCAGCTACCTCGACGGGTACGGCACGACGCAGACTGGTGGGAGCCGGGCGGAGCAAGTGGTTCCAACCATCACGATCGATCTCCTGGCGGAGCAATTCCCTTGGCCAGACGTGTTGAAGATCGACGTAGAGGGTGCGGAAATGCTCGCACTGGCGGGCGCCGTCAACACTCTCGCCCGCAAACCTGTGGTGATCTGTGAGGTCGCTGGGGAGAACAGCAAGGAAGTGGCCATCATACTCACCGAGGCCGGCTATCGGCTGTTCGACGGTCTGGTGACCCCCTCGGAGCGACGGGAGATCGACCTGGCGCCCGAGCAGACCCTTGCGATCCCGCTGTGATCTCACGCTGCTGAGAAGAGTCGGTCGAAGTAGGCATCCGGATCGAAGGGGTTCTCGGTCAACGGACCGAGCTGCAACTCAAGAGCTCTCCCGATCGCACCGGCGAGTGACGCCGAATCGCTGGGGTCGTAGCCGACGAGCGCGTCATCCGCCACCTCGCGCGCGTGATCCGTATACGGCGCGATTACGGGCTGGCGAGCCAGGCGAGCCTCCGCTAATGGGTAGCCGAACGACTCGAGCGTTGTCGGATAAAGGATGACCTGAGCCGACTGTTGAGCCGTATACAGCTCGCGCGGTGTGAGGCGGCCGAGCAGGCAAACCCAGCTGGGGAGACGCAGGTCGAGCGCTGCAGCCTCCTCCCGGGTGAGCGTGAGCAGGAGTTCGAGGCCGTCAAGCGACCCGCCCCCGCGACCATCCTCCATCACCTGAACCACCTGCGCGAGGCGCGGCCCCAGCATCTTATAGGGCGCGTCGAGGACAGGGCAAAGAAGAACGCTCGCGCGTCTCTGACACGCCGGCCGCGGAGAGACAGGATGATGCATGACGCGGATGCGGCCGGCCACCCCTGGCTGGATCGTCGTGACCCTGGCGGCCATGCTGGTGGTCGGCACCACGATTCGGTCGGCTCGCCTAAGCATCCTGTGCACCACCGCGGTCTGCGCCCTAACCCCGCGCCCGACCGCGACGAGTGGCCGTTCCTCATTGGATAGGAAATGGAGGGCGTTCCTGAGGAGGACGGTCTTAACATTCCCGGCCCGCGCAAAGGCGATGTTGTTGAGCGCTACGGTATGGCCGCAGCGGAGGGCTCGGAACTCTCGTTCCGCCAGCCACCGTCCACTGACCCTGCGACCCCGACCAATGGTGCAGATCCCGTCGGGTTGGCGGCCCAGGTATCCGTCGAGCTCCTGCAGAAAGCGTAACGCTCCGCCCATCATTGCGCCGGCGCAATCCACGACGATCCCACGCGGATCAGTCGCTGACGTCAATTGCTTGGGTCGCCCAATTCGCCAACGCGAAGGCGCCGGTGCCAGGCGAGCGCGGTGTCGGCGAGGGCAATGATGTTCCCGGTCGGCGACGCTTCCCATGTCGTCTCTGAAAGCTCCCGCCTTTCGGGCATATACGTGAAGGGCCGGTACTCCAGCTCCGACAGCCAGGTGGCCAATCCTGCGATGTCGTTAGCTTCGACAATTATCAGAGGTCGGCTATCCCGGATGAGCCCCCTCGCTCCGTCGAGAACGGCAAGCTCGTCGCCCTCCACGTCGATCTTTAACACCCGGATCTTCGTGCGATCCTTGGCAAGCAGGTGGGAATCAAGTGCCACCATAGGCACAGATTCGCCCGCCGCCTTATCAGAGGAGGGCACTACGTGGTTCACACTCCCCAATCCTACAGTGAGCATGACTGTCCCTTCGTCTGCCCCCACTGCGGCCCGAACGACGTGGATGCTGTTGTCGAGGTCATTTAGGGTCACGTTGGCGCGTGCACTTCTCCAGGTTTCTAAAGACGGCTCAAATGCCCACACTTCCACGTCGGGCACGACCGAAGCGAGCAGCGAATAGACGCCCACGTTGGCCCCCACATCGACAAAGATGTCCCCGGGGTGGAGGTAGTCGAGCATGAGGTTCATTTCAGGCCAGTCGGGCATACCGCAGTAGAGAACAGCACTCGCACTGGTGCTGTGGAGGTCACACCGTAACCGGCGAGAACCCGCCAATGTAATAGTCCAAGGCCGTCCCGTAGCTCTCGCCCATGCCTGCCATGCGAGCAAACGGCAAAGGGCCCGGATGCGATGTCCTCGATTGCCCGGATGGTTCCAGACCAGCCCGGGAAGGGCGATACAGATGGGCCTCACGAGCGGGCTGCGCCGGCTGTGCCGGTCAGGTCTGCGACGGCGAGAAGTGATGTCCGTGTTGAGGCGATGGCAGCCGACGTGACGCCCGCTTCACCCTGAAGGGCTCGTAGAAAGGCCTCCGCCTCGGCTCGGTGCCCCTTGTCGAGGCCGCGAACGGGCTGCACGTGCCCGTCGAGCTGTATCTCACGGAAGTCCACGATAATGGCAGAACGGCCGCGCCCGAGAATCTCAACTCGCTCCTTCTCCGTACGGGTATGGCCATTGCTGGCGTAGGTGATCGTCGCCAGGGATCGGTCGCGGTACCGGAGGCAGAGCGCCAAATCCCCTTGAAGGAGGGCCGCGGCACCTCCCGAGCCCAGAGTGCGGACTTCCACTGCGTCTGATCCCACTATGGCGCTACACGTGTCGACAAAATGGCACACCTCGCCGAGTAACCGCCCGCCCTGACGTCGATCGTGGTACCAGTGGCCGCCCGGCAAAGATCCAGCGTTCACTCGATAGGTGATCACCAAGGGGCCGATTCCGCGGGGAAAGTGCGCCTTGACGATACGGACCGGCTCGGACCATCGGCGGTTGAAGCCGACGAATAGGACGCCACCGCCGTCACGTTGACTCGCTTCTACCTCGTCGAGATTGGCCATCGTCAGTGCCAGTGGCTTCTCACAAAAGACGTGCTTCCCGACACGCAGCGCCTGCGCCGCCAGCTGAGTATGAGAGTCGTGTGGCGTCGCGATGACAACGACTTTCACCTCCGGATCACCAATGACGGCGGCCGCACCGGAGACAGCCTTCTCGAACCCGGCTCGCTCGGCCAGCCGCCGAGCTGATAGGCCAGAAGCCGAGGTCACGGAGACGAATCGGTCGAAGCCGGCCTCCTTGAACGCGGGGACGAGGACCGTCCGGGCGAAGGCACCCGCGCCGATGAAGCCGAGACCAAGGCCGGCCGGACGCGGCCGCCGGAAGACAATCGGACGATCGGGCTCCGGGGCGTTGGGGTAGTCGAAGACGACGCCGAGAGACGGCTCGGTGCCACTCTCGACCAATTCGTAGGCGGCGACGGCGTCAGCGATAGGGAAGCGGTGGGTGATCAGTTCGGCGACGCTGAGCCGGCCGGCAGCCAGCAGGTCGAGGACGGCCTCGAAGTTGCGGCCCTCGGTCCAGCGCACCAGGCCGGGCGGCAGGTCAACGCCCCACTCCTCGTAAGACCGCTCGTACCGACCGGGGCCGTACGAGCGAGCGAAACACAAGTTGAGCTCCCGCTCGTAGAACGGGCGACGATCGAGGTCAAGGCCGACATCGCCAACTACGACCACGTTGGCCTGGTCGCGGCAGAGCAGAGGGGCCCGGCCGACGATGGCGGACGATGAACTGGCGGCCATGAGGAGCACGGCGTCAGCACCACGACCTCGCGACCACTCCAGTACCGCCTTAGTTGTGTCCTCACCCGCCTCCATCAGAGCGAGGGCACCGCCTTGACTCGCCCTGTCAACCTGGAACTGCCCGACATCGATGCCGGCGACATCGCACCCGGCTGCCTGCGCTAGGCGCACCGCGAGCTGACCCAGAAGGCCCAGCCCAATCACCACGACCTTTCCTCCGGGCCCGACGTCGGCCAGCCGCAGGGAATGCAGCGCCACCGATGCGATGGTGGCGAAGGCGGCATCGGCCGGTGGCACACCGTCGGGCACGGGGGCACATAACAGACCTGGCACGGCCTGGAACTCAGCGTGATTCGCCTTTCCGGCACCGCCGGTGGCCACCATCTGGCCAGGTGAGATGCCGGCCACCGCCTCTCCCACCTCGAGGGCGATGCCTGCCGCCGAGTACCCGAGGGGCACATCGTCGTCGAGGCGAGCGCGGACGGACCGGGCGGTGTTGGCGATTCCCTCGGTCCGAGCCTTCTTCACGACCTGTCGGACGAGGTCGGGCCGGGCCCGGGCCTTGGCCAGCAGGCTCGACTGAGCCAGCTTGGTGACCGCCCGCTCGGTACCCGGCGACACTGCACTTGCCACTGTCTGCACCAGCACCTCGGTGGGCCCGGCAATGGGGCGCGGAACGTCGATGACCCGGACAGGGCCGCCGTTGGCGGCTTGGACGACTTGCTTCACGTAGCGCCCTTCATTGTCTCCGCGTGGTCGATGTTGGCCGAGCTTTGCATCAGCTCTACGTCGAGGGGCAACTCCAGCCGCATGGCAAATGGAAGGCGACCGTGCCATGCCGCCGACGTGACGTGCCCGTCGTGAAGGCATCCGAACCCGGTTGCGTACTTGGCAGAAGACTCGGTGACCCGGACGTCTGGCGGTCCCAGCCACCGCACCTTTCCCACGCCGCTGGCGGACAGATGGACCCGTGATTCTATCCGGTGCTCACCTTCGCCCAGAACCTCGTCGGTGATGCCTATGCGCTCAGGCGCGACGAGCCACGTCCGCCTGTGCACGGGAGATCCGGGAAGCCGGCGATAACCGTCGTGCGATGCGACGATGGTGATTCGGCGACCGTCGTCGTCGGCATGCTCGAGCCGCGCCCGTGCCAACCGCGCGGCTCGGAACGTACCCCACACCTCGGTCTGGTCGGCCCCGTCGACCGAGATCGTGTTGTGCGCGGCCGTCGAACGCTCGCTGTGCCGATGGGCGCCCGGCTCGTAGGTGGAGGTGCCGGAGTCCACCACTAAGCGCTCTCCGTCGACCGCCAGCTCGAAGCTGAGGCAGTCGGCGTGGGCGTGAGCCGGCAGGTCCCGTGGGCAGGGATCCCCCACGTCGGCGATGAGATGTACCCCTTCGGCGGGTCGCATGACCACATAGCCCGACGCCGGGAGGACCGTGAGCCGATCACGAGCGGGTGGACCGGGTCGCAGCAAGGACAAGCGAGAATGCCCTACAAGTACGCAGTCGTTGAAGAGGGGGACGTCGCCGTCGGGCATGAGCATGAGACCGAGCCAGGTGCGCATCGCTTCGATGGCGTCCGTGAGCCCCGGGACGGCCGGACGCCCAGCGGCGGCGAGCAGGCCGGCGATATCGATGAAGTCGCCGAGTACCTGGCAGTGGTAGGACGGGGAACGCTCGTAGTGGCCACCGTCGGACAGGATCTGGATCGGAAGCTGGCGCTGAAGCTCCGTCGTCGCCCTCCTCGACAGGCCTTCGTCGCCGAGGAGAACGTTCAGCCCGATTAGCGCCTTGAGGTTCTTGACGAGATGGTTGCCGCCAGCGTCGTGCTCGAGATGCCAGCGGAGGAAGCGTGCGTGACGGGCCAGGCTGGCGTCGACCACGGCCTGGGTGTCGGAGCCGGCGACGAGCGACCTGTAGGTGCCGCAGAGGGCCCACGCCCGCAGGGAGGCCACGTACGGCGACCATTCGTCGCCGCGACCAAACGGAGCCGATCGCTCCCAGGACCTCCATAGCGCCCCGAAGGCATTACGGGCCCAGGACCGGTCGGAATGCGACGCGAAAGACCACGCCCAGTCCATGTAGTGGAGGTGGTACTTCCAGAGGCGGGACTTCCCCGGCGGATCCCAGCGGACGGGGCAACCCAGATCTCGGGCCTCGTTGAGGAACGTGAAGCAGCCCTGGGCGTTGTCCTCCGGAGCCGGACAACCCTCGGCGGCCCGCAGATCGAGGGCGATGAACTCGGCGGGCCACCCGAGAGTCGGCCGGCTCCTCGCAGGCATGAGGCTGATGAGCGAGCTGGCCACAGGTCGCGAGGGCGGAAAGCGCTGGGCTCGCAGGCGTGCGCGATGGAGGATCTGGGAGGCACGCAGGTTCCTCGTCGTACGCGCGAGCAGCATTGCCTGGTCGAGCGGGTGGCGGATCATCCGAGAAGCTCGGCCTCGGCCCGGATGCCCTCGGCAAAGGGACGAGGCTCGAAGGCCAGGTCGGCGCGGGCGGGCCCGATTTCGACGGCCTTGTCCTCGGCCAGCCGGGCCACTTGCTCCCACTTCAGCCGAGGCGATGACGCTATGACCTCGTAGAGGCGAACCACGCCCACCACCGGGGTGAGCGGCACCGACACCAACCTCGGGTGCCGGTCCACCGCCCCGCTCGCCTGCTCGATGACGGTTCGAAGGGTCAGCGGCTGAGGGCCGGCCACGTCGTACGAGCGGTGCACCGTGGCAGGACGATCGAGCGCGCCCACGATCGCCGCAGCCAGGTCGTCTACGTGCACCGGTTGCTGCAGTCCCGTGCCGCCTCCCGGCAGGGGAACGATCGGGAGACGGCGCAATCCCCGAAGGAGCCGGGCCATGTTCCGATCCGCGGATGTGCCATAGATCATCGTGGGGCGGATGATGGTCCAGTCGAGCGCACTGGCCCTGATGGTGTCTTCGGCCGCTACCCGCACCGGCTTGGAGACGGTGGGAAGGCGGCTGAATATCGACGTCGTCGAGATGAACACCGCTCGCTCGAGACCGGCCTCCTCGGCGGCAGCCACGATCGTGGGCGCGTGACCGAAGCCCAGCGAGGCCAGGTTCACCAGCACCTCTGCTTCGCTCTGGGCGAATGCCGCATCGACCGAGGCGGGGTCATCGAGATCGCCGGGAATCGGCGTGGCCCCGAGGGCCATGACCCGCTCGGCCGAGGCTCCGGTGCGGACCAGGGCGGTCGGCTCGTGCCCAGCGGCGGTGAGCCGGGGGATGACACTGCCGCCGAGAAACCCACTCCCGCCCGTCACATGCACCTTCATGAGCGAGCCACGTCGAGCAGGATGTCGCGGTAGCGCTCGGCGAGCACCTTGCGGTCGAAGTGCTCGGCGACGTAGGTCCGGCCCCGACGGCCCATGGTCGTTCGCCGCGCCGGGTCAGCGGCCAGTTCTCGCACAGCACCGGCGAGGGCACCTGGGTTCTCGGGCTCGACGACAACCGCGCCGGCCGCTTCCAGGATCCGGGCGGGTTCCCCTCGGAGGCTCCCGATCACCGCCTTTGATGCAGCCATGTACTCGAACATCTTCGAAGGGATGAACGAGCTGAACAAGGGGACGTCACGGAGAGGCACGAGACATATGTCAGCCGCGGCCAGGAGCCGGGGAACGTCCTCTCTCGCCACTCCGGGGAGAAGGGTCACATTGCCGAGTCCCAACTCTCGAACCCGGGCCTCCAGTTGATCCTTCGCCGCCCCTTCGCCCACGAAGGCGAAGTGAACTGGCTCCCCGCTGAGCTTGGCGGCGGCGTCGGCCACGGCCTCGAGGCCGTGGGAGATGCCGTGGGCGCCGATGTAGAGCACGAGGCTGGCTCCCGGCCGGCCACCCAGCTCCAGCCGAGTACGGTCATCGGCGCGCTCGTACTGAAACCGTTCGAGGTCCGCCCCGTTTGGGATTACGTGCACCTTGTCAACAGGGACCCCTCGGCGGACCAGATCGTCACGGAACCCCTCGGTTACCACCACGACACACGCAGCGGCCCGGTATGCTGCGAGCTCCAGGCTTTCGAGGAGTCGGATGAGGCGCCGGTTCCGGAGCACGCCCAACTCCACGAAGATCGCCGGCCACAGGTCACGGACCTCCACCACCAGGGCGGCGCGCTTGCACCGGGCCAGGGCCCACGCCGAGAACACCGAGAAGAAGGTCGGCGACGACACGACGACCACGTCGGCCTGGCCGCTCGGCCGCAGTCCGAGCACGAAGCTCGTGACCATGAACGAAAGATGGCCGAGCGTCTTTTTCAGCATGCCCTTGTTCGGGGTGGCGTAGACCCAGGTGCGCACGACGCGGTGCCCGCCGCAGGTCTCACGCAGACGGATGCGGCCCCGATAGCGCTCGGGCACCACACCGGTGGGATGGTTCGGCATGCCGGTGAGAACGGTCACGTTGTCAGAGGCTTCGGACCAAGCCTGGGCCAGCTCACTTACCCGTGCCTGAGGCGCGCCGACTTCAGGGGGGAAGTAGTGACAGACCACGAGTACCCGCATCAGGCGACCGCCACGGTCGCGCCTTCGCGGGTGAGCCACCTCAGGACCCGAACCGAAAAGCCGACCACTACGGCGATGCGCACTTGACTGGCCACCGTCGATCGTCGTCGCCAGCCGCTACCTTTTCGCGGCCTCACGCCGTCGCTCCGGCGACCGCGATCCATAGTATTTGTAGGAATAGCCGTAGTCGTCGGAGCTGGCGGCGCTGACGCTGTTGAGGACGGTGCCGACGAGTGGGGCGTCGACCCGACGGAGCAGTTCGATGGCTCGCGACACCTCCTTTCGGGTCGTGGCCCCGGCGACCGTGATCAGCAGCGTGGCGTCGACCCGCCCGGAGAGCACGAGGGGGTCGGTGACCGGAAGCACGGGCGGCGAGTCGACGAGAACGATGTCGGCGGCCGGCTGCAGCGACGTCAAGACCTCGGCGGTGCGGCGGGACGACAGTAGCTCGGAGGGGTTGGGGGGCAGCGGGCCGGATCCCAGGATGGACAAACGCTCGATGCCTCGGGTTTGCTGGAGCGCCGAGGAGAGCGGGACCTTTCCGAGAAGGACGGACGTGAAACCGATCGTGCTCTCGAGCCCGAAAAACTCGTGGAGCCGGGGCCGGCGAAGGTCGCAGTCGACGAGGACGACCCGCAGGCCCGAGCCTGCCAGGGCGACGCCGAGGTTGACGAGCGTGGTCGTCTTGCCCTCCCGAGCACCGGCACTGGTGATCTGCAGCGTGCGCATGGGCTGGTCGAGGGCCAGGAACTGCAGCGACGTCCGCAGCGTGCGGTACGCCTCCGCCGGTGGAGACCGAGGATCCTCCACCGAGATGATGTGGGTCTCCTCCTGGTCCTTCCAGTCCTTCACCAACGGGATCAGGCCCAGGACCGGCAGCCCGGCACTGCTCCGCTCCAGGTCTTCCTTGGTCTTGATGGAGTCGTCGAGGTACTCGAGCAGAAACGCCACACCGACGCCGAGCATGAGGCCCACCACGAGGGCGAGGATGCCGGTGCGCCGTGGCGTGGGCCTCACCGGAGCGCTCGACGCCGACGCTGGAGTGACCAGCTCGGCACCGCCGTTCTTGAGCGCAGCATCGACCTGGAGCTGGTCGATCTTCTGCTTGAAGAGCGCCTGCTGTTCGACGAGGGCGTCTTTCTGGGGGGCGATCGTCTGGCGAACCGCGGCTTGTTGCGGCCCTGCTGCGCTGCTGACCTGGTTGTCGAGATCGTCGATCTGCTTCTGCAGGTCGCCGATCTTCCCCTGGATCTGCTGGCTGGCGGCCAGCAGCTCGTCAACGGCCCGCGCCCGGCGCAACTCGATGTAGGCGTTGGCGTAGGCGTTGGCGACGGCTGCGGCCTGGGCCGACACGGTGCTCTCGGCCTTCACCTGGAGCACCGATGTCTGCCCCACCTGGCTCGCCGATACATCCGGTGCCGTGCCCAATTTCTTGGTGACCTCGTCGCGGACGAGCTTGCCCTCGAGGATGCGGATCTGGGTCTGCACCGCCTCCGACGTGTTGCCGGCGACCTGGGCGCCGTTGCTGTCGAAGAGTGCTTCGGTAGTGCGGGATTGCAGCACGATCTCGGCGGCACTGCGGTAAACGGGCGTCTGGAGCAGCGACGCGGTCAGCGCCACGCCGACCACCAGCACGGTGCAGAGGATGACGGTGAACTTGCGCCGGCGGAGAACCCGCAGATAGTCACGGAGCTCCGGCTGAGGCTCTGTCTGCGGCGCCGTTTCTTCGGGGACCACTGACCGAGGCTATCCGGTCCGGGTGATGCCGATGCCGCGCAGGGCGCGAGGTGAATGAATCACTGGCCCGCCGCCAGGCTGAGCGCTCCCTGTCGTCGACCGATCGTCCTCGGCACCAAGAAAGGCAGGGTGACGTAGGCACCGAGGAGGCCGAGAAGGGAGACATCGGCGATCACCCGCAGCAGAAGCCCGTCGACGAGACTGACTGTGCCCAGCGCGGCACAGGCGATCAGCCAGAAGCTGACGACCAGGGTCGTGCGCACGTGTGACCAAACCGAGCCGGGTCAGTCGCTGATAGACGTGATCTCGGTGTGGCAGATACCACGCCTCACCCCGTGCCGCCCGGCGGGCGAGGGTGGTGCCGGTGTCGGCCAGATAGAGCACGAGCGGAGCCAGCACCGCCTCCGGGGGCAACCCGGCTCGAAGACCCAGGACGGCGAGCGTGGCCAGCGAGGCACCGAGGAAGTAGCTCCCCACGTCGCCAAGGAACATGCGGGCCCTCGGGAGGTTGTAGGGAGCGAAACCGACGGCGGCAGCGGCGACGATCGCCCCGCCAGTGGCCAGCTCGGGCACGTCCCGAGCCTCGCCCAGCAGGAACCAGGTTCCGCCGGCGACGAGCGCCTGGGCCACCGACATGCCGTCGATGCCGTCCATGAAGTTGTAGGCATTGACATAGGCCAGCACCCACATGACCACTCCCGCTCCGAGCAAGAGATTCGAGAGCACGGTGCCGCTGGGATCGGGGAACAGCCACCGGGTCGCGACAAGGGCTGCCGCCACCTGAAGACCGAACCGAACTGCGACGGGGATTCCTATCAGGTCTTCGGTCAGGCCTATCAGCCCGAAGGCGCCTACGGCCATGAGTAGGGCGAATCGGGGCGCACCGACGACCTGGGCCGAGAGCAGGACCGCGACAACGATGCCGACGGCGGGCGCGAGCCCACCTCCGCGGGGTGTGGGGCTCACGTGCGACGAACGGTCGTTGGGCACGTCGAGGGCGCCGAGTCGACGAAGCACCAGGAGCACCGGCCTGCCCAGAGCAGCCGAGACGCCAAGAGCGACCAGCGCGCTTCTCAGCATGGTCGGCGCGCCTTACCGATGCCGACGGGCCGGCGACATCAGCCCTCCTGCTCGAGGGCGCCCGTCGTCTGCATGCAGAGCCCGGCGAGTCGCCCGACAACCGAGTCGTCGTTCTCCGAGACGTCGATGGCTCGAGCTACGCACGGGGTCAACGGCGGTACCTCGACGTGGGAAATCAGGGGATGCGCCGGCCGTCGGTCGGCCTCGTCGCGACCCAGCAGCCTTTCGTGGAGCTTCTCGCCCGGCCTCAGTCCGGTGAACACCAGGCCGATCGAGCGCTGGGAGCGGCTGGCAAGAAGGCGAGCCAGCTCGGCGATGCGAACCGGCTGGCCCATGTCGAGCACCAGGACCTCGCCCGGTCCCCCGATGGCGCCGGCCTGGATCACCAGCTCCACCGCCTCCTCGACGGTCATGAAGTAGCGGGTCACGTCGGGATCGGTGACGGTGATGGGCCCGCCCCGGTCGATCTGTGACTGGAAGGTGGTCAGCACCGACCCCCTGCTGCCCAGGACGTTCCCGAACCGCACCGAGAGGAACGGCCGCCCGGTGTCGATGGCGACCTTGGCGGTCAGCCGCTCGGCGATCCGCTTGGAGTAGCCCAGCACGCTGATGGGATCCGCGGCCTTGTCGGTGGAGATGTTGACGAAGCGCCCGACCTGGTGGCGAGCGGCGGCTTCGAGTAGATCGAGGGTGGCCCAGACGTTGGTCTTGACCGCCTCGTCGGGGTGGCGCTCGAGCAGGGGCAGGTGCTTGAGGGCGGCAGCATGGAAGATGACCTCCGGCCGGCGATCGGCGAACAGCCGGTCGACGGCAGCTTGGTCGCGAATGTCGAGCAGGACCAGGTTCGGCGAGTCGAGCAGGGCCCGGCCCTCGATGGAGAGCTGGACGGCGTGGAGGCCCGACTCGTCGCGGTCGACCATGATCAGCTCCGACGGAGCGAAGCAATAGATCTGCCGGCACAGCTCCGACCCGATGGAGCCGCCGGCCCCGGTCACCAGCACTCGTCGGCCACAGAGGTAGCCGGCGATCGACTCCAGGTCGGTCTTGATCTCGTGTCGACCCAACAGGTCGGCGGTGGTCACATCGCGGATGTCGCCGACGCCGACATTGCCGCCGAACAACTCCGCGACCGGTGGCAGTACCTTCACCGGCAGACTGGCTCGGGCTCCGATCTCGGTGAGCTCGCTGACGGACGTCGCGTCGGCGCTCGGGATGGCGATGAGCAGAATGTCGGCCTGATGCTGCGCTGCCACCCGGGCGATGCTGTCCCGGTTTCCCACGACCGGGACGCCCATGATGCGGAGGTTGCGCCGGGAGGGGTCGTCGTCGAGCAGGACGGCCGGCAGGTACGGGCTGTCGGGATCGCGCAGCATTGCCGCGATCACCTGGGCGCCACCCTCCCCGGCTCCGAAAACGAGCACGCGTTGGTTGGGCCCCGTCGGGCGACGGCGCTTCTCCAGTCCGAGGCGCCAGCTATAGCGGACCGCGGCCATGAGCACCAGAGCTGCGAGGCCACCGGCGAGCGGCACGCTCCGGGGCACGAGCAGGTCGGGACTGCGGACCCACAGAGCGGTGACGAACACGATCGCCGTGGTCATGGCCGCCGACCGGGCTACGGCGGCGATCTCGTCGAAGCTGCCGAAGCGCCAGCGACCGGTGTAGAGGCCAGCCGACAGGCCCGAGACCACCTGGGCCAGGGCGGCGATCGGGATGATGGCGACCAGACCCAGGAGGTCGGCGTCGGAGAGGCGGAAATCGAAGCGGAAAGCGACCGCAACACTCAGGCCCACCGCCCAGGCGAGGGAGTCGAGCGCACCCTGAATGAGCGCACGATGGCGCGCGAGGACCGCGCCGACACTCCCAGCCCACCGCCTCATGATCGCGTCGACACTAGTCGCGTTCAGGCGACGCGCATAAATGGAATCTCGCCCGTAGGAACTACCTGCATAGGGTAGCCTATCGCAGGTGGGGAGGAGGTTCGTCGAGAAAGTGCCGGTCACGGCACGGTTGATGCGTCAATCGTAACCTTCCGTTCACTCACTTCATGCGGCTATACGGCGTGAGCTTCGCGCCGAGCGTGGCCACCGCTTCCCTCACCTCTTCCACGGGGTCACCCCGCAGGACCCGCCCGATGAGCGAGGCGATCTCGTTCATCTCGTCGGGCCCCATTCCCGTGGTGGTGACCGCGGCGGTGCCGATGCGCAGGCCGCTGGCGACGAAGGGCGAGCGGGGGTCGCCCGGGACCTGGTTCTTGTTGAGGGTGATCCCGGCCCGGTGTTCTGGCGCTCGACCTCGCGGGCGATGATGTCGAACAGCTCGTCGTCGGCGCCGCCCGCCATGGCGGAGGCGACGGAGGCGTCGCCGCCGTCCTGGTCCTCGAGCTCGGTGATGCGGTCGATGCGACGCTGGTGACGTCCCCCCTCGAAGTCGGCCTCCAGGAAGGCGTCGACGGTGTCGGCCGCGACCTGGGGCCCGAGCAGGCGGGCGCCCACGCACAGCACGTTGGCGTCGTTGTGCTGGCGGGCCATGCGGGCCGAGGTGACGTCGTGGACGATGGCCGCCAGCACGCCGGGCACCTTGTTGGCGGCGATGCCGATGCCGATGCCGCAGACGCAGATACCGACATCGGCGTCGGCGGCGGCTGACCGGCGTCGTCGGGACCGGCGTCGTCGGGACCGGCGTCGACCACGGCGGGGCCGGGCTCAGGGGGCGAGACCGTGGGAATCGAGGGGTCGAACTGGGTGCGGCAACCGGGTCCGCTTGAGACACCGGCTGATCGACGGGAGGAGGCGGAGCCGGCGACCGAGACGCAGTTTGACTGGCAACCGGCGGTACGAACGCACCGCCGAGGGTTTCCGCAGGGGTACCGGCCTCGGTGCGGCGATGACGGCCGCGGCGGGCCGGGGTGACGCCGGCGGCGGTGCGACCGGGGCTCGGGATCGGGGCGACAGCCGGGGCGGGCTCGGGCGACGCCGATTGGGGCGGCGACGGCGCCGGGCTCGGGCTCGGACTTCGACGGCGCCCGGACCCGTCGCCTGCGGCCAGGCCAACATGACCAGACGGTCGAGCAGGTCGTCGAGCTCGGTCACCATCCGTTCGTAGGCAGACCGGGGCATCCCCAGCGGGTCGGCGAATGTCATCGTCGGTCGACGCCCCTATGAGGTCGCTGGTCGCCCGGCCGGCTCCCACTCCGGCCAGCCGCGCCTCGAACGTCTCGTCGCCCGACCGGGACCCCGCCTGCTCGCCCGCCGGACCAGTTCCTTCAGGGTGAAGATCTTGGGCTACGCCTCGGGAGCAGAGACGACCGCTTCACGGACGTGCTCGCTGGCGGACAGGCCCGCCCGCAGGAGACCGGCGGAGCGGACCCGCGCGTCGGCTCCCAGGTCGGCGAGACGCTGCCGCAGGAGCGCCTCGGGCCAAGGGGGAGCGGCAGATGTGGCCGGTGCACAGGAGAAGGACGCTGATAGGAGCAGTCTACCGGTGGACCCGAGGGCGGTCTGAGGCCCGGGAACGCGGTCATCCTGCACGATCGGCAAGACTTCACCAATGGACACTGCGGCGGCACAGAAGAGGTGACTTCTACCAGGGGGTGAGGGTCGGCCGGATGACGGGGATCATTACATCGCGCCGTCGGCGCGTTTGACTGGTCTGGTGATGCATCGGCCCTGAGTCGGAGGGCTACGCGGCGAAGGCCGTCGGTGCCGGGCGACCCCAGCGTCGCTGGCGTTCGGAGCATGATGCGCAGGTTCCGGCGGGCGGGGTCGTCGTCGAGAAGCGCCACCGGGGAGGTACGCCATCCCGTAGCGGACGGTGGCCATTAACACCAGGGCGGCGAGACCGCCACCCGAGCGGCACGCTTCGAGGCACGAGCAGCGGGCTCCGCACCCACAGGTAGGCGGCGAAGACGATGGCGGTGACCATCGCCGCCGACCACGCCACCGCGGCGATCTCCTCGAAGCTGCCCAGGCGCCAGCGCCCGGTGTGGAGGCCGGTGCCGAGGCCTGCCACGACCTGGGCGAGCGCGGCGACGGGGGATAATGGCTGCGAGACCACGAGATCGGCCTGCGTGACGGCGCGATCTGGTCGGGGGTACAGCCTACCCAGCCGTCATTCAGAGGTTGGGGTACGGGGTGAACTTGGCGCACAGCGTGGCCACCGCTTCCCTCACCTCTTCCACGGGGTCACCCCGCAGGGCCCGCCCGATGAGCGAGGCGATCTCGGTCATCTCGTCGGGGCCCATCCCTGCGGTGGTGACGGCGGCCGTGCCGATGCGTAGGCCGCTGGTGACGAACGGCGACCGGGGGTCGCCGGGGATCTGGTTCTTGTTGAGGGTGATCCCGGCCCGGTCGAGCGTCTCCTGGGCCTGTTTGCCGGTGAGCTCGGCGTCGAACGGGCGCAGGTCGACGAGCATGAGGTGGTTGTCGGTGCCACCAGAGACGAGGCGGAACCCGACGGCGGCCAGCGCCGAGGCCAGAGCCTGGGCGTTGCTGACGATGCGGGTCGCGTACTCCCGGAACTCGGGCTGGGAGGCTTCGCGGAACGCCACCGCCTTGGCCGCGACCACGTGCATGAGCGGCCCGCCCTGCAGGCCGGGGAAGACAGCCTTGTCGATGGCCTTGGCGTGGGCCTCGGTGGAGAGGATGCAGCCCGAACGCGGCCCCCGCAGGGTCTTGTGGGTCGTGAAGGTGACGACGTCGGCGTGGGGCACCGGGTTGGGATGGGCACCGCCGGCGATGAGCCCGGCGATGTGGGCGGCGTCGAAGATCAGCAGCGCCCCCACCTCGTCGGCGATCGACCGCAGGATCTCGGGGTGGATGATCCGGGGGTAGGCGGTGGCCCCGGCGACGATCGCCTTGGGCCGTTCGGAGTGGGCCAGGTCGCGGATCTGGTCGTAGTCGATGCGCTCGTCGGTCTCGGTGACTCCGTAGGAGACGAAGTGGTACAGGCGGCCGCTGAAGTTCACGGGGGAGCCGTGGGTCAGGTGGCCGCCCTGGTCGAGGCGCATGCCCAGCACGGTGTCGCCGGGCTCGAGCAGGCCCAGGTACACGGCCATGTTGGCGCTGGCGCCGGAGTGGGGCTGGACGTTGGCGTGCTCGGCCCCGAACAGGGCCTTGACCCGCTCCCGGGCCAGCTCCTCGGCTTCGTCGACCACGTAGTTGCCGCCGTAGTACCGCTTGCCCGGGTAACCCTCGGAGTACTTGTTGGTGAGCACCGATCCCTGGGCCGCCATCACCGCCGGCGACGTGAAGTTCTCGGAGGCGATGAGCTGCAGGGTGGTGTTCTGGCGCTCGACCTCGCGGGTGATGATGTCGAAAAGCTCGTCGTCGGGGCCCCCCGGCCCGGCGGCGGCAGAGGCCTTGCCGCCCGCCTGATCCTCGAGCTCACTGATGCGGTCGATACGATGCTGGTGACGTCCGCCCTCGAAATCGGCCTCGAGGAAGGCGTCGACGGTGTCGGCCGCCACCTGGGGGCCAAGGAGCCGGGCACCAACGCACAGCACGTTGGCGTCGTTGTGCTGGCGGGCCATGCGGGCGGAGGTGACGTCGTGGACGATGGCCGCCCGCACGCCGGGCACTTTGTTGGCGGCGATGCCGATACCGATGCCCGTTCCGCACACGCAGATCCCGACGTCGGCGTCGCCGGCCGCCACGGTGCGGGCCACGAGGGCACCGAAGTCGGGGTAGTCGACCGAGTCGGGGGTGTGGGTGCCCACGTCGTCGACGGCGTGACCGTGGTCACGGAGATGGTCGACCAGGTGGGCCTTGAGGTCGAGCCCGGCGTGGTCGGAGCCGATCACGACCCGGGTCGGCGCGACCGCCAGGGGTTCCACGAGGACGGTGACCTCGACCTCCGCCGAGGGGCCGGGGACGGGCTGGAGGTCCACGCTGGCAGCCGGTTCGATCGCCGGCTCGGGGGCGGGCTCGGGGAGTGTGGGCGGCGCTGGTTCCACGGCCGCCGACACGGCAACAGGGGTGGGCTCGGCCGAAGGCTCGGGCGGGTCTTCGACGACGGGCTCGGTCAGTGGCGGGTCCGGCCGAGGAGGCGGTGGTGCAACAGGCGGTGGTGCAACAGGCGGTGGTGCAACAGGCGGTGGTGCAACAGGGGCGGGGGCCACGGCGGCGGGTACGGTGATCGAACCTCCGAGCGCGGCGGCCGGGGGCACCGGTCGAGGCGGCACCGGTCGAGACGGTACCGGTCGCGGCGGCACCGGAGCCGCCGCCGCGGGGCCCTGCGACCAGGCGAGGACGACGACACGGTCGAGCAGGTGGTCGAGCTCGGCCGCCATCCGCTCGTAGGCCGACCGGGGCATCCCGAGCGGGTCGGCCACGTCGTCTTCGGTCGACGTGCCCATGAGGTCGGCCGTGGTCCTGCCCCTCCCTAGCTGTGCCAGCCAGGCCTCGAGGGGCTGGTCGGGCGACCGGGCGCCGACCTGCTCGCCACGCCGCACGAGTTCCTTCAGGGTGAAGATCTTCGACCACGCCTCGGGGGCGGCAACAACCGCCTCCCGGACGTGCTCACGGGCCATGGCCACCACCAGGTCGGCCCCGAGCAGGATCTCCCGGGTGACCGTGCGGCTGCGGTGGTCCGTCAGGTCGATGCCCCTCTCGCCGAGCACCTCCCGACCGAGCTCGCTGGCAGGAAGGCCCGCTCGCAGGAGACCGGCGGAGCGAACGCGCGCGTCGACCCCGAGGTCGACCAGACGTTGCCGCAGAAGCGCTTCGGCGACCGGGGAGCGGCAGATGTTGCCCGTGCAGAGAAGAAGGATGTTGATCGGACCAGTCTACCGACGCCCCGCCGGCGCCAACCCCGGCCGCCGCCACACCCAACTCAAATTCCCCCCGCGTGGAAGACTGAGCCGGTGTCAGGATCCGTACCGGTCTCGCGCTACACGGTGGACGACCTCGACCGGCTGCCCGATGACGGCAATCGCTATGAGGTCGTCGACGGAGGCCTGCTCGTGACACCCGCACCCGGAACACGACACCAGCGGGCGGTGGGCCGTCTGTTCGTGCTCCTGAACGGGGCGTGCCGACCCGACCAGGAAGTGCTCCCGGCGCCGGTCAACTTCGTGATCGGCCCCCTCGATGTGCCCCAGCCCGACCTCATCGTCGCCAGTGTCGCCAGCATCAGCGAGCGCGGCGTCGAGGGCCAGGCCCTGCTGGTTGTCGAGGTCCTCTCGCCGACGACGAGGATCACCGACACGACTGTCAAAGTTGCGAAGTACGCGGAAGCCGGCGTCGCGTGGTACTGGATCGTCGACCCCGACGAACCGAGCCTCACGGTGTTGCGGCTGACATCCGGCGGCTACGAGGAAGAGGCCGTCGTCCGCGGTGAAGAGCCCTACCGGGCTGAGCTCCCAATGCTCGTCACCGTGGCGCCGGCGTCGTTGGTCTGACGGCCAGGTCCCGGTGCGACGAGCGCACATGGGAGGCGCCGCGTTCCTCCGTTAGCTCGGCGGTGACGGCCAGCGATGAGCAAGACTGGACGGATGAACGGGATCGCGGGCCGCAAGGTTCTTGTCGTCGGCCAGGGCTATGTGGGCCTCCCCCTCGCCGTGCGCGCCGCCCAGGTCGGCCACGACGTCGTCGGTTACGATGTCGACGACAGCCGGATCAAACGGCTCGCCATCGGCGAGTCCTACGTCGAGGACATTCCCAGCACGGTGCTGGCCGAGGTACTCACGTCCGGGCGCTTCCAGCCGGCGAGCGACGGGCAGGCGTGCGCCGACTTCGACGTCGCCGTGGTCACCGTGCCCACCCCGCTGCGCGAGGGCGCCCCCGACCTGTCCTACATCGAATCGGCGGCGGCCCTGCTGTCGACGCACCTGCAGGCCGGCGCCACAGTCGTGCTGGAGTCGACCACCTACCCCGGAACCACCGAAGAGCTGATGGGCCCCATCCTGGAGAGCGGGTCGGGGCTGACCGTCGGCACCGATTTCCACCTCGGCTACAGCCCCGAGAGGATCGACCCCGGGAACCCGACCTGGGGGTTGGTCAACACGCCGAAGGTCGTGTCCGGCGTCGATGCCGCCTCGCTGGCCGCGATCAAGGGGTTCTACGACACGATCGTGGACCGCACGGTGCCGGTGGCGGGAACCAAGGTGGCGGAGATGGTGAAGCTGCTCGAGAACACCTTCCGCCACGTCAACATCGCGCTCGTGAACGAGCTGGCCATGTTCGCCGGTGAGATGGGGATCGACGTCTGGGAGGCCATCGACGCGGCGTCGACCAAACCGTTCGGGTTCCAGCGGTTCACGCCCGGCCCGGGGGTCGGTGGTCACTGCCTGCCCATCGACCCGAGTTACCTGTCGTGGAGGGTGAGGCGCACCCTCGGTCAGCAATTCCGCTTCGTGGAGCTGGCCAACGACATCAACGACCACATGCCCGCCTACGTCGTTCGTCGGGTGATCGGGGCGCTCAACCGGGAGCGCCGGGCCGTGAACGGCAGCCGCATCCTGCTGCTGGGCCTGGCCTACAAGGCCAACACCGGCGACGCCCGGGAATCACCGGCCCTCGCCGTGGCCGAGCGCCTGCGGAACCTCGGGGCCGACGTTCGGGCCGTCGATCCCCATGTGGACGGCAACCATACGAACGTGCCGCTGATCCCGGCGATCACGCCGGCCGAGCTCTCGTCGGCCGAGATCGTGGTCCTGCTAACCGACCACGACGAGTTCGACTTCCGGGTGATCGCCGAACACAGCCGCCTGGTCCTCGACACCCGCCACCGGCTGTCACCCGCCGGTCACGTGGAGTATCTCTAGTTAGCCCTATACGGACTTACGACCCTCGACGTAGAGGGTCTCGTCCTCGCGCTCCCGAAGGTCGAGCTCCCCGGGTTCGGGAATGGCTGTCTCGCCAGCCGGCATGACCCGCACATCTTTGAACTCGCGCCCTGTCAAAACGCCCATAAGCGAAGCGGCATCATACATCCAGGCGTGTCCACGGTCCCCCACCAGGAGCCACCGAAGTTTGGCCATCGCGGTTCGGGGTCGGGAACTGGCCAAGTGCAGCCGTGCGATGAAGCGGTCGCCGTCGCCAGTGGAGGCGTACTCGGCGGCCAAGATGGCCAAGTCGGGCACGGCCAAGCGAACGGTTCCACCGGGCATTAGCACGCGGCGAACCTCGTCAAGGAATGCCTCGGCTGCGGCCCTGTCGAGGTGCTCAAACATATGTGAGCTGTAGACAACATCGACTGAGCTGTCAGGCAACGGAATACGGCGAGTAGCGTTCGCCCACGCAATCGGTGTCTGGGCTGCAACGCTGGCAAAGATCCTCTGATCCTCCGAGAGAAGGTTAACCATAGCGAGGAGCCTAACTATTCGTCGATGCTTCGCAAACCGGACGGTCAGCGAATTGTCATAGTTGAGCCACCCAACGGTAGGCGATGACCCACAACCCAAGTTGATCCTAGTCGGGGCATCCGTGTGTTTCATTCCACCAACCTAGCTAGGCGTACGAAATCTTTGCCGCTCGGCGCTCGAATGTTCAGCAGCGCGTCACCGTTGCGGTTGAGCCGACCGCCCGCAACAAGGTCTCGACGTCCTCGGTGTCGCTCGTCAACACGATGTCCCGGTCGGTGGCGAGAAGGGCGACGTGAGCGTCGATGACGTCGCTCGAGGCCGAGTCAGCACAAAGTTCGCCGATCGCTCGGGACACGTGGCGACCGAGTGCCTGTTCTTCGATGCCTCGTAGCAGCCGTGCGAGGAGCGCCTGGCGGGAACCGCCGCTCCGCCAAGCTTGAGCGACGCAGCCCGACGACGTGACGATCTGTTCCCGCCGGCGACGGGTCGCTTCGACCAAGGCGGCGACCTCGCGATCGCCCCGGTCGAACGCGATCAAGCCGCCCGAGTCCAGCACCATTCCCATTCAGGCAACTCCCGAACGCCGCTCGTCGGCAGCGATGTCCATGGAACGTTCCGCCCTGGCCACCTCCTTCTCGGTGAGAGGGCCGTACTCCTGCTCCCACGCCTTCACGGCCTCGCCCAGGGCTACGAGCCGGAGCCGGTCCCGGGCCGCCTCGGCCAACCACGCTGACACGCTCTGGCCTGAGCCGGTTGCCGAGGCGCGGACCGCCTCTCCCAATTCGAGCTCGAACGACACGCTCATCTTCTCCACGCCCATCGTTGCATCATACTGCGGGAGTACCTACTACGGTAGGACAGGCCGGTGGTTCGCAACGGCGAGTCGAATCGGTACGCCGGCTCGTTTCCGCGGGTGCGCCTGGCATCGACGCGCTGATCGAGGTCGATCCTGCCCTGGTCGCCGACGGCGAGACCCTCGTGGCTCTCTACCGTGAGCGCGAGCGCCTGGACGCGGCGATCACCCGGGCGACGGCGGTCTTCGACGCCTCCGGCGCTTGGAAGGCCGACGGTGCCCGGTCGGCGGCGACGTGGCTGGCGGCCAAGACGCATCTGCCCACGCCCACCGCCCACCGGCGGGTGCGCCTGGGGAGGGAGCTTCGGCACCTCGACAAGGCGGAGGCGGCGTGGCTGGCAGGAGACGTGGGCGAGGCCCAGGTGGGGGTGCTGGCCAGCCCGCACCCCGGCCACCGAAACGTGCCTGGCTCGCGACGAGGAGATGCTCGTCGGCGAGGCCGCGCGCCTACGCTTCGGCTCGTTCGCTCGCCTGATGGCCTACTGGTCGCTGCGGGCCGATCCCGACGGGGCCGAGGACGCCGCTCAGGCTGCCCACGACAGCCGGCGCCTGCACCTGTCGCTGGGCTTCGGCGACCGGTGGTTCCTCGACGGCGTCTTCGACCCCATCGGCGGCACGATCCTCGAGCGGGAGCTGCGTCGTCTCGAAGACGAGCTGTTCCGTGCCGATTGGGCCGAAGCCAAGGCTCGTGTGGGCGGCGGCGTATGCCTGGCCGACCTGGCCCGCACCCCGGCCCAGCGCCGGGCCGACGCCATGGTGACGGTGTCTTCATAGTGCGGCTCCTGACGCGTGTTGAAGGGCTTTGGCCTTGATGTGTGCGGGAAGCTGGGACGAGGCGGCGATCCGTTGCCAGCATGCAGCCTCGACCTCGGGGGTGAACGAGACGTAGGTCCGCCCGCCTGGCCCCACGCGGGCGGGGATGTAGCCGTGCCGCACCCAGTTGTAGACGGCGTCGCGGCTGATCCCGAGCACCTCGGCGACCTCCGCCGGGCTGGCGTCGTGGGTGGTGGCCGGGCGGGCATCGGCGCGGCGCACCGACGGCGAGCTGGTGGCCCGCTCCCGGCATGCGGCTTCGGCGTCAGGCGTGAAGGCGACGAGGTAGCGGTCGGTGGCGTCTCGACGGGCGCAGAGCAGGCCCTCGTCGATCCAGGCGATGACCGTCGAACGGCTGACGCCGAGCCGGGCGGACACGTCGGCAACGGTTGCCTCGCCGGGTGCCAGCAGCCCAACCTTCGGGATCCCGCGGGAGCGGCGCAGGCCACGCACCGCGTCGGTGTCGAAGGCCCGGCCCGTGCCCGTGACATGCCCGGCGGCGTTCAGCATCTTGGCCAGGTCGGCGTTTTCGGTGGTCGGCCCCAGGTGGCGGACCAACTCGACCGTGGCGGGAGCGGTCCGCCGTGCCTCACAGAGCTGGGTGAGGCGCTCGGCCACGACCTCCTCGGTGGCACCGGAGTGCCAGCGCACGCCGATGCGGAGCTTGCCGGGTCGGCGTCGGCCAACAAGGTGACGTCGGCGACGAGGGTGCGCAGGAGCCGCTTGCGGTCCCGGTCGGTCGTGGTCGGTGCGGCCCAGAGCTGGTCGATGTCGGCCACGGCCGCCTCCAGCTCCGCCCGGGGCGGCAGCGGTGCCTTGGCGGAAGTGGCGGCGGCCAGCTCCGCCTCGGCTTCCACCACCTCGGCGAGGCGGGCCTCCAGGAGGGCCTCGAAGGTGCGGGCCACGAGGCGGTTCTCAGGCTCGCACGCCACCAGGGAGCGCTCGGCGCGCTCGGCTTGGTAACGGGCTCGTTCGACGGCGAGCTCAGCGGCTCGGGTGCTGCGGGCACGCCGGTCAGCCACCTCGTCGGCTGCGGCGAGGGCGAGCGCCACCTCCTCACCGGAGAGCGCCGCCAGCAAGCAACGGGCGACCGGCTCGTCCACCGTGACAGCGCTGAGCGAGCGACACTCCGGCGTGTCGAGCGCGTCGGAACGGGACGTGCAGTCGTAGAAGGGCCGGCCTCGGAGGTAGTGGACGTTCATCGGTCGGCCACAACCGCCGCAGTGGATGATGCCCTGGCACAGCGCCGATCCCTCTCGTGGGGGGCGAGCACCGCTGTTGGTGTTGTTGGCCGCCAGGCGCGCCTCGTTGAGGCAGAACTCCTCCCAGGTGATGTAGCCGGGGTGGTGGTCGACGACGAGGGTCTCCCACTCAGCACGGGGCACGCACATCGTGCCGGTGCTGAGGCTGCCGTCGGGAGCAACAGCGCGCCGGGAGCGGTGGCGCCCGAACGCGTATGCGCCGGCGTAGGTGGGATTGGCCAGCACCTTGAGGGTCCGGTCGTAGGTGAGCGGCGCCCACTCCACCGGGCCCCAGTGGGGCCGCCGCGGGAAGCGGCGGCCCACGAAGGCGCGCACCACCCCGTAGGCCGAGCCGGTGGCGACGAAGGCGGCGAAGAAGTCGGCCACCGCTGCTTGGACCTCGCAGTCGGGGTCGACGACGACGGCGCCCTCGTCGTCGTGCACGTACCCGGCCGGCAGGGCCTGGCGTAGGTCGCCCCTGGCCGCGGCGGCCCGCTTGGCCTGGTCCATCCGCCCGGCCAGGATGTGCAGCTCGGCCTCGCTCATCGTGTTCTTCAGTCCGAGCAGGAGGCGGTCGTTGTAGTCCGAGAGGTCATAGATGCCATCGGCATCGACGACGAGGGTGTCGGTCAGGCGGGCCAGCTCCAACAGCTTGGACAGATCGGCCGAGGAGCGGGCCAGGCGGGACACCTCCAGACCGAAGATGGCGCCGACCTCGCCGAGGCAGACCCGACCGACTACCTCCTTGAACCCGCTGCGGCCCTCCATGGAGCGGCCCGACAGTCCGAGGTCGGCGTCGATGACCTCGACGGCGGTGGCCGCCCAACCGAGGCGGGCCGCCTCCTCCGCCAGCGCGTACTGGCGGGCGGTTGACTCCGTGTTGTTGCGGACCTGGGCGATCGTCGACTGCCGGACGTAGACGAGGGCGACGCGCCTCAGGTGCGACGAGGTGATCTTCACATGTCCTCTCATCGACCGGCTCTCCCTTCCGACAGACGCGCTCGCGCCCGCGATCGTCGACTCGCCGTCCCGGCCTGGGGACAGCGGTCCTCACTGCGCCGGCCTCCGCAACGGCGGCTTCCAGCATGTTGGCGATGGGGGCCACCATCTCGGCACGGGCCACGCTGAGCTGCGCCACTACGCCAGTTCCCGTCGCGCCAACAGCTCGAGGTTGATGGCGGAGATCTCGGCCAGCGCCGCCTCGGCCGCCTCGGTCAGCTCGACCCGCTCGCGCACGGCCTCGGCCAGCGAGGCGGGGACGTAGACCAAGCGGGGGCGGCCCGCCGTCCTGCCGACCGACAGGTACACGTAGGGCCCGTGCAGTTCGCCATCGACGCATCGGCATCCCGGCTTGCCGCAGCGCCGTGCCTGGGTGGTCAACGTTCCCCGCAGGGTCGCCTCGGGGTCGCCGAGCTTCCGTGATAGGCGCCGGCGCCGGGCCTTGAGCTGGCGGACGGTGAGCGCTCCGGGATCGACCTTGTTAGCCATACTGATACAAGATCATGACCTGTCGGGTGCTGCTGGTCAACGACCCTCGCTATCAGCTGGGCGGATCGCCGCCGCCGCCGCGCAAAGCTCGACGAGGACCTCGTAGGAGAGGCGGGAGCCGGTCCGCTGCTCAACGCGGTCCGTCCACTCCGCCGGCACGGTGATCGTGCCGAGTGGCCCGCCGACGCAGCGGAACCAGACCTTCCCGCCCCGCCGCTCCTGGCCCAGGACCTCGACGGCGTGGCCAGTAAGCGGGTGGAACGGCTGGGTGATCACCAGCGAGCCCAGATCTATCTGGGGCGGACCGAGTGTGGCGGTATGCGGTGTCCGTGGTGGAGATGGCCCGGCGCTCGGGCACCGCCCCCGCCGACGGGCGCCGCCCCGAGCCCCTCTTCACCGTGCTGGTGGGCTACGAGGCATTCACCAGGATCTGTGAGCTGGCCAACCGGACCGTCGTCAGCCCCGGCAGCCTGATCCCTACCTCGACGAGGCGTGGGTGGAGCGCGTCGTGTTCGGGGGGCCCAGCCGGGTGATCGACGTGGGAGTGCGGCAGCGCCTGTTCGGTGGTGCCACCCGCCGGGCGGTGCAGCTGCGAGATCGCGAGTGCTTCCACGAGCTGTGCGACCTCTCCAGGACTGCGACGTCGACCACGTCGAGCCCTGGGCCGCAGGTGGGCTCACCACCCAGGCCAACGGCCGCCCTGCCTGCGCATTCCACAACCGGGCCCGTTCCCGACGAACCTGACCCCATCCCTCTCCGGGGGTGGGGGTGCCGTCGTGAACTTGCCAGACCTTCAGGCCCGGCTGCGGCCCCGACGGCGATCAGCGACCACGAGCCCCCCACCCACCGCCACCAGCATCAGGGCGACGGCGCCCCACCGGAGGAAGTTGCCACCGGTGAAGGCCACTCGACCTCGGACGGGCTGAGCCACCGGAGAAGGCGGCGTGGGCTTCTGCACGGCCACGGTGGTCGCCGGGCCCGGAGGGTAGGGGTTTTGCGCGAGAGCCGGCGAGGCCGAGGCGAACAACAGCAACGCCCCGGCCATCAGCGCCACTGCCGCAATGGGAGCACGCACATTTCTCATTGGTACATTCCTCCAGGCGAAGCGATCACACAAAGCGTAGCGGTTCGATGGGTCCGGCGGATCGATCTCGGGCGACGAAGCCGTTGCCATCCTCACCTCAACGACCCAGCCGCCAATTGACGGTGCGCACTCTGTCCCATGGTCCGTTCAACGAGGCCGCGTCCAGGACCCGCCATCCGCTGGCCTCGACGAGGCGCACATCGAGGTCGACCGGCTTCAGTCGGGACTGAGGCACGAAGCGCAGCATCAACCGGCCATCGCGAACCGCCCCCGGCACCACTGTCTCGAACGTCGTCTCCAGCCGCTGCCCTGGGCCCACGTTCATGACGCCCTGACTGAGTCGGAGGGCCGACTCCGCCACGCTCCCCGCCTGGGCCGACCCTGCCGGTCCCCACAACAGCACCCAGGCGATGTAGTCGCCGGGACGGGAGGTGAACTGGTCGGGGCCAAGAGCATAGGAGGGCTCGCCGTCGGCCGGAGCCTGGTTGTCGACGACCACGAAGGTGCGAACGAGCGCGTCGCCGTTGGCGCGCACGCTCACTTCGGCCCGCACCGAAGGTTGCACGTAGTAGTCCAGCTTGGTCGCGGTCCTGTTCTCCACGGCCACGTGGAAGGTGCGATCGGGATCGATCGCCCCTGGGCCGCCGCCGAGGCCTGTACGTTCGAAGACCCGCTCCTCTTGCTCTGCTGCACTCCACAGACGAAAGTGCCCGCCCAGGGCGGCGTCAGCCAGTTCCCGCCCCACGCCCACCACGTCTCGTGAGCCGGTGGTCAGCCGATCGATCACGGCCCTCGTCACCTCGCTCAGGCGCTCCCGCCTGGGAGCCTGGCTGCTCTGAGGACCAAGGCCCTTGTACAGGTCCTGAAGCAGGATGCGGGCGGCATTGACATCGGTCACGGGCTCGGGGATTCCGTCGACCTGGACGGGGCCCACCGCCCGCAGGAGGGCGGCCAGGCCCGGGACGTCGACGGCGATGACACCGTCGACCTCCTCGCCGGCGGCCTGGCGGTACATGTCGGCCATCGCCCGACCGCTCAATGCGAAGTCGGCGCCAGCGTTGACCGACTGCCAGAGAGTTGTGGGAAGGAGAGAACCGAACACTTCCTGTGTGCCCGGAGGAATCGGCGTGGGCGCCGGCTGTCGCAAGACCAGGTCGCCGACCGAACCGTTCCTTTCGATCATCAACCGGCCGCCGCGGAAGCTGACGACGGCATAGGAGAGGACCATCCCCTGGTCGCGCATCTCGGCGTTGTTCTGAGCGGCGATCAGGTACCGCCTGTCCCCCCCGGCCCCCATGAACGGCAACGCCGCGTCCACGGCCTCGGCGCCCTCGGTCAGCCGGGCCGAGGTGGAAGCGGCCACTTCGTCGAACTTCCGCCGAGCGTCACCGATGGGGCCCCACAGCCCCTTCGACGACCTCACGACGCGGCCGATGGTCGTACCCGTCGTCGCGACATCGGCCCTCAACTGGCGGAGCCCCTCGAACGGCACGAGGCCGTCGCGAACCTGCGTGCGTTCGGCCAGGGCGTCGATCTTGCCCAACAGCTCGCTCCCGGCCGTAGCGGCCACCGCCGAGTCGTCGATGAGGCGCAGCAGGGCCGACCGCTGTGTCGACAGGCCGGGGACGATGCGGGTGGCCGAGATGACCGGGGAACCCGACGTCCGCCGCCGGGCAGTGGCGACCGACTGGACGGCACCGTCGATCCCGGCTCGGGTCACCGCTCGCCCCTCAGCCGTACGCAGGGTGCCAGGGTCGTCGACAGCCGCCTGCAGCCTTGTGCGCGCCGTCGTGAGCTCGGTCCTCACCTTTCGAAGGTCCTGGTAGAGGGCCGCCGCCCCGATCATGGCCAACAGCCCCAGGACTGCGAACGCGCCCAGTACCAGTCGCCTCCGCTTGATGCGCTCGGCCTTCCACCCCTTGGCGAACTGGCGGCGGCGGCGACGGCCCGAACGGTGCCGCCAATGCCAGGCCGGGCTCCACCATCGACGGCGACGCCGACGCCGTCGAGGCACCCCCGCTTAGCGCTTCTTCGCCGGCTGGCGGTCGCGCCAGGGCACAGCCGGCGGTCGCCCGTTGTCGCTCTGCTCGTACCGGTAGTACTGGTAGGCGTAGCCGTAGGCGCCCGACTCGGTCACGCCGTTGAGCACGGTGCCGATGAGAGGGGCGTCGACCTGGTTGAGGAGCTCCACCGTTCGGGCCAGTTCCTTGCGGGTCGTGGCGCCGGCCACCGACACCACGAGGGTTGCGTCGACGCGCCCGGAAAGGATCAGGCCGTCGGTGACGGGGAGGATCGGAGGTGAGTCGACCAGGACGATGTCGGCCTCGGCCTGGAGCGACGTGAGTACCTCGACGGTGCGCCTCGACGACAGCAGCTCGGAAGGGTTCGGGGGAAGGGGACCGGAGGCAAGCACCGACAGCCGAGGCTGATCCGGGACCGGTTGGAGCGCAGACGTGAGCGGCACCTTCCCCAGCAGGACGGACGTGAACCCGACCGAGTTGTCGAGCCCGAAGAAGTCGTGGACCCGCGGTCGGCGGAGGTCGCAGCACACGATCACCACCCGCCGGCCGGACCGGGCCAGGGCAACCCCCAGGTTGACGAGTGTCGTCGTCTTGCCCTCCTGGGCACCAGGGCTGGTTACCTGGAGCGTACGGAGAGGTTGCTCCAGGGCAAGGAACTGCAGAGCCGTGCGCAGTGTGCGATACGCCTCAGCCGCCGCCGACTTGGGCTCGTCGACCGACGCGACCTGGGGCTCTTCGCGGGACTTCCAACCCGGCACGATCGGGATCAGCCCCAGGACCGGGAGGCCCGGTGTGACCCGGTCGACGTCGTCCTTCGTCTTGACCGAATCGTCGAGGTACTCGATGAGGTATGCCACGGCCACGCCCATCATGAGGCCGAGAGCACCGGCAAGTATGCCGCTACGAATGGGCGTGGGCCGCACCGGCTCGACCGGAGCAACGGCGGGGGTGATCAGGGTGGCGCCCCCGGACTTCAGAGCGACATCCACCTGGAACTGGTCGAGCTTCTGCTTGAACAACGCCTGCTGGTCGACCAGGTTCTCCTTCTGGGCCGGCGGGGCGGCGTCGATCTGCTTCTGCAGGTCGGTGATCTTGGCCTGGATCTCCTTGCTCGCGGCCAGGAGGTCGTCGACCGCCTGCTTGCGGCGGAAGTCGATGTAAGCCTTGGAGTAGGCATTGGCGATGGTCGCAGCCTGCTGCGGCACCGTGCTCTCGGCGGTCACGCTGATGACGTCGGTGCCGCTGACGGTGCCGGTCGAGATCCCCGGGGCACCGCCGATCTCCTTCTGCACCGCATCCTGAACGGCCTTCCCGGTGAGGACCCGCTTCTCGTTCTCCACCGAGTTGGCACTGCTCCGCAAGCCTGAGTTGGGATCGAAGGGCGATTCGACGACCCGTGGCTCGATCAGGATCTCGGCCGTGGCCGCGTAGATGGGGGTCTGGAGGAAGGAGGAGATCAGGCTGGCACCGACCACGACCATCACCGAGACGGCGATGACGGCCTTGCGCCGCCAGATGACCCGCAGGTAGTCACGGAGCTCGGAGTCGGAGCCACGCGTTTGGGGCGTCATCAGGCAATCGTACCCGCAGGCCCTCAGGCGTCGGCCGCGCGGAGGACGACCACCTGGTGGTAACTCAGCCTCTCCGACCGGGGCACCCGGTTGAGCGCGTCGTCGACCCTCCCCAGCAGTCCGCTCACCGTCGGGTAGCGGAAGCGCAGTACCTGGCGGTCGAACAGGCGTAGGAAGCACATCTCGGCCACGGTTACCCGTGCCGATCCGAAGGCCAGCCTGAGCGCGGCGACGTCGCCGTCGTCCAGCGGCCGCTCGTCGAGCGTGCCCAGACGGGGGATCCCGAATCGGTCGACGAGACGGCGCCGGGCGAATGCCAACACCGGATTGGTGGCGAACGTCTCCACGAATGCCGCCCTTCCGCCCGGTCGCAGGCGGCGGGCGAGCGGCGGGCCGACCGTAGCCACGTCGGTGTGGTGCAGGGCGTAACGGCCGACGATGGCGTCGAAGCTGCCGAGCTGATCGCTCTCCTGGAGGGTCGTCTGCACCAGAGCGGCCTCGAGACCGAGCGCGTCGAGGACCTCCCGCGCCCGAGCCAGCGCAGCCCCGCTCAGGTCGAGCCCGACGACCTCGGCACCCTGTTGAGCGAGCCAGGCGGTCGTGATCCCGGCGCCGCAGGCGAAGTCAAGTACCCGGGTTCCGGCGAGCGGGGCCACGGCCTCGAGCATGGCGGCCGTGTTGGGATCCGGTCCTTGGCGGACCTGGGCCAGGGATTCGTCAAGGGTGGGAACGTGGTGTCCCCAGAAGTCCTCCTCCCGTTGCAGGCGATCGTCGGTGCTCACTCGCTCCGCCTGGCCAGTGCCCACACCATGACGGGGAAGGCCGACTCGTTGCGCAATGACCGCCAAGCCCGATGGGGAGCCCAGTATCGGAAGTTGCCCCGCACGCAGGCCCGGTTACCCCAGCTCCCGAGGCTCTGGACCTCGAGGTCGGCGCTCTGCAGCAGGGTCTTGAGGCCATCGGGCGTGAAGCGCCAGAAATCGGCCGGCTCCTCGTGGACCCGGATGAGGAACGGTGTGCTGACCAGGATGCACCCCCCGGGACGCGAGAGCTGCCGGAGGGTGCGTGCCGCCCGCCAAGGGTCGACCACGTGCTCGAGAACCTGCTCGCATATCACCACGTCGAAGGCCCCTTCAGGCTCCGACGAACAGAGATCGAAGTCGGGGAACCGCAGAGTGCGATAGGACTTCCAGGGGTGATGACGATGAAGGTCACCACTGATCTCGACGGCGTCACACTGCTCGGGCGGGAGCGACCGGATGAGCTCACCGAGGCGTTGGTTCATCACGACACGACACCACTGACGGTCGGGCAGCGCCTCGAGCGGATAGATGCGTCCGACGGCCGTGCGGAGCGGCCTGAGTGGGCCGCTTCGCCCCAGGTCCCAGAGGGAAGTCGGCGTCACGTCAGAAGGATGAGGTCGGTGTAGCCCACCGGGCCGTTGTACCGGGCCTCCAGCCGGTCCAGCTCCGCCGGCTGCACATCCACGACCCTGCGCTCCCACGCCGACGCCCGGACGTCGATCACCCGACGGCACCTGTCGGCCACCAATTGGTGGAACAGATCGAGACCCTCTGCCCGCCGGAGCCCGTACGGCCAGTACTCGATGATCACCGGCGTGTGCGAGTCGGTGACCGATGCAGCCCCGGCCAGGATATGGCCCTCGTGGCCCTGAGCGTCGACCCAGAAGACGCCGAGGCGGTCCACGTCGATGTCGTTCTGCGCTGCTACGTCGTCAAAACTGGCCGTCGTGACGGTCATCGTCGGACGGTTCGACTCCCGGTAGAACGCGTGGTCGTCCAAGCCCGGGACGGTACGCAGGCGATGGTCTCCCCAATCGCCGGGTGCGACCTCCAGCGTGGCCGTTCCGGAATGATCTGACAGGGCCACCTGAAATGCCCGGACACGACCGCACAAATCGTTGGCAGCCAGGTTGCACCTCAGGAGCCCGAAGTTCATGGGCGCAGGCTCGAAGGCAACTGCGTCCTTGGCGCCAAACGCCCTGAGGGCCGGAATCGTCGAGGTTCCGATGTTGGCGCCGACGTCGACGAACGTCCGTCCGGCCAATAACGGCGAGCGCCCGATTGCCTCCCCCAGAAGCTCGAGCGCGGTGGCCATGAGATCCTGTTCGTAGGAGCCCTTACTGAAGACGACCCGACCGATGCCCTGGTCCCGGGTGCTCACGTAGTACGTGGCACTGTCCCCCACGGCCGCAACGACCGGCGTGACAAGAGGGAGAACCTTGAAAACGTACCGGCGAGCGACGGCCCCGCGCTCGCCGTGCGCGTCGGACACCAGCTCGACGAGCTGGCCGCCGTGGAACTGGAGACGATTGGCCCAGTATCGGCCGCGCTTCTGAGGGACCAGGCCTGACGCTCGGTTGAGCCATGCTCGCGACGCTAATTCCAAGTCGAAACTCCGTACGCGGCTCGGGTGGTCTTGTCACACAGTCGTTGGCCGACCGGTGAGCGTAGTCATAGCATCCGATGATGCCGCTCTCGCTCCTCACTCTACGAACCGAACACCTGACGATCAGCCTCGACGCTCCGTCATGGGTCGTTGAACGCCTTTGGCGCGTGCGCCGGGCGGCGACCGTTGCCGCCAGCCGACAGAACGGCCACCTCGCCATCCTGAGCCACGCCCAACGGATCCATCTCCAGCAGCGGGACGTGATGGCCGCGGTGGAGGTATTCCGGGACATCCGCAGCCGGCCAGCACGATCGGCCCCGTCCGGGGATGCCGACGACCTGCAGCAGCGCGTCGACGAGGCTCAGACCTCCGGAAGTCGCCGCAGCGCGACTGTTGAAGTTCATCAGCCCCCGACTCGGTAGATGACAGGCCGTGGGTCGCCGAGCATGGGCGCCGGGTTGGCATTGAGCTCGTCGGCCAGAAGCGATAGAGCCCGGGCCACCCGGGGCTGGTTGGGCCGGTCGATGGTGACGGTGACGGCGTCGGCGCCGAAGGAGATGCGCCCGCCCTGATGGAGGAGATTACGGGTGATGGCCCGGTACTCGTCGGGATCGGCGAGGTAGGCGTTGAGGCGCCGAGCCAGGTCCCCCTCGGCGTTGTAGGCCAACAGGCGCAGCACCATCTGCAGGCTGCGCCGCTCGGCCCGGGGCGTGGCCCGTTGCGCGGTGGGGTCGACATCGTTGGCGGCCAGCGTGGCCGGGATGCCCTTGAGGGCGGCCTTGGCCTCGGTCACGCCGTCGGTGGCCATGGACAGGCCGTCACGCAGGCGGCGGATGGTGCCGAGGTAGTCCGCCCCGGCGGATGGCCCGGCCATGGCCTGGCCCAGGCCACGCTCGGCCGCCACCATGGCGGTCTCCGCGGCCCGCAGGGCGGCGGTCGCCTCGGTCCGGGCCGGGTTTCGCACCGGGGCGGTGTCAGGGGCGACGGTCATCGTGTAGTCGCACAGGGCGTCGATGCCGTGGTGCTCGGTGAGGTACTTGAAGGCGTTCTCGATGCGCCACCGGCAACGCAGCAGGTGCACCAGGCGGGCCGGAGTGGCGGCGGTGTCGGAGGTGAGCACCTGGAACACCACCTTCGCGTCGTACACGCTGAGCTGGCGGGCACCCCCGTAGCCGTCGAGGTCCACCATCTCATCGGCGATGCGGTAGCTGTGGCGGTGCCCGTCGAGGTTGAACCAGCTCCACCGGGGGGCGGTGGTGGCCGCCACCAGCTGGCCGCGGCGGTAGGTGACCCAGTCGACGCCCGCAGCGCGCAGCTTGGAGAAGGTCACCGGGTAGGACCCACCCCGGTCGAAGCCCAACAGCAGGCGGGCCTGGGGCCCACATATGGCTCGCAGCTCGGCCAGGGCAACCGGCATGGTCTTGGACAGCCCGCTGGGCTCACCGCAGTGAAAGCAGATGGCCCGTCCCGCCAGGTCGACGATGAAGGTGTCGTCGCGTCCCCGCTGGGCGTGGCGGCGCTTGGTGTTCCAGCCCTTGGCCAACGGCCGAGCCCCGGAGTAGGCCACGAAATGGTCGTCGACGAAGAACACCTGCTGGGCTCCGTCGTCGTGGGTGGCCACCAGCGCCTTGGCGAACGCCCGCTGGAGTGCCAGCGGGTCGACCCGCTGGGCGATGGCCCCCAGGCGGGGCCGCAGGGTGCGCAGCTCTGGCATGGCCGTGATCGCGACGAGGGCGCCGGCGTCAGCGCGGGACAGGTGCTTGATCCCCTCGAGGCTGCCCGCGCCGAGAGCGAACCCGAAGGTGGTGGCGGCGAGCACAGCCACGTTGTCGTAGCGCCCGGCATGGATGGCACCAGCCGCCGAGAACACCTCGGCTGCGCCCAGGGCCTGAAGAAACGGGTGCAGCAGCATGGCCCCGGCGTAACGGCTGGAGCGTTCCCCCTCGGCCACCACGACCGGGGCCCTCTCGGGCGCCACCGGCGGGACCGCACTGTCGTCGGCGACAACAGGGCCCGCAGCATCGTCGGCGGCCCGCTCGTTCTCGGCGTCAGCGGGCGACGCTTCCCCGTCAGCCGGCGTTTGCTCTTCGGCCGGCCCGGGCCGGTCATCGCCCATCCCGTCGAGGCGGTCCTGGGCGGCCGCCGAGCCGGCCCGATCCAGGGTGCGGCCGATGGTGCCGGGATGCACCTTCAGCCGCCCGGCGATGTCGGCGTTGGTGACGCCCGCCTCCGACCACCTCCGGGCCTTGGCCACCTGGGCGGCCGACAGCTTCGGGCGCCGGCCCCGCCGGCGGACCAGACCGGCCGAGCCCTCGTGGCGGGCCCGCCCCCGCAGCATCGACACGTACGCCGCCGTGATCCCGAAGCAGGCGGCCACCTCAGTCCCGGCGTGGCCGGCATCGGTGAGGGCCACCACCGACACGTTGCGCATACCGATGTCGTCGGTGTCGAAGCGCGAGACCACATAGGGCCCCCGGGTAATGATCGTTTCTCCGCCGGCGGTGATGCGCTGCAACGAATACGGTTCGGGCATGCCCCGAAGTTCACTAGCAGCGGCGCTCGCCATGTCCAACCCTAGCCCGCTGGCCTCCTAACTTCAACAGTATTCGCGATGCTCTTCGAATCTATCTACGCTGGTCAGCGCACCTGTTATCTACGAACTTCCGGAGGTCTGAGGCTTTCTGGTACCACACGATCGAGTTGCCGGGTGACATCGTGACGCCCGGCACCTACGACCATCGGCCACTCGTCCCCCACTACGGGATCCCCGACGACCTGCGCGGAAAGCGGGTGCTCGACGTCGCCCCTTCGACGGTTTCTGGGCCTTCGAGTTCGAGCGCCGGGGCGCGGACGTCGTGGCCGCCGACGTCGGCCTGTTCTCCGAGACCGACTTCCCACCGCCGATCAAGGAGGCCCTCGTACGGGAAGGGCTGGATCGCCAGACCGGGCTCGCTTTCCGGATCGCCCACAAGGCGCTGAGTTCCCACGTCGAGCGTGTCGAGCGCAGCGTCTACGCCCTCGACCCTGCCGAGATGGGCACGTTCGATCTGGTCCACGTGGCCGACCTCCTCCTGCACCTCGAGAACCCACTCGGCGCTCTGCGGGCGATCCGGCAGGTCACACATGGCTCGGCACTGATCGCCGACTGCTTCGATCCGAGGCTCAACGGCGACGTCACCCGCTACCTCGGTGGATGGGCAAGTGTTCCGATGTGGCTGCCGTCGCTCGACACCCTCGCCCAGATGATCCTCGACGCCGGCTTCTCCGATGTGCAGCTCCGGATGGTGTACACCCTCGGCCAAGGCAATCTCCCCGGAGGTCACCACCGAGCATCACTACTCGCTACCGCGTGAGGGAGGTCGGCTCCGAGCACTTGTCGCCGTCAGCCCGGAATCGAATCAGGACGTCCTCTGCCAATACGCCCCGGTCCAGTCGACTTCCCGGATCTCATCGGTGATCCCGTGGGCGGCTCGATAGTCGTCAACCGCACGCTTGCAAGCCTCTAGGCAACCGTAGTCGTCGACGATCACGTAACCGCCCGGAGAGACCTTCGGGTACAGAGCCGAGAGGGCATCCATCGTCGACTCATAGAGGTCGCCGTCGAGCCGCAGTACCGCCAGCCGTTCGATCGGCGCCGAGGGAAGCGTGTCCTTGAACCAGCCGGGGAGGAACTCCACCCGGTCGTCGAGCAGCCCGTAGCGGGCGAAATTGGCCTTGACGGCCTCCAGTCCGACCGCAAGTTCGGGGTAGATCCACAGGTCCCGTTCGGCATCCTCGGGATACTTCTCCGCATCCGGCATCGGCAGGCCCTGGAACGAGTCGGCCACCCACACCCGGCGTGAGGCATCGCCGTGGGCGGCCAGCACGGCACGCATGAAGATCGCCGTTCCCCCTCTCCATACCCCGGCCTCGAGGATGTCTCCGGGAACCTGCTGCCGGATGACGTCGCGCACGCACTGCTGCACGTTCTCGAGGCGCCGTAGTCCCACCATCGTCTCTGCGAATGGCGGCCAATCGCAGCCGACCTCTCGATGGGCGCGGCGGCCGCCGAACTTCACGAGCTGAACCCGACTTCCGCTTCCGGTTCTGCGGGCCGCGGCCGGAAGCCTGGCGGCCTGAGGCTCTCCGTTCGAGCTGCCGACGACCACAGGCTTCGCCAGGTGCTTGACCATGCGCACGCCCCGAGGGCCGAGGACCCTTTTCAGCAACCCGATCGACTCGGTCCAGCCCAACCTGAGGGTATGAGGCTCCTCGTCGATGAAGAGGTACCGAGTAAGGCAGGACTTCATCAAATCGAGGTACCGATCGGCGACCTCGTCCTCGAGCGAGCCTGGAGCGGAGCGGGCCGGGACCTGCGTTGCCGGGGACAGAGCCATCGTCACCGAGGGTACTCCGGCGGGCTGGACGCTCCGTTCGGGCGGCGAGAATGGGGAGCCGCCGACGGTGGCCCTACGGGCGGGAACCTAAAGGCTCGGTTCGCCACTAGCGTCGGGTCTCGTGCCGAGTGCCCCCCTGAGCACATCCCCGCGACCGGTCCGACCGGTCCAACGCGCTCGCGGACCGCGGTGGTCGTCGAGCGCCCACAAGCCGCATCGGGTCAGGGGCGTGTTCCCGATCGTCGTCACGACCCTGGCGCTGGTGCTGCTCGGCGTGGCCAGCACGTCCCCGGTCCTCGTTGGGCTCGCGGTGGCAGTGGCTCTCGTCACCCCTGTAATTCTCTTCTGCGGTTTGGCCCCGAGGACGACCGTCCTAATGCTGCTGGGCTGGCTCGTTGCGTTCGGAGCGATCCGGCGGCTTCTCCTTTCAGCCGGCGTCACCAGTCAGAACGATCCGCTGCTCCTCGTGGCGCCGATGGCCGTGGCCGTCCTGGTTCTGGTCGCCACCAAGCGGGGCGCCTTCCGCTCACGGTCTTCGCTCACGACGATGATGCTCGTGTTCTCGGGGCTCTGCATACTGGGAGCCTTCAATCCCGCCCAAGGCAGCCTCGTCGCCGGGTTCGCCAGTCTCCTGTTCTTCCTCGTCCCGCTCCTCTGGTTCTGGGTCGGGCGGGGACTGCTCGACGACGAGCTGTTCCAACGCGTGTTGGTCGTCATCGCCGTTCTGGCCCCCCTTGCGGCCATCTACGGGCTCTGGCAGGTGTACCGGGGGTTCCCTCCGTGGGATGCGAACTGGATCCGCGCCACGCCGGAGTACGGATCGCTGTACGTGGGCACCGCACTGCGCCCCTTCGGGTCCCTCTCGTCCACGGCCGACTACGTCGGCTACGTCGCCATCGGGTTGATCCTCTGGACTCTCCGGCTTCGAAACCGACACAGAGTCGCGCCGACATTGCTCGTGATCGCCGTACTCGCGTGGGGTCTGGCAATCGGCTCGGTCAGAGGCGCGGTTGTCGGTCTGGTCGTCACACTCGGCGTTGTCTTCGCCGTGAGCCGGGGGTTCGGCATCGGACGCACGGCCTTCTTCGGGTTCGGCTCGCTCCTTCTCCTCAGCGTCGTCGTAGGAAGTGTCAACCCGGATTCGCTCGGTACCGGGAACGCGTCGGCGCTGCTGTCACGCCAGCTAACCGGCCTCGCCGATCCTTTCGACCGACAGACCTCGACCCTGCCGGGTCACATCGACTCGTTGGTGGGAGGCCTCAAGGAGGCGCTGCGAGAACCGCTCGGGCGAGGGCCGGCTGCGGTCACCCTGGCGGGCCAGAAGTTCGGCAGCGGGGCCACGAGCACCGACATCGACCCGTCGAATGTGGCGGTGGCCCTCGGGGCGCCGGGCCTCGTCGCCTACGTGCTCGTGGTCGTGCTGGGTCTGCGTCGCGCCTTCGAGTACGCACGTGACCGGCGCGATCTTCCCAGCCTCGCAGTGCTGGGAATCCTGGTCATCACCTGTACGCAGTGGCTGGCCGGCGGGAACTACGCCGTGGCCCCGCTGCCCTGGCTGCTGCTCGGCTGGCTGGACAGGCCCGAGAAGATGAGGAGCGAACCTGCCCTCCAGGGCAGCCCCTCCGCTCCATGACGCCGTCTCCGAGGCAGCGATGGGCACGACGCCTCAAAGGCTCACTCGCCCGTCCGGTCATCACCAGATACGTGTTCAGTCCCCTCCGGGCGATCGGTGCCCGGCTCCCTCAGCATCTGCTGCGCCGGCTCCCCGTCGTGGGCGTGTTCACGGTTCCTGTCCCCGGGGCCTCGGCGGGGATTCGGCTGTACTCCGACGGGGAGGACGCCATCAGCAACCTCATCTTCTGGATGGGCGTCGACGGCTGGGAGCCGGAGACCGTCAAGGCCCTGGCGCTCATCGCTCCGCGTTGCTCGACGTTCCTGGATGTCGGGGCCAATATCGGCTATCACGCCCTCGTCGTCGCCAGGGTGAGCTCCCACACGACCGTCCACGCCTTCGAGCCCGTCCCCTCTGTCTTCGGTCGCCTGACGAGGAACGTGGACCTGAACGCTCTGGACAACATCGTCCTCCACGAGCGTGGCCTCTCGGACGTCCACGGGCGGGTGACGATCCATATACCCAGGCAGACATCAGTGCTCCCGCTCCAGGCGTCCCTACTGCCCTACCCCGGCTACGAGGGAATCGAGGAACAGGACGTCGATGTGACCACAGTGGACTCTTTCGTCGAGGAGCGTCGCATCCCCCGGGTCGATCTGATGAAGATCGACGTGGAGCGCGCCGAGCACCTTGTGATCGCAGGTGCGGAGTCGACTCTTCGGCGGGATCGTCCACTCATCGTCTGCGAGGTGCTTCCCGATCAGCCGAGTGTCGCGCAGGTCGACGAGACACTTCGGCGCCACGGCTACGATTTCTTTTCACTGACGACGTCCAGGCTCGAGCAAATGTCGGCACTGCACGCGCACCCGGACGGGAAGGTCGTCAATTATCTCTGCGCCCACCCTGACCGGCTGAAAGAACTCTTCCCTCAGGCTGAGAACATGGTGTCGGCTCCGCGCATCGACGGCGCCGGTTCGAGGTCCAGGAGGCGCAGAATCGACGGGGCGGCGTCGAGCACGCTCACCTCGCGACGCGACCCGTCGGGCGGCACGCCGTCGCCGTAGGCCATCATCAGCCCCTCGCGAATGTGGTAGGCGGTGTTTCCCCCACCGAGCCGCCGGCGGATGGCGATCCCGAGATCATCGATCCCGGCCTCGATCACCTCCTCGCTGGCCGGCGGCGACCAGCGAACGCTGGTGGGGAGCGAGCTTCCGCTGAACTGGTAGGCGATCTCGAAGGAAACCGTCGTCCCCATGGCTCGCACCTCGCCGAACATCGGCCCGGCCGCCGACGTCACCGAGCCGACGACCTCCGCCGCCTTCTTGGCCGCCTCGGAACTGGCGAAGCGCAGCGACGTGCACGGGTACATCGCCAGACCGACTGCCCCCTCGCCAAGCCCCAATGCGCCCGTCAGGCGCTCAGCATCCTCGAGCACGTAGGTCTCGGCGATCTCCCGATGGTCGATCGGCCCCTGGCCCATGCTCGACGCCACGATCAGGACCGACCCCGGGGAACGGTCGACGTCGCGCACGAGGCGCCCCAGTTGGCGGTCGAAGAGATCCATGGCCCCGACGACGAACCCCCGGAACACCGGGTCCACCTCGTATTCGTGGTCGCCCGCGTATGCCGGCACGCCGTCACCCCAGTAGCGGTGCATCATGGCGGCTACGTGGTTGGTGAAGAACACGCTCAGATCGGGACGGTGCCGGCGGTCGAGTCGCCGGTAGAGGTCGAAGCAGGGGAGCACCTGCATCATCGGCCGGCAAGCCTTGTAGCGGTGGTCGATCCGTTCCCGCAGGACGTGGGCGCTGAGCCGCTGCGCCGACCAGGGGGTCAGACCGCGAGCGAGAAGGTCGAGCCCGGCCGTGAGCATTTCGGCCCGGTCGAGGTTGGTCGCGGACGAGAAGCCGTTGCGCCGGGTCATGGCGAGGTTGAACGCCTGGAAGCGCTCGAGCGCCGGCGGTTCGGTGGCAGGATCGGGACTGAACGTGTCGGGCACGAAGAACCCGCCTGCGGTGAACGGCCGAGGTGGCCAACTCTGCAAGGGCCCGAAGAGGCCGACGCCGCGCCCGGTGCGGTCGACGACATCCCACAGGTTGTCGCCGACAAAGGTCTCGGGATCCTGGCCGAGGTCGAAGGACTGATGGTCGTCGACGTACAGGGACTTGTGGAAGGTCGGCCATGTCCGCCACGGCTGAAGACCGACGGGGTCGTCATTGCGGGTGGTGAGGCAGTGGCTGCGCGACATGAGGCCGGCGAGAACGGAGGACGGGCGTTCGTCGGTGTACAAATCGACGATCTCCCAGGGAACCTCGTTGAGCTCGTAGAGGATGACGCGTCGGGGCATGGTGGCTGGCATCCGGGCACGATCGGTGGGAGGCGGACTGCCAGCATATGGGCCGCTGCGGTGTCGGGCGAGCCCCGGTCGCCAGTATGAGCGCGTGAGGATCGCCATGCTGCACGTCGACCTGCCCCCGGTCGGGCACGGGGGCGTGGCCTACCAGGTCGATCTCCTGGCCGGCACCCTCGCGACGCGGGGCCACGACGTCACCGTGTTCATCACCCATGAGCCGCCGGCCGGCCGGCCGTACCGGACGGTCGGGCTTCCCTTGTCGTTCCGTAGCCCCGCGCTGCGCCGGCAACTGGGGCCGCCCAAGGCGTTCGCTTCGGCGGAACTGGGGGGCTTCGACGTGGTCCATGCCCACGGCGACGACTGGGCCGTGCCCCGTAGGGTCCCGAGGGTACGGACATTCCACGGCACTGCACTCATGGAGTGCCTCACGGCGACCTCATGGGCGCGGCGGGGCGCGCAGCTTCTCCAGTACGGCCTCGAATGGCTGGCCGGAGCGAGGGCATCCACGAGTGTGAGCGTCTCTCACCACACCCGCCGCTACCTCCCCTTCGTCACCCGCTGCATCCCGAACGCGTTCGATCCCGACGTGTTCAGTGCCGGCAGCCGGCCCGATGGGCCACCCACCATCCTCTTCGTCGCCGGCTCGCTCCGTGGGCGCAAGCGTGGAGGAATGATGCTCGACGCCTTCGCGGCGGTTCGACGGGTGATACCTGACGCCGAGCTGCACATCGTGTCGCCCGAGCGGGTCGACGCTCCGGGCGTGGTGTGCCACCAAGCCCTGGACCCCCCCGAGCTGGCCCGCCTGTACCGACGAAGCTGGCTCCTCTGCTCCACGAGCTCCTACGAGGGCTTCGGGATCCCATACATAGAGGCCATGGCGTCCGGGGTCCCCGTGGTCTCCACGCCCAACCCCGGTGCACAGGAGATACTCGAGGGTGGGCGCCTCGGAATACTCAGCCCGCCATCGGAGCTGAGCGATCGCCTCATCGGCATGCTGCACGACGATGGCGATAGGCAGCGCCTTACCGACTCCGGACTCGAGGCCGCCGGCAGATACGCCGCCCCCGCGGTCGCCGCAACGTATGAGCGGGTCTACGAAGAGGTGCGACGCACGTGACCGTGGATGAGAGGCGCGTCGCGTCGGTAGGCATGATTCCCTCCGGACCGTCGGGAGTCCACGACTACGGGCGACTCCTGGCCGACGCCGTCCGCCAACGGGGCATCGCTGTAACCGAGCACTGGCTCGTCAACGACGAGCGCCGACTGCGAACGGTGCTGCCGGCGTCGGCGCGACTCCTCAGGCGAGGCATGGCCCTCTCGGCCGGAGATGCCGTGTTGTGGCACTACAGCCCGTTCGCGTATGCGGCGCGCGGCATTCCGCTGATCGGCGTGCTGTTCGGCTTGATCGTGCGTCAGCGGGGGGCTCGCGTGGTCACCATCCTCCACGAGCTGGCCTACGGCTGGCAGGGCGGTTGGCGACGGAGACTCGTCGCTCTTGCGCAGTGGTCGGCCCTTCGCCTGGTCCTCGTCGGATCGGACGAGGTGGTCGTCACAACCGAACAGCGGGCCCTGGCTCTTGGCCGGGTGCGGGCGGGCCGGGGCCGGGTGGTGCACGTCCTGCCCGTGTTCTCCACCATCGGCGTCGCCTCGACCCATGAGGAACCGCCGGATGGCACATTCACCATCGGAGTCCTCGGTCACAGCGGCGACGGCGTGCGACCCGACCTGCTCATCGACGCCCTCAGTAGGCTCGGATCGGCGGATCTGAGACTGGTACTCCTCGGCAGCCCGAATAGCGTTGCTGCGAGCAGCCGGGAGTGGGAACAGCGGGCTCGCGACGCCGACCTGGGCGTCCCTGTCGAGTTCTCGGGCATTCTCGACGTCGAGGATCTCGCGCGGGAGGTGCGATCGTGCCACGTGATCGCGCTGGTCAATGAGGAGGGTCCGAGTAGTCGGAAGACCACCCTCGCCGGCGCTCTGGGCAACGGGGTGCCGACGGTGTCCCTCGACGGGCCCAACCGCTGGAACGATCTGGTCGAAGCAGATGCGGTGCTCCTTGTGCCACCGGATGCCGCCGCTCTCGCCTGCGCCCTGGACGAGCTGCGTCGGTCGCCTGAGCGACGTCGTGAGCTCGGTCGCCGAGGGCGGACCTTTTACGAAGGGCATATGAGCATCCAGCATGCATCCGAGGTCCTCGCCCGGACCCTCGTCGGCTGACCTGGGAGGGGCGCCGAGACCGGCTGGTTACGCTCCGTTCAACCCAGGCGGCCAAACCTTCGACCGAGCGGAGGCGAGCCGTTCGAACACCTCGACATAGCGGTCGACGACGACTCCGATGTCGAAGCGGGCGGTACCGGCGCGGGCCTCGTCTCTCCACCGCTCGAGGAGCTCACGGTCGCCGAGCGCCTCCAGCACCGCGCTCGAGAGCCCGCTGACGTCGCCGGGAGGAACGACGCGTCCCCCGCCGCCCGCCAGGATGGCCCTCGGGCCCGGGCTGTCATAGGCGATGGCCGGTGTCCCGAGGGCCAGGGCCTCCAGGACGGCCAAACCGAAGGTCTCTCTCCGTGTCGGGTGCAGGAGGAGGTCGGCCGCCTCGACGGTGGCCGCCAGGTCGTCGGACGACAGGCGACCGGCGAGGGCGACCACCGACGAGAGGCCTCGGTCCCGAATCCGCTCACCGATCTCCTCCCGCAACGCCGGCTCCTGGGGGGAGTCGGGACCGACGATCAGGAACTGGGCAGGATGCCGCTCGACCACCGTTGCCGCCACGTCGACGAAGTCGAGGGGGCCCTTGAAGCGCTGCAGCCTGGCGACCATGACGATCCGGCTGCCGCCAGCCGACTCCAGCCCGGCCCGGTCCCATGCCGCGGCCGGGTTCCCTCTCCGAGCGGAATCGACCAATCGCCCGAGGTCGATTCCCGGGGGGATGAGCTCCACCGGCGCTCTCAGGATCCCCGAGTACGCCTCGGCGGTCTCAGCGCTGATGACGAAGCGGAGCCCACGCAGACGCCTCGTCACGGACTCGGAGGGCGTCGGCGCGGACGGCGGGTCGTAGAGCTGGGTGCTCTGGGCGACCGGGAGTCCGAGGCAGCCGAGCCGGCTCACCAACTGGCCCTTTGGGTGGCTCGCGTGCACGACCGCGGGGACGCTGCGCCTCACCGCCCGGCGCACGGTGCGGACGCTCGTCAGCACCGACAACGGTCGACGGAAGCTCAGAGGGGGCCCGGACAGCACGGCGATCCCTCGCGAGCGGGCCAGGTCGTGGAGAGGCCCGTCACCCAGCGCCACCAGCGAAACGGCGACACCCCGCGCCTGCAGTCCGGTGAGAATGTCCATGAGAAGGACTTCGGCCCCCCCGGCCTCGGCGACCGGCGACACGGCCACCACGCTCAACGGCTCGGCGGGCCCCATGCGCTCGGCTACAGAGAGGCCAGAAAGCCGCGGAGCCCGACGGCCACGGTGCTCCGACGGAACCGCTCGGCCAGGGTCTTCGCCGTCGATGCCCAGTCGGCCGGGATCCCTGCTTCAATGACCCCCTTCATCTGCGTGACGAGCTCGTCATCACCGGCGGGATCGACCAGGAAGCGTTCGGGGAGCACCCTCGAGGCCTCGCCGACCCGGATCGCCACCAGCGCCTTGCCCAGGCCCAGCGCGATCGGCAGCTTGCCCGTCGTCCGGACCCACCCCGCGAGGTCGTCGGACTGCACGGAGGTCACGAATCCGGCAGGACCGAGGCGTCGGGCCAGCTCGGGCAGTGACCGGGGCCCGGCGATGGCCACCCGCTGTCTGACCCCGAGACGATCGGCTCGCCGCCGAAGGGTCTCGATGCCCGGACCGTTCACCACCAGGATGCCCTCGAGCTCCGGGCATCGGGCCACCAGGTCCACCACCTCCCATCCATAGGCGCGGTCGCCGCTCGCCGGCTCCGACGCCGACCCGAAGCTGGCCACCACTCCCGGGTCACCGCCACGGCTCTCGACGTGACCGTCGAGCAGGTCATCGGGCACCGTGTCCGGCGCCCACCACATCGGTGCCGTCGTCCTGGTCCTCAGAACGGGGAGATGGAACGAGCCTCGGCAGACGACGGCACGAGCCTGGCGCAACATCATTCGCTCCACCAGCGCCCGCCCGACGGCCACCACCGGCCCCTGGCTCCCGCGGGCCAGCGCGGCCGGGTCGTCACCGGTGTCCACGACGTACGGACGGCGTGCCCATGCCAACGACAGCGCCACCCGGGCAGTCAGTGCGTTGACGTCGAGCAGGTAGGTCAACGATGTCGCCGGAAGCCGTCGGAGCGCGTCCTGCGGGCTGGCGGCGACGACGACCTCGGCGCCGCCGGTCGCGGCAACCACGAGCTGCGCCCTTTCACCCAGAGCGAGGCGGGCCCCCTCGGCCAGGACCACCGCGACCGTCACGTGTGGGACCACCAGGGCCGAACTGTGTCTCCTGGCGTATTTTCGGCCATCGCGATGCGCGTAGGCTACCGGTGGTGCCTCCGCACCCACCGACCGACCAACGTGACGTCGCAAACGAAGGACCGAAGTCGGCCTTTCTTCCGAACCCGTACCCTCCCGGTCGGCACCATTACGCTCTTTCCCTCGTCCCGCCGTTGCCGCCGTCGGTGACGATCCTCGACTACGGGTGCTGGGACGGTGCCTTCATCCACACGCTGAGCAGGATGGTCGAAGGCAGCCGGGCCATCGGCTGCGACGTCGACGGCGACGCCATAGCCAGCGCCATCGAGCTCCACGGGGATTCCGTGAACTTCTTCACCGTGGAGCCTGGGGCACAGCCGTTGTTGCCCCTCGAGGACAACTGCGTCTCGATCGCGTTTCTCTGCGACGTCCTCGAGCACCTTGGCGACGGCCTGGAGACCGCGGTCGTGGCTGAACTGGCTCGCGTCCTGGCTCCCGGCGGAACCCTCATCGTCACCGTGCCCCACCGCGGCGCTCTGGCGTGGGCCGATCCCGAGAATTTCAAGTTTCGCTGGCCGTCCGCCCATCGCCGTGTCTTTTCCTGGCTCCACGGAGCGGAGACCTACGCCGGTCGCTACGGCGACGCAGATGGGCACTTCGGGAACTTCAGCCCGGGCGCCAGGTGGCACCGCCACTACTCCGTGCCGGAGCTCGAGCAACTGCTCGGCCGTCACGGACTGCGGCTCGAGGTGGCCCGCCACCACGGGCTTTTCTCCCCCATCATCTTCACCTTGCTGTCGATGACCGACCGGGTCGTCAGCCGGATGGGTCTCCCGACGCGCCGGGTGACCGCGCCTCTGTGGTCTCTCTGGCGGGCCGACGCACGATTGCGCCCCGGTCCCCTCTCCTACGACGTAGCCGTACGCGCTGTCAAGCCCTCCGTGGGCCACATCGAGCGAGACGGGTCAGGTCCCCACTGAAGCGACTGCTACCGCGCTGGGACCCGCAGGCCCTGTGGTTCAGGCTCCAGGTCCAGCTCCACCACTGGGGCTCCCGGTGGTCGACGGCCCCCTGGCCCGCCAAGGTCTTCCGCTGGGCGAGCTGGGCGGGGTTCGTCTCCATCCTGGTCTTTTCCAACCCCCTCGTCCGCGGCCATCGGTGGCGGGCTCTGTCGCGGTTGTGGGCGTGGGAGCTCTGGCGTCGAGTCGCGCGACGTCCGATCGAGGTCGAGTTCGAGAGCGGAGTCCGCCTGCGGTTCCCACCCTCGACCATGTTGGCGGGGGTGGTCGCGGCCACCGGATCGCACGAGCCAACCGAACAGAGCTTTCTCATGCACCTCATCCGGCCGGGCGACCTCGCCGTCGACGTCGGAGCGAACGTCGGCATCTACTCGCTCGCACTGGCCGGCCTCGGCGCCAGGGTCTGGGCCTTCGAGCCCAGCTCGGCGGTTCGTCCGGCCCTCGTCCACACCGTCGGGCTCAACCGGGCGGAAGACCGCGTTCGAGTCCTTCCGTTCGCCGTAGGTGCCGAGAACGGGCAGGCATCTTCACGGCCGACCTCGAGGGGACCAACCACCTGGTGAAGGACGGCCGGGCCGGCCCTACAGAGGCAGTCGAAATCCGCACCTTGGACAACGTCGTCGCCGATCCGACAGGCGGTCTCTCCGGAGAGGACGTACTCCTGTTGAAGGTCGACGCCGAGGGCGAGGACGAAGCGGTGCTCGTCGGCGCCGACGCCCTCCTTCGACGATGCCACCCGGTGGTGATCGTGGAAACCTGGGAAGGTGGGGACGCAATTCGCCTCCTGCTCGCGAAACACGGGTACCGCGTGTACCGGTACGAGCCGGCGAGGCGCCAGCTGGTCGAGTTCCCGGCCGACTGGTCGGGCCAAGCCAACCTCATCGCCGTGGCCGCGTGTCGTGCGCATCAGGTCACGAGTCGGCTGGCGGAAGCCGCCGATCAGCAGTTGGGACCACCCAACGTGCGGTGGCTGCGACTGTCGGGCTGATACCGGACTCGAATGCAGCCAGAGCCAATTGCGGAACGAACTTCCAGACTTCAGCTGCCGACGCCGGCACCGCTCGAGTTGTTGTTGGCAAGCCCGTCTCTGCGCAAGAAGGCATCCATGGAATCCGTCCAGACGCTCCCGGCCGGCACATATTGAAATCCTGCCGATTCGATTCTCTCTACGATGGGATGCACGTCAACCGTCGGCGGATGCAACTCGATGATGATGGCATCGACCCGATCGAGCCAGGAGCAATTCTCCGAGAACAGTGCTTCCTCTCCGCCCTCGATGTCGATCTTGACGAGATCAGCTCGCCCGTCCGGAACGAGATCTAGGACTTCGTCCATCGTGATCGAGCGGACCCGCTGTTTACCCATGGGATCGACGCGACCGAGGTTCGATTCCGCGCTTGCCTGGAACGCGACGGTCCCAGAGAACGGCGATACGGCTGCCTCGACGACCTGGGCTCCGAAAGGAGCCAGGTTCCGGCGAGCGATCGCTGCATTCTCTGCATCCGGCTCGACGGCGACGATGCAGGGCGGACTGAAGCGGGCGCCGTAGTACAGCGACGTCAGCCCGATGTTGGCTCCGAGGTCGACGATCGACCGCGGGTGGATGTCAAAGGGAAGTCGGTATGCCTCGTCGACCAGCACCTCGCGAATGCTTTGGATGTCGCCGGCATTGAGACGATACGACACATCAATCGATCCGATCCGTACTGTAAGCAGCCGCTGTGCTCGGAGCGGCACCGGCAAGCGCCGCAGCGCTCTCTGAGCTGTCGGGCCGATGGCGAGCAGCAGTCTGGAACCCAAGCCAGATCCCTTCGAGCTGGCGCGGGTGCTCTCTTGGATCAAGGTCGAGATCTTTCCGAGGCCGCCCCGCCTTGTGGGCCGGGAAATCACCGTATCTCCTGAGAGCAGGTGGTGCGGGTATGGATTCGCAACGCTGCGAGAGATTCTCTGAACATCTTCACTCGGGCCTGACGTGCGCTGCGAGTCGCGGGTCTCCACCCGACCAGGCCGAGACTTCTCTGTCGGGGTCGGAAGTCGAGATCCTTGCCCGTGGTCGCCACCTTGTCGGTCGTCCGCTGCCCGAAGACCTTCGGTCGTCCGGGCAACCGGCGCCCAGGTGGGTTTCGGAGGCGCCGGCGGACGGCCGGTAGCATGTCACGCGTGCCGAGCCATCCCCCGGTTTGCGCTGCCCTCAGATGTTCCAGCAACCTGACCACTCTCTCTGAAAGATTGCCGCCGACAAATGACAGCTGACGACAGGCGCCTGTCGGCCAAAGCCATTGAGCGTCACGTCCGACAGGTGTCCAAACTCCTACTGAACCATCGGGGCCAGCGCCGCCTCATGGGCCAGCGGTACCTGTTCGAGCTGCTGCGCCACATTACTCCGAGCGTCGCCGTCGTCGGCGACGACGCGACCTACTACGTGAGCACCGCTGACGTCGGTTTGAGCTGGGTTGTGTTCAGTCAGGGTTCCTACGAGCAGGAGCTCATGGCCGCGTGCCTGGAGCTGGCAGAGCTGGGCGATCGGGCGATCACCACTTCTGGCCGACCGGACCTTCGTCGATGTCGGGGCCAACATCGGAACGTCCACCATCCCGGCTCTCACGGTCTTCGGCGCTCGCGATGCGGTGGACTTCGA
>Ga0183260_10000082_pt1 | contig 64955 bp, 62 predicted proteins | sample AntDrymUQ4972206_2_FD_129768 | JGI IMG/M metagenome (GOLD analysis project Ga0183260, IMG submission 129768) | Polar desert sand microbial communities from Dry Valleys, Antarctica - metaG UQ497 (22.06) (version 2) (version 2) | ecosystem: Environmental > Terrestrial > Soil > Desert | place...
CGGTGCTGGCGGTCGCCCTTTCGGCGTCGCAGCAGCTGGTAGGCGCCCAGCGGCAGCGCCATCAGCGCCGTGAACGCGTGCACGGCGATCAGCAGGTGGTAGCCACTCACGCCGCGCCCCCCTCGACGTCGTCGGTGGGCTGCACCGCGCCGTCAGCGGCCAGCGCCTGCAGCAGTTGGCGGGTGTGCCGCGCGTACGACGCGTACGGGACACCGCTGCCCTCGACCAACGCGACCAGCCGGCCCTCGAGGGTCTTGACGCAGGCGCTCGTGAGCGACAACCCGCGGCGGGTGAGGGTCAGGCGCCGCCTGTTGCCGCCGGCGGGGTCTGACTCGACCAGGACCAGTCCGTCGCTGGCCAGCACCGCGGTCATCCGGCTGACCGACGGCTCCGACACGCCCAGCCGCTCGGCCAGCGCCCGTTGGGTCGTCGCACCGAGGTCACGCAGCGCCAGCACGGTGAGGAACCGCCGGTACGTCACGGCATGCGTTGCCTGCAGGATCCGGTCAGCCGAGGCGTCGAGGCGCGCGACGAGCACGTGCAGGTCGTACGCGAGGTCTTCGGATTCCGTCGTCACCGCGTTAACTTAACACAACAACTTAGCAAAGCAAGTCACCCGCGGCCGTCCAACTTGTCACCGCGACACCGGCCCAGAGCGCGATGTGACGGTGACAACTCGGTGGCGGCTCGGTGCGGGGCGGAGCGTGCGCTGGGACGGCGGGGCGGGGCGGGGCGGTAGGCTTGGCGCACAGGCATCGACCCGGCGATCACCGGCGAGCCGCCGGAAGAACGGGCCCCGTGCTGTACGCGCGCGGTGCCTCAGTAGAACCGGACGGGAGCGGCCCGTCACAGCCCACAGCAGAGCGGTCGGCCCAGCACCGGGGCTGGCAAGCGAGGTGGTACCGCGGCACCCCGGAGCAGTTCCGGGTGGTCGTCCTCGCACCCCCGACCAGCGTGCCGGTCCGCCGGCGCGGCAGGAGTGCGATGGCCCACAGCTACCCCAAGGCCGGTGCCGACCGGGTGCCGGCCACCCCGAACTTCCCCGGCCTCGAGCGGACCGTGCTTGAGCACTGGCGCACCGACGCCACCTTCCAGGCCTCCATCGACCAGCGAGACGCCGGCGAGAACGGTGCCAACGAGTTCGTGTTCTACGACGGGCCTCCGTTTGCCAACGGGTTGCCGCACTATGGCCACCTGCTCACCGGCTACGTCAAGGACGTGGTGCCGCGCTACCAGACGATGCGCGGGCGTCGCGTCGAGCGCCGGTTCGGGTGGGACTGCCACGGCCTGCCCGCCGAGGTCGATGCGGAGAAAAAGCTCGGCATCGGGCACAAGTCCGAGATCGAGGCCATGGGCGTCGCCGCCTTCAACGAGACCTGCCGAACCGCGGTGCTGCGCTACACCGAGGACTGGGAGCACTACGTCACCCGTCAGGCCCGCTGGGTCGACTTCGACAACGACTACAAGACCCTCGACACCGACTACATGGAGTCGGTCATGTGGGCGTTCAAGTCGCTGTGGGACAAGGGGCTGATCTACGAGGGCTTCCGGGTGCTGGCCTACTGCTGGCGCTGTGAGACTCCGCTGTCCAACGCCGAGACCCGCCTCGACGACGTCTACCGCGCCCGGCAGGACCCCGCCGTCACCGTCGGGCTGCGACTGGAGACCGGTGAGCTGGCCCTGGTCTGGACCACCACGCCGTGGACGCTGCCCAGCAACCTGGCGATGGCGGTGCACCCCGACGTCGACTACGTCGTGGTGGCCCCGCGTGCGGGCGACTGGGTCGGTGAGCGGCTGCTGCTCGCGAGGGCGCGTGTCGCCGCGTACGCCCGCGAGCTGGGCGACGACCCCGAGGTGGTCCAGACCCTGCGCGGCAGCGACCTGCTGGGGCGCGCCTACACCCCGCCGTTCGACTTCTTCGCCGGTCACCCACGGGCGCACCGGGTGCTGGCCGCCGACTACGTGACGACCGAGGACGGCACCGGGCTGGTCCATATCGCGCCGGCCTTCGGCGAGGAGGACAAGCTCATCACCGACGCCGCCGGCATCGAGCCGGTCGTCCCGGTGGACTCCCAGGGCCGGTTCACCGCCGAGGTGCCCCCGTACGCCGGGCAGCACGTCTTCGAGGCAAACCGGCCGATCGCCCGCGACCTGCGCGAGGCCGGTGTGCTGCTGCGCCACGAGACCTATGACCACCCGTACCCGCACTGCTGGCGCTGCGACAACCCGCTGATCTACAAGGCGGTCACCTCGTGGTTCGTCGAGGTCACCCGGCTCAAGGACCGCATGACCGCGCTGAACGAGCAGATCAGCTGGGTGCCCAGCCACGTCAAGGACGGTGCGTTCGGCAAGTGGCTGGCCAATGCCCGCGACTGGTCGATCAGCCGCAACCGCTACTGGGGCAGCCCGATCCCGGTGTGGAAGTCCGACGACCCGGCCCACCCGCGCATCGACGTCTACGGGTCGCTGGACGACCTCGAGCGGGACTTCGGCCCGCACGGCTTCGCCCGCCCGAGCGACCTGCACCGCCCGTACGTCGACGAGCTCACCCGGCCCAACCCCGACGACCCCACCGGCCGTTCGACGATGCGCCGGGTGCCGGAGGTGCTCGACTGCTGGTTCGAGTCCGGCTCGATGCCGTTCGCGCAGGTGCACTACCCCTTCGACAACGCCGACTGGTTCGAGCACCACTACCCCGGCGACTTCATCGTGGAGTACGTCGGGCAGACGAAGGCCTGGTTCTACACCCTGCACGTGCTCGCGACCGCGCTGTTCGACCGGCCGGCGTTCCAGTCCGCGGTGGTGCACGGCATCGTGCTCGGCTCCGACGGTCGCAAGATGAGCAAGAGCCTGCGCAACTACCCCGACGTGTCGGAAGTGCTCGACCGCGACGGCTCCGACGCCATGCGCTGGTTCCTGATGAGCTCGCCGGTGCTGCGCGGCGGCAACCTCATCGTCACCGAGCAAGGCATCCGGGACGGGGTGCGCCAGGTGCTGATCCCGCTGTGGAACGCGTGGTACTTCTTCTCGCTGTACGCCGGGACCGAGGGTCACGAGGCACGCTGGCGCGCCGACTACGAGCACGTGCTCGACCGCTATCTGCTCGCCAAGACCCACGACCTGGTGGTCGACGTCACCGAACAGATGGACCGCTTCGACGTGGCCGCCGCCTGCCAGCGGGTGCGCGACCACCTGGAGATGCTGACCAACTGGTACGTCCGACGCTCACGGCAGCGCTTCTGGGAGGGCGACACCGCCGCCTTCGACACGCTGTGGACCGCCCTGCACGTGCTGACCCGGGTCGCGGCGCCGCTGCTGCCCCTCACTTGCGAGGCCGTCTACCGCGGGCTGACGGGCGAGCGCAGCGTGCACCTGAGCGACTGGCCGGCGGTGGCGGTCGGGGCGGCCGATGCGCTGCCGGCCGACCCCGACCTGGTGGCCGCGATGGACTCCGTCCGTGAGGTCTGCTCGACGGTGCTGGGCCTGCGCAAGTCCCGCGGGCTGCGGGTGCGGCTGCCGCTAAGGCGCCTCACCGTCGCCACGGCCGACGCCGGCGCGCTGGCGCCGTACGCCGACCTGATGGCCGCCGAGGTCAACGTGCGGCAGGTGGACCTGACCACCCCAGAGGACGCCCACGTCGAGGTGACCCGCCGGCTTGTCGTCAATCCGCGCAGCGCGGGGCCGCGGCTGGGCAAGGCCGTGCAGACCGTGATCCGGGCGGCGAAGTCCGGCGACTGGTCGGTCGGGGACGACGGTGCGGTCGTGGCCGGTGGCGTCGCACTCGGCGACGGCGAGTACGTGCTGGAGACCGTGGTCGAGGCCGCCGGTGCCGACGGCACGGGCGAGCTCGCGTCGGGCGGGCTGCCGTCTGGCGGGTTCGTGGTGCTCGACACCAGCGTCACCGACGAGCTGGCCGCCGAGGGGGTTGCCCGTGACCTCGTTCGGGTCGTCCAGCAGGCCCGCCGCGACGCCGGGCTGGCGGTGAGCGACCGGATCCGTCTCGGCATCGACGGCGGTGATGACGTGACCGACGCCGTCGAGACCCACCGCGACCTGATCGGCAGCGAGACACTGGCCACCGTGCTCGAGCTGGGCACCGTCCCCGCCGAGACCTACGTGGACGCGGTGATCGGCGACGGCCTCAAGGTGCGGGTCACCGTGGAGCGAGCGGGGTGAGCCAGGGTGCCCGTCGGGTGGTGGTCAAGGTCGGGTCGTCGTCGTTGACGACCACGGCCGGTGGTCTCGACCCTCAGCGCCTCGACGCCCTGGTCGACGTGCTGGCCGCCGCGCGCACCGGCGGTGACGAGGTCGTGCTGGTCAGCTCCGGGGCAATCGCGGCCGGGCTGGCCCCGCTCGGGCTAGTCCGGCGACCGCGTGACCTCGCCTCCCAGCAGGCGGCGGCCAGTGTCGGGCAGGGGCTGCTGGTGCACCGCTATGCCGACCGGTTCGCGCGGCACGGGCTGGTCACCGGCCAGGTGTTGCTGACCCTCGACGACGTGGTCCGGCGCGGGCACTATCGCAACGCCTACCGCACCTTCGCGACCCTGCTGGCGCTCGGTGCCGTGCCCGTCGTGAACGAGAACGACACGGTGGCGACGACCGAGATCCGCTTCGGCGACAACGACCGGCTGGCCGCCCTGGTGGCCCACCTGGTGCACGCTGACCTGCTGGTGCTGCTGTCCGACGTCGACGGCCTCCACGACGGTGACCCCCGTAAGGGTGCCGCCGAGCGGGTGGTCGACGTGCGCACCGACGCGGACCTTGCCGGCGTACGGGTCGGACGCACTGGTCCGGCGGGGGTGGGCGCCGGCGGGATGGTCACGAAGGTGCAGGCCGCCAGGATCGCCACCGGTGCGGGTATTCCGGTGGTGCTGACCACTCCGGCCCATGCCGCCGAGGCACTTGCAGGCGAGGCCGTCGGGACCCGCTTCCACCCCACCGGGCGCCGGCGGTCGACCCGGCTGCTGTGGCTGGCGCATGCGACGGAGGGCCGCGGGTCCCTGTTGTTGGACGAGGGGGCGGTGCGGGCCATCACCGAGCGTCGCGCGTCGCTGCTGCCCGCGGGGATCGTCGGGGTGGAGGGCAGCTTCGGCACCGGCGATCCCGTCGACCTGCTGAGCCCCGGTCGCACCGCGATCGCGAGAGGTCTGGTCAACTACGCCAGCGACGAGCTGCCCGACCTGCTCGGCCGGTCAACCCACGAGCTGGCCCGCTCGCTCGGCCCGTCGTACGAGCGGGAGGTCGTGCACCGCGACGACCTGGTTTTGCTCGGCTGAGCCCAGCCCGCTCGCGCCGAGTGGTGCCAACTCGGGGTCTGCGAGGCCGCCGGACCCCCCGGTGGCACCACTCGGCGGTGGCGGGGGGCGGCGGCGGGGGCGGCGGGGAGACCCAGACCGACGACGGGTCACTCGGCGTCAGCCCACCGATTCTCCCACGCTGATGGCCGCCAATGCACCACACTGGGACAGGGCGGGCGAAGTGAGAGGATCAGGCGAGTCGGTGGAGGACTCAACGCGGCTGTGGCACGTCACGGTCACGGTGGCGGGTGCCGCACAGAACGCGGAGGCGGTGCGGGAGGCGATGCTGCGCCTCGCCGATGAGCGGCCGTTCCTGCACGCACTGCGCTACGGCACCGACCGGGCGGAGATCCGCTACTGGGAGGAGGCTTTCGACATGCTCGACGCCGCCTCGCTCGCACTGCGGGTCTGGAACGAGCACCGCCACAGCGCCGGTCTGCCGTGCTGGGAGGTGGTCGGCCTTGAGGTGCTGGAGCGGGACGCCTTCAACCGCCGCACCGACGACCGGGCTCCAGCCATCGGCGCACACCAGCCGACCCCGCAACCCTTCTGAGGCGTCTAGCATGACCCCGATGAGTGGGTCGGCAAGACGATGAGCGACACCGTCGGGCGTACGGACGTGGCCGCGGCTGCGCGGGCGGCCCGTGTCGCCGCCCGCCTGCTCGCTCGGCTGCCGCGCGCGGACAAGGATCGTGGTCTGCACGCCATGGCCCAAGGTCTGCTCGATGCCGAAACCGAGGTGCTGGCCGCCAACGCCGATGACGTGTCCGCAGCCGAGGCTGACGGCACCGCCGCGCAGCTGGTCGACCGGCTGCGGCTGGACCACGACCGGCTGTCGGCCATGGCCGCCGGCCTTCGCAAGGTGGCCGACCTGCCCGACCCGGTAGGGGAGGTCGTCCGTGGCGTGACACTGCCCAACGGGCTCGAGCTGCGACAGCGGCGGGTGCCGCTCGGCGTGATCGGGATCATCTACGAGGCGCGTCCCAACGTGACCGCGGACGCCGCCGGGCTGTGTCTCAAGGCGGGCAACGCCGTGCTGCTGCGCGGGTCGGGCTCAGCCGCCCGGACGAACGCGGCGATCGTGGCGGTGCTGCGCGACGCCCTCTCGGCCGCGGACCTGCCGGCCGATGCGGTCACGCTGCTCGACGCCAGCAGCCGCGCCACCGCCACCGAGCTCATGCGCGCCCGCGGTCTGGTCGACCTGGTCGTCCCCCGCGGCGGTGCGGGTCTGATCCGTACCGTCGTGGAGCAGTCCACGGTTCCGGTGGTGGAGACCGGGGTCGGCAACTGCCACGTCTACGTCGACGCCGACGCCGACCTCGACATGGCTCGGGCGATCGTGCTCAACGCCAAGACGCACCGCCCCAGCGTCTGCAACGCCGCGGAGTCTCTCCTGGTGCACGAGGCGGTCGCCGACAAGTTCGTGCCTGACGTCGTCGCCCTGCTGCGCGACCATGGGGTCACCGTGCATGGCGACGAGGTCTTCCAGGCGGCTTCGGCTGACGTGCTGCCGGTCAGCGACGACGACCATGCGACGGAGTTCTGCGCGCTGGAGATGTCGGCCCGGGTGGTCATCGACCTCGACGACGCGCTCGACCACGTGGCGCGGTTCGGCACCGGGCACACCGAGGCCATCGTCACCGGCTCGCTGGTCGCCGCCCGTCGGTTCACCGAGGGTGTCGACGCGGCAGCCGTCATGGTCAACGCCTCCACCCGCTTCACCGACGGGGAGGAGTTCGGCCTCGGTGCCGAGATCGGGATCTCCACCCAGAAGCTGCACGCCCGCGGTCCGATGGGACTCGCAGAGCTCACCACGACCACCACAGTGGTCACCGGCGATGGCCACCTGCGCTGAGTAGCGCGTTACCGGCTAGATTGCCTGCATGCTGAGTGTTGTCGTGCGAGCCGAGGAACCGCTGCGGGAGCTGCCGATCGAACCCATCTGGGTCGGCATCATCATCCTGGGTCTCTTCACGGCGATGCTGGTGGCCCTGCTGGTGTTCGGAAAGGGTCGGCCGCACTCCTGAGCGGCAGCCCCGCTCAGGTCCTGCGGCCGCCGACTTGACGTGCGCGCCCCCGACGACGATCCGGATCGGCCCCGCCGGCGGGTGGGCGTGATGGGTGGCACGTTCGACCCGGTGCACCACGGCCACCTGGTGGCTGCCAGCGAGGTGCAGTCGTGGTTCGGGCTCGATGAGGTCGTGTTCGCCCCCACCGGCGAGCCCTGGCAGAAGCAGGCACGCAAGGTGGCCCCGGCCGAGCACCGCTATCTCATGACGGTCATCGCGACGGCTTCCAACCCCCGCTTCTCCGTCAGCCGGGTCGACATCGACCGTGACGGCCCGACCTACACCATCGACACCCTGCGCGACCTGCGCGAGCAGGCCGGTGCCGACGTCGAGCTGTTCTTCATCACCGGCGCGGACGCGCTGGCCCAGATCTTGACCTGGCGCAATCACGACGAGATCTTCGACCTCGCGCACTTCGTCGGCTGTACCCGTCCCGGTCATCGCCTTGACGCCTCCACACTCGAGGGACTGCCGGCGGACCGGCTGACACTGGTCGAGATCCCCGCCCTGGCGATCAGCTCGACGGACTGCCGCGATCGCGTCGCCCGGGGCGAGCCGGTGTGGTACCTCGTGCCCGACGGGGTTGTCCAGTACATCGCCAAGCACGGTCTGTACGGTGGCGGGGACCCGGCAACGCTGCTCTCCGAGCCGGTTGTCCCGTCCACCGAGCCGCCACGAGGGAGCCTGTGACAGCCACCCGACACGCCAGGGAACTCTCGGCCGCCGCGGCCGCGGCGGCCGCCGACAAGCTCGCTGGCGACATCGTGGCGTTCGACGTGTCCGAGCAGCTCGTGATCACCGACGTCTTCGTGATCTGCTCGGCGGCCAACGACCGGCAGGTCCGCTCGGTGGTCGACGCGGTGGAGGAGCGGTTGCTGCAGCTCGGCGCCAAGCCCGTACGACGCGAGGGTGAGCGCGAGGCACGGTGGGTGCTGCTCGACTTCGTCGACATCGTCGTGCACGTTCAGCACCAGGACGAGCGGGCGTTCTATGCCCTTGAGCGCATCTGGAGCGACTGTCCGGTGCTGCCGCTGCCCGCCGCGGCGGCCGGTCCGGCCGCCAGCGAGCCGCGGTGACCCGGCGGCTCGTGCTCTGGCGCCACGGCAGGACCGCGTGGAACGTCGAGAACCGGACTCAGGGCCAGTCCGACACCGACCTCGACGAGGTCGGGGTCAAGCAGGCGGCTGACGCGGCGAGTCGGCTGGCCTCCCTCGGGCCGGTCGCCATCGCGTGCAGCGACCTGCGCCGGGCCGTCGACACCGCCGCCCCCCTCGCCCGGCTCATCGGCGTGTCGCCGTCGTACGATCGCCGGCTGCGCGAGGTGGACTTCGGAGCGCGTGAAGGTCTGACCGCCGACGAGGCCTGGCAGAAGTGGCCGGCGGAGATGGCCCGCCACGACGCGGGAGAGGATGTGCGCTTCCCAGCGGCCGAGACCATGGCGGAGACTGCCGAGCGCTTTTCGGCGGCACTGGGAGACGTCAGCGCGGCGCTGGACGACGGCGACACCGCCGTCGTGGTGGCGCACGGCAGTGCCATGCGGGCGGGCGCATGTGCGTTCCTCGGCCTTCCGCAGGAGCACTGGGCCACCTTCGGCGCGTTCGCCAACTGCTGCTGGGCGGTGCTGGCAGACACCGGTCGCGGCTGGCGGATCGAGGAGTGGAACGCGGGCTCGTTGCCCGAGCCGGTGGTCGGTGACGACCGCTGACGGCGCTCCGGGGCCCAGCCGCGTGCTCGGCGCATGAGCCACCGGCTATGCTGACGCGGTTCGTCCGGCGCGCACGCCGGTCGGCGATGGGGCTGTGGCGCAGCTGGTAGCGCACCTGCATGGCATGCAGGGGGTCAGGGGTTCGAGTCCCCTCAGCTCCACCCATACATAAAGTTAGCCACCGGTACCTGTCCGTTTTGCAACTATGTGTGATGCCCTTATCACGGTGGGTTGATTTAGTGCAAGGTTGTGCACACCTTGATCAACAGCAGTGGATGAACGGGTCGGCTGCCGACCGTCACCGGTGCCGCCGATCCACCCGTGCGGTAGAGTCACTGCATGCACACGAGCCAGCTCCTTCTGCCGCCGCGCTGACATCTTCGATCCCCGTCAGCGTGGCCACCCCTCCCCAGTGAGGGGTTTTTTCATGCCTGGAGCCGGACCACACCGCAGGAGAGCCACGTGAGCACCGCCAAGACCAGCGAGCCGACCGAGGTCGCTGAGCACACCGAACCGGCGACGTACGATGTGCACGCCGCCCAGGAAAAGTGGCGTCCCGTCTGGGAGGCTCTGGACCCCTTCCGTGCGCTGGACGACGGATCCAAGCCGCGACGCTACGCATTGACGATGTTCCCCTACCCCTCGGGTGACCTGCACATGGGGCATGGCGAGGTGCTGGCGCTGCACGACGTGCTGGCGCGGTACTGGCGGCTGCGGGGGTACGACGTGCTGAACCCCATCGGCTGGGACTCCTTCGGCCTGCCCGCAGAGAACGCCGCGATCCGCCGCGACGAGCATCCCGCCGTCTACACCTACGCCAACATCGAGGTGCAGGCCGAGTCGCTGCGCCGCTACGCCGTGAGCTTCGATTGGTCCCGCCGGCTGCACACCTCTGACCCCGACTACTACCGCTGGACGCAGTGGCTGTTCCTGCGCTTCCGCGAGAAGGGACTGGCCTACCGCAAGGGCTCGTACGTCAACTGGTGCCCCAACGACCAGACGGTGCTGGCCAACGAGCAGGTCGTCGGCGGCGTCTGCGACCGCTGTGGCGCGGTCGTCATCAAGCGCGAGCTGACCCAGTGGTACTTCCGCATCACCTCCTACGCCCAGCGGCTGCTGGACGACATGAGCCTGCTGGAGGGGTGCTGGCCCGAGCGGGTGCTGGCCATGCAGCGCAACTGGATCGGGCGGTCCGAAGGCGCGTTCGCCGACTTCGCGGTCGAGGATCCGGACGGTCGCCGCAGAGAGCCGTTGCGGGTCTTCACCACCCGACCGGACACACTGTTCGGCGCGACGTTCATGGTGGTCGCACCGGAGTCGGCGCTGGCCGCCGAGCTGGTCAGCGACGAACAGCGCGTGGCGTACGAGGCCTACCTGATCGATACCCAGCGCGCCACCGAGATCGAGCGGTTAGCGACCGACCGGCCCAAGACGGGCGTGTTCCTGGGCGCGTACGCGACCAACCCGACCACCGGCCAGCGGGTGCCCATCTGGGCGGCCGACTACGTGTTGGCCGACTATGGCACCGGGGCGATCATGGCGGTGCCGGGGCAGGACCAGCGCGACTGGGACTTCGCCGTCGCCCACGACCTGCCGATCGTGCGCACCGTGCAGCCGCCGGACGAGTTCGACGGTGAGGCCTACGCCGGTGACGGCGTCGCGATCAACTCCACCAACGACGAGATCAGCCTGGACGGGCTGGGCGTCGACGAGGCCAAGGCGCGCATCGCCGAGTGGCTGGAGACAGCCGCGCTGGGTGAGCGCACCGTCAACTACCGGCTGCGCGACTGGCTGCTGAGCCGGCAGCGGTACTGGGGCTGCCCGATCCCGATCGTGCACTGCACCGACTGTGGCGAGGTGGCTGTTCCCGACGACCAGCTGCCGGTCGAGCTGCCCTACCTGTCGGGCACCGATCTCATCCCCAAGGGCACCTCTCCACTAGCGGCGGCGACCGACTGGGTCCAGACCAGCTGCCCGCGGTGCGGTGGCGACGCGCAGCGCGACACCGACACCATGGACACTTTCGTCGACTCCTCGTGGTACTTCCTGCGCTACTGCTCGCCGGGCTACGACCGGGGCCCGTACGACCCCGAGGTGGTCAACCGCTGGATGCCGGCGGCGAACTACTTCGGCGGGGCCGAGCACGCGGTGCTGCACCTGCTGTACTTCCGCTTCTTCACCAAGGTGCTCCATGACCTGGGCATGCTGGACGGGCTCGAGCCGACCGAGTCGTTGATCAACCAGGGTCAGGTGATCAACCTGGGCAGGGCCATGAGCAAGTCGCTGGGCAACGGCGTCGACCTGCGCGAGCAGATCGACACCTACGGCGTCGACGCGGTGCGGCTGACGATGGTGTTCGCTGGTCCGCCGGAGGACGACGTCGACTGGGCCGACCTGTCGCCCAGCGGATCGCTGCGGTTCCTCCAGCGGGCCTGGCGGCTGGCTCGCGACGTGACGGCACCGGTGGATGCCGACGTGGCCACCGGTGACGTGGGCCTGCGCCGGGTTACGCACCGTACGGTGCACGAGGTGGGCCAGCTGCTGGAGTCCCGCCGCTTCAACGTCGCGGTGGCCCGGATCATGGAGCTCGTGAACGCGGCCCGCAAGACCATCGACGCAGGTCCCGGTGGCTCGGACGCGGCGGTGCGCGAGTCCGCCGAGGTCGTCGCCCAGCTGCTGAGCCTGGTGGCGCCGTATACCGCCGAGGAAATGTGGGCGGCGCTGGGCCACCAACCGACAGTGGCGACCACGAGCTGGCCCGAGGTTGACGAGGCCCTGCTGGTCGCTGAGTCGGTGACCTGTGTCGTGCAGGTGCAGGGCAAGGTGCGGGCCAGGCTGGACGTGCCCCCTGACGTCGACACCGCCACGCTCGAGCAGTTAGCACTGGCCGACGAGCACGCACAGCGGGCCATCGACGGCCGCCCGGTGCTCCGGGTGATCGTGCGCGCGCCCTCACTGGTCAACGTCGTGGTCTGAGGGCCGCTGTGAGTCGGGCGGCGTCGACAACTCGCCCAGCAGAGCATCCTTGGCGAAGGCGTAGGCCACCATCCAGCGCGGCTGGATGCGCAGGTACACGATGTCATCGCCCCAGCTGCTCGGCGACGACCCGTAGTGGGCCGCCAGGTGGCCCTCGATGCCGGCGAAATCGGGGTGCTCGTCGGTGAGGAACTCTGCGGTGCCGTGGGTGAACACGCCGAGGTCGTCTCCGACGAGATGGGCCGCGGACACCGCGGGCCGGGCACGGAGGTGCCGAGCCTTTGCCGCGTTGCCGGCCGTCGTGCACACCCACCGACCATGCAGCAGATGGCCGTCGACGCCGCTGATGCGCGGCTCACCGGCGGCGCTGACCGTCGCCAGTGCAAGGGTGCGCATGCCGGTAAGCAGCCCGGTGAGCTGCGCTGCGTCCAGGGTGCGTTCGTGCTCGGTGACGATGCTGCGCAGATGGGCACCCGAACGGCGCAGGGAGGTGCTCAGCAAGGCGTCCAAGTCGGCGATCTCGGCGGCCGTCTCGTACATGTGCGTCATTGTCGCGCTCACCGCCGACAGTGCATGAGCACAGTTGCGGAGCCGAACCGCACGGCGCCGGATAGCGTGCGCGCCATGACGGTGCAGGGCTCGGCGAGCACGGTGGCGATCGTCACCGACTCCACTGCGGGCCTCCCCGACGAGGTGGTGGCCGAGCACGACATCTACGTGGTGCCTTTGCAGGTGGTCGTCGGTGCCCGTGCGCTGGACGAGGGGGGCGACGTCACCCGGGACACCGTGGCCGCGGCGCTCGGCTCGTTCGAAGCAGTGTCGACCTCGCGCCCGGCGCCGGAATCCTTCGCGGCGGTCTACCGGCAGGCGACGGCGGCTGGTGCACGGGCCATCGTGTCGGTACACCTGTCGTCGCAAGTGTCAGGCACGTACGACTCCGCGGTCGCCGCGGCGGTCGACGCCGGCGTCGACGTCGAGGTCGTCGACAGCGCCCAGATCGGCCTAGCCACCGGCTTTGCGGTGCTCGCCGCCGTCAAGGCGCGGGCTCAGGGCGCAGATGCTGCCGGGATCGCCGCCGCCGCCTGCGCGCGGGCGGATGCCTGTGCGTCGTACTTCTACGTCGACACCCTCGAGTACCTGCGTCGAGGCGGCCGGGTTGGCGCGGCGGCGGCCTTGTTCGGCGCTGCGTTGGCCGTCAAACCCCTGCTCACCGTGCGCGACGGCAAGGTCGAGCCGCTGGAGAAGGTGCGAACGGCGGCGCGGGCGCTGGCCCGCATCGAGGAGCTTGCGGTCGAGGCTGCCGGGACCGGAGTCGTCGACGTCGGCGTGCAACATCTGAGTGCGAAGCCGCGGGCAGCTCAGCTTGCCAGCCGGCTGCGAGACCGGCTGCCGCGGGCCGAGTTGGTCTGGGAGCGGGAGGTGGGCGCTGTGATCGCCGCTCATGTCGGTCCCGGTGCGGTCGCGGTGGTGGTGTCGCCCCACGTCGACTGAGACCGGATGACGTAAGGGTCGTCCACAGCTGGCGAGCGACGCTGCCCCCGTCCACTGCGGGCCCAGAGGTACCCGCCGATGACCGTGCGCTCGACCTAGCGTCTTGGCATGGGGAGCTTCCGAAACGTCTCACCCGCTCGCGATGACAGCGACCGTGCCGCCGCTCGGCGTCGGCTCGCGCTGGTCGCGGCCGGGCTCGGTGCCGACCGGTCGACGGAGCCGCCGGGTCAGCGGCTCGACCGCGAGACCGCACACGATCGGTCCGCGGGTGACCTGGCCGCGGCCGACGCGACCACCGACGCCCGGCACCGGGCGCCAGCGCTGACGCTTTGGCAACGGCTGGTGGGCGCGGTGGCCGACCAGCTGCCCGTGGCGCGGTCTCGGCCCGCGAGTGAGCGTGGGGTCACCGGCCAGCACGTCACCGTCGTCGCCCTGCTGACGGCGGCCCTGGTCACTGCCGGCGCATGGTGGGTGCTGAGCGGGCGCCCACAGGAACGAGCGGCTGTTCCGCTGGTGCATGCCCCCGTCTCCGCCACCCCGACCGAGGCGCCGCCCTCGCCCGGCGGCGAGACCGGCGGCCTCGAGCCCGCCGGCCCACCCGACACGGGCTCGCTGACCTCGGCCACGACACCCGTCACCGGGACGGGCGGCAGCGAGGTGGTCGTCGACGTCGCCGGTCGCGTCCGTCGGCCGGGGCTGGTCGTCTTGCCCAGCGGAGCCCGGGTGGCCGATGCCTTGGAGTCGGCCGGCGGAGTGCTGGCAAGGGTGGATCTCACCTCGGTCAACCTTGCCCGCACGCTGCTGGACGGCGAGCAGTTGCTGATCGGAGTACGGACGGCGCCCGTCGCTGTGGCGCCGTCACCCGGCCAGGCAACGGGCTCCGTCCCGACGGCTGCTGTGCCCGGCAGCGCCGCACCGCTCGTCGACCTCAACGCCGCGACCATGGAGCAGCTGGACACCTTGCCGGGCATCGGACCCGTCACCGGTCAGGCCATCCTCGACTGGCGTACCGCGAACGGCGCCTTCACCACGGTCGATGAGTTGCTCGAGGTCGACGGCATCGGGGACGCCACGCTGGCCGACCTGCGCGACTCGGTGACGGTGGGACCGGGTGCCCAATGAGTCCACCACCCAGCCGTCCGACGGGCTCGCCCAGCAGACCGTGCGGACGGGACCCACCGAGCCGGCGGCAGATCCGCGACTGGTGGGTCCGGCAGTGGCCGCCTGGTCGAGCGCCGCGCTATGCCTCGGGCTGCCAGGCCGAATCACACTCGTGCTGGTCACCGTGCTTCTGGTCGGAACGTTGGTCGCGGTCCGTCGGGGCCGCCTTCTGGCCGCACTCGTGCTCACCGCTGCGGCCGCAGCCGGTCTCGCCGCGGGGCTGAGGGTCGTGTACGCCCAGTCAGGTGCGCTGCCGGAGCTCGCCGCCGAGCAGGCAGTCGTCACTGCGGACGTGGTCCTGGCCGGCGACCCGCGCGTGGTCCACACAGCATTCGGCGACCAGGTGGTCGTCACTGCCACCGCGCGGACGGTGACCGGGCGAGGCCGGACGGTCGCCGGGCGAGCACCGGTGCTCCTGACAGCAAGACCGGATCTCCGTCTGCAAGACCTCGACCTCGGCACCCGACTCACGCTGGTGGCACGCCTGGCGGCACCACAGGACGCTGATCTCGCCGCGCTGCTGAGGGTCAGCCGGCTTACCGAGATCCGGGCCGGACCGGCCTGGTGGTGGACGATGGCCGGGGAAGTCCGCGCTGGTGTCGAGCGTGCCGTGGACGGTCATGGGATGCCCGGCGAGCTCGTGCCGGCGCTGGTGGTCGGCGACGACAGCGGGCTCACCCGGGACCTCTCCGACGACTTCCGCGCCAGCGGGCTGACCCACCTGCTGGCAGTCTCGGGGACCAACCTGACGTTGATGCTCGGGGCGCTGCTGCTGGCGGCCCGTCGGATCGGAGTCCGCGGGCGGGGCCTGGTCGTCACCGGCGTGTTGGGCGCGGTCGGCTTCGTGCTGCTCGCCCGCCCTGACCCGAGCGTCGTTCGGGCTGCCGCGATGGGTCTTGTGGCGCTGGCCGGGATGACGGCGGGGGATCGTCGCCGCGGACTGCGCGCGCTGTGTGTCGCGGTGCTCGTCCTGCTGCTGGTTAACCCCTGGCTGGCCCGCTCGGTGGGGTTCCTGCTGTCGGTGTTGGCGACCGGCGCGATCGTGGTGGTGGCGCCGCCCTGGCGCGATGCCCTGATGCGATGGCTGCCGCGCTGGGCTGCGGAGGCGGTTGCGGTGCCGATGGCGGCCCAGCTGGCCTGCACGCCGGTCGTGGCCGCGATCTCGGGTCAGGCCTCCATCGTGGCGGTGGTTGCCAATGTCCTGGCGGCACCGGCGGTAGGACCCGCGACCGTCGCCGGACTCGTTGCCGGGCTGGTCTCGCTGGTGCTCGGCCCGGTGGGCGAGCTGCTCGGCTGGGTGGCGCTTGCTCCCGCCGGGTGGATCGTCAGCGTGGGCCGATTCTGTGCTCACCTGCCCGGCGCCAGCCTGGGCTGGGGCACCTCACCGGTGGCGCTGGCCGCTCTCACGGGGCTCTGCCTCGGACTCGCGGCAGGCATCCGGTCGGTGCTCAGCCGCCGCTGGCTCGCGCTGTCAACCGCCGGCCTGCTCGTGGTCGTTATCGTGCGTCCGCTGCCGACCCCCGGGTGGCCCCCCGACGGCTGGGTGGCCGTCGCCTGCGATGTCGGCCAGGGCGACGGACTGGTCCTGTCCGCCGGAGCAGGGGTCGCGGTTGTCGTCGACGTCGGGCCTGACCCGACCGCGATGGCCGCCTGTCTGCGCGGGCTGGGCGTGCGGCAGGTGGCGGCCGTGCTGGTCACCCACCTGCACGACGACCATGCCGCCGGGCTGAGCGGCGTCCTCAACCAGGTCCCGGTCGGCGAAGTCGAGTTGGGACCGGTGCGTACCCCGGCGGAGTCGTGGCGCCAGCTCGACGCCGTCACCTCCGAAGCCGGCGTACCAGTGCGGACCATCGGGTTGGGTGAGCGGGCGCAAGCCGGCGATGTGTCGTGGCAGGTGCTGTGGCCACCGTCGAGCACGCCCGCTGAGGTTGTCGACGGGGGAGAGGCCGGCGGATCCGCGGTCAACGACGCGAGCCTGGTGCTGGGCGTCGACGTGGCCGGCGTACGCCTGCTGCTCACCGGCGACATCGAACCCCCGACCCAGGCGGCACTCCTACGCAGTGGCGCCGACCTCTCCGCTGACGTGTTGAAGGTGCCGCACCACGGCAGTGCCCACCAGGATCCCGCGTTTCTCGACGCGGTGGGTGCCGAGGTGGCCCTGGTCAGTGTCGGAGCCGACAACACCTACGGGCATCCCGCACCGAGCCTGCTGGCGGCCCTGGCCGCGGACGGGGTCGACGTCGCGCGCACCGATCAGGACGGCGCCGTTGCAGTCGTCGTCGACGGAGGGGACCCTCAGCTGGTGACCCGCTGAGATCTCGGGGGTGGGCGGTGGCATCCTGACGCGCGTGGCAGCGTCGACAGCCGGGGTCCTCGGCACGCTGGTCCTCATCACCGGGGCGGCGGAGTTCCTCGCCGAGCGAGCCGTCGGTGACTGGCGGCGGTCGCTGGGCGAGGTCGCGCCCGATGCAGACGTCACCGAGGTCGTGGGCGCCGGGCTCGATGCCGGCGGCTTCGCAGAGCTGACGAGCCCGTCACTGTTCGCCGCCTGCCGGGGAGCGATCATCCGTGGCCTCGACACCGTGCCCGACGACATGCACGAAGCACTGCTGGACTATGCATCCGGTCCCGAGCCCGACGTTGCGTTGATCGCGGTGCACCCGGGCGGCGTCAAGGGCAAGGGGTTGCTCGACCGGCTGCGTGCCACCGGTGTGCACGAGGTCAAGGTCGAGGCGCCCAAGCCCTGGAAGCTGGCCGGCTGGATCACCGCCGAGTCCCGGCGGTTGGGCGTCCGCATGGAGCCCGCTGCCGCGGACCTGCTGCACCGCGCTGTCGGCGACGACATCCGTGCCCTGGCCGCGGCGGTCGAGCAGCTGTGCAGCGACCACCCCGGCGTCATGGTCGACATCGACCTGGTGAGTCGCTACTACGAGGGTCGCGCGGAGATCAAGACCTTCGACATCGCCGAGCGGGCCGTCAACGGGGACCGCACCGGTGCGCTGGAGTTGCTGCGGTGGGCGTTGAGTCAACGGGTGGCACTGCCGTTGCTGACCTCGGCGTTCGCCACCACCGTGCGGCGGTTGATCAAGCTGTCGTTCGCACCGAGCGGGCTCAGTGGCGGCGACCTCGCCCGCGAGGTCGGGTGCAGCCCGGCTCAGCTGACCCGGCTGCGCGAGCAGACCCGGGGGTGGGATGCGTCTGGGCTGGCTACCGCGCTCGATGCGGTGGCCGAGGCTGATGCCGCGGTGAAGGGCGGTGCCGCGGACCCGGGCTACGCCATGGAGCGGATGGTGCTCACCGTGGTCGATGCGCGCGCCGCCACGCGCGGCCGCTCCGGCTGAGTCTGATCGCTCGGCCGGTGCGAACGACGAAGGCGCCCACCGTCACCGGTGGACGCCTTGCCAGGGCCGGTCGCCTCAGTGGCGATCGACCCCGTAGGTCAGAGACTGGCCGCGCGCTTGGAGATGGCCGACTTGCGGTTGGCAGCCTGGTTCTTGTGGATCACGCCGGCCGAGGCGGCCTTGTCGAGGCGGCGGTTGGCCTCGTGAGCAAGGGTCCGCGCCGCGTCGGCGTCGCCGGACTCGGCTGCCTCGCGGAAGCGGCGGACGGACGTCTTGACCGCGGACTTCACGGACTTGTTGCGCTCGTGCGCCGCGTCGTTCTGGCGGTTGCGCTTGATCTGGGACTTGATGTTTGCCACGGGGCAAGCCTCGATCGCTGGTACGGATGGTGGATGACGGACGGCGTCCGGGGTCAGAGGCGACCACCGAGCGCGCGACCACTCACAATATCAGCGCCCGACCAGCCCACCCAAATCCGCGCCCACCGGTCGCCTCCGGTCCGGCCCATCGTGGTGGACCGGCACCACCTATTGCCAACTGTCGGCGCCTTGCGATTGCCTGGTGAGTGTGACGACACACCTGGCGATCGGGACGCGCAAGGGGTTGTGGCTGGCCCACGATGACGAGACCGGGCGCTGGTCGCTCGACGGGCCGCACTGGCTCATGCAGGAGGTGCCGGCCGTCACGTGGGCCGTACCCGCCGCTGACGCCACCGGGCCGGGTGCCACCACGGTGCCGAGACTGCTGGTCGGTGTCCGCAGTGAGCACTGGGGACCTACGGTCGCAGCCACCGCCGACCTCGGCGGCTCGTGGCAGGAGCCCGATCATGGCGCGATCCGTTTCCCCGAGGGCACCGACAGCGCGCTCGAACGGGTGTGGCAGCTCGTTGCCGACCCGCAGCGGCCCGGGCGGGTGTGGGCCGGTTGCGAGCCACACTCGCTGTGGCGCAGTGACGACGGCGGGTCGTCGTTCGCCATCAATCAGGCGCTGTGGGAGCACCCGCACAAGAAGGACTGGTTCCCCGGGGGCGGTGGCGCCTGCCTGCACACGATCCTCACCGACCCCTCCGACGACGACCGGCTGCTGGTTGCGCTAAGCACCGGCGGGGTCTACCGCAGCAGCGACAGCGGCCAGTCGTGGCAGGCAGCCAGCCGGGGCATCCGGGCCGACTTCCTGCCGGGCGCCGAGCCAGACCACGGTCAGTGCGTGCACAAGGTGGCCCGCGACGCCGGGGACCCGCTGCGGCTGTACGCGCAGAACCACGGCGGTGTCTTCCGCACCGACGACGGCGGTGACCGCTGGGTGTCGATCGACGACGGGCTGCCGGCCGACTTCGGTTTCACCGTGCTGGCGCACCCCACAACGCCGGGGACCGCCTGGGTGATCCCGCTGGTCGCCGACGTGCAGCGCCTGCCGCCGGACGGCCGGCTGCGGGTCTGGTGCACGACAGACGCCGGCGCCAGCTGGGCGCCGAACGAGTCGGGGCTGCCCGACGACTACTGGGGTGTCGTGCTGCGCGACGCGGCCGCTGTCACGACCGACGGCGACGGTGGCGCGCTGCTGTTTCTCGGCACCCGCAACGGGTGGGTCTACACCAGTGCCGACGGGGGTGGCACCTTCACCGAGGTGGCGCGGCACCTGCCCGACGTCCTGTCCGTACGCGCGGTGCGGGTCTGAGGCGGCGCGGTGGCCGTCACGGTGCTGCTGCCAGGACCGCTGCGCGCCGACGCGGGCGGCCAGCGCGCGCTGCACGTCGATGCGGCCGACGCCGGCACCCTGGGCGACCTGCTGGACGCAGTCGCCGCTGCACATCCGGCACTCGAGCGCAGGATCAGGGACGAGACCGGCCAGCTGCGTCGCTTCGTCAACGTGTTCGTGAACGACGACGAGGTACGCGGATTGCAGGGTGTCGACACCGTCCTGCCCGCGGGCGCAACCGTGCACGTGCTGCCCTCGGTCGCCGGCGGTTGAACCGAGCTACAGGGACCGGCGCACGGCCGCCTGCATCATCGCCGGCGTCACGGGGTCGTGCAGCAGCCGGACGGGCAGGAAGTACAGCCGACCGCGCCACCCGTGCAGCCGCACCGTCGTCACGCAGCGCAGCAGCCCCGCGTCGCCGTCAGCCGCCACGGCCGCTCCAGTCGGGGCGGGGAATGTCGCGGAAGGCCAGCGACACCAGCGCCGGGTCACGCCGCATCGACTCGACCTCCTCGCGGGGGGTATCGGCGTCGAGCGTGACGCGCCGGACGGCCTACTCGACTGGCAGGTTCGGTCCGTGCCGAGTCGGATGGGAGGATGGGCGCGCCCGTCTAGGCTGATTGAGCCGCCTCCGCACCCGAGCCAGTGAAGAGCCTCAGTGCCCAGACCCTCCTCCGCACCGCGAATCGCCCCGGCGCCCGTGCCGGGCGCGACCGACCCGTCGATCCTGCGGAACTTCTGCATCATCGCCCACATCGACCACGGCAAGTCGACGCTTGCCGACCGGATGCTCCAACTCACCGGGGTCGTCGATGGCCGGGCGATGCGGGCGCAGTACCTCGACCGGATGGACATCGAGCGTGAGCGCGGCATCACGATCAAGAGCCAGGCCGTCCGGCTGCCCTACACCTCCGACGTCGCCGGCCCAGACGGGACCGCGACCACCTACGTGCTCAATCTGATCGACACCCCGGGTCACGTCGACTTCACCTATGAGGTGAGTCGCAGCCTCGAGGCGTGCGAGGGCGCGGTCCTGCTCGTGGACGCGGCGCAGGGGATCGAGGCGCAGACGCTGGCCAACCTTTATCTCGCCCTCGAGGCCGACCTGCACGTCATCCCGGTGCTCAACAAGATCGACCTGCCGAGCGCCCAGCCCGAGCGGTACGCCGCCGAGATCGCCCACATCATCGGCGGCGCCCCCGCCGACGTGCTGCGGGTGTCGGCCAAGACCGGCGAGGGTGTCGAGGCGCTGCTCGACGCCATCGTCACCCAGGTGCCGCCGCCGGTCGGCGACGCCGAGGGGCCGCCGCGCGCGCTGATCTTCGACTCGGTGTACGACACCTACCGCGGGGTGGTGACCTACGTGCGGGTGGTCGACGGCAAGCTCCGCCACCGAGACCGGATCCAGATGATGTCGACCGGCGCGGTGCACGAGATGCTCGAGGTCGGCGTCATCTCCCCGGAGCCGACCAAGGCGGCCGAGATCGCGGCCGGCGAGGTCGGATACCTCATCACCGGGGTCAAAGAGGTCCGCCAGAGCCGCGTCGGCGACACGGTCACCTCCGCTGTACGGGGGGCGACGACGCCGCTCGGGGGCTACCGGCAGCCCAACCCGATGGTCTTCTCCGGGCTCTACCCGCTGGACGGTGACGAGTACACCGACCTGCGCGAGGCCTTGGACAAGCTCCAGCTCAACGACGCCGCACTCGCCTACGAGCCGGAGACCTCCGGTGCGCTCGGCTTCGGCTTCCGCTGCGGCTTCCTCGGCCTGCTGCACATGGAGATCGTGCGGGAGCGGCTCGAGCGCGAGTTCGACCTCGACCTGATCTCGACCGCGCCCAACGTGGTCTACCGGGTGGTGATGGAGGACGGCGGCGAGCACGTTGTCACCAACCCCAGCGAGTACCCCGAGGGCAAGATCGCCGAGGTCCACGAGCCGGTGGTACGGGCGACGCTGATCGCCCCCAAGGACTACATCGGCACGATCATGGACCTGTGCCAGACCCGGCGCGGGACCTTGCAGGGCATGGACTACCTGTCCGCGGATCGGGTGGAGATGCTCTACACACTGCCGTTGGCCGAGATCGTCTTCGACTTCTTCGACCAGCTGAAGTCCCGGACGAAGGGGTACGCGAGCCTCGACTACGAGCCGGTGGGGGAGCAGACCGCCGACCTGGTCAAGGTCGACGTGCTGCTGCACGGCGACCCGGTCGACGCCTTCTCCGCGATCGTGCACCGCGACAGCGCATACGGCTACGGCGTGGCGCTGGCACAGAAGCTCAAGGAGCTCATCCCGCGCCAGCAGTTCGAGGTGCCGATCCAGGCGGCGATCGGCGCGCGGGTGATCGCGCGGGAGACGATCCGGGCCATCCGCAAGGACGTGCTGGCCAAGTGCTACGGCGGCGACATCACCCGCAAGCGCAAGTTGCTGGAGAAGCAGAAGGAGGGCAAGAAGCGGATGAAGATGGTGGGGCGCGTCGAGGTCCCGCAGGAGGCCTTCATCGCCGCGCTGTCCACCGCCGACGGCCCGGCGCCCAAGAAGTAGCGGTCGCGCGCCTCAGCGGAGACGCAGCGTCTGGTCCAGCAGTGCCCGGTGCTCGGCGGGCAGCTTGTGCTCGGGCAGGGTGACGTCCAGGTCGTCGGCCTCGCACACCAAGCGGTAGACGTATCCGTCCGGGCGCGGCCGCTCCGCGCGTGGTAAGAGGCGGAGCACGTCGTCGGCGAGCAGCCGCCGCCACGCCTCGGCCTGCTGGGTGTCGACGGTCTCGAGGTCGACCGTGTGCTCCGCCCGCATCCCGGCGAAGCCGCCGGAGCGGGTCACGGTCACGGTGCGCCGGCCGGTGCTCACGGCTGCGGGACCGACGCGGGACCGAGACCGACGTGTGCCCATGCCTCGCCGACAGCTGTCGCCTCGCGGGACCCGTCGCCGAAGCGCAACGCCGCCTCGGCGGTCGTCAGCGCGGCGAAGGTGGCGAAGTCGCAGTCGCGGCCGATCTGGTCGCCGGTGAGAACGGCGTACCAGATCTCACCGGCTTGCTCCCAAGCGTTGCCGCCGATGGCGGTCGCCGCGAGGTGGAAGGCGCGGTTGGGGATGCCGGAGTTGATGTGCACCCCACCGTTGTCCTCCGATGTCTCGACGTAGTCGTCCAGGTGCCCAGGCTGGGGGTCGGTGCCAATGACAGGGTCGTCGTAGGCGGTGCCCGGGGCCGCCATCGAGCGCAGCGCGACGCCCTGCACGCGGCCGGTGAACAGCCCCGCGCCGATCAGCCAGTCGGCGTCGGCCGCGCCCTGCGCGAGGCTGCGCTGCTTGACCAGCGAGCCGAAGACGTCGGACATCGACTCGTTCAGTGCGCCGGGCTGCCCCGCGTAGAGCAGGTCCGAGGTGTTCTCGGTGACCCCGTGGGCGAGCTCGTGGCCGATGATGTCGATGCTGATCGTGAACCGGTTGAAGTACGTGCCGTCCCCGTCGCCGAAGACCATCCGGGTGCCGTCCCAGAACGCGTTGGAGTAGTCGACGCCGTAGTGCACGGTCGCCCGCAGCGGCATACCGTCGTCATCCAGGGAGTCGCGCGCGTACGCCTCGGCATAGAGCCCGTAGGTGGCACCGAGCCCGTCGTAGGCCTCGTCGGCGGCGAGATCGCCGGTGGCCGCCTCGCCCTCGCGGCGGACTAGCCGGCCGGGCAGGTCGGTGCCGGTGTCGGCGTCGCGGATACGCCGCCGCGGCGGGGTCTCGACGAGGTCGCGATCCTCGTCCGGGGTGGGGCGTTGCGCGTCCCTGACGTCGCCGTCGCCGCGCGGTCGGCGGCCGCGAAAGAGCGCGTCGAGCTCCAGCGTCCGGAGGGCGGCTGCCACCACCGGGGAGTCGCCGCTCGCACCGGCGATTGCGGCGAGGATGTATGGGGGGACGATCGTGCATGGCATCGGCGACCTCCGGGGTCGGGGTGGTGACCGGGGGGCCGACGCTACGCCCGGCCTCGCCGCCGCATCTAGGCTCGAGCGGTGTCCGTCCACCCTGTGCTGCCGGCCGAGGTGCTGGCATTCGCCCAGCGCGGCGCGGACTGGCAGCGGTGGGTCGCGGCGCTCCCCGGGTTGCGCCGCGACCTGTGCGACGAGTGGCAGCTGGCCCTCGACGGCGACACGATGCACGGCCACTGCGCCCTGGTGGACCCGGTGCGTACCCGTGACGGTCAGCCCGCCGTGCTCAAGATCGGCTGGCCGCACGCCGAGGCCGACCACGAGTCCCTTGCGCTGCGGCACTGGGCCGGTGTTGGCGCGGTGCGCCTGCTGCGGGCAGACCCGCGGCGCTCCGCGATGGTCCTCGAGCGAGCCGATGCGGGGCGTGACCTCAACACCCTGCCCGCCGACGCGGCCTGCGAGGTCGTGGCCGGACTCTACGGCGCACTGCACGTGCCGGCGTTCCCGCAGCTGCGGTTGCTGTCGGAGCGGGCCGCTGCCTGGTCGATGCAGCTCCTGGCGCTGCCCAGGACCGCCCCGTTGCCCCGGCGGCTGGTCGAGCAGGCCGCCGGGCTGGCCGGCGCCCTCGCCGCCGACCCCGGCTGCGACGGCCGGTTGGTTCATACCGACCTGCACTACGACAATGTCTTGGCTGGGGTTCGGCAGCCGTGGTTGGTCATCGACCCGAAACCGTTGTCGGGTGACCCGCACTACGAGGTGGCCCCGCTGCTGTGGAACAGGTGGGCCGAGCTCGTCGACACCGGTAACGTGCGCACGGCGATCCGGAACCGCTTTCACACCGTGGTCGACACCGCGGAGCTGGACGAGGACAGGGCCCGCGACTGGGTGGTTGTCCGTCAGCTCGTGAACGCGATGTGGGCGCTCGCCGGCGAGGTGCCGGCTGCCGGTGTGGGCGGCTACGTCACCCTTTGCCTGAGCGTCGCCAAGGCTGTGCAGGTCTGAAGCGGCGCGGGCGAAACGACCTGGAACGGTGCGCTGCTCACACCTCGGCCGTTCGGTCGGGTTGTGCTTTGGAGGTCGTAGCGACGACGCGAGGGGACCGACAATCATCGAAATGGATGGCGACCGAGAGACAGCGGGCTATGCCGCGGTCGCCGACCTGCTCACCCGGGTCGAACAGGTCATCGGTGTCGAGGAACTGGTCTTCCTGAGCGCGAGCGTCGCCCTGGAGGTGCTCGGTGCGGCGTCTGCGTCGGTAAGCCGGTTCGACGCCGAGGCGGGCAGCGTTCGGACACTGGTCAACGTCGGAGCACCCGGCCCGGGCGAGACCGAGCACCCGGCCGACGAACGCTATCGCGTCACCGACTTCCCCAACCTGCTCCAGGTTGCCGAGCACCAGCAGGCGTGGTCGCTGCAGCTCGAGGACGAAGACGTCGACTCCTTCGAGCGTGAGCTCCTCGAGTCCCTCGGCAAGTCCGCCGCGCTCGGCTGCCCGATCCTGCTCGGGGGGCGGCTCTGGGGTGAGCTGTACGTGACCCGCACAGCAGCGGACGGGGCGTTCACCGCCCGCGACCGAGCAGTGTCCCGCGTGATCGCCCAAGCCATCGCGCTCTGCCTCGGCCGGCTCCGGAACCGAGACGAGCTCAAAGAGCTGGTGTACATCGACGCGCTCACGGGGTTGGGTAACCGGCGGCTGGCCGACGAGACGTTGCAAGCGCTGTGCGAGGACCCTGCGGCCGTCACTGTTGCCCTGTGGGACGTGGACGGGCTGAAGACGGTCAACGACCGTGACGGTCACCTGGGGGGTGACCGGTTGTTGCGCGAGATCGCGCTGTTGCTCAGCGAAGCGGCCAGCAGGTTGCCCCAGGCGATCGCGACACGGCTCGGCGGTGACGAGTTCTGCCTCATCGCGCCGGGTGTGGTCGACGAGCAGCTGAGTCGGCTGTTGCCCGACCTGTTCGCCCGGGCCGATGCGCTCGCGGCCGGCGCCGGCGTGTCGTGCGGGATCGCGTCGGTGGCCGCGCTCAGGGGCGAGGCCGAGGTCAAGGCGCTGATGCGCCGCGCCGACGACGCGCTGTACCGGGCCAAGCGTGCCGGTGGGCGTCGCCAGGTGCGCGACCGCTCCCGGTCACCGGACTCCGAGCCCTAGCTGAGTACGCCCGACGTCGCGCGCCCCTGCGCCACGTAAACGTGGTGGAGCGACCCTTTACGGGGGGTGGGCGCCACGTAAAGGGTTCCCGCGCCACGTAAACGTGGCTTGGGACGGGGAGCGGCGCCCGCCGAGCCCGCCGCGAGGTGATGCCTACCCGCATGTCACCGGGTGCAATATCCTCGGGCTCATTAGCATCGATGCAGCCGAGAGACGACGATGACGACAACTGCGCCCAGCACCGACGACGTGGCGCTCGTCGACAACCGCGCCCCCAACGTCGCCCGAATGTTCCTCGACCAGGTGGCGGCGAGGCCGGACCAGGAGGCGTACCGCTTTCCGCGGGGCGACGCCTGGCTGTCGCGCACCTGGCGGGAGACCAACGACGAGGTACGCCTTCTGGCCGCCGGGCTGGTGTCGCTCGACGTCGGGCCGGAGCAGCGGGTCGCGATCGCGTCGACGACGCGTTACGAGTGGATCTTGGCCGATCTGGCGGTGATGTGCGCGGGCGCCGCCACCACCACCGTCTACCCCACCGTCGTGGCCGAGGACGTGGCCTATATCCTCGCCGACTCCGACAGTGTCGTGGTCTTCGCCGAGGACGAGACGCAGGTGGCCAAGCTGCGTCAGCAGCGCAGCGAGCTGCCCGGTGTCGCCCAGGTGGTCACGTTCGACGAGGTCGCCGACGACGATGCCGACGGCTGGGTGATCTCGCTCGCCCAGCTGTCCGAGCGGGGCCGGGATCACCTCGAGCAGCACCCTGGCGTGGTCGACGAGCGCATCGAGGCCATCGCACCCGACAGCCTCGCCACCTTGATCTACACCTCCGGCACTACCGGCCGGCCCAAGGGAGTCCGGCTGCGGCACAGCAGTTGGACGTACGAGGGGGCGGCGGTGGCGGCCACCGGCATCCTCACCGCCGAGGACCTGCAATACCTGTGGCTGCCGATGTCGCACTCGTTCGGCAAGGTGTTGTTGAGCACCCAGCTGGCGCTCGGCTACCCCACCGCGGTGGATGGCCGGGTCGACAAGATCATCGAGAACCTCGCCGTCGTGCAGCCCACCTTCATGGGTGCGGCGCCCCGAATCTTCGAGAAGGCGTATGGCCGGATCACAACGATGGCGCGCAACGAAGGCGGCGCCAGGGCCAGGATCTTTGACTGGGCCAGCGCGGTAGGGCGGAAGGTCGGGAGCGCGAAGGTCGAGGGCCGCCCCGTATCTCGGACGCTGGCTGCGCAGCACCGCGTCGCCGACGCGCTGGTGTTCAGCAAGGTGCGGGCACGCTTCGGCGGCCGGGTGCGGTTCTTCATCTCCGGCTCGGCGGCGCTCAACACCGACATCGCTGAGTGGTTCCACGCGGCGGGCATCGTGATCCTGGAGGGCTACGGGCTGACCGAGAGCTCCGCCGGCTCGTGCGTCAACAGGCTCGACAGCTACCGCTTCGGCTCGATCGGCATGCCGCTGCCCGGCACCGAGTTCCGCATCGCCGCCGACGGCGAGGTGCTGATCAAGGGGCCAGGTGTGATGGACGGGTACCACGCCCGGCCCGAGGAGACCGAGGAGACGCTGGGCCCAGATGGCTGGCTGCACACCGGTGACATCGGTGAGATCGACGCCGACGGCTTCGTCCGCATCACCGACCGTAAGAAGGATCTGTTCAAGACCTCCGGCGGCAAGTACGTCGCGCCCTCGTACATCGAGACCATGTTCAAGGGCATGTGTCCGCTGGTCAGCCAGATGCTGGTGCACGGCAGCGACCGCAACTTCTGCTCGGCGGTGATCAGCCTCGACCCCGACGCGGTCAGCGAATGGGCCGCACACAACGACCTGGCCGGTACGCCGTACGAGCAGGTCGTCCGCTCCGAGGAGATGCGTACGGTGCTGCAGGGCTACGTCGACCAGCTCAACGCCAAGCTCAACCGCTGGGAGACGGTCAAGAAGTTCATCGTGCTCGAGCACGACCTCAGCGTGGAGTCCGGCGAGCTCACCCCGAGCATGAAGGTGAAGCGCCGCGTGGTGGAGGATAACTACCGAGAAGAGCTCGACGCCCTCTACCGCTAGCGGCCGAGTTTGCCGCTGCCCGGCAGACTGAGCCGGTGCCCTCGACCCTGCCTGCCGGCGACCCGGTGCCGAGCGACGGCAGCCTGCCCCCGGAAGCGCTCGCGGGTCTCGGTGCCCGCCCGTTCGGGCTGTACGTCCACGTCCCGTTCTGCGCGGTGCGCTGCGGCTACTGCGACTTCAACACCTACACCGCCACCGAGCTGGGTGCGGGCGTCTCCCAAGCCACGTACGCCCGGACTGCGATCGTCGAGCTGCGGCTGGCGGCGCGGGTGCTGTCGAGCCGCGGCGCGCGGCTGCCGCGGGTGGAGACCGTGTTTTTCGGTGGCGGGACGCCGACGTTGCTGCCCGCCGACGACCTGGTCCTGGTCCTCGCCGAGGTCGACCGCTTGTTCGGGCTCGCCGCGGGCGCGGAGGTCACCACCGAGGCCAACCCTGACAGCGTGACGCCAACGTCGCTGGCGCGGCTGCGCGCCGGCGGCTTCACCCGGGTGTCGTACGGGATGCAGTCGGCTGTGCCGCACGTGCTGGCGACGCTGGACCGCACCCACGACCCGCAGCGGGTGCCGCAAGCGGTGTCATGGGCGCGGTCGGCGGGGTTCGACCAGGTGAGCCTCGACTTGATCCACGGTACGCCGGGGGAGTCGTTGGCCGACTGGCGGAGCACGGTCGACAGTGCGTTGGCGATGCACCCGGACCACGTCAGCGCCTATGCCCTGATCCTCGAGCCGGGCACTGCCCTGGCCCGGCGGGTGTCGCGCGGCGAGGTCGCCGCGCCCGATGACGACCAGGCCGCCGACTCCTACGAGCTCGCCGACGAGCTGCTCGGCGCTGCCGGCTACGAGTGGTACGAGCTGTCCAACTGGGCCCGGACTAAGCGGTCGCGCTGCCGGCACAACCTGGCGTACTGGCGGGGCCATGACTGGTGGGGGGTCGGGCCGGGTGCGCACTCCCACATCGGCGGCGTGCGGTGGTGGAACGTCAAGCACCCGGCGGCGTACGCAACGCGGCTGGCGGATGGCCTCAGCCCGGCGCACGCGCGGGAGCTGCTGTCGGCCGAGACCCGGCGGGTCGAGCGAGTGCTGCTGGAGACCCGGCTGTCCACCGGGCTCGACACCGCCGTGCTCGACACCGCGGGCCGGGCGTCGCTGCCGGGGCTCGTCGCCGACGGGCTCGCCGCGGGAGCCGCAGCGCCCCGCCGGGTCGTGCTCACGCCGCGCGGCCGGCTGCTTGCCGACGCCGTGGTGCGACGGCTGCTGCCGTGAAACGCCGGGCTCTACTCAGGCACCAGCCGAATGGTCAGCGGGTAGCGGAAGTCGTCGCCCTGCGATGCCTTGACCGAGCCCACGATGACCAGCACGACGTAGGCCAGGGCGAAGACGAGGATCAGCGGCACGATCACGAACAAGCCCAGCCCGAGTGTGACGAAGGCGAGCACGAAGGCGGCGACCCCCCCGACGATGCTGTAGATGAGCACCGACAGCTGGAAGTTGAGCGACTCGACGGCATGCCGGCGGACATACCGCGACTCGTCGCCCTTGGCCACCATGACGAGCAGCGGCGCCAGCAGGCCCAGCGCCACCCATGCGGCGACGAACGAGCCCACGTGCGCCGCCATCGCCCAGTTGCGCTCCTCGGCGGGGCTGAGCTGTCGACTGGACTGCCACGGCTGCGGCTGCCCGCCCGCCTGCCACGGCGGTGGCGGGGCCGGCGCGCCGTACGCGCTGGGGTTGGTGCCGGGATCGGTGCCGGGATCGGTGCCGGGGTTGATTGGGCGCCCGTGCGGGTCGAGTGGCTGGCCTGGGTGGCTCATCTGTCCAGTGAACCACCCCGCGCGCTCAGTCCACCTGTTCCTGGGTGACGAAGTCGATCAGCTGCTCCACCCGACCCAGCAGGGCCGGCTCCAGGTCGGCGTACGACGAGACGCTCGCCAGGATGCGCCGCCAGGCGTCGGCGATGTCGGTCTGCGAGCGGTGCGGCCAGCCGAGCGCCTGGCAGATGCCGTGCTTCCACGGCACCGACCGTGGGATGCGTGGCCAGGTCTCGAGGCCGAGTCGTTGCGGCTTCACGGCCTGCCAGATGTCGATGTAGGGGTGGCCGACGATGAGCACGTGCTCCCGGTAGCGGCCGCGTCGCACGGCATCGGCGATGCGGCTCTCCTTCGAGCCGGGCACCAGGTGATCGAGCAGCACACCGACCGTGCGATGGGGGCCGGGACGGAACGCCGCGAGATGCTCGCCGAGGTCGTCTGCCCCCTCCAGGTACTCCACGACCACTGCCTCCACCCGCAGGTCGGCACCCCACACCTTCTCGACCAGCTCGGCGTCGTGGCGGCCCTCGACGTAGATGCGGCTCGCTCTGGCCACCCGGGCGCGTTGGTCGACAACGGCCACCGACCCCGACGCGGTGCGGGTGGGTGTGGGCGGCGGACGCCGTTGGGGGGCGCGCAAGAAGACCGGCTTGCCGTCGAGCAGGTAACCGGGCCCGAGCGGAAAGGTGCGCCGGCGGTGCTGCCGGTCCTCCAGCTCGACGGTGTGCAGGTCGCGGTCGGAGCGGACGACGGCACCGCACCAACCGGTCATGACCTCCTCCACGACGAGCCCGCGTACGGCGTCGACGGCCGTGGTGGCGGGTCGGATCGGGTGGCTCGGCGCACCGCCGCCGGCCAGCACGTCGCTGCCGTAACGGTCGAACCCGGGCTTGCCGGTGCGAGGGGATCCGGACACCGGCGTGAGGCTACGCGCCGGGGAGCGTGCGGCGAGGCAACCGCGCCGGTGCGCCAGGCAGGTCAGCGACCGAGGTGGGCATACCCCCGCCGTACGGCGTCGCCGAGCCGTTCGGCGGCGATCGGCCAGGTGCCGCGCGCCAGCGCGTCGTCCACTGCCACGCCGGAGGCGGCAAGCTGCTGGATCTGCCCGGCGATGTCAGAGGCGTCCAGCCGCTGCTGCAGCACGAAGTCCTTGTCCACCCGGTCACCGTGACCGGGGACCACGACGGTGGCGTCGCTCATCAGTCCGACGACCAGCTCGAGAGTCTGCGCCCACTCCAGCGGCCAGCAGTCGACGCCGTACCACAGCGGTCCGGACTGCTCGACCAGGTCGCCGGCGCAGAGCAGGTCGGTGTCGGGCACCACGACGACGAGGTCACCGTCGGTGTGACCGCGACCGGGGTGCACGAGCTCGACGTGCCGCTCACCCAGCTCGAGCAACGCGACCGACGTCACGCTGCGGTCCGGCGGGGCGAGCGGGGTGTCCAAGAGCGCCCTGGTCGCGGCCTCGTCGGGCGCGTCGCGTACCGAGCCCCGGAATCGCGCGACGTAGCTGTCCCAGTCGGCCAGCACGTTGTCGTGCGCCCACACCGGAAGCCCAGCGAAGGCCGCGTTGCCCCACGCGTGGTCGAAGTGCACGTGGGTGTTGACCACGAAGCCCACCGGTGGCACCGGCAGCTCGGCGACCTGGGCCCGCAGCTCGACACCCTGGGCCGCGGTCGCCCGGGTGTCGACGACGAGGCTGGCCTCGCTGCCCGCGGTGACGGTGACCGACAGGTCCCACTCGGGGTAGCGCCGGACGAAGCAGCGGTCGGCGACCTCGACCCAGTCGTTGCCCATGGGTCGTAGACTGGCACTCACCCGTACGGAGTGCCAGGTGAGCCGTACGGCTCCGAGGCATCCGTCCGCCAGACGGCGCCGCCAGCCGACCGGGAGGATCACCCGTGGTCGACGACCGCAAGCTCGCCGTGCTGCGCGCCATCGTCGAGGACTACGTGTCCACGCGGGAGCCGGTCGGGTCCAAGGCGCTGGTCGAGCGGCACACCCTCGGTGTCTCACCGGCGACGGTACGCAACGACATGGCAGCCCTGGAGGAGGAGGGTTTCATCGCCCAGCCGCACACCTCGGCCGGGCGGGTGCCCACCGACAAGGGCTACCGGTTGTTCGTGGACCGAATGGTCTCGGTGCGTTCGCTCACCACTCCGGAGCGGCGCGCCATCTCGTCGTTCCTCGACGGAGCGGTCGACGTTGACGACGTCGTGCAACGCAGCGTTCGGCTGCTCGCACAGATGACCCGCCAGGTCGCGATCGTCCAGTACCCCACCCTCTCCCGCTCGACGGTCCGCCATGTCGAGCTTGTCGTGATGAGCCCGAGCCGGCTGCTCGTTGTCCTGATCACCAGCACCGGTCGGGTCGAGCAGCGCGTCGTCGAGCTGCCCGAGCCGGTGTCGGACCTGCTCGTCGCCGATCTGCGTGCGCGGCTCAACACCGCGACCCTGGGACAGCGGCTGCCCGAGGCGGCCGAACGGGTCGGTGAGCTGATCGGCGCCGTCCCCGAGGCCGACCGGCGGACCGTCGCGGTGCTGCTGGGCGCGCTGGTCGAGGCGTTCAGCGACGACCGCTCCGACGAGCGGGTGCTGGTCGGCGGCACCGCCAACCTGGCCCGCTTCGGTGCCGACTTCGACCGCTCGATGCGCCCGCTGCTCGAGGCGCTCGAGGAGCACGTGGTGCTGCTCAAGCTGCTCGGCGAGGCCACCGACGCCAGCGCCGTGACCGTCCGCATCGGTGCCGAGGTGCCGTACGAGGAGCTGTCAGCGACATCTGTCGTCGCCAGCGGCTACGGTCCGGAGGGCGACGCGCTAGCCACCTTGGGCATCGTCGGTCCCACCCGGATGGACTATCCCGGGACGATTGCGGCCGTGCGCGCTGTTGCTCGCTATGTCGGACGCGCCCTGACCGACGAGTGAGCGCGTCGCCATTGCAGCCCAACGACCTGTCCCACCCCTGCACTGTGACCCTGGCTGGAGCATGAGCGACTACTACGGCACCCTCGGCGTCGACCAAGATGCCTCGCCCGAGCAGATCAAGAAGGCCTACCGCCGGCTGGCCCGCCAGCTGCACCCTGACGTCAACCCCGACCCGGAGACCCAGGACCGTTTCAAGGAGGTGTCGGCCGCCTACGAGGTGCTCTCCGACCCGGCCAAGCGCAACCTCTACGACCGCGGTGGCGATCCACTGGGGGCGGGTGGCGAGGCAGGTTTCGGGGCCGGGTTCACCTTCACCGACATCATGGATGCGTTCTTCGGCCAACAGGGCGGCGGCCAGCGCGGCCCCAGGTCACGGATGCGGCGCGGTCAGGACGCGCTGATCCGGCTCGAGGTCGAGCTGGCCGAGGCTGCCTTCGGCACCACCCAGGAGCTGACCGTCGACACCGCGGTGACCTGCACCCGGTGCGCCGGCTCTGGCGCCGCGGCGGGGTCGGAGCCGGTTGGCTGCGAGACCTGCCGCGGGCGTGGCGAGGTCACCCAGGTGCAGCGGTCCTTCCTCGGCGAGGTGCGCACCGCCCGGACGTGCCCGACCTGCCGCGGCTTCGGCACCGTCATCCCCGACCCGTGCCCCGAGTGCTCCGGCGACGGGCGGGTCCGCTCGCGCCGGACGATCACGGTGAAGGTCCCGTCCGGGGTCGACGCGGGCACCCGGATCCAACTCACCGGACAGGGCGAAGTCGGCCCCGGCGGCGGACCCGCGGGAGACCTGTACGTCGAGGTCGACGTGGCGCAGCACCAGACCTTCTCGCGCCGCGGCGACGACCTGCTGTGCGACGTGCACGTCCCGATGACCGCCGCTGCGCTCGGCACCGTCGTCGACCTGCCGACGCTCGAGGCCGACACCGGGACGGCCGATGTCGAGCGATCCGTGCCGCTCGAGGTGCGCGCCGGCACCCAGTCGGGGGAGTCGATCGCCGTTCGCGGTCGTGGGGTGCCCCGGCTGCGCGGCACCGGCCGCGGCGACCTGGTCGTCCGGGTGGTCGTCGACACCCCGACGCGTCTCGACGAGGAGCAGTCCGACCTGCTCACCCAGCTCGCCGAGCTCCGTGACGAGCAGCGGCCCACGGGCCATTTCGTCCCGTCGCATAAGGGCGTCTTCGGACGTCTGCGCGACGCCTTCGGCCCGCGCTGACGCGGTCGCGGCGATGAGCCTGCCGGTCTTTTGGCGCGAGTCGCTGGCCGATGTCGACGGGGTCCTGCTTCTGGACGGCGCCGAGGGGCATCACGCCGCGGTCGTACGCCGATTGGGTGTCGGCGAGCGGGTGCGGATCACCGACGGCCGCGGATCGTACGTGGAGGGGCCGGTCGCCGCGCTCGGCAAGCGGTCGGTCCGGGTCTCGGCCGCCGACCGGGTGTCCGTGCCGGCGCCCGAGCTCCGCCTCACCGTCGTGCAGGCGGTGCCCAAGGGCGAGCGGGCCGAGCTCGCCGTGCAGGCGCTGGTCGAGGTGGGCGTCGACCGGATCGTGCCGTGGGCCGCCGAACGTAGCCAGGTGTGGCTGTCGGGGGAGCGCGGTGAACGATTGCTGGCCAAGTGGCGAGCCTGGGCCTTTGAGGCCGGCAAGCAGGCGCGGCGGTCGTGGTTTTGCGAGGTGACCGACGTGGCCCACTCTGCGGCGGTGTCGGTGCTGCTGGCGGGCGCGGACGTCGGTCTGGTGCTGCACGAGGAGGCCGCTGTCGCACTGGGTGCGGTCTCGCTGCCCAGCCGCGGCGAGGTGGTGCTCGTCGTCGGGCCGGAGGGTGGCATCAGCGCCGACGAGCTCCCTGCCGCGATCCGCTCGGTGCGCCTGGGGGACACGGTGCTCCGTACGTCGACCGCTGGAGCCGTCGCTGCCGGGGTCGTCCTTGCCGGCACCCGCTGGCGCTGACGCGGCGGCTCTACTCCACGGTGACGTCCTTGGTGTCCTCGGCCCGGACGCTGCCGTCCTCGGCCGACAGCTCGTAGGCCCGGATCGTGTAGTCACCCGGTGCCAGCTGCACGCTGAAGCGGAAGGGCCGGCGCTTGCCGTACGACCCGCCCATCGTGCTGCCCTGCTCGACGACCTCGTCGCCCTGTTGCACCTCCCACGCCACGTTGGCCTCGAACGTGTCGCTCGTGCCGCTGACCCGTACGGGCTGTGCGCTGGACACGGTCGCCCCGTCGGCCGGGGAGTCGATCAGGATCGGCGCCAGGGCGGCGGGGTCGGCCTGTACCGGGCGGGGCGTCGGCTCGAGCCAGATGCCGCGGGCCGGTCGGCCATCGACGGTGAACGCGACCGGGGACTGTGAGCCGAGCGCCTCCTGCGCCGTCCACACCGCCTGCTGGATGACCGTGGCCGAGTCAGGGCAGACGCAGTCGACGGTGGGGTACGGGTCCCAGATGCTCTGGGTGAAGTCCACCGTGATGACGCCGTCGGTCTCCGTGACAGCGTTGACTCCTGTGATCGGTCCGGATCCGGTCGTCAGGTCGTACCCGTTGACGTAGTCGGGGTCGGCCGGCCGCGTGGCCAGCATCGCCCGGACAGCGTCGAGGCCGGGGTCGCCGGTGTCCTCGGCGGTCACCCGCTCGCGGGCCAGGTGGGCGGGTGTCGTGCCGCCGGTGACGTAGTACACGCTCATCGCACGCTCGGACGGTGCGGCAACGGGCGGCTCCCCACCCGTGACCTCTGGAGACGGGGCGAGCACAACTGCTGCTGCGATCACCGCCGCGGCGAGCACGCCCGCCCCACCGGCCAGCAGCCATGGGCCGCCTCCCCAGCCCGTACGCGCGCCGGCTGGGGAGGCACCCTGCGTACGAGCCCGGATCGCGCCGAGCCGCTCGGCGGGCTGCACACCGCTGCCGTACGAGCGGATGGCTTGTCGGAGCTCGCGGTCGATGTCGTCGTGGGTGTTCATGCGTCGCGCTCCAGAGTCGTGCGCAGGGCTGTCAGCCCGCGCGAGGAGTGGGTCTTGACCGAGCCGCGCGAGATGCGCAGCGTCGAGGCGATCTCGGCCTCGGAGAGGTCCAGCCAGTGCCGCAGGACGAGCACCTCCCGCTGGCGTCGCGGGAGGGTGGCCAGGGCGGCGAGCACCTCCTCGCGGCGTGCGCCAACCAGTGCCGACGACTCAGCGCTGGCGACGTCGGGCGCGGGCTGGGGGCGGTGGCGCGTCGCGAGGGTGTTGCGCCGCCCGGCTGAGCGGCAGCCGTTGACGACGCTGCGCCGCAGGTACGCCAACGCCTTTTCGCGCTCGCGCAGCCGGTCCCAGCGGCCATGCAGCGCGACGAACGCATCTTGCGCGACGTCCTCGGCCACCTCGCGGTCCCTGACGAGCAGCGTGCCCAGGCCTACGAGGCTGGCCCAGTGCTGGACATACAGACGCTCGACCGCCTCGTCGGCTGTCTCGGCTCGTCTGGCTGTTCCGGGCGCGGCCAGGTCGTCGGCGGCCACCGGCTGGCCTCCCTGCGTACGTGCGGCGGTTGCCCCACCTTGCGGGCCTGCCGCGAACTCTGCCCTCATGCCGGTATGACGCGCGAGCCGCCACACCGGTTGACAGCGGTCCGTCCAGAACCCGCGCCGCTACCCCGCCACCGCCCCGCGGCCGCCCCCGCGGCCGACACCTCGCCGCCCCCGGTCGAGTGGTGCCATCCCGGGCTGCTGCCGGGCTCCCCGAGGCCGCGTTGGCACCACTCGGTGCGGATCGTCCGACCAGAATCCGCGGATCGTCCGATCAGAATCCGCGGATCGTCCGACCAGAATCCGCGGATCGTGGTTAGGGTGCGGCATGGCCGAGTGCGTGTTCTGCGCGATCGTGAGCGGTGACGTCCCGGCCGACGTGGTGCACAAGTCCGAGCGCACGGTGGCGTTCCGCGACGTCAACGCGCAGGCCCCCACCCACGTCCTGGTCGTCCCGCGCCGGCATGAGCCGGACCTGGCCGCGTTGAGCGCCGCGGCACCCGAGGACGTCGCCGCGATCGGGACCGCGGTGGCCGACATCGCCGCGGCCGAGGGCCTGGGCGAGGGTTACCGGGTCGTGTTCAACACCGGCGCCGGCGCCGGGCAGACCGTCTTCCACTGCCACGCCCATCTGCTCGGCGGACGGCGGCTGGAGTGGCCCCCGGGCTGACTCGGCTCATCGGCTGAAGCGCGAGTGAGCCCCAACCCCGTAGCATGAGCAGAGTCCGCACCACCCCGTACGACGGAGGAGGACGGCCCCGCCGGGGGGCGCCGATGACTGAGCACACGACGAAACAGACCCCGCAACAGCACACCGTGACCGTGCCCGCCAGTATCCCGATGGTGTCGGTGCTCGGTCCGGGCGACGAGTTCCTGCGCATCGTCGAGCGTGAGTTCGCCGCCGACATCCACTCCCGCGGCAACACCGTGACCATCACCGGCTCACCCGCCGAGGCCGCGCTGGTCGAGCGCTTGCTGGACGAGATGGTGACGTTGATCCGCACCGGGCAGGGCCTGAGCGCCGAGCTGGTCGAGCGCTCCATCTCCATGCTGCGCACCGAGACCCAGGAGCGGCCCGCCGAGGTGCTCAGCCTCAACATCCTCTCCAACCGCGGCCGCACGATCCGGCCAAAGACGCTGAACCAGAAGCGCTACGTCGACGCCATCGACAAGCACACGGTGGTGTTCGGCATCGGCCCGGCGGGCACCGGCAAGACGTACCTGGCGATGGCCAAGGCCGTGCAGGCGCTGCAGGCCAAGGAGGTCAACCGCATCATCCTGACCCGCCCGGCGGTCGAGGCCGGCGAGCGACTGGGATTCCTGCCCGGCACGTTGAGCGAGAAGATCGACCCCTACCTGCGGCCGCTCTACGACGCGCTGCACGACATGCTCGACCCGGAGTCGATCCCCAAGCTCCTGACCGCCGGGACGATCGAAGTCGCCCCACTGGCGTACATGCGCGGGCGCACCCTCAACGACGCGTTCATCATCCTCGACGAGGCGCAGAACACCTCGCCGGAGCAGATGAAGATGTTCCTCACCCGGCTCGGGTTCGGATCCAAGATGGTCGTCACCGGCGACGTCACCCAGGTGGACCTGCCCGCCGACACCCGCTCGGGGCTGCGGGTGGTGCGCGACATCCTGGGCGACGTACGCGACGTGCACTTCGCCTTGCTGACCAGCCACGACGTCGTGCGACACAAGCTGGTGGGCCGCATCGTCGCCGCGTACGAGACCTACGAGGAGCAGCGCAGCCGGCCGGGCGCCGACGTGCCGTACCGCGGTCAAGGGCCGCGATGACCGTCGATGTGCTGGACGAGTCCGGCACCGATACCGACGTCGAGGAGCTGTCGGTGCTGGCGCGCTTCGTCATGCAGCGCATGCGGCTGCACCCGCGCGCCGAGCTGTGCCTGCGACTGGTCGACGAGGACACCATCGCCACGCTGAACGCGCAGTGGATGGACAAGCAGGGTCCCACCGACGTGCTGGCCTTCCCGATGGACGAGCTGACGCCGGGGCACGCCGACGGCGACGTCGACGACCTGCCCGACGGCTACCTCGGCGACCTCGCGCTGTGCCCGACGGTCGCCGCGGCGCAGGCGTCCGAGCACGGGAACTCCGCCGCCGAGGAGACCCGGCTGCTCACCGTCCACGGCATCTTGCACCTGCTCGGCTACGACCACGGCGAGCTCGACGAGCACCGGGAGATGTTCGACCTCCAGGCCCGGCTGTTCGCCGACTGGGAGGCCGTCCGGGAGCAGCGGCCCGACCGTGACGACCCCGGGTCCGCCGGCGACGTGACCGTGCCATGAGTCCCAACGACATCTGGAGCGGCAGTGATGCCTGGATGCTTGGCCTCGGTGCCCTGCTCGTGGTCGTGGCCGGCCTGCTGGCCAGTGCCGAGGCGGCCCTGTCGTCGCTGTCCAAGGCCCGCGCCGAGGAGCTCGTCGCTGCCGGCCGCGGCCGCGCCGACCGGGTGCTCAGCGTTGCCCAGGACCCCCCGAAGTACCTGAACACCGTCCTGCTGCTGCGCATGGTCGCCGAGACGACCGCGATCGTGCTGGTGGCGCTGGTGGTCGCCGACGCCTTCGACTCCTGGTGGCAGCGGATCCTGCTGGCGGCCGGCGTCATGGTCGTCATCTCCTACGTCGTGATCGGGGTCGCCCCTCGTACGCTCGGTCGACAGCACGCCGAGGCGGTAGCCCTGCTGGCGGCGGGGCCGGCGATCGCGCTGACCACGCTGCTCGGGCCCGTTGCCCAGATCCTGATCCTCGTCGGCAACGCGCTGACCCCCGGCAGGGGTTTTGCCGAGGGCCCGTTCGCCTCCGAGGCCGAGCTGCGCGAGATGGTCGACCTCGCCGAGCAGAGCGCGCTGATCGAGTCCGGCGAGCGCCAGATGATCCATTCCGTCTTCGAGCTCGGCGACACCCTCGTGCGCGAGGTGATGGTGCCGCGCACCGAGATGGTCGTCATCGAGCGCTACAAGACGTTGCGGCAGGTGCTGTCGCTGGCACTGCGATCGGGCTTCAGCCGGATACCGGTCATCGGTGACAACCTCGACGACGTGGTCGGCGTCGCCTATCTCAAGGACGTCATCCGCCGGGTCTTCGACAACCGCAACGCCGAGTCCACCGAACGTATCGAGCAGGTGATGCGCGACTGCCTGTTCGTGCCCGACTCCAAACCGGTCGATGTCCTCCTGCGCGAGATGCAGACCCAGCGCCTGCACGTCGCGGTCGTCGTCGACGAGTACGGCGGCACCGCCGGCATGGTCACGATCGAGGACATCCTGGAGGAGATCGTCGGGGAGATCACCGACGAGTACGACGTGGAGCCCGACGAGGTCGAGCACCTCGACGGTGGGCTGGTGCGGGTCAGCGCGCGCTTCCCGATCGACGACCTCGTCGACCTGTGGGGTATCCGAGTCGACGACGAGGACGTCGACTCCGTGGGCGGGCTGATGGCCAAGCACCTCGGCAAGGTGCCGATCGCGGGCAGCGTTGTCGAGCTCGAGGGTCTGCGCTTCGAGGCCCAGGCGCCCTCGGGACGGCGCAACCGCATCGGCAGTGTGCTGGTGGGCAAGGTCGAGCAGCGCGTCAACGGCGCCCACGCCGGCACCGACGAGGCGCGGACCGGCACGTTCGTCCGGGACGAGGCAGCCCCGCCAGGCGGATCCGGTGACGACGCGGATGTGCCCTCGAGCAGTCAGTGAACGCGGCCGCGTTCACCCCCGAGCCACCTTGCCCGAGGCCACGAGCGAGCTGACCGGGACGGTCCGGACCGGCGCGCTCGGGGGGAGGGTGCAGACCTACCTATTGCCGTTGCAATAGCGTTTCGGCTTGTGAGTGCCGACAGCACCAACCCCGAGGACACCAAGCTGCTGGTGCTCGCACGCAGCAGCCGGGCCCGTACCGGTGCTGCCGAGGGCGCCGCCGTACGCGATCTCGACGGCCGCACCTACACCGCGGTCACGGTCGCGTTGCCGTCTCTGCAGGTCTCGGCGCTGGCGTTGGCCACAGCGATGGCGGTCTCGTCGGGTGCCAGCGGGCTGGAGGCCGCCGCGGTCGTCACCGGGGCCGACGCGGTCACTCCGGCGGACCTGGCGGTGCTCGCCGACCTTGCCGGCGCTGGCGTCACGGTCTGGCTCGGCGACAGCGCCGGACGGCCCGTGGGCCACGCTCAGACGTGAGCCGGGCACCGGGCGCGCTGCTGGTCGTGGCGGGGACCGCGCTTTTCGGCACGATCGGGACCGCCCGGGTGCTCGGGCCCGGGGACGCCTCGTCGTTCGCGGTGGCCTGTGCCCGGCTGGCCATCGCCTCGGTCCTCATGATCGGCCTCGCCATGCTGGCTGCCCGTCGGCAGCGGGCTTCGGCTGCCCAGCAAGCGGCGCTGGTCCCGGTGCTGGCTCCGCTGCTGCGTGCCCCGGTGGTCTGGCTCGCCGCCGTTGCCCAAGCCTCGTTCCAGGTGTGCTTCCTGGCCGCGGTCGTGCGCACCGGTGTCGTCACCAGCACCCTGGTGGCCATCGGCACCGCCCCGTTGCTGACCGGGCTCATTGCCGCGGTGCGGACCCGGCGCCCGACCCCCGGCTGGCTCGCCTCCACGTCGGTGGGGTTGGTCGGCTTGGTGCTGCTCGTCGGGGTCGGTGCCGGCCGCCTCGACACGGCGGGGCTGCTGCTCGCCCTCGGGGCGGCCGCGTCGTACGCCGCCTACATCACCGCCGGGGTCGGCCTGCTGCGGGTGCGGCAACCCCTCGGCACGACGTTGGCGGCAGTCTTTACCCTGGCGGCGGTGGTGGTCAGCCCGGCGGTCGTCCTTGCCGACTGGGGTTGGCTGGCCAGCGGATCGGGGCTGCTCATGATCGGCTGGCTCGCGACCGTCCCTACCGTGCTGGCGTACGGGCTGTTCAACCGTGGGTTGCGGCACGTCACCGCGCCTGCCGCGGCGACACTGGGACTGGTGGAGCCGATGGTGGCAACCGCGCTGGGGGTGGCGGTGCTCGGCGAGTCGGTGACCGCGGTGCAGGCGGTCGGGGCGGTGCTCATCGGCGCGGCGGTGGTGGTCGTCGCCAGGCTCGGGCCGGCACCCGCGCCCGTACCCGAGGTCACAACAGGTGGGAGATGATGGCCCGGTGACCTCCGACAGCTTCCGCAGTGGTTTCGCCTGCTTCGTCGGACGCCCCAACGCCGGCAAGTCCACGCTGACCAACGCGATGGTCGGCGCCAAGGTGGCGATCACCTCATCGCGGCCGCAGACGACACGGCATGCGGTGCGGGGCCTCGTGCACCGGGAGAACAGCCAGCTCATCGTGGTGGATACGCCCGGGCTGCACCGCCCGCGCACGCTGCTCGGCGAGCGCCTCAACGACCTGGTGCGCAGCACCTGGGCCGAGGTCGACGTCATCGGGGTCTGCCTGCCGTGCGACCAGCGGGTGGGGCCGGGCGACCGCTACCTGGTCGGCGAGATCGCGGCACTGCGACGGCGTCCCGTGGTTGCCGTCGCGACCAAGACCGACCTCGTACGGCCTCAACGGATCGCCGAGCACCTCGCCGCGATCGCCGCGCTGGGCCACCGGGCCGGGGTGGACTGGGCCGAGGTGGTGCCGGTCTCGGCGACCGCCGGCGACAACGTCGACCTCTTGAGCGACCTGCTGGCCGCCCGGCTGCCCCACGGCCCGATGCTGTACCCGGACGGCGAGCTCAGCGACGAGCCCGAGGAGACCCTCGTGGCGGAGCTCATCCGTGAGGCCGCCCTCGAGGGTGTCCGGGACGAGCTCCCGCACTCCATCGCGGTGGTGGTCGAGGAGATGGTGCTGCGCGAGGACCGGCCCGAGGACCGGCCGCTGCTCGACGTACGGGCGCGGGTGTTCGTCGAGCGGGACAGCCAGAAGGGCATCGTGATCGGCCACCAGGGTGCCCGGCTCAAGCAGATCGGGTCGCAGGCGCGGGTGCAGATCGAGCGCATCCTGGGCACGCCGGTCTACCTCGACCTGCACGTTAAGGTGGCCAAGGACTGGCAGCGCGACCCGCGGCAGCTGCGCCGCCTCGGGTTCTGAGGCGCGCCGCCCGCCTCGGCCGGCGGCTCGATGTCGGCGTGCGACCAGAATCCGCGGATCGTGCGACCAGAATCCGCGGATCGCCGGGTCAGGGGAGGACGCGCTGGAGCTCGGCGCTTCGCCCGACCACGACACACCCGAGCGCATCGTTGACCGCGAGCATGTGCCGGTTGGACTCGGCGTTCCAGGTGTCGATGTGGTGCACCTGCGGCTCGCGCTCGGCGAGTCGCTGGAGCATCGCGACCTTGAGCCGGAGGCCCAGCTTGTGCCCGCGATGCCCGGCGACCACCGCGGTGTCCTCCTGTGAACCCAGCCACGGGCGATCCTGCTCGGTCACCACGACGGTGTGCCCACCAAGTACGCCGTCGCTGCGGCGACGGGCCAGCAACCGGTGCAGCCGGAAGCCGCGTGCCGACATGGCTCGCTCGTACCCGCGGAAGCGTTCGACCGGCCACTGGTCGGCGTCCAGCACGAGGTCGTCGAGAGGAGAGTCGTTCATCGCGGTGTGCAGGTCCAGCATGCCGGGCACCACGTCCTCTGGCGCGGGGTTGGGCAGGTCGACCAGCTCGTAGTCGCTCGACGCGGCCTCCGCCGTGGCCAGCAGACCGTTCGCGTGCACGGGGTCCAGGTCGGCCATGAACAGGCGGCGCTGCGCCGCGACCATGCCGACGGTGAACCCGTGCCGCTCCCAGAAGTCCTGCTGGGCGCTGCCGAGCCAGGCGTCGGCCATCAGCCTGCTGCGGCCGGCTGCGCGCGCCCGCTCCTCGACCCGGGCGTACAGGGTGCTGGCCACACCGCGACCGCGGTGCTCAGGGTGGACCTCCAGCTCGATAGAGGCGTGCTCCGGGTTGTCCCAGTGGGCGACCTGCATCTCGGCAGACCCGGCGAGCTCGTCTCCGTCGTTCGCGACCAGCAGGGTGTGGGTGGGTTGCATGTCGTGGTCGAAGGCATGCCGCCGGCGGACGTACGCGGCATCGACGGGGTCGAGGTGCGGCGCGTCCACAGCCTGCGCGGCCGTCGACAGGGTCGCCAGCGCGGCGGCGTCGGCATCGCCCAGCGCCGAGGGGTCGAGCTCGGTGATCACGATGCCGGTGGCAGCGGTGGTGGGGGTCCTCATAGCAGCCAGGCAACCACCAGGTGGACGCATCCGTCGACTGAGTTTCGGCGTCTGGGTTAGGCTACGGACCACCATGCGCGACGTGTTGCTCCTCCTTGTGCGCCGCGGCGAGGCCTGACCAGGCCGGATCCTCGCCGCGGAGTCGCGCCGCGCCGGTCGCCTGACCGCCCGATCCGCGGTACTCATCGCCTCGCGGATCTGCACCGAGGAGTCCCGCCCCCATGGCCGTCCACCCCCAGCAGCCCAGCGGCATGCCGTACCAGCGCTACCGCGCGTTCCCGCCCATCGACCTGCCCGACCGTACGTGGCCCGACGCCGCGATGACCGCCGCTCCGCGCTGGTGCGCCGTCGACCTGCGTGACGGCAACCAGGCGCTCATCGACCCGATGAGCACCGAACGCAAACGACGCTTCTTCGAGCTGTTGGTGGCGATGGGCTACAAGGAGATCGAGGTCGGCTTCCCGTCGGCCAGCCAGACCGACTTCGACTTCGTCCGCGAGATCATCGACGACGGCGTCATCCCCGACGACGTGACGATCCAGGTGCTGACCCAGGCCCGTGACGAGCTGATCGAACGGACCTTCGAGTCCGTCCGCGGCGCCAAGCAGGCGATCGTGCATCTGTACAACTCCACCTCCACGCTGCAGCGCCGCGTGGTGTTCGGGCTGGACCGCGACGGCATCCGCGACATCGCCGTACGGGGCGCGCAGACGTGTGCCAAGTTCGCCGAGGGCATGGGCGACACCGACATCGCCTTCGAGTACTCCCCGGAGTCCTACACCGGCACCGAGCTCGAGTTCGCCGTCGACGTATGCAACGCGGTCAACGCGGTCTGGCAGCCGACGCCCGAGCGCAAGACGATCATCAACCTGCCGGCCACGGTCGAGATGGCGACCCCGAACGTGTACGCCGACTCGATCGAGTGGATGAACCGGCACCTGGACTCGCGCGACTCCGTCGTGCTGTCGCTGCACCCGCACAACGACCGCGGCACCGCGATCGCGGCCGCCGAGCTGGGCTACCTCGCCGGTGCCGACCGGATCGAGGGCTGCCTGTTCGGCAACGGCGAGCGCACCGGCAACGTCTGTCTGGTGACCCTCGGCCTGAACCTCTTCAGCCAGGGCATCGACCCGCAGATCGACTTCTCCGACATCGACGAGATCCGGCGCGCCGTCGAGTACTGCAACCAGCTGCCCGTCGGCGACCGGCACCCCTACGGCGGCGACCTGGTCTTCACCGCCTTCTCCGGCTCGCACCAGGACGCGATCAAGAAGGGGCTGGAGGCGCTCGAGCGGCAGGCCGCGGGCGCCGGCGTCAGCGTCGACGAGCACCCCTGGGAGGTCCCGTACCTGCCGATCGACCCCCATGACGTCGGCCGTTCCTACGAGGCGGTGATCCGGGTCAACAGCCAGTCGGGCAAGGGTGGCGTCGCGTACGTGATGAAGGCCGAGCACAAGCTCGACCTGCCCCGGCGGCTGCAGATCGAGTTCAGTCGGGTGGTGCAACAGCTGACCGACACCGCCGGCGGTGAGGTGTCGGCGGAGACGATCTGGCGGGTCTTCACCAGCGAGTACCTCGCCCCCGACGACCGGCTGCGGCTGAACTCCGTGCACACCTCGGCGGCTGCCGGCGAACACGATGCGCTCGACGTCAACGTGTACGTCGACGGCGAGCCGCGCACGCTGCACGGGCAGGGCAACGGGCCGATCGCCGCCTTCGTCGACGCGCTGAGCGGCCTTGACGTCGACGTACGCGTGCTCGACTACGCCGAGCACGCGCTGTCCTCCGGCGGCGACGCCGCGGCTGCGGCGTACGTCGAGTGTGCCGTCGGCGGCCAGGTGGTCTGGGGCGTCGGCGTCGACCCCAACATCGTGACCGCGTCGCTGCGCGCGGTGCTGTCGGCGGTCAACCGTGGCACGCGGCCGGTGGTCACCTGACCGCCGCGGGCCCGGCGGCGTGGCCCGCCGCCCCCGCCCGGCGCGAACCGCGCAGCCCGGCCGCGGGGCACAATGCACACGTGGGTCTCTACCGCGACGAGGCAATCGTCTTGCGCACGCAGAAGCTGGGCGAGGCCGACCGCATCGTCACGGTCCTGAGCCGCCGGCACGGTCGCATCCGGGCGGTGGCCAGGGGGGTACGCCGTACGTCGTCGCGGTTCGGCGCCCGGCTCGAGCCGTTTAGCCACGTCGACCTGCAGCTCGCCGAGGGCCGCTCGCTGCACGTGGTCACGCAGGCCGAGACGCTCGACGCCATGACCATGACCATCGGTGCGGACTATCCCTCGTACACCGCGGGCACCGCCATGCTCGAGGCGGCCGACCGGCTCGCGGGCGAGGACCTCGAGCCCGCGGTGCAGCAGTTCCTGTTGCTCGTCGGCGGCCTGCGGGTCCTCGCGGCGGGCGAGCGGGACCCGTCGCTGGTGCTCGACGCGTTCCTGCTGCGATCGTTGGCGGTCGCCGGCTGGGCGCCGAGCTTCGAGGAGTGCGCGCGCTGCGGCGCGCCCGGGCCGCATCGGGCCTTCAGCGCACCGACCGGAGGTATGGCCTGCGCCGCGTGCCGTCCACCGGGCTCCGCCTCACCGGCGCCGGAGACCGTGCGGCTGTTGTCGGCGCTGCTCACCGGTGACTGGGACACCGCCGCAGCCACCGACGCGCGTACCCGGCGCGAGTCGTCGGGGCTGGTGGCGGCTTACCTGGCCTGGCACCTCGAGCGCGGTCTGCGCTCGTTGGTCCACGTCGACCGGTGACGCGCCCGTGAGTGCCGACCGGACACCCCGCCCGCCCAGCCCGCACCCGTCCGGCGCCCGTCCACCGCAGCTGCCCGCCGGTGCCGCCCCCGGACACGTGGCGATCGTGATGGACGGCAACGGCCGCTGGGCCCGGTCGCGAGGGCTGCCACGTACGGCCGGGCACGAGGCGGGGGAGGCCGCGCTGTTCGACGTGGTCGAGGGTGCGATCGAGGTGGGCGTGCGGCACCTGTCGGCGTACGCGTTCTCCACCGAGAACTGGCGTCGCTCGCCGGACGAGGTGCGCTTCCTCATGGGGTTCAACCGGGATGTGATCCGTCGCCGCCGCGACGAGATGCACGCCCTCGGCGTACGGGTGCGGTGGGCGGGGCGGCGTCCCCGGCTGTGGCGTAGCGTCATCCGTGAGCTCGAGGCCGCCGAGGAGCTCACCCGCGGCAACGGCGTCCTGACGCTGACGATGTGCGTCAACTACGGCGGCCGCGCCGAGCTGGTCGACGCCGCGCGGTCACTGGCCGAGCAGGTCGCCACCGGCAGGCTGCGCCCCGAGCAGATCACCGAGCGGGTCTTCGCGGGCGCCCTCGACGAGCCGGAGGTCCCCGACGTCGACCTGTTCTGGCGTACGTCGGGGGAGCAACGCATCTCCAACTTCCTGCTGTGGCAGTCGGCCTACGCCGAGCTCGTCTTCGACGACGTGCCGTGGCCGGACGTGGACCGGCGGCGGCTGTGGGCGGCGGTCGAGGAGTACGCCCGGCGCAGCCGGCGGTATGGGACGGCCTGACCAGGACCGACGGCGTCGAATGCGTGGTGAGGGGCCGGCCCAGCCGCCTCCGCCGCTCACCCGCCGAGTGGTGCAATCCGGTCACCCGGGAGCCGCCGGTGCCCCGGATGGCACCACTCGGTGCAGGGGACGGTAGGCAGGCTGGGTGGCCGCTAACGCCGCACTGGACCGAGCGGGTAGGCGACGTTAGGCGCAGTCTCCGCAGGTGCCGAACACCTCCAACGTGTGCGACACCTCGCGGAAGCCGTGCTCGGCGGCCACCCGCTCCGCCCAGCGCTCGACGGTCGGGCCATCGACCTCGACGGTTCGCCCGCACGAACGGCACACCAGATGGTGATGGTGGCCGCGGCTGCAGCGGCGGTAGCGCGCCTCGCCGTCGCCGAGGCGCAGCACGTCCACCTGTCCGATGTCGGCCAGGCTCTGCAGGGTGCGGTAGACCGTCGACAGCCCCACCCTCTCCCCACGTGCCCGCAGCACCCCGTGGATCTCTTGAGCGCTCCGGAACTCCTCCAGATCACCCAGCGCCGCATTCACCGCCTGTCGCTGCCGGGTTGGACGCTGCCCGGCGGACGACGATTCCGCTTCGAAGAACTTGCTCAGCCCGGACACCCCGGCCCCCTCAGTGCTCGTCGTAGTGGTCGTCATGAGGCACGTGCCGGTGCCCGTCGTGGACGTAGTCGACGTGGTCACCGTGCTCGACGGCCACGTGGCCGCACCCCTCGCCGTGCTGGTGCGGATGCTGCTCGGTCAGCTCGTGGACGAGGGCGGCCGCGTCGGTGCGGTCCTCGTCCTCGAACGGTGCCCGGGTACGGCGCCGGAGCCGCAGCAAACCGCCGAGCGGGCTGGCAGTCGCGAAGCCGGCCAAGGCCACCAGCACGATGGTCGGACCAGGGGCGGTATCGGCGTAGAAGCTGGCCAGCACACCGCTGGTCGACGCGGCGACGCCGAGTACCATCGCCAAGGCCAGCGTCGCGCGGAAGGCCCGGGTCACCTGTTGGGCGGCCGCGACCGGCACTACCATCAGCGCGCTCACCAGCAGCAACCCGACCGTACGCATGGCAAGGGTGACCGTGACCGCGGCCAGCACCGAGATGGCCACGCTGTAGACGTCGACCCGCAGGCCGGACACCCGGGCGTGCTCCTCGTCCTGGCAGACCGCGAACAGCTGGGGGGCGAGCCCCAGCGACATCCCCAGTACGAGCACCGCGAGCACGGCCACGAGGACGAGGTCGGCGTCGGAGACGGTGGTCAACGCACCGAAAAGATAGCTGGTGAGGGTGGCGGCCGAACCGCCCGCGAGCCCGGTGAGCAGCACCCCGGCGGCGATGCCGCCGTAGAAGAACAGCGCCAGGGCTACGTCGCCGTTGGCCTTGCCGCGCAGTCGCAGCACCTCGATCAAGGTGGCTCCGGCGACTGCCACGACCACCGCGGTGAGCAGTGGAGCCTGCCCCGTCAACAACCCCAGGGCCACGCCGGTCAGCGCGAGGTGGCCGATGCCGTCGCCGAGCAGCGCCAGCCGCTTCTGCACCAGGTAGGTGCCGATCGCCGGCGCCGCCAGGCCCGTGAGCAGGGCAGCGACGAGCGCGCGCTGCATGAAGTCATAGCTGAGCAGGCTCATCGGGTCCCGCCGGCCTGCCAGCCCGTCCCCAGCACGTCGGCACCGGTAAGGCCGGTGACGTGCGGGTCGAGCGGGTGGTGGTGGTCGTGGGTGTGCGCGAAGGCCGCTGCCTCGGCGTCCGGCGTGCCGTCGAAGATCACGCGCCCGTCGCGCATCACCACGACCCGGTCCACGAGCCTGGCCAGCGGGCCGAGCTCGTGGGCGACCAGCACGATGGCGACACCACGGACGGAGTGCGCGGCGAGCACGTCGGTGAGCAGGCGCTGGTGGGCCAGGTCGACGCCGGCGGTCGGCTCGTCGAGCACCAGGAGGTCCGGCTCGGTGGCGAGCGCCCGGGCGATCAGGACCCGCTGCTGCTGCCCACCGGAGAGCTCTGCGACCGAGTCGCCCGCCCGGTCGGCCAGGTCGACCGCTGCGAGGGCGGCGTCGACTGCCGTGCGGTCGGCTCGCGCGAGGCGCCGCAGCAGTCGGCGCCGCGAGAGCCGCCCGGCGCTCACCACCTCTCGGACGGTGGCCGGCACTCCGGAGGCAGCAGACGGCCGCTGGGGCACGTAGCCGATGCGGTGCCAGTCGCGGAAGTCGCCCAGCGGAGCGCCGAAGAGCTCGACCCCTCCGGAGGTGGTCGGCACCAGCCCGGTGGCGGCTCGCACCAGCGTGGACTTGCCGGATCCGTTGCCGCCGAGCACCGTCACGAACTCGCCGTGCCGGACGTCGAGGTCGACGCGGCGTACGACCGGTCGCCCGGCGAGGACGACCGTCAGGTCGTGGACGTGGAGTGCTGGCTGCGCCATCCCGCTCAGCACCCGTTGGCCTGGACGAGAGCCCCCAGGTTGGCGCGCATGAGGGAAAGGTAGTCCGCCTCCGACGTCTGGTCGCTCAGTCCCTCGATGGGGTCGAGCGTCGCCACCCGCAGTCCGGCCTCGTCGGCGAGCGTCTCGGCGACTGCCGGGCTGACGAGCGTCTCGGCGAAGATCGTGGTGATGTCCTCGGCCTCGACCAGGTCGACCAGCTCGGCCAGACGCTCCGGCGACGGCTCGTCGGTGGGGTCGATGCCCGCGATGGGCAGCATCTCGAGGTCGTAGCTGTCGCCGAGGTAGCCGAACGCGTCATGGCTGGTCACGACCGTACGGGTGCGGCAGTCGGCCAGGCCGGCGCGGTAGTCGGCGTCGAGTCGCTCCAGCTTGGCGACGAGGTGGTCGGCCGCCGCTTCGTAGGCCTCGGCGTTGGCGGGGTCGGCCTCGGCGTAGACCTCGCCCATCCGATCAGCAAGGCTCGCCATCTGCATGGGGTCGTGCCAAAAGTGCGGGTCGGAGCCGTCGGCGTCGTCGGCCGGCAGCAGATCCACCACGGTCGCAGCGTCGACCACCGTGCCCTGTGCGCCTTGGTCCACCGCGTCGTCGACCGCGGGCTGAAAGCCGCGTTCGAGCAGCACGACGTCGGCCTCAGTGACCGCGGCGATCTGCTCGGGGCTGAGCTCGAGGTCGTGCGGCTCGACCCCGGGGGAGGTGAGCAGGTCGACCTGCACCCTCGCGCCCCCGACCTGTTCGGCCACCCAGGCGAGGGGATAGAAGGCCGCGGCGGTCCCGGTGCCGTTCCCGGCACCGGCTGACTCGTCGGCTGCGCTGCCCGAGCCACACCCGGCGACCAGTCCCAGCAGCGCCAGGCCGGTGACGACACACGACAGCGCTCGGCCCCGACACATGTACATGACAATCATTCTCAACTTATGTGAGAATGATTGTCAACTGGTGTCACGGCGTAGGGTCGTCACCATGCTCGTCGTGACCCGCCACCGGGTGCCGCCCGAGGGTGTAGCAGCCTTCGTTGTCGGCGCCGAACACGCCCTGGCAGCGCTGGCCGCCCGGCCGGGCTGGGTCGAGGGGACTCTCGGCCGCAACGTGGACGACCCCGGGCTGTGGGTGCTGAGCACCCGCTGGGCCGACGTCGGCTCCTACCGGCGGGCGTTGTCTGCCTACGAGGTGAAGGTGTCGGCGGTCCCGCTGCTGTCGACCGCCGTCGACGAGCCCAGCGCGTACGAGGTGGTGCTCGGCCGCGGCGGCGACGGCACCAGCAGCCACGCCCCCGATGCGGCCATCGCAGGACCGGGGGCCGAGCGCTAACCTTGCCGCTCCGCGTCGGCCGCATCGCGCCGCCGCGCCCACCACTGCCGACACTGCGGCCGGACGGAGGACACCGTGCCCGCTCAGTCCGTGGACATCATTGTCAGCTTGTGCAAGCGACGCGGCTTCGTCTTCCCCAGCGGTGAGATCTACGGCGGGACCAAATCGGCCTGGGACTACGGGCCGCTTGGGGTCGAGTTCAAGGACAACGTCAAGCGCCAGTGGTGGAAGTCCATGGTCCAGGGCCGCGACGACGTCGTCGGCCTGGACTCCTCGGTCATCCTGCCCACCCGGGTGTGGGAGGCCTCCGGCCACCTCGACGCATTCGTCGACCCGCTCGTCGAGTGCCAGCACTGCCACAAGCGCTACCGCGCCGACCACCTGCAGGAGGCCCAGGCCGCCAAGAAAAGTCTCGATGACCCCGACTCCGTCGACCTCGCGGACGTGGCCTGCACCAACTGCGGCACCCGCGGGGCCTGGACCGAGCCGCGAATGTTCAACGGCCTGCTCAAGACCTACCTCGGTCCGGTCGAGTCCGATGAGGGGCTGCACTACCTGCGGCCCGAGACCGCGCAGGGCATCTTCATCAACTTCCTCAACGTGCTGACCTCGGCACGGCGCAAACCGCCGTTCGGCATCGGCCAGATCGGCAAGAGCTTCCGCAACGAGATCACGCCCGGCAACTTCATCTTCCGCACCCGGGAGTTCGAGCAGATGGAGATGGAGTACTTCGTCGAGCCCGGCACCGACGAGGACTGGCACCAGCACTGGATCGACGCGCGGCTGGCGTGGTTCACCGATCTCGGCATCGACGCCGACAACCTGCGCCTGTTCGAGCACCCGCAGGAGAAGCTGTCGCACTACTCCAAGCGCACCGTCGACATCGAGTATCGCTTCAAGCTGGGCGCCAAGGAGTTCGACGAGCTCGAGGGCATCGCGAACCGCACCGACTTCGACCTGACCACCCATGCCAAGCACTCCGGCCAGGACCTGTCGTACTTCGACCAGGTCTCCGGTGAGCGCTACCGTCCGTACGTCATCGAGCCGGCTGTCGGCGTCAACCGCTCGATGATGGCCTTCATGATGGACGCATACGCGGAGGACGAGGCGCCGAACGCCAAGGGCGGCACCGACAAGAGGACCCTGCTCAAGCTCGACGCACGGCTGGCGCCGGTCAAGGCCGCGGTGCTGCCGTTGTCGCGCAACGCCGACCTGTCGCCGATGGCCCGAGACCTGGCGGCCCGGCTGCGCCGCAGCTGGAACATCGACTTCGACGACGCCGGGGCGATCGGCCGCCGCTACCGCCGCCAGGACGAGATCGGCACGCCGTACTGCATCACCGTCGACTTCGACTCCCTCGATGACCAGGCCGCGACCGTCCGCGAGCGCGACTCGATGGCCCAGGAAAGGGTCGGCCTGGACCAGCTCGAGGGGTGGCTGGCCGCGCGGCTCGTCGGCTGCTGAGCGCCGTCCGCGAACCGGTTGCGACACTGGTGCCATGTCCGCACTGCCGTCGACCCTGCGCCTGGGTGGTCTCGAGGTCAGCCCACCGGTGGTGCTGGCACCGATGGCCGGGGTCACCAACGCCGCCTTCCGGCGGCTGTGCCGTGAGCAGGGAGCGGGTCTCTACGTCTGCGAGATGATCACGTCTCGCGGCATCGTGGAGGGTGACCGCACCAGCCTGGCGATGCTGCACTTCGACGCCACCGAGCGCACCCGGTCCGTGCAGCTGTACGGCATCGACCCGGCGTACATCGGCAAGGCCGTCGAGATCCTCTGCGGCGAACACGGGGTGGACCACGTCGACCTCAACTTCGGCTGCCCGGTGCCGAAGGTCACCCGCAAGGGTGGCGGCGCCGCGCTGCCCTGGAAGCGCCGGTTGCTCGCCGACATCCTCGACCACGCGGTGCTGGCCGCGACGACGTACGGCGTGCCGGTCACGATGAAGACTCGCAAGGGCATCGACGACGGCCACCTGACCTACCTCGACGCCGGCCGGATCGCCGAGGACGCCGGCTGCGCCGCCATCGCCCTGCACGCCCGCACGGCCCAGCAGTACTACTCCGGCGCAGCCGACTGGCCGGCGATCGCTGCGCTGGTCCAGCACGTGTCCATCCCGGTGCTCGGCAACGGTGACGTCTGGGAGTCCTCCGACGCCGTCCGCATGGTCGAGGAGACCGGCTGCGCGGGAGTGGTCGTGGGACGCGGGTGTCTCGGCCGTCCCTGGCTGTTCCGCGACCTGGCGGCGGCCTTCCGCGGCGAGCGGCTGGTGGGGCTGCCGAGGCTCGGCGAGGTCGCTGCGGTGATGCGCCGCCACGCCGAGCTGCTCAGCGAGCAGCTGGGGGAGGAGAAGGGGTGCACGGAGTTCCGCAAGCACGTCGCGTGGTACCTCAAGGGCTTCGCCGTCGGAGGCACGGTCCGGCGCCGGCTCGCCATGGTGTCGAGCCTGGCGGGCCTCGACGACCTGCTCGCCGACCTCGATGCCACCGAGCCTTATCCCCGTGCCGAGCTCGGCACGCCGCGCGGCCGCCAGGGCAGCCCCAGGAAGGTGGCGCTTCCCGACGGCTGGCTGTCCACCGACGACGCCGGGCGGATCGACCCCGGCGCGGAGCTCGCCGTCTCCGGCGGCTGACCGGGCCCGGCACTGCTCAGAGTGTGGTGACGAGTTCGACGCCCTCGGCCGGCCCGTCGACCTTCGTCGCCGTCGGCGCCGGTGCGCTCGTAGGGTGGCGGCCATGACCCCCCCGCGCCGCGCCGGAGCCGCGGTCGCCATCGCGGCGGGCCTGGCAGCAAGCCTGCTGCTGACGGCGTGCACCGGCGACGATCGGTTGACGGCCCAGCCGGGTAGCGCGACCGGCAGTACCGAGGAGACCCCCAAGCCGCCGGAGCCTGGCGACGGTGGCACCGGCTCGACGGAGCCCCCTGCGGACGACGACGCCACCACAGAACCCGCGCCGGACGTGGGCTGCTCCAAGGATGTCACCGAGACCAAGATCCCGGCCGAGCTGAGCAACCTGTCCTATCCCGATCGCACCGTGGTCTACCGAGTGGAGGTGCTCGGGGAGAACGGCGTGCGGGTGATCGGCGTGACCGATCTGGCCTATCACGTCGCGAGGGAGCAGATGAGGCGCAGCTACTCCCGGTCGCCGTTCGACATCGTCGACGAGGACCGGGGGGTGACCGCGTTCGGCGCCAACTGGACCGGCCCGAGCATCACCGGGCGGTGGGTCGTCAGCAACATCTCGGAGGTGTGCCCCGGCGACACCGAGGTGGAGATCCTGTGGACCGCGGACGGATGACCGGGCTGGGCTAGCCTGCCCGCGATGGACAGTGCCCCCGACCTTCCCGGCTACCCCGCCGATGCGTTGCGCCGGATCGTCGACGAGCCGACCCCCAAGCGCACCGGCCGCTCGGCGTTCGAGCGAGACCGGGCGCGGGTGCTGCACGCCGCCTCGCTGCGCCGGCTTGCGGCCAAGACGCAGGTCGTGGGCCCCGGCACCGACGACTTCGTCCGCAACCGGCTCACCCATTCCCTCGAGGTCGGACAGGTCGCTCGCGAGCTGGGCAAAGCGGTGGGCTGCGACCCCGACCTGGTGGAGACCGCCGCGCTGGCCCACGATCTCGGCCACCCGCCGTACGGGCACAACGGTGAGCGAGTGCTCGACGAGCTGACCGACACAGCGGGTGGCTTCGAGGGCAACGCGCAGACCTTGCGTATCCTCACCCGGCTCGAAGCCAAGGCCACCGATGCCTCCGGCCGCAGCGTCGGGCTCAACCTCACCCGGGCGACGCTGGACGCCTGCGTCAAGTACCCGTGGGCCAGGGGCTGGGCACCGGACGAGCCCAACGGTCGTACCGAGCACAAGTTCGGCGTCTACGGCGACGACCGGCCCGTGTTCGACTGGGTGCGTGCCGGGGTCGACGGCGCCGGGAGGTGCATGGAGGCACAGGTGATGGACCTCGCCGACGACGTCGCGTACAGCGTGCACGACGTCGAGGACGGCATCGTCGCCGGTCCGATCGACCTCGGGCGTCTCGACGACGCCGCTGAGCGTGCCGCGGTCTTCGCCACCGTGCGCGACTGGTACCTCCCTGTCCTCGACGACGACCGGCTCGGCACCGCCCTGTCCCGGCTGCGGGAGCTGCCGCAGTGGCCGCAGGCGGGCTTCGACGGCAGCCGAGGGTCGCTGGCGGGGCTGAAGTGGCTCACCTCGGCGCTCATCGGCCGCTTCGTCGAGACGGCACAACGCGCGACGCACGCGGCGTACGGCGCCGGTCCGCTCACCCGGCACCGGGCGGACCTGGTTGTTCCTGCGGCCACCCGGGAGGAGATCGCGGTGCTCAAGGGGATCGCCGCGCACTACGTCATGCGCACCGAGGACCGGGCCGCACTGCTGGACCGGCAGCGGGAGCTGCTGGCCGCGCTGGTCGGCGCACTGTGCGACCGTGCGCCGGACGTGCTGGAGCCGCCCTTCGCCGCCGACTGGGTCGCCGCCGCCGACGACGCGGGTCGGCTGCGCGTCGTGGTGGACCAGGTAGCCAGCCTGACCGACGCCTCCGCCCTGCTCTGGCACGACCGGCTGGCCGTGCACAGCCCGGCCCCTGGCCCGCCCCCTGCCTTCGTCTCTACGACCTAGACTCCGCGCGTGGCCGGCCGCATCCGAGACGAGGACATCGCCCTCGTCCGCGAGCGCGCCGCTATCGACGAGGTGGTGTCGGCCTACGTCACCCTGCGCGGCGCCGGCGGCGGCTCGCAGAAGGGGCTGTGCCCCTTCCACGACGAGAAGACGCCGTCGTTCACCGTCACCCCCGCCCGGCAGTACTTCCACTGCTTCGGCTGCGGCCAGGGCGGTGACGTCTTCACGTTCCTGCAGCAGGTCGAGGGGCTGAGCTTCGTCGAGGCCGCCGAGAAGCTCGCCGCCCGCTTCGGCGTCGAGCTGCGCTATACCGAGGGCGGGCCGCGCACCGGTGGCGACCACGGTCAGCGTCAGCGCCTGGTCGAGGCCAACCGGCTGGCACAGCTGTTCTACGAGGCCCAGCTGGCCGAGAACGCCGAAGCCGTCCCGGGCCGGCGCTTCCTGACCGAGCGCGGCTTCGACCGCGACGCGGCTGCCCGCTTCGGCGTCGGGTACGCCCCCCGCTCCGGCGAGGCGCTGCTGCGCCACCTGCGCGGACGCGACGTCCGCGACGACGACATGGTCACCGCGGGTCTGGTCGCGCGCAGCAGCCGCGGCCTGTACGACCGCTTCCGGGGTCGGTTGCTCTGGCCGATCCGCGAGCTGTCCGGCGAGGTGGTCGGCTTCGGGGCGCGCCGGCTTTACGACGACGACCGTATCGAGGCCAAGTACCTCAACACCGCCGAGTCGCCGCTGTACAAGAAGGGCCACCTGCTCTACGGCGTCGATCTGGCCCGGCGCGACATCGCCCGCGCCGGACAGGCGGTCGTCGTCGAGGGCTACACCGACGTGATGGCCTGTCACCTCGCCGGGGTGCCCACCGCCGTGGCCACCTGCGGCACCTCCTTCGGCGCCGACCATGTGCGGGTGCTGCGCCGGCTGCTGCTCGATCACGACGAGTTCCGCGGCGAGGTCATCTTCACCTTCGACGGCGACGAGGCCGGGCAGCGCGCGGCGTTGAAGGCCTTCGAGGGCGACCAGCAGTTCGTGGCCCAGACCTACGTCGCGGTCGAGGCCAGTGGTCTCGACCCGTGCGACCTCAGGCTGCAGCACGGCGACGCGTCGGTGCGCGAGCTGGTGGCCAGCCGGGTCCCGCTGTACCGCTTCGTGCTGCGCAACGTCATCGGCCGCTACGACCTCGAGCGCGCCGACGGGCGCATCGACGCGGTCCGCGCGGCCGCCCGGCTGGTCGCCAGCGTGCGCGACCGCTCCAAGGTCGACGCTTTTGCGCGCGAGCTGGCCGGCATGGTGGGCGTCGATCCCGACGAGGTCCGCGGTGTCGTCCGGCAGGCGTCGCGCCGCCCGCCGCCCACCCGGCGTAGTGACCCGCAGCAGGGACCCGTCGAGCCCGCTGAGTCACCGAGCGAGCACGGCGCTGCGTCGCACCAGCCGGCGCCGGCCGATGTGCTGCCGGTCGGTGACCCGCGTTTCGCCGACGAGCGGGAGGCGCTCAAGGCCGCGGTCCAGTACCCACAGCTCATGCCCGCCCCACCCGGGCTCGACGGCGGCGACTTCCACCACCCGCTGCTGCGGGCCGTGTGGGCGGCAGTCGCAGCGGCCCCGCTGCCGGCCGAGGCGGACGGCGGCTGGCTGGACGGTGTACGGGAGCGGGCCGGGGCGCAGGCTTCGTCGGTGCTGTCCCGGCTGGCGGTGGAGCCGCTGCGGACCACCGGTGAGCCCGACGCCAGGCTGGTGGCAGCGCTGCTGGCGCGGGTGCAGGAGCTGACTGCTGCGCGTCGCGTCGAGGCGGTCAAGTCCCGGCTGCAGCGCACCAACCCGGTCGACCAGCCGGCCGACTACAACCGAATGTTCGGTGAGCTGGTGGCCCTGGAGCAGCATCGCCGTGAGCTGCGTGAGCGCGCCATCGGCTCGATCGACTGACCAGACGTCCACGGCACCCGGATCGCTCGTGCACAGGGTCGGCGAGCGCCGACGGCCCGTGCACACCGGCGGATCGCAGGGGTGTCGGCGGCCCCTAGCCCTGGACAGACTGCGGTGTCGTCCGATGCCGAGGAGGCGCCGACGTGGACTGGGACAGATATCTCGCCGACATCAGCCGCATCCCGTTGCTGAGCCGCGCTGAGGTGCACGATGCGGCGGAGCGTTACGAACGCGGTGAGGTGGCCCGGGCACGGCTTGCCTCGAGCGAGCCGCTGAGCCGCGACGTCGCCGACTCGCTGGCCCGAGACGTCGCCGACGGCGGCCACGCCAAACACCTGCTGGTGACGTCCAACCTCCGTCTCGTCGTGGCCATCGCCCGCCGCTACCGCCGGCGGGACATGATCGCGCTGTCCGACCTGGTGCAGGAGGGCGTCTTCGGCCTGATCCGGGCGGTGGAGAAGTTCGACCACCGATGCGGCAACACCTTTTCGACCTACGCCACGTGGTGGATCCGGCAGGCCATCAGCCGGGCACTGGCCGAGCAGGCACGATCGGTCCGCGTGCCCAAGCACATCAGCGACCAGGTGTCTGGGTGTCTACGGGTGCGCGACGAGCTGCGGGGTCGCCTCGGGCACGAGCCCTCCGTCCGGGAGCTCGCTGCCGCAACCGGTTACGACGAGGCACGGGTGGCGGTGCTGCTGCGCTGCGCCGCGCCCGCCCAGCCGTTGCATCTGGTCGACGAGGCGAGCCGGTACGGGGAGCGTACGGACGCGGAGCCGGAACAGCAGGCCATCGCCACGATCGAGCGGCAGCAGTTGCGGGAGCGCCTCGGGGCCGCTCTCGCCCGCCTCCCGGCGGCGCACCGGGCCCTGGTGTGCGAGCGGGTCGGCTGGCGCGACGGGACGCCGCACAGCCTGCGGACGGTCGCCGACGAGCGCGGGATCAGTCCCGACCTGGCCCGCCGGATGGAGCGAGACGCCCACGCGATGCTGCGCCGCCAGCCACAGGTGGACGGCCTGCAGGAGTGGCTGGGCTCGTGACGAGCGCCGCGGCCATGGCCGCGCGGGGCACACTGGAGGGGTGCGAGGCCTGCGCAGAACCCCGGTGCTGCCAGACGAGGTGCGTCGCCGTCTTGCACTCGATGACGGAGAGCGGGTCCTCGCCAGCGCGGCGGACATCGACGGGGCCTGGCACGTCGGCACCGATCGGGCGCTGCTCGTTGCGGTCGACGGCGGCTGGCGGCGGGTGCGGTGGGAGCGGGTGGACCGGGCCCGGTTCGATGATGAGGCCGAGCGGCTGCACGTGGTCGAGGTGGCGCAGCTCGGCGAGCCCGAGCCGACCCACGTGCTTGAGCTGGTGCAGCCTCAGCGGCTGCTCGACCTGGTGCGGGACCGGGTGACCGCCAGTGTCCTGCTCAGCCGGAACGTCCCGGTCGAGGGCAGCCGCGGGGTCAAGGTCATCGCCCGCCGCGCGCCGACCGGCGGGCCGGTCGAGTGGTCGTTCTGGTTGTCTCGGGGGCTGGCGGCCGACGACCCGCGGGTGCGTGCGGCCATCGACCAGGGGCTGGCCGACGCGCAAGTCGAGCTAGGTGCCTGAGTTGCTAGGGTGTGCAGCGCCCGAGCGTCGCTCGGCCCTTCCCGCGTAGCTCAATTGGCAGAGCAGCCGGCTGTTAACCGGCAGGTTACTGGTTCGAGTCCAGTCGCGGGAGCAGCAAGTTCGCCCGACACCTGTCAGGGCAGAACGGCGGTCTCGCTGAACTGCGCGTAGTACGGCTGGGAGATCGCGCCGTTCTGGAAACCCGTGAAGACCCCGCCGGCCGACACCGTGTTCGCTGTGCTGTCCAGGTCGAGGACCCCGAGGAACCCGCCGACCGCATGCGGGTCGAACGGCAGCAGGGTGCCGTCCCCGGCGTTGACCGCACCGATCTTGTGTCGTTCGACGCTGCCGCCGTCCAGGCATACGCCCTGGGCTCCCGTGTTCACCGTGCTGCAGATGAAGTCCATGTGGCCGCCGAAGTACAGCACGTCGCCAACGAGGGTCACCGCCTGGAAGTCTCCATCTGCGGTCACCTCCCACACGCTGGCGCCGGTGTCCGCGGTGAACGCACGCAGGTGACCACCGCCCCCGGTCGCGGCCGCGAACAGGGTCGTCCCGTCGGTGTCCAGGGCCCGGACTGGATAGCTGATCGTCGGGTCCCAGGACTGCGGGTCGCCGCTGACTGGGTCCAGTGCCGCGAGAGAGTCTGCCGCGGTCTGCAGGTTGATCGAGTCGAACGCGCCCGCAACGTAGATGCGCCTGGGGGTGGCGAGAAGGTCGAAGACCGGCTTGTCCGCGCGGGGCGCCCAGGCTGTGAGCGCTCCGGTGCCGAGATCGAACGCGGCCAGCCGGGACCTGGCGACGCCACTGACGGAGAGGAACTGTCCGCCGGCGTACAAGACGCCGTCGGCGACGGTCAACGCGCGCACTCTCGAGCTCATGGACGCTCGCCAGCCGGTTACCTGACCCTGGGGGCTCGAGACGGCGTCGACCTCGGCGATATTCTTGCGAGGTTGCCCACCGACGGCGGTGAAGCTCCCGCCGAGATAGACGTCCGTTCCGTCGGCGGCCAGTGACCAGACCGGGCCGTTGGCACCCGGGTCGAAGGGCAACAGCTGCCCGGTAGCCGTGTCGATCGCTGCCACTCGAGCACGGGGGACCGACCCCGACGCCGTGTTCGCGGCCGTGAAGTCCCCCCCAACGTACGTCGTGGCACCGACCGAGAGCACGGTACGGACCGCCCCGTTGAACGACGCCGTGCCCGGGTCGGGCTGGTCGGCTACCACGGCCTCGACCGGCGTCGCGAGGGCAAGGCTGACGGCAGCAGCGACGGTGGCTGTTGCGAGTGCGCGCGCACGCTTCACGGCGGGTCTCCCGGAAATGACGAGTGATGGCAGAGGTATGCGCGCCAACGCGCGAGTCTAGTCGGCGCATCGGATCGGACAAAATGCGTCTTTTGGACTAAAGACACCTAGTCACAGTGACCAGATCAGCTGCCCCAGCTCATGGGAAACACCTCGAACGACGTGCCGTAGCGGGCCCCGAGTCGGCTGCCAGCGGGGCGGGCCACGCCTTGCAGGAACTCGTCGGGGTCGAAGTCGACCCACCCGAGTCCGTCGATATAGGCGCGGTGCGCCTGCAGTGACGCGACGCCCAGCTCGAAGGTGTCGGTGGTGTCCACGCCGTGCTGCGCGTCCGGGGAGCTGGCTGCCCACACCTCGCGGACACCACCCCACGGCTCGACGCCGTCGACGAGCTGCTCGGTGAAGACCCACCGGTTGCCCGCGTCGCGTACGGCATCGAGGGTCGCTGCGCCCACGGCGATGTGGTCGGCCTGGTTGAGGTTGCGCCCACCCCAGGTCGGGCGGAAGTTGTTGGTGATGACGATGTCGGGCCGATGCGCGCGCACCGATGCGGCGATGGCTCGACGCAGCCTGACGCCGTACTCGAGAACGCCGTCGGGCAACCCGAGGAACTCGACCGCCTCGACACCCACGATGCGCGCTGACTCGACTTGCTCCGCCTCCCGTACCACGCGGCACTCCTCGGGCGGCATCGCGTCGATCCCGGCCTCGCCGCTGGTCACCATGCAGTACACGATCTGCTTGCCTTGTGCAGTCCACCGTGCGACTGCCGCCGCGGCGCCGAACTCCATGTCGTCGGGGTGGGCCACCACGGCGAGGGCTGTCGCCCAGTCCTCGGTGACCGGCTCGAGTGGGGGAGGGGGCGGGTCGACGGCCATGGCGGCGAGGGTACTGCGATGTGCCGCGGCGAATGCCGCGCTCGCTAGGGTGAGCGGGCTTCCGGGGCGGTAGCTCAGCTGGTCAGAGCAAGGGACTCATAATCCCTGGGTCGCGGGTTCGAGCCCCGCCCGCCCCACCACCTGCGGAAACGCGGGTACTCGATACTGCACAACGCTCGTACAGGGGAGTATACTCGACCCATGACGACCCTCCAGGCGGCCAAAACGACCACCCTCGACGACCTGTCAGAGCTGCTGGACGACTGGCGCGTGCACCTTCGCGCCAGGGGCCTTCGACCCGGCACCATCGACTCCTACCTCACGGTGGGCCGCACCTTTGTCGTCTACCTGCAAGCCCGCGGGATGCCGACCAGCGCCAACGCGGTCACCCGCGAGCACGTCGAGCACTTCGTCGCCGACCTGCATGACCGGGTGAGCCCGGCCACCACCGCCAAGCACTATCGGTCGCTGCAACAGCTGTTCCGGTGGCTGGTGGAGGATGGTGAGATCACCGCGAGCCCGATGGCGCGGATGAGCCCGCCGTCGGTGCCCGAGCAGCCGGTGCCAGTCCTCACTGACGACGATCTGGTCCGCCTGCTGGCGGCGTGCAAGGGGCCGACGTTCGAGAACCGCCGCGACGAGGCCATCATCCGGGTGTTCATCGACACCGGCATGCGCGCCTCGGAGCTGATCGGGCTCCGGTTGGACGACCTCGACCGCGAGCAGTCTCTGGCCTTCGTGGAGGGCAAGGGGGGCCGAGGCCGCGCCTGCCCGTACGGCGCTCGGACGGCCGACGCGCTGCGTCGCTACCTGCGAGCCCGCACCCGCCATCCGATGGCCGCACGCACGTCGGCGTTGTGGATCGGCAAGAAAGGCCCGGTGACCGACTCCGGGGTGCGGCAACTATTGGAACGCCGCGCCGCCGACGCCGGGGTCGAGCACCTCCACCCGCACCGCTTCCGCCACACGATGGCCCATCGGTGGCTCGCCGCCGGCGGGCAGGAACAGGACCTGATGCGCCTGGCCGGGTGGCGCACGAGGGAGATGGTCGGCCGCTACGCTGCGTCTGCCGCCGATGAGCGAGCCCGTGACGCGCACCGCCGCATGGCGCTGGGAGACACGCTGTGACAGAGCAGTACGACGATGAGAGTGTGCCGTGGTGGATGGCGCAGCGGCTCGCGGAGGTGGAGCAGCGCGAGCGATTGGCTTGGTTAGAGGCCAAACGGGTGCGGCGGCTGAAGCGGGCACAGCGTGACAGGCTGCAGGTGTTGGCGATCTGGTGCGAGTCTGGTCGGTGCTGCATCGGCAGGGTCTACCGCCTCCGTGCCGGTCTCCTGCTGGACTCACCCGGTGAGGACGACCTGTTTCGCTCAGTCTTCAGTAGGGCGGGGCAACCGGGCAAGGAGGGTTGGGGCAGATCGAGCACGGTGTGGCTTGACGATCAGCAGCGCAGAACGGGTTTGCCCGTGACCTGTCGCTGCTCGCATACAACGCCGAGGACCATGAGCATCCGAGCCGTCATCACTGCCGCCGCGAGCAGCAGGCGCAGCGTCGGCGTGTCGGACCTGGCGACAGACTGACGACGACTACGCTATGCACAGCTTCATAAGGACATCGCTCGCGCGGAGGCCGCGCGACCTCTAGGGATGAGCACTAGGGACGGGACCCCCGGAGGGCCTGTTCCTCATGCCACCACCCGACCCACGCACCCGCGCACTGGTCGCACAGATCGCCGCACACGAACGGTGGGCGCGCTGCGACGACCCTGCCGCCGCCACCGCCAAGGCCCGCCAATCGTTCGCTGAGCGCTTCGAGCGGGAAGTAGACCCCGACGGCATCCTCGACCCCGCCGAGCGGGCACGACGTGCTGACCACGCCCGCCGCGCCTACTTCATGCGCCTGGCGCTGAAGTCTGCCCAGTCACGACGCAAGGCTGCCGGGCTGCTGGCCGCTGCCGTGACCGCCGAGACTGAGTTGAGCGAGCTGGGTGGCAACGATGCCGCCTGAGCCAAAGAGAAGCCCCCACACGGCGGGGGGGCCGGCGGGGGCGGAGAGCGAGGCACTGGCAGGCGACAAGCTCGTGTCGACGATTCTAGCCGAAACCGCCGACAGCAGTGCGGATGACGCGCAGACACCCGCCGACCACGACGCCGCCGGCCGCCAGGGTCTGCGCCGGGTCACCTTGTCTCGGTCCTCGTCGGGCCGTTGCCACAACTGTGGGCGCGGTTTCGAGACCTTGCAGGGTGCCGTATCGCACGGCCGGTCAGCCGGTCATCTCGTCGAGGGCACCTACAGCGCGCGCTACCTCTATGCGCCAGCCGCCGGGGGTGCAGCGTGAGCGTCGCGATAGGTCACCGCCTGGCGGCTCCGTCGGTCCCGGACCTCGCACCGGACACCGACGTGCTCAGCGCAGCCCTGGCGTATGCCAGCGGAGGTCTGTATGTCGGACCCGTCCGGGCCGGCACGAAGCATCCCGGCTCGGTGCTCGGCGCCGGCTGGCAGCGGCTCACCAGTCGCTCGCCGGACGTGATCGCCGCATGGTTCGCAGGCACCGACCACGGCGTGGTCATCCACGCGGGCCGAAGCGGTCTGCTGATCTTCGACGTCGACCGGCCCGAGCTGGTGCCCGACGACCTCCGTCGAGCACTGGCCGAGACGCGGCCGCCGTATCAGACGACTCGGCGCGGCGACACCCGCCGGGGCCACTACCTCTTCGCCCAACCGCCTGGGCGCGAGCTCGGCAACAGCGTGGGGGCGCTAGGCGGAGCCTGGGGCGAGGTCCGCGGACGTAACGGCGTCGTCGTGGTCGCGCCGTCCACGCACGCCGAGGCTCACGCCGGCGGGGAGTACGCGTGGCAGCGGACCGGGCCGGTGCCGGCGCTGCCGTCGTACCTGGCGAGCAAGATGCCTGACGCGCTGGACGCGGCCGAGGCGGCCACCGACCAGCAGGTCACCGCGTTCCTGGCCGAGCATGCGCCGGCGTCACCTGCACGCACCGAGCTCGTCGGTGTGCACGTCAGCGCGTTCGAGCGGAAGGTCGCCGCCGGTGCGTCTCGGCACGACTCGATGACCGGCCACCTGGCCGGTGCGATGAAAGAGGCTCGAGCCGGGCTCGTCGACGCGGCCACCGCCGCCGACACCCTGCAATCAGCCTTCCTGGCCGCGGTGGCACGCCCACCGAGCGGCCAAGGTCAAGGCCAGTCCCGCAACGGCGCCGCGGCTCGCAGCGAGTGGGCCGGGCTGCTGGCCTGGGCCGTCGCCCAAGCCCGCGCCACCGACCCGGAGACGGTGCACGCCCGGCTCGCACGGGAGCTGCCCGAACGGGCACCCGCCGACATGGCTCCCGGCGCGGAGGACTCCCCCATCGGGGAGGCGTCGGGCGCCAAGAAGTCCGTCGCGACCCAGCTGGTCGACCTCGCACTAGACCGCTGGCGGTTCGGCCTGTCCGCCGAGGGCGAACCGTTCGCGTTGCCGCTGCGCGGCGCCCAGGTTGTGCGGATGCTGACCGGATCACGGTCCATCCGCGCCGAGCTGGGCGACCTGTTCCAAGCCCGCACCGGCAAGGTCGCCGGCCAGCAGGCGCTCGCCGACGCGGTGTTGACGCTGGAGGGCCGTGCCCGGCGGGTGGAGCCGGTGCCGCTGGCGCTGCGGGTCGCAGGCGATGACGGCACCCTGTGGCTCGACCTCGGCACCCTGACCGGGGAGGCCGTGAAGATCACTTCGGCCGGCTGGCAGGTCGAGCCCGAGCCTCCGATCCTGTTCCGCCGCACCGCACTGAGCGGGGTGCTGCCAGAACCCGTGGCCGGTGGCGACCTGGCCGAGCTGTGGCGGCTGCTCAACGTCGCGCCGGAGTCCCGCCCGGTGCTGCTGGCGTGGCTGGTCGCCGCGCTGCTACCAGAGGTTCCGCACCCCGTCGCTGCGCTGGTCGGCGAGCAGGGTACCGGCAAGTCCACCGCGAGCCGGATGCTGACCGGGCTGCTCGACCCGTCACCGGCGCAGCTCCGCAAGCCGCCACGCGACGTGGACGGCTGGACCACCGCGGCGGCCGGGTCGTGGGTCGTCGGCGTCGACAACGTGTCCGCCCTAACCGACTGGTGGTCCGAC